>WLWI01000626.1_pt1 | contig 31771 bp, 17 predicted proteins | sample 6701501 | NCBI WGS metagenome assembly WLWI01 (sample SAMN12718690, study PRJNA515312) | sponge metagenome | isolation source: marine sponge | host: Mycale hentscheli | place: New Zealand: South Island, Marlborough, Capsize Point | collected 2014-11-01 | reverse complement strand
GATTTCCGCTGGACGGAAAAGCGTCCATTTTCTCGCGTTGATTTGTGCTCAGCCATCAGACAGTCTCCTCATTGTTGGGCGATAAACTAACCCAAACCACTGTCCAATATAACTCTAGGCCGCTATAAAAGGACACAGGGCATTTTATAAACAGCTAGTCGAATACCCGCATGGGCGGGTCCTCTACGTCCAAACCATGGCTTCGGGCCCACTCCTTGAGCGGCGTCTCCAATCCTTCGTACTGCTTGCCAAAAAGCTGCGCCTCGATGGGCCCCATTCCCTCCAGGACCTCTTCCGAGGGCCGCGGACATCCCTGGTTCCACCAGCGGTACGCATAGCTGACCAAATAACCCTTGGCCGTTGCGTCGGTAAAATTGACCGACGGCGTATGGTAGGTGCTGGTACTGAACAAATAGGCATCGCCGGCCTCCAGTTGTGGTTCGACAAAATTAGGCGGATCGAGAGCCCCCTCTGTAAAGCGCAGCGGCGCGGTCAATTTGTGGCTGCCCGGCACCAGCATGGTGACGCCTGAATTGGGCTGGCTGAAATCGGTCAGACAATAGCCGGCGCGAATGGCCACGGTATTGCGGATAGGATGGTTGGGGGCAAAATTGTTCAGATCGCGGTGCCAATTGCGAAAAGAACGCCCGTCGCCGTCCGGGTACTGCGGTGTAGCCGATTCTGGCTGCGGATATTTATAGATAATATTGCCGCGCATCAAGTGCAGATCGTGGGTCAGCAATTGCACCACCAAAGGCAGGACGCGCGGGTTTACCGTCAAAGCGGTAAGGACCGGATCCAGGGTCAAATCGATATAGCGGTTGGCGTAGAAATTGTGCACCTCTCCAGCCGTCCCCATAAAGTGGTCGCCCACCTCAATAAGCCGAGCCACTTGGTCCGGTTCCAGGGCCCGGCGCACAATCAGGTAGCCCTGTTCGTCGAAGTGGCTTCGCTGTGCTTGGGTCAAAGGGGTAAAATCCATGCCGCCCTTTAGACCAGATAGGGGCGGACCAAAGCCCGCTCCTGCTTTAAACCGCGCCACTCGTTGTCGTGGGGCCCATCGTAAATTAGGGTGTAGGGGCCCTTAAAACCGGCCGCCTTGGTCAGTTCCAGGCAACGGATATAGTCGGCCTCGTCCAAAGCCACAGGGGTTTCGAAGTGCGCTTTGGTATGGCACGATTCGGCGTGTGCGGCGATGGCCGCCAACTGCTTGTATTTGTCGAGTCCTTCCCAGTTGCCAAAATCCAGACACAGACCCACCCGGCCCTCCAATCGCTGCAACAGCGTTTCGACGTATTCGGGCGCCGAGGTAATAGCAAACCAGTTCTCGGTCATCAAGCGCAGTCCCCGCGCCTCGGCCCGCTCGGACAAATACCGCAGGCCCTGGTAGGAACGCTCCAGGCTGTCGGCGTCGGGCTCCTGTTTGCCGGCAATCATGCGCACGCAACGGCTGCTCAATGCCTGGGCCACCTCGAGCCAACCCTCCATCCAGGCCCGGTCGCGCTGGCCGTGCTCGGGATGGCTCAGATCGCCGTCGTCGACCAGCAAGGTAAACAATTCAACCTCCGCCGCTTCGATAGCCGCCTTCAATTCGGCCAGGTAAACAGCGTCCCGGCTGGGCAGATGAAAATGGCAAATTTCCAGCGTCTTTATTTTTTTGGCGGCAATCAAGGCCGGCAATTCGAGCAACGTCGCCGCCCCCTGGCCGTGATCATCAGTCGGAATGGGCTGGTCGACGCCATAGAAAGGGGGCGCCCCCAGGGTCCGGTGCAGACTCCAGGTGGACACGGACAGGCGCGGTTTGGCAATGCCATTAGTCGTGGTCATAAGTAGAATCCTTTTCTCCAGGGCAAATAATCAGGCGTAGTGGAGAATCATAGCGTTTTTGCTTGGTAGCGGCAAAAAGGGCAACAATAGTTCCGACTCCCGGCCTCCTGGAATACCCTACAACGGCGATAGCGCCCCTGGGTCGCGGCGCCTACTTTATATTAGATGACCAGTTATTCTGAAAACGACCGGGTCCGTTTCATGCGCACCGCCCTCGACCAGGGCCGCCGCGCCCTGCCCGCCTGCCGCCCCAACCCGCCCGTAGGCTGCGTCTTGGTACGGGCCGGCCAGATCGTCGCCCGCGGCTATACCAACCCGCCCGGACAATACCACGCCGAGGCCATGGCCCTGAGCCAGGTCGACGGCGAATTGAGCTCGATTACCGCCTTTGTCACCTTGGAGCCCTGCTCCTTCCACGGCCGCACCCCTTCCTGCGCCCGCGCCCTGGTGCAGCGCAAAATTGGCCGCGTCTACGTGGCTCTGCTCGACCCGCATCCGCAAAACCAGGGACGTGGTATCGAAATTATAGAAGCGGCGGGCATTCCCGTGACGGTCGGTTTATTGGCCGAAGAAGCTCGACACGATCTAGGCCCTTATCTGCTAAATAGTTAATACTGCACTTTTGTGCAGTATTAGTTGTCCCGCAAAAGCAGCTCTCACTTCGGCTGCACCTGCATCGCCCCCCTCTCTCAGTTTGTCGCCGCGGCCAACAGGGTCTTTTACACTCAGAATTTTGACGCGACACCACCGCTCCTGTATCCTTCTCCTTGCACCAGAAAGGAGAATGTGCCCCTATGAAACCCACTGTTTTCGTCCCCGAACCCATCCATGCCGCCGGTATGCAACTATTGCAAAACCACTGCACCTGCATAGCCCCTTGGCAGAAAAACGCCAACGCCATCGAACCATCCCAAGCCCTGGCCCAGACCCAGGCTATCCTCGTCCGCCTGTTTACCGTCGACAGCGCCGCCATGGACCAGGCCCCGCATCTCAAGGTCATTGCCAAACACGGCGTCGGCCTCGACAATATCGACCTGCCCGAGGCGGCTCGACGCGGCCTGCCCGTACTCTATACCCCCCAGGCCAATTCCAACGCCGTGGCCGAACACGCGCTGGGCCTTATTCTGGGCCTAGCCCGTTTCCTGGTCCCCTCGGGTCAGGCCGTACCCGATGCCGAGAAATTCCTTGGCCGCAACGGCTTTGCCGGGGCCGAACTGGTCGGCTCGACCCTGGGCATTATCGGCCTGGGCCGGATCGGACGCCGCCTCGCCCACAAGACCGGCACAGGCCTAGAAATGGACGTCTTGGCCTACGACCCCTACGTCTCCCAAGCTGACTACGAGGGCCCTGCCCGACTGCTCGACCGCCTGGAAGATGTATTGGCCCAGGCCGATTTTATCAGCCTCCACACCCCGCTCACCGCCCAGACCCGCCACCTGATTGACGCCGACGCCCTGGGCCACTGCAAGTCCACCGCCTATCTGATCAATACAGCGCGCGGTGGCATTGTCGATCCGCAGGCCCTGGCCCAGGCGCTGGACAATGGCCGCCTGGCCGGAGCCGGCATAGACGTCTTCGCCGAAGAACCCCCGCCCGCCGATTACCCCCTCTTCAACCGCCCCAACGTCCTGCTCACCCCCCACATTGCCGGGGTCACCCACAAAGCCCTGGAAAAAGTGGCCACCGACGCCGCCCAGGGCATTATCGACGTCTTGCAGGGCCAAACCCCGGAATTCCCGGTGCCAGAAGATCAGTACCGCCAATAAAAGATCTGTATGGCTAGACATATCAAGTCCCGCCCCCCAGATTGCCCTCCTCAAGTTTTGAGGAAGTCGGCCGGCGGTGGCGGAGTAATGACTGGGCAGGCCGACAATCCCCCCTTCCCCCTAGATGGACCAGCGCAGATTTTGGGGGGTGTCGGCCGGCGGTGGGCAGTGGGGGCCGGGCGGCGGGGCAGCTGAAGGCCGGGCGGGCGGCGCAGCCGGGCGGCGGGGGGAAGGCCGCAAGCGGGCCTCACTGCCCACCAGAGGCCGGCACCCCCCAAAACCGTCCACGACCCAACCCACCCACCAATTGACACATCCCCCCTGAATCAGTACTCATTGACACTTATTTCACCGCCATTTGAACCAAGGAATACCCATGCAGATAACCGGCGTCACCACCACCCTGTACGCCTTTGACCTGGAACGCCCCATGGGCGACGCCAATTCACCCGCCGGTCGCACCCGCGGCTCGGGCTGCATTGTCGAATTGCACACCGACGCCGGACTCACCGGTATTGGCCTGGGCGGCGCCGGCGTGCGCCCGCAGATCAACGGCTTGGTCGAGGGCGTCCTCAAAGGCGGCGACCCGCGCCAGGTGCGCGGCCTGTGGCAACGCATGATCGACAAGCATTTCAAAGGCGGCCACGACGGCCTTATAAACGACGCCATCGGCGTCCTCGACGTGGCCCTGTGGGACCTCAAGGCCAAAGCCAACGGCGAGCCCTTGTGGAAAACCCTGGGCGGCGCCCGACCGCGCGTCCACGCCTATGCCAGCGGCCTGGAACTGCCCCTGCCCGACGAGCAGGTGGCCGCCTGGTACAGCCGCATGGCCAGCCAATACGGCTTTCAAGGCGGCAAGCTCAAAGTCGGCCTCGACCAGGACGCCGACTTGCGCCGCATTGCCCTGATGCGCGATGCCTTATCACAGGCCACCGACACCCCCACCCTGCTCATCGACGCCAACGAATACTGGTCGCCCAAACAGGCCATCCGCAAAGTGCGCGAGATGGAGCGCCACTTTGACCTCACCTGGGTCGAAGAGCCAGCCCGGCGCTGGGATTTTCTCGGCCTCAAGCGGATTTCCGACTCGGTCCGCTGCGCCGTCTGCGCCGGCGAAAACCTAGATACCCTGGGCGATTTCCTGCCTTATTTCCACCACCGCTCGGCCGATATCGTCCAGGTCTCCTCGCATATGACCGGCATAACAGGCGCCCTGCAAATCGCCGATGCCGCCTACGGTTTTGAGCTGCCCGTCACCCTGGGCAACGCCCCGGGCAATTACCACGCCCACCTGGCTCCCTCCATCCCCAATTTCATGACTATGGAAGTAGTCGACCCGGTAGCGCCCGACGGCGTCTTCACCTCCGATATACGCATTGAAGACGGCTGGGCCATCCCCGGCGACAAACCCGGTTTGGGCATTGAAATAGACCGGGAAGCGCTCGACAAAGCCGCTGTCGAGCAAATTCCGGCGGGAGCCGGTCCCTCGCCCTTTGGCCGCCGCCCTGGCGCCGGGCTCTACGAAGTCCCGCCCACCACCCAAGAACAGGCCACTGCGGCCCAAGGAGTGGCCCAATGAAAATTACCGGTTATCGCCTGGAGCACTATCCCTATACCCTCGACCGTCCCTTGGCCGACTGCAATTATCCGGCCGGCAATTACGTCATGCACGGTTCGCTGTTGTTCATCGACACAGACGAGGGCCTCACCGGCCTGGCGCCCATGGGTGGTGCCAACGTCGAATCGCTTTTCCACCTTATTGAAGGCGAGGACCCGCGCGGAGTGGTCGGTTTGTGGATGAAAATGAACGACTACCTCCACAAAGGCGGTAACAGAGGCGCAGCCACCGGCGCCATCGCCGCCATCGATGTGGCGCTGTGGGATTTAAAAGCCAAAATCGCCGACGAACCCCTTTGGCAAACACTGGGGGCACGAGAAGGCCGCGTCAAAGCCTACGCCAGCGGCATCGCCTACTCCCTGGCCGACGACGAGCTTTTCGCCTTTTACCGCCGCATGGCCGAGCAGGGCATCGACAGCGCCAAAGTCAAAGTCGGCCTCGACCTGGAGGACGACCGCCGTCGCCTGGGCGCGGTGCACGAGGCCCTCTCTATTGCTTCGCCCCGCCCCCGGCTAATGATCGACTCCAACGAATACTGGTCGCCCAAACAGGCCGTCCGCTATATCAACAGTCTCGAAGAGGATTTCGACCTTACTTGGGTCGAGGAGCCGGCCCGACGCTGGGATTACGACGGACTGCGTCTGGTCTCGCAGCAAGTATCGGCGGCGGTGGCCACCGGCGAAAATCTCAATACCATCGCCGATTTCTACCCCCTCATCGCCAACCAGGCCGTCGATATGGTCAATATCTCGGCCGCCTTTGCAGGCTTTACCGGCTGCCGCCAAGTGGGCCATATGGCCCACGCCTATGAATTGCCCGTCACCATGATGAATTGCCAGGCCAATTTCATGGCCCATATGGCGGCGGCTCTGCCCAACCATTCGATGATGGAAGTGGTCGACCCCGGTCGCGAGCACTGCATCCGCTTTGGCCACACCATCGAAGACGGCTTTATCCACCTCAGCGACGACCCCGGCCTAGGCCTGGAAATAGACACGGAAAAACTGGCCGAACTGCAGGCCAATCCGCCCGACCAACCGAGCATCTTCCCCTTTCCGCGCCGCGAGGGGGCGGGCTTGTACATCGCGCCGCTCGAACCGGGCGAAGTATCGTGGCGTTGAGTCCAACGGGTGGCCGCAACACAAACCGATTTACTTATTGAGGCTTTAAATCAGAGAACATTGCGTCGCCCAAACCCCTTAGGTGGGCTGGCTGCACCAGGATATTGCGAGCTACAAACAAAAGAGAATCCCGCTGATCTAGCTTCATGGGACGGATTGGCTGGAAGACGGGCAGTGGGGGCGAGGTGGTCGGGCAGAGGAGGGCCGGGACTCACACGGCGCAGCCGTGTGGGGGAGTGGCTGTGGGGCAGGCCCTGCTCGGGACTCACTGCCCGTCTGGAAGCCGGTCCGTCCCATGAAGCGGCCAAGCATTCCATTATTTTTTCAGACATCAATAGCAAGGAGCCATCACCGTGAAAATCACCGCCGTCAAAGCCTTCCCCACCTGGGTCGGCAGCCGCAACCAATTGCTGGTCAAAGTAGAAACAGACGAGGGCCTCTACGGCTGGGGCGAGGCCGGCGTCTCCTCGCGCGAGTTGGCCGTGGCTGGGGCCGTCGACCACTACGGCCAGTTCCTAATCGGCCGGGATCCCATGCGCCGCGGCGCCTTGTGGCAGGAGATGTACCGCAGCCAGTACTTTGAAGGCGGCCGCATCCTCACCGGCGCCATTTCGGCCATCGATATCGCTCTCCACGATATCGCCGGCAAGGCCCTGGGCGTACCAGTGCACCAATTGCTGGGCGGCAAGCAGCGCGACTTTGTCCCCTGCTTTGCCACCACCGGTGGATCTAGTGTAGAGCAACTGATAGAAAACTGTAAGTTATTGCTGTCTAAAGATTGGACGGTCATTCGCACCGGCGGGGTCGGCGGCAATCGGCCCGGCGAGGACTCTTCCATCTACGAGCCGCGCGAAACCGTAGGCCGCACCGCCGCCTGGCTGACCGAATTGCGCCAGGAACTGGGTCCCGAGCCGGTGCTGGGCATCGATTATCACCATCGCCTGTCGGTGGCCGAAACGGCGTCCTTCTGCCAGAAGATGCCGCCGGGCACACTCGACTTTTTGGAAGAGCCCATCCGCGACGAATGCCCCGAAGCCTACGAAGCGCTGCTCAAGATAGTCGACATCCCCATGGCCATAGGCGAGGAATTCGCCTCCAAATGGCAGTTTCTACCCTATTTGGAACGCGGCATCACCCATTTCGCTCGCATCGATATCTGCAATGTCGGCGGCTTCACCGAATCGATGAAAGTGGCCTCCCTGGCCGAATCGCATTATATAGATCTGATGCCGCACAATCCCCTCGGCCCCATCTGTACGGCCGCCTCGGTACACCTGGGCGCCGCCGTGCCCAATTTCGCCTGGCTCGAAGCCCGGGTCTCACCCACCGAACAGACCGGCTTCCAAGACGAAGATCTGTTCCCGGTGCAGATGAAGCTGGAAGGCAGTCGCTACCCCGTGCCCAATACGCCGGGCCTGGGCGTCGAGGTCAACGAGGAAATGGTCGCCGCCCAGGAATTCAAATTCTGGGAGGCGCCGCGCCTGAAAAGGCGGGATGGGTCGTTTACAAATTGGTAAGGGCTGGAAATAGGGGAATGGATAGGTAGCGGGAAAGGCGCCGCCGGTCAGAGTTTCATCACGGCAATGAGGATACCCGTCAGGGTGACCATGGTCGTGATGAGCCAGGTGAAGCGGGAATCGATACGCTTATTGGTCTCGTCCAATCGGTTCTGCACCGCATCTATCTGTCCGCCCAACGAACGGCTGCTCTCGTCGATGCGACTGTGCACCACAGCGAACTGCTCGTTCGATGAACGATTCAACTCGTCGATGCGGCTGTGCACCACACCGAATTGCTCATTCGATGAGCGGTTAGCTTCGTCGATACGGTCGCCCAGCGAACGGCTGCTCTCGTCGATACGGCTGTGCACCATACCGAATTGCTCGTTCGATAAGCGGTTAGCTTCGTCGATGCGGTCGCCCAACGAGCGGTTGCTCTCGTCAATGCGTTCACCCAACGAGCGGTTGCTCTCTTCTATACGCGCCGACAGCGAGTCGTTGAATCCGTCAATGCGTTCACCCAACGAGCGGTTGCTCTCTTCTATACGCGCCGACAGCGAATCGTTGAATCCGTCAATGCGTTCACCCAACGAGCGGTTGCTCTCTTCTATACGCGCCGACAGCGAGTCGTTGAATCCGTCGATGCGGTCGCCCAACGAGCTACTGCGTTCGTCCAGACGACTCTGCATGGCGCCCAATTCATGGCGCATATCCTGACGCAAGTCCTGGATATCTTCGCGCAGATAGGCAATACCCCAGTGCATTTCCTCTGCACTGGCGCGACGGGTCGGTTTGGGTTCGGAAGCTTCGGGCATGAGGGATCCTTTGCTGAACGTATTTGGAAATATAATAGACAGAGGTATTGCAACCAAGTGATGCCAATCCTGGGCAAAAAATATGCCAGGTCAAACGCCTCCCGAATACGAACCGCCCTTGTCCAATCTATGACTTGAAGTGTAATAAAAGGGATACATTCACGCTTCTTCATCACCCCGCTCAATCTGGAATTGCGCCGTTCCAGTCCTGGGCTTTTCTAGCGCACCTCTGCAAGAACAAGCAGAATGAGCCCATTTTGTCCTACTATCTTCCTCCAGGATAGTCTCTGTATCACCGACGTCGAGGAATTGCCGTGCAATACTACCGCCCCTTGTTGCTGCTTGTTCTCCTGGGCCACGCCGCCCACGCCGCATCCACTGAACCCACCTTGGCGCGACTGGCCTTTATCGGCCTCCCGCCCGAGCGGCTGGAGCAATTCGAGGATCTATATCAGGAGCGCCTGCTTCCGCTCCTGGCCCCCTATGGCCTGGTCGAATATCCCGAATCCGGCCGCGCCACCCCCGATAGCGTCTTTAGTCGCCTCTTCGCCGTGGCTTCGCCCCGCGCCGTGGTCGAGTTGGGCGATAGCCTGGCCGCCGACTCCACCTGGCAGCAGAGCCTGACTGACCTGGGCACGGCCCTGCAAACCGATCCGCCGCGCTGGCGCCTTGACCTGTACCACGCCAGCGACGAATGGGGCCACACCACCCGCGCCGTCGGCAAAGGCCACTGGCGTACCTTCGATAGCCGCGACGGCATCGCCACCAATGTCACCGGTAATATCTTCCAGGACCGCGACGGCTATCTGTGGATCGCCACCTTGGACGGGGTCAGCCGCTTCGACGGCCAACGCTTTGACAATTTCACCGTCGACGATGGATTGGCCGATAATTTGACGGTGCCGCAGTGGCAGGACTCCAACGGCCATATCTGGTTCACCAGCGGTCAAATGGGTGAGTTTAAAATTGGCAAAGGGGTGACGCGCTACGACGGCCAGCGCTTTGAAACGTTTACTACCCAGGACGGTTTGGCCGACAATACAGTGGCGAAAATCTTCGAGGATAGCGCCGGCCGTCTGTGGTTTGCCACTCGCGGCGGGGTGAGCCGTCTCGACCCTGCGGCTGCCGGGGCGACCTCGACCGACCGCCTGTTCACCACCTTCACCAGCGCCGACGGCCTGGCCGACAATTTTATCTTTAACGTCTGGGGGCACGGCGCGGAAGACCGGCGCGGACATATCTGGTTTTCCCACGCTTTTAGAACGGCGGGCGTGAGCCGCTACGATGGCCGGGCTTTCACCACCTTCACCAGCGCCGACGGCCTGGTCGACAGCGCCATCCATTCCATTCACCTGGACCGCGACGGCGATCCCTGGTTCCTCTCCTGGGGTCAGGGGGCCACCCACTTCGACGGTGTAACTTGGACCAGTTTTTCCACCAGGGACGGGCTGATAGACGACCGGGTCTACACAGTATTCGCAGCTAGCGACGGCCATCTGTGGTTCGGCACCTACGGCGGCGTTTCCCGCTACGACGGCCACACCTGGACCAATTTCACCGCCCCCGACCACCTGGCCGCCAACAGTACCACCGCTATTACACAGGATTCCACCGGCGTACTGTGGTTCACCGCCTACAGTGCGGGGGCGAGCAGCTTCGACGGCCACACCTGGCGCCCATTTTCCAAGGACGTGCCCAACTCCAATGTATACGGCTACCACAAATTGCGCGACCGCAGAGGCAACTGGTGGTTCAGCTCTGCCACCGGCCTGCACCGCTACAGCGACGAATGGACCGCCTTTACCGCCGCCGACGGCTTGCCAGAAGGGACCGACCGGACCTATTCCATCGCCCAGGACCAGCGCGACCACCTGTGGTTTGGCACCGGGGCTGGCGCCGCCCGTTTCGACGGCATTTATATGACGGCGTATCCAAGCACGGACGGTCTTATCAGTGCATCTGTCTGGGGCCTGCTGCTGGATCGGGCCGGGGCGTTGTGGTTAGGGGGTTCGCCGGTGAACCGCTTCGACGGTAAGAACTGGACCACCTTCTCCTCTGCCGACGGGTTGGTGGACGGTTTTATTTTCACCCTGGCCCAGACCGACGACGGTGCGCTGTGGTTCGGGGGCATCGAGACAGGCAAAGGAATCAGTCGCTTCAACGGTCAAACCTGGTCTACTTTCACTACCGAAGACGGACTGGCCGACAATCATGTACTGTCGAGCACGGTCGATAGCCGGGACAATCTCTGGCTCGGTTTCCTCAGCGATTCGGGGACGGGCGGCGTCTCGCGCTTCGACGGCGAAACCTGGACCAACTTCACCACCCAAGACGGGCTGGCCCACAACCGCGTCAAGTGGATCCTCGAAGACGACCAGGGCCGCTACTGGTTTGCCACTGCCGACGGGGCCAGCCGCTACGACGGCCAGACCTGGACCAACTTCACTAGGCGCGACGGGCTGGCCGACAATTTCGTCGAGACCATTTTCCAGGATCGAGCCGGGCATCTGTGGTTTGGCACCAACGGCGGCGTCTCGCGCTACGACGGCCAGGTTTTCCAGAGCCTGACCCAGCGCGATGGCTTGGGCGGCAATGCGGTATGGTGGATTCACCAGGACGATCAGGGCCAGTATTGGTTCGCCACCAACGGCGGCGTGACCCGCTTCCGCCCAGCCCCACCTGCCCCACCGCCCGTGGCCATCGAGGCCGTAGTCGCCGACCAGCGCTACGAAAGCGTCAATTCCTTAACTCTGGACACCGGCCCATCTCTGGTCGCCGTCGAATACGGCGCCCGTTCCTTCCGCACCCGCCCCGAGGCCATGGTCTACCGCTACCGGCTGCGGGGCCATGAGGAAGACTGGACCAATACCCACACCCGCCGCGTCGAATACGCCCAATTGCCGGTCGGCGAATATACCTTTGAGGTGGTCGCCGTCGACCGCGACCTGGTCTACTCCGAAGAGCCGGCCAGCGTCCATCTGACCATCCGACCGCAGACCTTCACCAGCCCCTTGCGCCTGGCCGCCGTCGAACTGGACGATGTCTTCGCCTCGTTGGCGGCCAGCTACCGGCGCCGGGGACTGGGCCAGGTGAGGGTGGCCAACGACGGGGTCGAAACCCTGCAAACCACGCTGCGCTTCTTTCTCCCCCAGCTAATGCGCCAACCGCTCGAAGTACCCTTGGACCTGGCGCCCGGAGCGATCCAGCAAGTAGCCCTCCACCCCCAACTCGATATCCAGATCCCCGATCAGACCCAACCCCAGACACCCGCCGCCCAAGTCTCGCTGGAACTGCCCGAATTCTCCGTCAAAGCCAACCCCGCCCCCCAACTCACTCTATACCCCCCGGGCGCCCTGCGCTGGGACGGGGTCGCCCCCGCCGCCGCCTTCATCACCTCCAACGCCCCCCAGGTGGCCGCCTTCGCCCGGCCATCCCTGCTCGCCTTCGAGTCGGAAACCGGGTCCTGGGGCAAGCCCCTGGAAAATGTCGCCAAGGCGATGGTGCTGTTCGAAGCGCTCAAGACCCACGGCGTGCGCTACATCGCCGACGCCAATACCCCCTACGCCCGAGCCCGCGCCAACCAGGCCACCGTCGACCACATCCAGTATCCGGCCGAAACGTTGCACAGCAAAACCGGCGACTGCGACGATTTGACCGTCTTGTATGCCGCCCTGCTGGAAAACGCCGGCATTGCCACGGCGCTGGTCGACTACCCCGGCCATATCTTCCTGCTGGTCGATACCGGTGTACCGCACCAGACGGCCTACCGCCTGCCGCTGGAGACGCAGCGCTATGTGGCGTGGGGCAAAACCTTGTGGGTTCCGGTGGAAATCACCCAACTCGACCGGTCTTTCGAGCAGGCCTGGCGGCTGGGCGCCGACCAACTGGCCGGCCTGTCGGGCTTGGAATTGCGCCAGCGGTTAGTGCGCACAGTCCAGGCCTGGCAGGACTATCCGGCCACCGCCCCGAGCTTTGCAGGCCCCATCGAGCCCCCGGCGCGGACAGCCTTCCAGACCGCCTTCGACCAACAATACGCCGTCCTGCAAAGCCACATCCACGCACATATCGAAGAGACTTATCTCGACCCGCTGAAAATCCAGCCCGACAACGACGCCTTGCGCACCCGTCTGCTCAAGCTCTATCTGGCCCTGCACCAATTCGACACCGCCATCCAGACGGGCCTGACCAACCTGCTGGACAAGCGCGGCAACAAAGGGAGCACCCACAACAACCTCGGGATCGCCTACTTCCTCAAAGGCGAGTTCACCCAGGCGGCCCTGCAATTTGAGCAAGCCGTCCAGCTGCAACCCGACGACCGGGGCGTGCAGAAGAATTTGCAGCGCGCCTTGCAGGCGCTGGGGCGAGCGGTGCCGGGCCAGCAGCCCGTGGCCGAAGTGGCCAGCGGCGACGGCTCGCGGGCGGCGACTACGGCGCTGGTTGTCGACAGCTTTTACTGGATGGAGTAAAGCTACTCTGTGAGAATGATCTAGGAATTTGCCGCATGCTGGCTTATTGGATGGGATTTTTCTTTTTGAGTTTTCTAAATTGGCACTTTATATTTCTCAAATATGAAATACATTTCTCGCCTCCTTGAAAAAGAACTCCTGCAGGCTGCCGAGCACTTTCCAGCCCTGCTTTTGACCGGACCGCGCCGCGTCGGCAAAACCACCCTGCTGCGCCACCTATTCCCCCGGGCCCAGTACTACCTGGTCGAAGACCCCGATATCATTGCCCGCCTGCGCGCCGACCCGCGCACCTTCCTCGACGAAATCGAGCCGCCGGTCATACTCGACGAAATCCAGAACGTCCCCGAACTCCTCGGCTATATCCGCAGCCGCATCGACGCCGATCCCCAGCAGGCGGGCCAGTGGCTCCTCACCGGCTCGCAGGAAGCCCCGCTCATGCACGGCGTGACCGAGTCCATGGCCGGTCGGGCGGCCGTCTTCCAGCTTATGTCCCTGTCGGTGCGGGAAACGTCCGCAACCTCCCTGCTAAAGGGCGGGTTCCCAGAGGTATTGGCCCGCACCTCGGTGGCCCGCACCTGGTTCGCCTCGTATGTCCAGACTTACCTGGAGCGAGATGTGCGCGCCGTCAGCGCTATCGGCGATCTGGCCACATTCCGTCGTTTTATCGCCTTCTTGGCCAGCCGTTGCGGCCAGATCCTCAATAAGACCGACCTAGCCGCGCCGTTGGGCGTCTCCGTACCCACCATCGCCGCCTGGCTGAACATACTCGAAATTACCGCCCAGATTATTGTCGTGCCGCCCTTCTACAACAATTTCGGCAAGCGGCTCATCAAATCGCCCAAAATATACTTGGCCGATTCGGGACTGGCCTGCCATCTGTTGGGTATTGAATCGGTCCAGAGCCTGCGCGCCTCCCCTTTCTATGGCCCGCTGTTCGAAGGTTTTGTCGCCGCCGAGATTGCCAAGCACCAACTCAATACCGGCCGCCGCCGGGAACTGTACTATTTCCGCGACCAGCAGGGACTGGAGGTCGATTTCCTCGTGCCCGCCGGCCCCACTCGCCTGGTGTTAATGGAAGCCAAGGCCGGACAGACGGTCCGACCGGAAGCGGCCAGATCGCTGTTGCGTCTGGACAAAGCCATCGACGAGTACGAGGTAGAACGTCTGGTGGTGTACCAACCATCGGCGGCTATGCAAGGTATAACGGCGCTGCGTCCAGGGGTCCGGGCCGTCTCCGTCCAGGACGTATTGGAGCGCTTTTGATAGAAGGCCGCCTCCTGCCGTGGAACGGGTATTTAGCCAGACTGTAGAAAAAAACAAATCCACCGGCCTTTGTCCTACGTATATTCTAGGTTGGATTCGATCCATGTCCCGTTGGGGTGAGGAGTTTTTTGTGCAGCGCTACCTGCTCGTGCCGATCCTCTTGCCACTGGTCCATACACGGTATTGATGCGTATATCCCGTCTATCTCTGTGTGCCGCCTGTCTGCTCGGCCTGCTGACGACCGCCGGAGCCGAACCGGACCTGGCCCGTGTCACCTTTTTGATCCCGCCGGAGCGCCACGCCGAATTCGCCGCCCTGTACGAAACGCGCCTGCTGCCCATCCTGCAGCAGTACGGTCTCAACCCGACCGAGCAGCCGGGCCGCCCCGCGCCCGATAGCGCTTTCGTGCGACTCTTCATCGCCGCCGGTCCGGCGGCCATCGACCGGGCCCAGCGGGCCCTGGCCGCCGACTCGACCTGGACCGCACGCATGCGCGAGTTGGGACAGACCTTCGGCACCACCATCCAGACCGCTGCCAAAGTGCCAGTGCCCGGCAAGGGCGATCAGCTCGCCCACCACCTGGGCCCGCACGCCAGCGCCGCCCGCGCGCCGGCGCCCGTAGAGTTGCGTGCCGTCCAGGGCCACTGGCAGCGCTATGGCCGCAGTGACGGCCTGGCCAACGACAGGATCACCGATGTGCTGGTCGACCGCGCCGGGCTGGTGTGGTGCAGCACGCACCAGGGCGTCAGCCGCTACGACGGGTACCGCTGGACCACCTTCACCAGGGCCGATGGCTTGCTGGCCAGCGGGGCGGCCGACCTGCTCGAGGACCGGGCCGGGCAGATATGGGCCGCCAGCAACGACGGCCTGAGTCGCTGGGACGGGGGCGCCTGGACTGCCTTCCGTTCGCCGGTGGCGCACGGTGGCAAAATCCACAGTCTATACCAGGACCGGGCCGGCGACATATGGCTGGCCGGCTGGAAAGGTTTTTTTCATTTCGACGGGCGGGACTTCACCCATTTTGCGGGTCCGGGCGCTGAGATCTATATACCCGGCCCCCTGTCCCGGGACCAGCAGGCCCGCCTGTGGGTCTTTGGCTGGGGCATCCGGACGCATCCCTACCAGGGGGGTCCCTTTGCCGCGGTCGAGCCCCTGGGCCGGGCGATCTCCTGGCCATCCGCCGCGTTCGAGGACCGGGCCGGCCGGCTGTGGCTGGGCACCAATCGGGGCGTATTGCGCTACGCGGATGGGCAGTGGACCGCCTTCACCGCCGCACAGGGCTGGCCCGCAGCCGGGGTGCATTCTTTCTGCGAAGACGACCAGGGCCGGCTGTGGCTGGGCACGAAAGGAGGCGGCCTGTTCCGCTGGGACGGGGTCAAAATCGATTCCATCGCCCTGGGTGCCGGCCTGGCCGGCCGGCCGGTGCAGGCCCTGGCCCAAGACCCCAGCGGCCAGTTGTGGGTGGGCACCGACCGCGGCCTGGCCCGCTACGACGAACGCGCCTGGGCCACGTACACCGCCTTTGCCGACGGCCGGCCTTTGCCGCCGAGGTTCGTATCGGCCCTGCGCGACCGGGACGACCGCCTGTGGTTCGGCGCGGGCGACCAGATCCTGCGCTACGACCAGGGCACTTGGCACGAATTCACCGCCGCCGACGGCCTGGGGCGGGGCGGCGGCCTGTGGGATATGCTGGAGGACCGGGACGGCCAGCTATGGTTTGCCACCTGGGGCGGCGGCGCGACGCGCTTCGACGGCCGCACCTGGACCACTTTCGACAGAGGTGACGGACTGGCCTCCATCATGATAATAAGCCTGGTGCAGGACCGGCGCGGCCATATCTGGGCCGGCACGGCCAGCGCCACCGAGGGCCATGGGGTGAGTCGCTACGACGGCGAGGCGTGGACTACGTACACCACCGCCGACGGCCTGGGCCACGACCGCGTCACGACCATCGGCCAGGACCACGACGGCGCCCTGTGGTTCGGTACGGCCCGGGGCGCGACGCGCTTCGACGGCCGCACCTGGACGGTCTTCACCGAGTCGGACGGCCTGGGCCACAACTGGATCGAAGACCTGCTGGCCGACCGGCGCGGCCAGGTCTGGGCCGCCACCTCGGGCGGGGCCAGCCGCTTCGACGGCGCCCGGTGGACCAATTTCACCACCGCCGACGGCCTGGCCGGCGATATGCTGACCACCCTGTACGAGGATCGGCAGGGCCATCTCTGGTTCGGCACCACCAGCGGCGTGTCGCGCTACGACGGTCGGGTCTTCCAGACCCTGGACCGCCGTGACGGCCTGGCCGGCGACGCCGTATGGTCCATCGTGCAGGACGCCGAGGGTGCGTACTGGTTCGGCACCATGGGCGACGGTTTGAACCGCTACCAGCCACCGCCACCGGCGCCACCGCCAGTGCAGGTGGACGCGGTGGTGGCCGACCGCCGCTATGCAAAACCCGACTCAGTAACCATCCCCGCAAGCCAGCAGTTGATCGCCGTCGACTTCCACGCCACCAGCCTCACCACCCGCCCCGAGGCCATGGTCTACCGCTATCGTCTCCGGGGCCACGACGACCAATGGACCAATACCCACGCCCATCGCGTCGAATACGCCGACCTGCCAGTGGGCCAATATACCTTTGAAGTAATCGCCGTCGACCGCGACCTGGTTTATTCGGAGGAACCGGCCAGCGTCCATCTGACCATCCGGCCGCAGACCTTCACCAGCCCCGTGCGCCTGGCGGCGGTGGAACTGGACGATGTCTTCGCCTCGCTGGCGGCCAGTTACCAACACCGGGGCCTAGGCCAGGTGAGCGTGACCAACGACGGGGCCGAGACCCTGCAAACCACGCTGCGCTTCTTTGTCCCCCAGCTGATGCGGCGACCGTTCGAAGTACCTGTGGACCTGGCGCCCGGGGCCAACCAGCAGATCGCCCTCCACCCCCAACTCGATTTCCAGATCCCCGATCAGACTCAACCCCAGACCTTCGCCGCCCAAGTCTCGCTAGAACTGCCCGAGTTCTCGGTCAAAGCCAATCCGGCCCCGGAGTTGACTCTCTACCCCCCGGGCGCCCTGCGCTGGGACGGGGTGGCCCCCGCCGCCGCCTTCATCACCTCCAACGCCCCCCAGGTGGCCGATTTTACCCGCCCCACCCTGCTCGCGTTTGAAAAAGAAACCGACGTTTGGGGAGAGCCCCTGCACAACGTCTTCCAGGCCATGGTGCTGTTCGAAGCGCTCAAGACCCACGGCGTGCGCTACATCGCCGACGCCAATACCCCCTATGCCCGGGCCCGCGCCGACCAGGACGCCATCGACCATATTCAGTATCCGGCCCAGGTGCTGGCCAGCAAAGCCGGCGATTGCGACGACTTGGCCGTCTTGTATGCCGCTCTGCTGGAAAACGCCGGCATTGCCACCGCCCTGGTCGACTATCCGGACCATATCTTCTTGCTCTTGGATACAGGGGTCGCCCGCGAGAGGGCCTACCGCCTGCCGCTGGAGCAACGCCATTATGTCCCGTTGGGCGAAACGCTGTGGATTCCGATAGAGGTAACCCAACTCGACCAATCCTTCGAGCAGGCCTGGCACATGGGCATCGAGCAGTTGGCCGCCCTATCGGGATTGGAGTTGCGCCGGCGCCTGGTGCGTACCTCCCAAGCCTGGCAGAATTATCCGGCGGCCGCACCCAATGACGCTACGGCCAATGCACCGCCGGCCCGGAAAGCTTTCCAAGCCGCCTTTGCTGGGCAGCAAGCCGCCCTGCAACGCCAGATCGAGGTCCATTTCAAAGCGACCTATCTCGATCCGCTGACCCGCCGGCCCGACGACGACGCCCTGCGCACCCAATTGCTCAAACTCTACCTGGCCCTGCGCCAATTCGACACCGCCATCCAGACCGGCCTGACCAACCTGCTCGACAAGCGCGGCGACCAGGGTGCTATTCTCAACCAGCTGGGCATCGCCTATTTCCTCAAAGGCGAATTCACCCAGGCGGCCCTGCACTTTGAGCGCGCCGCCCAGTCATTGCCCGACGACCGGGGCGTACAGCAGAATCTGCAGCGCGCCATGCAGACCCTGGGCCGGGCGGCGTCAGGCCAGCAACCCGTAGCCGCACTGGATGCCGGCGATGGCTCGCGGGCATCATCGGCAGCCCTGGATGTCGACAGCTTTTACTGGGTGGAATAATACTCAAGCCGCCGCCAGTGGCTATATGCAACCTATCCCACTCAGGACAATTGGGCCCCCACTAGGTTTGTCGTATATTTCGAACGATACGAAAAAAATGGCCCAAATAACCACACCGTCCAAATAATACCCCCTTTGTCCTACTTTCTCTATACTGAACCCGAATTACATCCGACCAGTCTCTGTCTTCCCCAGAGTCTTCTGTCTACTCTCGCCCTGCGGAACCCCTATGCGCCACATCAGCACCCCATTAATCCTGGCGTACGGCCTAATCATCCTCGGCACTCAGACGACCCTGGCTCTGACCATCTACCGCATTGGCGGAGCCGACCAGCCGCCACCCGAATTGGATGCCCGGTTCGACTTTATCCAGATCCCCTGGGCAGAAATCAGCGCAGACCGGCACGGCCAAACCCAATTCCTCGAAATCAAACCCGATCATGTCGCCCCCCAACAACTGGACCCCACAGTCAACCTGACACCCATCCTGGAAAACCTGGGCGGCGAACTCGCCCGTTTGGGTGGGAACAACTGGGAGTTCTATCGGCCCAGAGCCGGCGAGCTTGCCGACGGCGACCCCACTACCGCGCATATCGGTGGCCTCTACGGCTGGTGGCGGGTCTTTGACCATATCGATCATCGTTGGGTGCGCTGGACCTCGACCTTTTTATTCGATCTGGGCGGCACCTTCTCCGTCCATCGCATCCGCTTTGCCCCCCGATCCCAATTTCGCTTTGACCGCCCGGTGCGCAATTTCCTCGTCGCCCTGGGGGTCGAGGAACCGGCAGCCGTCGAACTAGAGCACGCTAGACTGGGCCCCTGCCCCTGGTGCACGAACAAGCCGTTGGTCCGCGACTTCGATATTATCCACCGCAACCCCGGCAATAACCAGGCCGTCATCGATCTGCAGATAACGCCGCGGGAAGTCAACAGCGTCCTGCTGCAGGCCTTTGCAAACCCCCAGGGCGTATGGGAAATCGCCGAATTTGAAATTTACGGCAGCGGCTTTGTCGCCCGCTCCGCCTATAGTTCCAATATTATCGACCTGGGCGCCCCGGCCATTTTGGGCCCTCTGAGTTGGGGCGGCCGCCAGGTCCCCGATACCTCCATCGACCTGAGAGTGCGCAGAGGCGACGACGACGATCCCAATACGTACTGGCGCGCCACTTTTCGCGGCGCCGAGACCACCCGCTTTGACAACAGCGGCCAGCCGCTGGACCGGGCCGCCTACCAGACCCTGGCCTCGGGAGAGCGGGCCGGCACCACGTACGACGCCGAAAACTGGAGCTTTTGGAGCGCACCCACCCCCTTCGCCGCCCGACAGGCGGCCGTACCCGGCGACCGACCGCGCCGCTTCGTACAAATCCAGGCCGATTTCCGCTCGATCCCCCAAGCAGCCAGCCAGCTCGGCTATATCCAGTTCGCCGTCTCCCACGCCCCGGCTGTGGGCCGTGCTGTCGCCGAAATTGCCCCGGTCGTCGCCCCGGCTGGGGTGCCGACGCGCTTTACCTATATCCTCAAGCCCACCTTTACCAACGTCGAGCAGGGGTTCGACCGGCTAACCGTGGAAAGCCCGGGCCTCATAATGGGGGTGGAGGCCGTGCGTCTGAGCGGCCAGGACCTCGACTTTGCCGTGGTCCACCTCGATTCCAGCGGCTTTGCCGTGAAATTCCCTCGCCTTGATGTCAACCGCACCGACGAATTGCTCGAAGTGGATTTCAGCGCCCGTATCTTCCGCTTTGGCACGGTCTTCTCCAGCCGCCTCGCCGATAGCACCCGGCCACATGAACTGGCCCAACCGGTCGAAGCAGGCGACGCCGATCCCCTGGGCCAGGGCCGATCCCTGCAGGTCGACCTGACCGATCTGGACCAGCCGCCCATTGCCGACCTGGCCGCCACGCCCCAGGCCTTCACCCCCAATGGGGACGGCATCAACGATTTGCTGCAGATCACCTATAATCTGGTCAATCTGGCCGGCGTCGTACCCGTGGCGCTGGACGCATACGACCTAAGCGGCCGGCGGCGGGCGCCTGTATACCAGGGCACCGCCACTAGCGGTGCGGCATCGACGCAATGGAATGGACGCGACGTCCAGGGCAACCGCCTGCCACCGGGGCTCTACTTGCTGCAATTAGAAGTGCACACCGACCAGCGCACCCACCGCCGCCAACACTTGATTTCGCTGGTCTATTGAACGAGAAATTACCTTTATGAAAAGCCTTTATTTGCCGGTCCTCTCGCCAATCCTGTTGCTGGCTGCTCTGCTGACTGTTCCAACCCAACTGGCCGCCGAAGAATACTTCGCCGAAGCCCCGCTGCCCCCTTCCGCTCAACTGGGTTTCGCCCTCAAACACGGCCGCCGCGTCCCCTCTCTGGGCCAGCTCAATGTATTGGCCGTCTTCGCCCAATTCGCCGACGACGAGCCCAACGACGAGGCCCTGCCCGCCTACGCCACCGACTTATTCGATCCGGATGCGCCGGGCAGCTTCAGCCATTATTTCCACACACTCTCTCTGAACCAATTGCAAATAAACGCCACTGTGGCGTCCCGACGCTATACCTCGCCCCACCCCAGCAGCGCCTACCCGCCCACCCGCACCGGCGACGATCTCGAAGCCCCGCTCACCGGCTTCGGCCAGTTCGCCCTGGACATTTTGCGCCAGGTCGACGAAGACTACGATCTGGGCCCCTTCGACAACGACGGCCCCGACGGCATAGCCAATTCGGGCGACGACGACGGCTACGTCGATTTCGTCTTCATCATCCTCCGCAGCCTGCCCGACGATTTCCTCTTTGGTCCTTCCACCGGCATCGCCACTATGGGCTTCCAGGAGCCCTATAGTACAAACGATATCGGCGCCGGCGGCCGCCCCATCGGTGTCCGCGGCGGCTATTACCTGGGCACTGTGCTGCTGGGCAAAGACCGAGCCTGGACCGTGGGCACCATGGCGCACGAATTTGGCCACGCCCTGGGTGAGGAGCCTCTGCCCGACCTGTACGATTCTTCTCACCTTTTGGCGACGCCGGGCCAGGACGCCGCCCAGTACAGCGCCGGTATCGGACGCTGGGGCCTGATGGGCCGGGGCACGCTAGGCTGGCAGGTAAACGGCGCCCCCGACGGACCCAACCCCTTTTGCGCCTGGTCGCTGGAGCAGTTGGGCTGGGCCCGGCCGGACAACGGCCGCCTGGTCGAAGTGCGGGGCGATACCACCGACCTGCGCATCGCCGATCTGTACCGCGGCGGGGCGCTCTACAAAATCCCCTTGCGCACGCCGCGCAAAAGCTCGGCCTTGCTGCCGGCCCAATATCTCCTGCTCGAATACCGCGGCGGCGGCACCCACTACCACCGCCGCGATCCGGGCCGGGGCCTGCTGGTCTGGCACGTCAAACCCGTGCCCCTGACCGGCTTCGGCAACGGGCTGGAAGAGGATAAATTGGTCGACCTGGTCTGTGCCGACGGCCTCTATCAGGACGCCGGCTACGACTCGGGCCAGCGGCCCGATCCGGGTGCGGGCCGGGACAACCTCGACTTCTGGGCCCCCGACCGCTATAAAAATTACCGGCAGGCCCACCGGGGCAACAGCGGCGACCCCACAGATTTATTCGATGGCCAGCGCTTTGCCCGCCTCGACGGCAGTACAAATCCTTCGAGCCTGTTCGGCCAGGCCCCCTCGCCCGCCTATACCGGCCCCTCCATCCGCATCATCGAACAGCAGGACGAGGCGGTGGTCGTCGATATAAGCCTGCCGCGCTGGGCCGGCGTCATCAGCGAAAAAATCTACTGGGCCGGCGATATTCTGGTCGACGGCGATCTGGTCGTCGCCCCCGAGGGGGAATTAATCCTCTATCCCACCGCCCGCATCCAAGTAGCGGGACGGGACCGGTTGCAGACAGGGTTGGACCCCGAGCGGGTCGAAATCCATCTGCAGGGCGGCCTGCGCCTAGTAAACCAGAGCCTGCTCTATACGTCCAATACGGACTTCGCTATGGTCCAAGCCGACTCCTTCGTCTTTGCCCCGGCCGTCCAGGGGCAGTACTGGCACGGTATTGTCACTGACCAACCCCTGGACCCGCGTCTGGTGCTGCAGGGCACCGGCCCCGTTCCCTCGGCAGCACTGCAAGCCGTGCCCACCGCCGTGGTCGAGGAGGCCGCCCTGGCACTGGCCGATACCTTCTCCCTGAGCCCCAATTACCCCAACCCGTTCACCGCCGAAACCACCCTGAGCTACAGCCTGGCCAGCGGCGCCCCGGTGCAATTGGATATCTACAACGCCCTGGGCCAGCCCGTCCGGCGCCTGGTCGACGAGTACCGGGACCCCGGCGCCCACGAAATCGCCTGGCCGGGACGGGACCAAGCCGGCCAGCAGGTCGCCAGCGGCGTCTACCTGTACCGCCTGCAAGCCGGGCCGGAGCAAAGCGCCCAGGGCAAAATGCTCTTTTTGCCCGATGGCTTCGCCCGCCTCGACAACCTGGATCCGTGGCTGCAGGACGGGGACGCCGACTGGTCGGAGCTCACCGCCGAAGGGGCCGACACCCGGGAGCGCTTTCTCGGCTTCAGTTTTGAACTGTCCCCCGAACAGGCGGCCTATAAATTGGGCCACCTGTCCGTTGAATTGCAGAGCCGGGCCCGCTATGCCCACAACGCCGACGCTTTTGCCCTGGCCCTAGAAGAATTCGGCCCTCTGCTGCAGCCTTTCGGCGGCCCCGCCCGACAGGCGGTCGAAGAGCTGCTGTACGAACTGAAGCCCGACCAGCCCCAGCGTCTGGAAAGGCTAGACCGCGCTCTGCAGAACCTGGCCACGGGCCACGGCGAAGCGACCGGCTTCTACTTCAGTCTGGGCACCTGGTTGCATCCTCTGCGCACCGCCGCCCTGACCGCCCGCCGCCGGGCGTTGCCCCTGGGGGATATTCTCGATCCGGCGGCCAATGCGGCCACGGCCCGTCATTTTGCCCAAGCTTTGCGCCAGGCCGGCGCGGTTGCCGGACCGGCCGCCGTCCTGGAAAATTTGGCCGAGCGCCTGGAGGCGCGCCCTGTAGGACTGCAGGAATTGGGTGCAGTGCTCGACGCAATCGCCCGATTTGAGGAGTCGCTGGAACAATGAGGAAACTGCTCAGACGGATTATCGCGGCCCTGCTGGGGACCGGCTTGCTGCTGGGGGCCAGCCCTGCCCGGGCCCACAATGGCCATCTGGCCTTGGCCCTGCCCGTAGAGGGAATCCGCGTCGACGGCGAACTGTCCGACTGGCCCGACAATCTGACCCACTACGCCATAACCGTCCAGGAAGCAGGCGCTCCGCTCCAGGGCGCGCAGGATTTGCAGACCCACTTCCGCCTGGGCTACAACGCGGTTGAAAACGCCTTGTATATAGCCGTGGAAGCGCAGGACGATATCCTGGTCAGGCAGGGCCTGGAAAGTCTGGCCCAAAGGCCCGGGCAAGCCCAGGACGGCTGCGAATTCTACCTCGATTTGGTGCACCCGCCCGGCTTTACCCGCCCGGGCCAGTACTGGCTGCGGGGCGACAGCGACCAAGGCCAGCGCGGCCTGACCGGTTCCTTTACCGGGGCCATGACCTGGCACAGCGCCGGCTATCGCTGCGAGGGCCGCATCGACCTGAATCGCCTGGAAGGGGATGCCCCGCCGCTGCAAGCCGGTCAGATCCTGGGTTTTGACTTAACCCTTTGGGACCAGGACGGCGACGGCGCGGCCTCGCGCCTGGATTGGGGTCCGGGCCAGGACAAATACTGGACGACACACCACATAGGCGATGTGGTGCTGGTGCCCAGCAGCAGCGATCTGGGGACTCTGGTCGGACAGGTGGTCGACGCCGACAAGGGCGCCGCTGCCAACGACCTGCCCCTGCGGGTCTACAACCGCCAGCTCTCGGTCCATACCCGTACCGACGCCAGCGGCTCCTACCGTCTAGATCTGCCGCCGGGCGCCTACCGCCTGCGCCCGGCCCAGGGCGCCCCCACCCAGGCCTTTGAGGAACAAGTCCAGATCGAAGCCGGCGCCATAACCCAGGTCGACCTGCAGGCCCAACCGGGACCGCCGTTGCGCGGCCGTCCGGTCTTTGTCGGTCCGGGCACCGACCGGCCGGCCGGTGCGGGGCGACTGCACTGGCGCACCATGGATACCCGTCACGGCCTGCCGCACAATAACGTCGGCAAGCTGCTGGAAGACGATGCCGGCCACCTGTGGATTGGCACCAGGGACGGTCTCGCCCGCTGGGACGGGCAGCACCTGCATACCTTTGGCGCAGCCCACGGTCTACCGCCGGGCCGCGCCGAGCCCATGCTGCAGGACGCGGTTGGCCACCTGTGGATTGGCACCGGCGGCGGCCTGGCCCGCTGGAACGGCCAGACTTTCACCACCTACACCCGGGAAGAGGGCCTCCTCAGTCACGGCATTGCCGGCCTGGCCCTGGGACCGGAGGGCGACCTGTGGATTGGCTACTGGGATAAACCGGGCGGTTTGAGCCGCTGGGACGGCCGGGCCTTCACTTCCTACCCCGGCAATGAAGTCCTGCCCCACTACTCGGTGCAGTCCATGGCCACCGACCCGGCGGGCTATTTGTGGATTGGCACCGGCGCCGGCCTGGCCCGCTGGGACGGGCGCGCCTTTACGGCCTATAACGACAAAGACGACCTAGGTTTCAGTCGGGTCTATTCCCTACTGGTCGACCGACAAAGCAATCTATGGCTGGGCAATGCCGGCTCTCACCCCACCATTGGTCTGGCCCGCTGGGACGGCGAGAGTTTCGACAACTACAGCACTGCCGACGGCCTGGTCAGCAACAGTATTAAATCCATGGCCCAGGATCGGGCCGGCCACCTGTGGCTGGCGCATTGGGAAGGGGGTTTGAACCGCTGGGATGGCCAGACCTTCACCACCCACAACCTGCAAAATGGCTTGCCCGACGATCAACTATCCTCGCTGCTGGTCGACCGGACCGGGCAACTGTGGGTCGGCCATACCAGGGCCGGTTTGAGCCATTGGGGCGGCCGCCTCCTGACCACCTACCGCTCCCACGACGGCCTGGGGATGAGTCCCACCCGAGTCCTGGCCCAGGACCGGGACGGCCACCTGTGGATTGGCACCGAACAGGGCGGCTTGAACCGCTGGGACGGCCGGACCTTCACCGCCTTTATGAACGCAGACGGCCTGCCGCATTACCACAACTTCATCCACAGTCTGGCGGTGGAGGCAGCGGGCGCCCTGTGGATTGGCACCGGCGCCGGCCTGGTCCACTGGGACGGCGATATCGCCACCGTGTACACGAGCCAGGACGGCCTGCCGCCCGGCGATATCACCGCCCTGGCCTTTGACCGCAAGGGCCATTTGTGGGCCGGCAGCACAAACGGTCTGGCCTGCTGGGACGGCCAGGCCTTTGCCATCTACACCACAGCACACGGCCTGCCGCACCAGCACGTCCACGCTTTATTGGTAGATACTGACGACCAGCTGTGGATCGGCACCCAAGGCGGCCTCGCCCGCTGGCGCGACGGGCGCTTTGAGCAAGACCCCACCGATCTATTGCCCGGCCAGCCTATCAACGCCCTGGCCCAAGACCGGACCGGCCACCTGTGGATTGGCAGCAAAAGCGGCCTGGTCCGCTGGGACGGCCAGACCGGAACCGCGTACACCAGACAACAAGGCCTGCCCAACGACCATATCCTGGCCCTTATGATCGATACCGATAATCACCTGTGGATTGGCACCCAAGGCGGCCTGGCCCGCAGCGACGGCCAGGTCTTCCAACGCCTGCTCAAAGACGACGGCCTGGCCGGCCACGCGGTCCGGGACTTGCTCCAGACCCCCGACGGCGACGTGTGGATCGCCACCGACAACGGCCTCACCCACTACCAGGGACTGCAACCGACCCCGCCCGCCGTCGAACTAACCCAGGCCATAACCGATCGGCCCCGGCCGCCCGTCTCCCCCTTGCGCGTGCCCTCGTCGCAGACTTACCTGGCCCTTGAATTCCGCGGCGCCAGCGTCCGCACCGGCCCCGAGCAACTGGTCTACCGCTACCGCCTCAGCGGCCACCAGGACCAGTGGCGCCAGACCCGCGACACCCGGGTCGCCTATACCGACCTGCCCGAAGGGAACTACCAGTTCCAAGTGGAAGCGATAGACCCCGACCTAGTGTACTCCGCCGCGCCCGCCGTCCTCGACGTGGAGGTATTCTACCAGCCCGTCACCGGACCGTTGGCACTGGACCGGATTGCAGTCGACGACCTCTTCGCCGCATTCTACGCCGCTTCTAGCCGACGCCCGCTGGGCACGGCGCAAGTGACCAACCACGCACCGCACCCGGTCGAGACCACCCTGCGCTTTTTCCTGCCCGGCGCCATGCGCCAGCCCGCCGAGCAGACCCTCCAACTGGAGGCGACCAGCAGCCAGACCGTTGCCCTCACCGCCGCACTCGACCCGACCTTGCTCAATGTCCAGGAGCCCCGTCGCGTCCAGGCCGAAATAGGCCTCGTCTTCGACATAGGCGACCAGATCCTGACGCTGGAAAAAAAACGCGAACTCACCATCCACCCCCGCAATGCCCTCATCTGGGACAGCGTCGGCCGCGCCGCCGCCTTCATCACCTCCACCGACCCGCAGGTGCAGACTTTTGCCCGCTCGACCTTGCTGGCCTTTGAAAAAGAGAGCCAGTCCCTGGGCCGCCCGGGCCGCAACCTGGTGCGCGCCCTGGTTCTTTTTGCAGCGCTCAAAGAGCACGGCATCCGCTACCTGCCCGACGCCCATACGCCCTATGCCCGGGCGGCCCAGAGCCAGGCAGTCGACCACATCCAGTACCCGTCTCAACTGCTGCGGACCAGAACCGGCGACTGCGACGATTTGACCGTGCTCTACGCGGCCCTGCTGGAAAACGCCGGTATCGCCACAGCATTGGTCGACTACCCCGGCCATATCTTCCTGCTCTTCGACACCGGGGTACCTTGGGCCACTTCTTATAGCCTACCTATCGACGAGCGCTTATTGCTGAAATGGGGCGATCGGCTGTGGATCCCGGTGGAAATCACCCGCATCGACCAGGACTTCAATCAGGCCTGGCAAGTCGGCACCGACCAACTGGCGCAAATACCCGCCCTGGAATTGCGCCAGCGTCTAGAGCGTACGGCCGAGGCCTGGCGGCAATACCCCGCCACGCGCCCCCAACCGGACAGCTCGGTGGTCGCGCCCCAACGCGCCGCCCTGGAAGCTCCGGTCAACGCCGGGCTCGCGGCATTGGAGGGACATATCGATGCGTACCTCGAAACCCACTACCGCGTCCCCCTGGCCGTCGACCCGGACGACGACCAGCTACGCACCCAATTCCTCAAGGCGTACCTGGCCCTGGGCCGCCACGACCAGGCCATTGATCTGGCCCTGGACCACCTTATTGACCGCCGCGCCAACAAAGCCCCCATCTACAACCTGTTGGGCAACGCCTACTATCTAAAAGGGGCGATTAAACAGGCCATCCTCTCCTATCAGCAGGCCGCCGAACTGCGCCCCCAGGACACCGGGATCCAACGGAATCTGCGGCGGGCTCTGGCCGCTGTCGGCAAAGCCAGACCCGCCGTGGTCACCCAGGTGGCCGCCGCCGATACCACCAAAGCCGGCATCCGGATTCTCGATTTGGAAGAATTCTACTGGACCGACGAAAACCTCTAATGGCCATCCTCTACCGCTCAGTCCTGCTCGGCCTCGCTCTCCTCCTCGCCCATCAGCCCACCTGGGCCCAGACCCACCTGTCCGCCGACCACCCCAAAGCCCGCACCGCCGGGCGGGTCTTCAACGCATTGGTGCAGGCCATCGGCGACGGCCGCCCGCCACCGACCTTGCGCTTGACCCCCATCGGCCCCCACAGTTCCATGGTCGCCGCCCTGCACCCCCACCGCAGCGAACTGATCTTGGGCGAACGGGCCTTTGACCTGTGCATGGCCCAGGGCGCCGATTCGCTGGCGGCACTGGCCTTTCTGCTGGGCCACGAATTGGCCCATCACTACCGCGGCCACGGCTGGACCGGCGACTTCGGCCAGCGCTTCGCCGATTTGGAGGTGGGCCAGACGCACCGGCTTTTCGATCCTGTACGCCAGGTCGAACTGGAGGGGGAAGCCGATTATTTCGGTGGTTTCGCCGGCCATTTGGCCGGTTATCCCACCACCCTGGCGGTGGCCCCGCGCCTGTTGCAGGCCATCTACTCGACCTACGGGTTAAAAGCCGATCTGGAGGGCTACCCCGCCCTGCCCGAACGCCAGGCCATCACCCAACGGGCCGCAGAAGACCTGGACCAACTGGTCCCCGTATTCCAGGCCGGTCATACCCTCTTGCTGTTGCGCCAATACTCGGCGGCGTTCCGCTGCTTCGTCCATATCGCCCGCCTATTCCCCAGCCGCGAAATACACAATAACGCCGGCCTGGCCCGCGCCCTGCAGGGGGTGGATCTGTTCAAAGCGGAAGAATTGCGCTTCCTCTATCCTTTTGAACTGGACGGCAGCAGCCGCCTGGCCCGCCGCGACAAAGCCGCCGACCCCGATCTACTAGAAGACGATTTGCGCTACCAACTGCTGGAGGAAGCGGCCCAATGGTTCGAGCGCGCCCGGCAGCAGGACCGCAGCTATATCCCCGCCTATATCAATCAGGCCTGCGTCGCCGACCTCTTGGACGAACCCGACGAGGCGCTGCTGTGGGCCGGCCGGGCCCGGAAATTGGCCGAGCGCCAGGGCCAGCCCCTTGCCCTTGCCCACGCCCTGCTCATCGGCGGCATCGCCAGGGCCCGCGGCAACCCGGCCAATTTAGAGACGGCGCGGCGCGATTTTGCCGCCGCCCGGGAAACGGCGCCGGATCTGGCCCGTATTAATCTGGCGGCTCTGGAGGGTGCAACCGCGGCCGCCGGCCCGGTCCAGCGCCCGCCCGCCTTCGCCGCTGGCGGCGAACAGATCGGCGGCCACGCCGCCTCCGACTACGCCGACTTACTGTCCCAATCGCGCATTGTCGTGGTACCGGGCGGCGGCCCCGGGGCCCTTACTGTCTACACCCATCGGACAGTGCACTGGCAGAGCCTGGTCATCGATACCGGCTACAGCACCGTGGCAGCCCTGGCGAGCCGACCAGGCTATGCCGGAACCAGTGGACGCGGTCTGCAATTAGGCGCCAAACGGGCGCTCATGACCGCGGCCTATGGCCAACCCGCCTTCCGTCTGGCCGGACCGCTGGGAACCCACCACGCCTATCCGGACCTGGGCACGGTCTTCGAGATCGACCCCGATGACCGCATCCGGAGCTGGATTATTTACCGCATTGAAGAATAGAGGAGGGCATATGGCCGATACCATCGACGCCACCGTCCAATGGTCGGGCGAACATTGGATCAATTACTTGCGTCGCCCTGGCGAAACAGCCGACAGCGGCGGCCTCAGCCTATACCATACCCACTACAGCCAGGCCGGCGCCGGCACGGTCGCCTGCATCGATATCCCGGCTGCTGGATGGACCGCCATCTGCACCGACAACCGGGAACTGGCCGCCTGGCTAGTGGCCACCATGATCCGCGGGCGGGGCAACCAATTCGACCGCGATTTGCCCCTAGTCGAAGCCGCCATCAGTCGCGGCGGCGATATCCGCACCGCCCCCTCCTGGACCGTTCAAGCCGCAGGCCATACCGTCGTCTCGACCTGGCATATCACCGAACCGGCCACCATTCATTGGGGCCCGGCCCCTTCGGGGGCAAGCGATCTGCATATTTTTTCCCTGCTGTTCTTCACCGACCGCGCTTTGTTGAACCACAACAGCGCGCCGGTTGAAGGGGTCCCTTATACCCGGGATATCTGGCGCAACTCCATTGGCGGCGACCGCAGTTCCTGCGTATTTGCCCTGGCCGAGACATTTTTGCTGCCGGGTTAGTCCGCCGGAATCACCGGCAAGACGATATGCGAGGCCCGGTCGGCCTGGTGAAATACCGTATTGTCGGCGCCCACCCGCCGGCGCTCGGTACCAATGGGATCGCCGGTATTGGGGTTGACGTCAAAGCGCGGAAAATTCGAGCTGGAAATATCCAGCCGAATACAATGCCCGGCGGCAAAGATATTGCTGGTCGGGTACAACGTGATGGTCAATGGGACCACCTCGCCCGGAGTGGCAAATTCGGCCCGCTCGGGCCCGTTGCGGTAGCGCAGCCGCATAATGCTGTCGGAAATATTCAGCGCATAGCCGTGCGGATACCAGCTGCTGGGCGGATAAAGATCGATCAGCTTGGCGGTAAAATCGGTATCCACCGCTGAAGAAGAGACCCACAAATTCACCTCGATGGGCCCGGTTATTTCCACGTCCTGGCCCATCGGCTCGGTTTGAAAGACCAGCACGTCGGGCCGCGAGCCCAAAGGCAAATGCGGCTCTTTACAGCCGTAGAACTGCGGCGCCTCCACCTGGTCGAAACCGCCGGCGGCCATGACATCGCGAATGCGCGAGCCCCGGGGCGCGTACGCCGGATCGGCAACCCCGGACGGCAGCGAGTCCAGCGTCGTCAGCGACGAGACATTGCCGCCGATGGACGGCACGGGGTTGGAAGGGTCAAAGCGATAGGTCGTGCTCGATTCGGTAGCGGCTGGCTTTTCCGGGCCCAACGAGCCGTCCTCGTATAGGTAGTAGGGCGTATACTGGGTGCGGGCCAGCGGCCACTCGGCCTCGTCGCGCCAATAACCGCCGTGGAACAGCCGCCCGCTGCCGGCGCGGTGGCCACCGCCACCGCCCATGACGAAAATGCGCACCGGCGGCTGCCCGTCAACGCCGCTCCTCTGCCCCTTCAAGGCCTGATCAAACCAGCGCAGATGCAAATCACGGAAGCTATCCAACGCCGCCTCGGGACCAAATTCCACGTCGCCAGCATAGGATAGCTCCAGTGTATTGGAGCCGTGCGTCCAGGGACCCACCAACACTTTCACCGGCCCCTTTTTCCCCTGCCTCAAGCCTTCGTAATTCTGCCAGGTGGCCCGGGTATAGGAATCGTACCAGCCGCCCACCACCAGGATCGGTACGTCGGGAAATTGCCCCCAATACAGCGCCGGAGCATAACTGGGGTGTTTCCAGTACTCACTGGACTTTTGCAAAACGCGGTTAGTATGCATTAATTGGTGCAAAATGTAGTCATTCCCCACCCCCTGTCTCGGATTGGATGCCATGCCTGCCATTATCGGCTTTCCCACGGTGGTTGAAGAAG
>WLWI01000625.1_pt1 | contig 31775 bp, 18 predicted proteins | sample 6701501 | NCBI WGS metagenome assembly WLWI01 (sample SAMN12718690, study PRJNA515312) | sponge metagenome | isolation source: marine sponge | host: Mycale hentscheli | place: New Zealand: South Island, Marlborough, Capsize Point | collected 2014-11-01 | reverse complement strand
ACTATATATAGTTGGCCTCACTTCAAATCTTTTCAGTTGTGCAAGCCAGATTCACTAGAAGGCTCACCCATAGCCGAAAATTCATGAATATATCTGACTCAAAATCTCTGAAAGTACCACATCCTGAATAGTTCAGTAGCCACATAACTACATAGTTACCCACTGTAGAATGTCTGTATGACAAAGTCCTATGCATATGGTGGGGACCAGCCTTAAATGTTTCCCCACCTCTTAAAGAAGGAGGTCGTACATCTCTACTATGGTGTAGTAACTTAGACTCGTCATATAAATTATTGCCTTCATGCCTTCAAAACAGTATCACAACTTCCCTGGCAGAGAGTCAGGCAGTCCAAATCACTGCTCACTTAAAAGGAAGGTAGAAAATGCTTAGCACAAACTGGAAGCAAATTTTGGTAATGTTATTATAATAGTAAAATTGCAGAAGTACATTTGCAATTATACTGGTGATCATTACTGCTAAAAAATTTATTCTTTGCGAGTATTACAAATTCATTGGCAGAAGCAAAACTGCCATGGACTGCAAGTAATGATTTGCTCACATGATTACTAGGTGACGATATGGGTGTTACCCACAAAAACTAGTACCTATACGGAGTTGACTGCTTCATGTCTGTACGAGTAATAGCACGGGTTACCCATGCTATTTGGGATTAACATTAGGTGAAGCCAAGTGCTACTTCAATAGCTTTATAAGTGTTATTAATCCAGAATAGCACAGGTTACCCCTGCTCTCACTTGAGTAGACCAGCTTTTTTTATCATTTTCACTGTAGCTGAACTGAATCATTCACTCACTTCTCTCTCAACAAAAGGCTCCTCAAATCTGTTGGACTAATTAAGTTAAAACTGTGCAAAACTGACTATGCTTTCCAACTAGAAACTACTTGAACTGCACATTTCCAAGGCTAGCACTGCACCATGCACAACTAGCTACTGGTCAATTTTCAGTCATCTTCAAAACCATAGAGTGATAGACAGACAGACAGACAGACAGACAAGATAACTACTATAACCCCATAACCCCCTTGCGCATGTGTATTGTTTTAACTATCACAACTCACAGTCTTCTATGTGACAAGAAACCAACGGCAGCCGGAAGTATGTGTAGTATCTATCAGTGAAGCAGCCGTAGAGAACACATGATGTTGAATAATTCAGATTAACTGTTAAATTCTTTGTAAATTCTATGGGTTCACCCCATTCCCCAATTCTGTGGATTGATATCTAAAACAAACAAATTTAAGCTTCATGGCAAAATTGTGTGAGTTAGCTGTGCTAATTAATATTAAAATATTCACTGAGACAAAGACAGTAAATGAAAAATGTACTGCTAACAATTTACATGAATGGAAATTTTACTAGGCATCTGGATCATCTAAAACAAACAATGATCTCCATATGAAACAGAGGCAGCCAATCTGGCACTCCCATGCTGAAATTTAGCAAGCACCCCCCTAACACACAGTGGCGCTTGATGTATTGCAAAGTAAGAATCCAGTAACATAGTAATTTTTATTCATTGTTATTATTATTCTCTACTGTTGGTTGAGGCTACATTCCTGCACTATTTTTCCTGAACTATCTCAGCTTTTCTTATTCCCCTCCTGTCCTTTTTTCAGCTCTTTCTTCTTGAATCATGGAGTCCCTTCTCCTCCTTTGTCTATCTCTCCTGCTTTTAAATCCCTCTGTCCTTCTATCATTATTGTGGACTTATGCTACGTGAAACTTTAGCCTTCTCGTTCATAGCTACTTTCCATCCTGAAACCTACGCCACCTTTGTATTTTGTGGTAGATAATAAAGTGTGCCACTATTGGTGCTCAGCCATTGATACGTGAAGGCATCAATTGTCAAAGGTGTTGATGATGTTGCTAAAAAAAAGTACCACAAAAAGAATATACCAGTGAACAGAATTGTTATTTTCAAACTTAACTATGTATTTCGAACTGTTAGAAAAAGGTAATTCATTTTTAATACAAAAGAACTAAGTAATGGTGCGCTTGAGCACAAAATAGCCATGCTTAATTGGGTTACATATAGCTACAGTATTGTTATAATGATTTATTTTAACTGAAAACCTCAGCATACATACGCGATAGGGTTACAGTACTCAGTTTGTCTGTCAGTCATTCTGTCACACGGATCTCGAAGATGGCAGCCTCCCAAAAAAGTTAGTCATTTTTAGGCTGTACAATTGTAAGTGATTGTTGGTAACACCCCCTACAATCAAGCAAATAATTTCTTTGCTGCCTGCTGTAGTTTTGCACTGCATTTTTCTCAGTGGTTTACCAGAGTGCTTGGAGTTTTCCGTTGAAACTACGGGTGAGGTGAGTGTCTCTTGTATGTTTTTTATGAAGACAACGTTAATGTCTACCGTTTCATTGCACGAGTTGCATATCAACTTGCTCAAGCTTTATACACGTACTTGAACATACATATTGGCATATTCATATTGAAACTACTCCGAATAAATTATTCTTTTGGTCTTGTAATAGCTAACTAGTGTAAATCTGAGGGTTCGCACCCTTGGTGCTTCATCATCTGCAGCATTATCTTGCAACAGTCATTAACCTGCATGTCTCATGCTCTTTGTGTTAGGAGAAGCTAATTGAAGTTCTGAGTGCACTACAAACACTGATAGTAGGATAAAAGAGCCTGTCACAGATCTGTGACTCCAATATGCATTTTACATTATGCCTGTCATGAACTCGTGATTACCATCTACTCTAACTTCTTTTAAATGATAGAATATTTTGTACATGTCATAGAACATAACTGATGTAGCTTTTGAATTATGACAGAGGGACTGTTTAACTTAGTGCCTCCACTGCGTTGAAAACAGGGATACATAGTGTCCCTCCAATTGCACAGCTAAGAAAAGTAACTAAGTTCCATTTTGTCAGATGATGCGCTTCAATCGATTGTATTGCTAGACAGTCACTATGTTCTAAGTCAGTTTGGTGCTGCACAGCCAGTGTGAACTACCATATTTATTTAGGGTCCCAAAGGCCCTTAGTACCTTTGCTGACTTGAGACACTACAGTCTAGGGGCTTCGGGACCTTAAAATCGGTAATTCCCTCTGAGGCAGTGCTTATCTATTATATAAAACAATTTTTTTTAAATATTTACCAATTTCTTTACCAAGTTTCAACATCATAGTTGAACCCATAACTATAAGTCTAAATCACCCTTTGATACTGCCATTGGGCTTAGCTCAAATAAAACCTCTCACCTTTGCAGCTTACAGCCTTGACCTATGAACTCTCTCCAATAACATTCTAACTTTCTCCTTTGTTCTAGGACTGAGTGCTGTTCTAACTACCACAATCCTCAGTAACCCCACTACTCGCAATAAGCTCCTGGTACAAATGTGGAGATGAGCACTAGTTTCAATCAAAACTTGCTTTAAAATAAAAGCCAACAAACAAAATCTTTTAATTATCCAATAATTTTTTAAACAGTGATGTTTTTGCCCACCTAAATTTGACGAGTAGTGTTAATAAAAATATAGGCCTCAAACTAGGCCCAACTCTGCTCTGATGTAAAAGACAGCCATCAAAACACTCTGTATAAAAAATTTAGCATAGAACTTTTGGAGCTGCATGCCTTGTGCACTATAAGAATGAAGCACCAAAAGTGCAAACTCTCAGCACTACTACACTAGCTAGCTATAACAAAATCATTTCTCGGACCGAAAAAATAATGTATTTGGCTATTTCTAATCAGGTATCAATACGGCTCAAGCAATGAAAACGGTAAATACAGCTAATGGTTGTCTAAAAGAAGTATCTAAACATGCAGGAGACTCTCACTGGTATATAGCTTCAATGCGAAACTCCTGGGTTCCAGCACTCATTAACATTTAACTTTTCAACATAAAGCAAAAATTATCGCGAGCAGAAAGAAACTATTTGCTCACGTGATTGACTCACGTGATTGACGTGACGATAGGGGGCGTTACCTACATAAGCTTGAATCTATGCGGAGCTGACAGCTTGCTTTTTCTCAAAAATCAGCCTGAAATTTGAAAAAGTAGCACAATAAAAGGTCTTAAATCCTGAGTAAGTTCATACCTAAATCAGCAGTTAATTCTCAGTAATCTCCAAAATCAGAGTGTGACAGACAGACAGACAGACAGACAGACAGACAGGACGACTACTATAACCCTCTCTCACGCATGCACGCTGAGGGTTAAGGGTGCTGGCACACTCTTTGAGCGTGAAAAACCCACCAAATAGGCCACAGTTACTAGGACGCTCAAGAAATACCCCGTCACCATTTTGGACTTCACGGCAGTACTGCAAGGCTACCGCCGTAGTTTAGAAGCTAGATATTTTGTATATCATTTTCTTACCCTTGTGTGTATGCCATAACGTTGAGTTTTTGTTGAATTCTATTTTACTTTTCTATTTACTACCTTACCACGGGAAATAGTGTCGATTATTTCTATAAAATTCCGTATATAAATATCTCAATGTTATAGGGGCAACCACTTGTGGCCCTAAACCCTGGCAAAGTTTGAACCATAGCCTTTCGTCCATTCCTGAGCAGTAGCAGAGAAGATTCTGGATCCATAACTTTAGTGTGCAGAGGATTTTTTTATTGTAAGTCAACTCCATCCCACCCTAACCGCAAGGGTGTAATTGTGAGTGAGGCACAGCTGCATTTCACGGCACTAATTGACTTTGTGCTAATTTGTTACAAAGCTGGGTGACTTTGTGCTAATTTGTGAGTGACTTTGTGGTAGATAACGGAGTATTCAGCTCACTACTAAAGGCGCCCAGGTGTTGCTATGTGTCAGCACCCTTAACAACTCATATTTTCATCTGCATTATATTAAAACATATTGGCATCTGGTGGCTTTGAGAGCCAGTTAGAAATATTTTGTGAAAGGTGTGGATTTTATTATTATTATTATTATTATTATTTTATTTTTCATAATAAATTGCAGGTGTCCAGGAGCATCCTGGACAGAAAGAGTGAATTTCTTGAAGTACCTTTTCCCTCTTTGCTTAATTGATCTTTCTCTATTCATGCCTGACCATTCTGGTTTCACCCCTTGCCTTGCTCTTACTTATGCCTTATTAACACTAATTATCACTGCCTCACACACTCGTGCTATCAACTTCACTCTTGTCATTTTAGGCCCCCTGCCCTGGCCTCTCTATAAAAGAGTCAATATATTGCTACTGGTTTGTCTAGTATTCAAGGGAGGTTACATAGTGTGATTTCCTGGCCTTCCTGCCTGAGTTAACTATCATTCTGAGCATGCTACATCAGCAGGATATGCTTCAACTAAAAAGATAAATCTAGAAGAAAATAAGAAAAACAAAGGAGGGAAAAAAGAAAGAAAGAAATAAAAAAGACCAGATGACCTAAGTATTTTTTGTGTTATTGATGCTGTCACATTGTACTTGATTTTCCCATGAGACACACAAACACATGCTGCATACACACAAACACACGCATGCACGCACACACACACACAAAACAGCAAAAAGCACACACATAACAGCAAAGAGCACACACATAACAGCAAAGAGCACACACATACACACCCTAAAACAACCTTACTTGTGTACTGTTACAGGCAATGGTTAATTCTTCATATAGTAGTCCTGTTTTTCCAATATTTGCCTCCAGGTAGATGAAGTTCCTATCACATGTCATGTTGGCATGGCCAAGGACCACCCCTGGAAACATATAGTAACAAATACAGAACACTTGATTCTGAAACTATGTGCATACTTTTCTTATGTTCATGCAGAGCAATATATAAAACTGAAAGTTTTCTAATCCAGCTAGCTGCACCCAGTTAGGGGTGGAGTTGGGGGGGGGGGGGAGAGTTACATGAATTACATGTTGTTTACTACTTGACTACTTGTAGATAATGATTAATTTTCATTTCCCTCCCCCCTGTTAATTAGGCAGTCTGCATGTTGTAGCAAACACTTCAAATGGTCATAGTCGGCAGCCAGTAGACATGACCTTGTTTTGGTGTCTATACTAGTTTTTTTTGCTCATTATATTAGTTAAGACTTATAATATTAAGAATAACTTTACTGGACTTCAGTCAGCATTGGGCATTTCTAATTATAAACAATAGTTGGCACTGCTAATTAACAGTTTGTGGTTTTAAGGTATTTTTGCCATATCTCATTTTTGGTACTACCTATTTTAAAAGTTAACATTTGATAGATCTCAATGTTGCCAACATTTTGATACTAAAATTAAAACAAAAACGTCAAGGACTGAATTAATGGTTTGTGGTTTTAAGGTATTTTCGTCATATCTCAACTTAGGTAAATTGCAATATGCAGCCAGTAGACATAACCTTGCTTTAGTGTCTACATTAAAAAAAAATTATTTAGCCACTCATTAACATAATACTAAGGAGAATTGACCAGCATATGATAGTGCAATTATTGTGATGATAATATTTGTTTATTGTAACATGCAGTTCAGTTCTGACAAGCACAGAACACGGTACAAGCCAGTTTTGCACGATTACATCCACATGGTGAAGACTTGCATGGAGTTTCACTTGAGCAGTTACACCTGATCATCTGTAGGATATCACTGGGAGCTAGGGGAACGTCAGGTGGTATTGTTATAGGCTGTAATGACTTCATATTCTGTTCTTTGACCCATCCATAATCTGTGGGCTCTAACTTCTGAGGATCAAGTTTTAATGCACTCTTCCAAAGAAATGTTTGCAAATGTGCTCTCTTGATATTCTCAGTGAAAGCTTCAGTCGTAGGTGGCAATGATGCAAGCTTGGGAACTCGTGTTAGTCCTGGCTTCCCTATTTGCGCAATCCACACACCAACTCTTGCTTCTGACATGGATGTAGCGGTTGGCTGTCCATAACATTCAGCTGTGAATTTGGTTGCTTGAGTCATCACATCAGACCAATCAGCTTGAATGTTGCCAATCATATCCATGGGTAACTTTTTCTTAGTACTTTCAACATTTTCCCTTTCCCTATTCCATAGCATGCTGCCACAGTGTCACACCCACAGATAGAGAATGACCAGCTAATAGAGAAGGAATAATATCACGATGCTTCGCCACAGTAGCTTGTATGTCTATTACTTTTCTTTCCCAAATAGGCGATGCCATTATCATTGGCAATTGCAAGTTTTGTTCTAAGTAATGATGAAGCAGTAGAACGTACACATCTGTATCATCAGCAAGAATAGTCACATGCTTCTGCTCATTGATAGCAACCCGTATTGCTTGCTGTACTATGACATTATCAGCTTCTTCATGAGTAGTGGCAATATCATGTCGTACTTCTGCTCATTGATAGCAACCCGTATTGCTTGCTGTACTATGATATTATCAGCTTCTTCATGAGTAGTGGCAATATCATGTCGTATACAATGACAACACCACCACAACTGATTTCCACAGGATTTCTCTCTTGGCCAGTTATCACAAGCTTGTGTTTTTCCGTATTTCGGTGAAAGTTGGCATCACTCTGGATATCTCTGCATAAATGTCTATCAATTGCTTTTTGTTTTGTGTGATTCAGAGTCAATTTTTGAGTATCAATTTTTGAGAAGGCAAGGGCGATGAGAGGCTTAACTGGAATATCTTACATCCTTCTGCCATTCTAGCGGCTCTGGTGGAAGACTTGGTACTGAATCGTTTGCATCTCATCTGCTCTTTCTTTAAGATCGCAAAAAGAGAGAAGTGACTTCACCATGCAACAAATACTGCTCAAACACGACATTTGTAGTTTGCTGAAAAAGCACCAAGGAGCATTGGTCGCGGTTCGATTGGAAATAAGCAGATTCCGGGAGTCTGCAACCTTTGAATAGTCTTTCCCTCCCAGCGATGTCTGACCTGCAGCAGCTGTTACCAGGCAAAGCATGCCAGTATAGTGGTCCTGATGAAGAAATTAATGTATGGCACTAGTAGACAGGGAACAGTGGTGGTTGGAATCACTTCATTGGCCAGGAAGGAAGTTAAGAAGCTCCATGCCAGCAAAAAGAAAGGTACATAGCAAAATGCTGCAATACATTATTTGGCAAGTCCTCCATGCTCCTCAGATAGTATACGCCATACCTGGCATAATTAACATGCCTTGATGCGAAGAAATAAGGAAGCATGGGTTTCACTGCTTGCAGGTGAAGCAGCCAATCACCTTCTCGCTCTGCCCTTACATATAACATCATGATAAGGATAGGTTTTATGAATGCATCAACCCACATTTTTGATGTACGCATAGCTCTCATGTTCATTGGAAACTTTTTTCCAGTCAACATCTTTTCGACGCCTCCAAAGACAGATTTCAAAACTTCAGAAAGACCAGTCTCAGTCATCAATGATCCAATAGCACCCACAAAGCTCATTAACATGTGCATTCCACCCAATCTTGGGATCAGATTAGGAAACAGATCCGGATGAACTTCAACTGCAACTTTGTAAAGCTGCTGATCAGCTGTAAATAGAGTAACATTTTGTCCAATTTTTTCTGTCAACTCCTGTGCTTTGGTCATTGCTGTCATGATGGCATCATGATGAGCTGGCACCATATCAATTAATGGCAGATATATTGCTTTAGTTTTTTGGCACTAGAAATTGGCCTACTTTGCGACAAGAGATATTATATATCCATTAAACTCTGGACAGTTATCTGTCATTATAACATAAGTAATTTTTACTATCAGAATGTTGGTGACTTTGAGAGCTATCCAATGGTATATTATTTTTTTATTTAAGTAGTACCAAAGTTGAGATATGGCATAAATACATAAAACCACAAAACGTTAATTAGGAAAAGGTGGTTATTACATTTAATCAAATTATATCAAAATGCCCAATGCTGTTGAAGATCCAGTAAACAAATTCTTTAAACAGATGGTCTTGAGAAACAAAATCCACATATAAACTTACTATAGACAACAAAGCAAGGTTTTAGCAAAAAAGTGGATTTGGCTGGACTATCAGTCCTTTACAACTAATCTAATACCAAGAGCAAATGGCTACATAATTTTCTTCCTCACTACGAACTATGATAAAAATATAGGCCACATTATTGAGCTGAACTCCCAGAGAAGTCCAAAAAACAACAACACACACCTCCTTATTCTGTATTGTTATGTTTCTATTTTTCATCTTGCTAAGCAAACTCACTTCCTACGCTACAAGAAAAAAGTATGTTTATTTTAGCATTGATTTCAGGTTGTAGAATTGATCATGTCTCACTGTGACATTCTCGATGATGGTACAACTTGCTCCAGAAAAAAAACCAAAAAAAAACAACAAAAAAAGCAAATTAGCCATAGCCGTAGCTAAAAGGTGTGAAATACCACAAACCCTGAAACAAAACAACAACAACAACAACAACAGTATTCCAAGAATGAAACATTACTTGGGAACTGATGTGGAATTAATTAACTTAATTATTAATTAATTAGTGGTCATGCCCAGCACACTGAAAATAGTGTGAAACATAACGTTGTGCCACCACCACGTCCACTGTGCTCACTACTGACACTGTACTTCCCACGGCCACGGGCATCTGTTTCATGATGATTGCACATCAAACGCGCATCCAATCGCAGAGCCAGCTAGACGGCGAGAGCTAGAGGGTGCATGATTCTCTATTTAGACCCACGAACATGTGAAACTAATGTGTAAACATGACAACGAGGTAGCATTGTGGTCTGATTGCATAATAAATGAGACTAGATGACGATTCTTTGTTCATGCACAAAACCTCAGCAGCCAAGAAAAAAAAAGATATGGTATGGATTCAAACTCCTTTCTTTGCGATCACCAGCTAAAATGGAAAATCTTTCAACTGATGCATCCAATTAGCCACCAATCAATGATTCATTAACACTTGCCAAAACAAAGCTGGCTGTTTACGCATGCAAATCACCCTTCAGGATTTAACAAACAGTGAGTGTACTCTCCAGGTATCTTGCTGTTTATGTAATAGTTAAACCATTAAACCATGGGTTTGAAGAATTATCGCTGATAACCATTCTGATCCCGAGGACTAAGCCTGAGGAAGAAGGTGGTTATCTAGTGATAATTCTGAGAGTTGCCATGGTTTAACTATTTTATACCATAGCTACCTTTTTGAACAGAGTAAAGGACTAAATAAAAAGAGCGAATATTGTTGTTTTGAGGGAGGAAATATGTCCAGTTAATGTAGCGAGGGTCATTCCAAAACAAGATAAGTGAGATAAGTGCATTTGTGTTCCATTTCTGCCACCTTCTAACAAAAACAGTGGTGATTGACTGATGATATCTAGCGAGGTTCACAAAACAAGACTTTATACTCCAATAAACAATTCTCCGTGTCGGTTCTTTAGGGATAGAATGACTGCTAGCAAAGAAAGCCTCATACTAGTAAAGAAAACTAAATTTTCATTCGTAGCTTTAAAAAACATGGTACATCACTTCATGCCATAATTTTGCCGACAAAAATATTATTCTCTGGGCAATTTAGACCTTCTGTGTGGTACAAAAAATGTTTTCCACAGGTGATGGGGGATTCACACAGGGGAATAACTTTTTTAATCCATGGTTGTTACCACAGCAACTAGGGTATAAATTCTGTTTATTATAACCACGGAGAGTTCGACCTCATTGACCCTCCCCTAAAGAGACTTCGGCAAGAAGTCGAAACGTCGGGTTAAGTTTTAATTAACATAATATTGGCTGTTATAACTGAGAAAATTTGCTATTATCATAGGAAGTGGGGCACAATTTAAAATTGATTTCTCGCATAAACACCAGAAAATCACAAAGCACATGTGCTTGGAGCCCATCCATACTGATACATCTTCCTACACCACTGATTATTATAATTATCTCAGCTGAGAATGAATTAAAGTATACTCTTAAGTATACATTATTTGCAATCAATGCAAATAAGTGTTAAAACAAACTAATGATAAAATCATAACTATATTAACAAATTTACACCACAAAAATCACCTGTAATAATTTCAGGTAATAGAATGACTCATACAAAGATTTTCCCCCATGATGTGGTTAGATAAACTAGCCATTCTTAAAAGTTCCAATAAATGTACAGGAAATTATACAAACCTTATAACCATAGCAAAATTTTGTTTGTTGTTTTGTTTTATTGCTGTTGTTTTTTTTTAGTATTAAAACTCACAATTTCTATTCCTCAGACATAACGATTCTTCCGCGTTAATATTTCCTACCAGAAGAAGTAGAGAAGAGATTGCTAGCATCGCAAGGCAGGAACAGGATTCCGACTCAAGAAGTTGTAAAATTCTGCGCAGCAGATTATGTACACCGCGCGCAGCAGCTTTTAAGGTGCATGCACATGTAGTGGACCTCATATATGGCCCAACAATCGACCCCTTACCAATGAAAATGTTATGTGTGCCATGCCATCACTCGAGGGTAGATGGGGTGTGGTTTAAGATAATTACCGCTCTACTGTGTGGTGGGAGGAGTGGAGATATATATAATATATAGATAGCTGTCCCCGCTTACTCTTGTTCAGCGCTAGAATAAACGGCTACAGGTGAAGGTAAATGCTAACATTCTACTGAAATTCTTATTAAAAAGTATGTTGATCTCTTGCAGAATCTGAAATGAGCTCCGAGCAGTCTGGTAAAGTAGTAGAACCCAGCAGTGACATGATTGAGCTGTTTAACTCCACCATCGCCCAATATGATGCCACTTTCGTCATTTACTACAGAGGGAAATGGTGACCCTACTGTAAGGTGAGACCATCATGCAAAGAAATGGGTGGGGCTGGTGGAGCAGGGTGAATATGAAGTAACCATTCTCAATATTATTTTACCAGGTCTACCTCAAGGAATTCAACGATTTCTTTGAGGAGCTCCAGGACAAAAAGGTGGGAATTTTTGCGGTCTGTGCTGATCCACAGAAGCAGGTGAAGGAAGCAGAAGCCGAATGGGGGCTCCGGTTTCCAGTAAGCCACAGTATTCTATCTCTCCACTTTCCAATCATACACGTTCTTTTCCTTTTCAGTGTTATTCAGACATGACTCATGTTCTCAGGAACTATCTGGACAGCAAAGGATTTATATCAATACATATCTCAGGAGGAGATAATGCCAGCGATTCCAGTTACTACCAAGTGCACCCTCACATCAAGTTGTACAAGCACGGCGTGGCCCAGCCTGGAGTGCTCTGCATCAAACCTGACTCTACAGTCCTCTATTCATGGGCTATTGATCCAGCTTTGGTAAGGATGCCATAATTCAGCGAAGCGAGCGGAGCTGACTCTCTAATGAGTTCGCGATATATATATATATTTAGGTCTAGAAATTGTTTTTGTTCTTGCGTGGGCGTACGTGTGTACCCTTTCTCCTACACGCTTGCGCGGGCCAGGTAACCTTCTTAGCAACATTTTGTTTTGTTTACCCGCCGTACGAAGTAGCGATGCCCAGTTGACAAAACGTTAGAAACGCTCGGTCAAGAGCTTTGAGGGCATTAGAAACTCCTGAAGAAAAATTAGTAAGGAGAGTGATAAGAAATGAAAAAGACAGGGCAAGGAGGAGGAGAGCTAAAACGAAACAGAAACAGGTAGCAAAGTAAAGAATCTGACAGTATTTTGTAGCCACACCAAACGTGCATGGAATAGCTGCAATTACAGGGAACATGCATCGCTCGCTTCGCTATTTTGTGCTATTAGAGCACATCACTAGTAGTAAGGTGTTTTTGTTTTGTGTGTGTGTGTTGTGGGGGAGGGGGGGGGGGGTGAAAAGTTATTCAATATAATTGTACGTGCTTATCTCTATGCACGTGAAGTATCATGCAAGCACCTTCCACCAATGTAACTCTTGTGCCTTAGAAAGTTGCATGCAGACCCTTTACCACAAGAGTCTAAGAGTACATAAGAGCTACCATTTAAATTATCAATCTAGAGGCATTTAGTGACTTTCCTTGAAATAATAATAAACTCTTGGTTAGTGTAAACAAAAGGCAGCTACTATTCACAAAGCATTAGCTAATTACTTAGCTGGTATGGAATTTTTAATATTTGCTGTATCACCAAACAAGGGCTTAGGGATGCTGTTAATCTGTTGTTGTTTTTTAATTGGTATAAACTGCACCGTAGCAACAAGTGTCAGTCTGTCATGGCAGAATATTTGCTGACTAGTAGACAGCTAGTAGTCAGCCAAAGCCAGAGACTTGTAGTATTACATCACAAGACATCTAAAGAATGTCCAGACAGGTACACTAACTTAAAGTTCGAAGTTGTGCACTGGATTTAGCACACATGTAGAGTTAGCAACTTCCTAAAAATGACTGAACTATATAAGTTCATCTTTCATAAGCTTTGCATGATTGCTAGCTTTTTTATTAATAAAAAAAATTTTTCCCCTTCCAACTACCAATACTTTATATAACTTATTAGCATATGGGAGGACTTAAATGAAATGTTATACTAATCATGTATCTATCTATATCCTTACACAGTGTCTTTAGTATTGGAAACTTAGAAAATGGGACTAGAGTGAGTGTGGTAGCATCGATGTGTTATGAGATGTCATGTGCTTCTATTGCTTGTCTCTGTTTGTTTTTTCTTGTTTGTTGTTGTTGTTGTTGTTTACAGATGAATTTGGGAGGAGCTACCGACCGCCCAATTCCAAGAGATGTTTGGACCCATGTGCAAGTTTGCCTGGCTAATCCAGATGAAGCTCCGCCTCTTGCTCCACGCATTGGTACGAGAGGAAAATGCTCCATCTGCTCTATCCTATAAACTTTGTTCACTGCTCTTGTTTGTTGTTATTGTTTTGTTGTTTTTTTTGTTGTTGTTTTTTTGACCAGTTTTGAAATCCCTCTCAGTTGTAATAGTTATTCAATTTGATGTGTTCCATGAAGAGGGTGTAGCTCAACCAGCATTTGTCTGGAGCTATCTCTCTGAACTACAACTCCATTCTGTTCAAGAATTGTGAGCACACACTGAAGATTGTGAATTATTGCAACATATATATTCAATGTGGTTGTGGCTTTATGCAAAGGGGAATGTAGAGAAACTCGCAATTCACATCGAGTTTTAGTAGATTGCATTAATTTCTAAGGTCGTTGTTTATGGTGAACCCCTTACCCAGTTGTGAAGTGGTAAAGGGTGTTTATTTGAACGAGTCCGGCCTTGTCGGTAGGTGTGTTTTGTGGTACACTGGAGACAAAATACATAGTAGCTTTTGCTGGTGTCACTTTCTTTGCTGCTGTTGAGGAGTCTGCGGCAGTATTATGGCGGACGCTGAAGGAGGTGAAGTACCGACGGGTAAGTCGATTGAAAGCAAAAATGCTTTGTAAGCAATGATACAAGTAGTCTTACCTTTCAGAAGAACAGCCTGTAAATGCTGAAGCTAACACCGAGCAGGCTGAAGGAGCAACTGCGCAAGTGGAGGAACCCACAGGGTCCACTGACATGATCGAGATGTTTAATTCCACCATCGCCAAATATGATGCCACCTTTGTCATCTACTACAGAGGGAAATGGTGACCCTACTGCAAGGTACGTGGTGTGTGTGTTCAACCACGAATTGCTTTTGGCTAAGCTCGTAGCTGACCCGTTACTTCTGGAGTATCCATAGCCAAAAGCTGACAATATAATATATATATATATTACACGAGTCACCCAGCGATTGAAAATAAATTAGCTTGCTCTCGCCATATCATGCTCTGACAAGTGTAAAAATGGGTTATTGCATTGATAAAAGAATTCTACTGGGATTGGAAACGGACCACGTGCGCCCGTAGAAACTGTACAAAACACTAATCTAAGCTGTGTAAGATTTCTTACATTCATTGGCGGTAGCAAAGCTGGTTAAAGAGCTGCATAAGGCTAGCTAACTCTGGGGAATAACTACTTCTAGGTTACTGGATATATTCTAATGTATAAAAAAATTGTGCTTGAAAGAATTGCTACCCTTTTGGAGTTATTTGACCAAAACTGGTATAATCCCTTTAGCTGGCTAGAAAAGAAACTTAAGGTGCAGGTTTGAAGCCAAACTAGTCTTAAATAAACAAATGTACTAGTAAATGCAATAAGCGTTATGATTGTGATCCCTTTTATGATGCAGGGATATGCCTAGAAAGTTTGCATTAATAAAACTTTAATCAGCGTAAGAGATCCATTTAAATTTGTCCATGTGTACTGTAATAATGCAAACTGAGCAACCTTAACATTAATTACTCAATTACATTGTGATCATCTGTGAATAGTGCACAATTACTTTCCTGCAAAGGCTATTAAACAATTTCATGTGCTTCCTATTGGATATATTTCTAGAAGATTAGTAAAAGACTGATTACTGACTCCAACTTCCTGATTCAGGTCCTAATGGTGCGTACTGCAGATAGTACGGTCTCTGTGCCACTAGTTATCATTTTTAACTCAGCAGGAAAAAAAATTGAGGAAGCTGAAAAAAAATCAGATAGCTAGTATTGTTACAGCGCCAGTTTTGTATTGGCTACTGGCGTTTCCAATCCAGGTAGAATTCTTTTATCAATGGTTATTGGTAGTTGGCGTCATGATATAGTGGTCAATAGGATTGACATGGTCAATAGGATTGACATGGTCAATAGGATTGACATGGTCAATAGCATTGACATGGTCGAGGACTAAAAGCTCGAGGATAATGGAAATAGCAATACTGACTGAACAGAATGATGCACCCGACTTGTACTATGCCACATAACAAATATATTTACTTCCTAGGAGGTGACAGGAGTAATTCTCTGCTAATGTAGCATTCTGATTGGACGGTTTGAACAAACCATGGTACAAACATGTAAATAACCCTTTAAAACTTGGCGAGGTTTGTTTAATCAATGGTGCAGCTGCATCTTACAAAGCTCAATAGTGTGAATGTGGCATATATTTGTGATTGCCAGCGAGTGCCAGTTGCATGTTTTCACATAAAATATTTTCACACATGCTTAATTTAAGCAAACCTTTTGAGTAATCATTTTTTATTAGGGCTTTGTTCTTTCAAGATTCTTGGTTGTTGTTTTGTTTTTGTTTTTGTTTTCTTCTCCCCCCCAATTCAATCATGTAACTGTCGAGTCTAGTTTGTGTAAATGGTGTTAGTGTTACACACATATGACACAGTGCTAATTACACATCAAGTTACCCAAAGCATTTCCATTAAGTTTTCTGTTCACCATTTTGGCTTTCTTGCTCTCTCTATGAAATTTATGCATACTTGTCAAATATTCTGGATAGCTGTGATCTTTTTTTTTTTTTTTTACATGTCCTTGTTTAGTGGTGTGGTTAAACACTACACCATTGTGGATTTACACCTCTGGTGGTGTTTTTAACAATGTTCATTGCTTTGCTAGGGCTACCTCGGGGAATTCAACGGAATGCTTGAGGAGCTCCAGGGTAAGAATGTGGGGGTATTTGCGGTGTGTGCAGAGCCACAGAAGCAGGTGGATGAAGCAGTAGCTGAGTGGGGGCTTAAATTCCCGGTGAGTTCTATCAGAGTGGACTAGCTTTACTTTACTTTATTGTCTGGATGTCACGTTTCACTGATATCTTGTGCTCTCTGTCAACAGTGTTGATGCAAATGGTTGAAGTACGATCAAATCTAAAATTTAGGGGGGAAAAAGAGAGAACAGAAATGAAAACAGTAGAGTATATGTAGTAGTAAACATTAAATACCGTTGCTATATTGTTGTCAGGTGTAATAACTTGGCAAGTGTGCAATAACACTTGCCCGGTATTTAAAATAGTTAAAGCATGAGCGCTTAGTGCCTAGTACATTTATCGCACTCAGTCCTCGGGCCTACGGCCCTCGGGCTGTCGTGCAATAAATCGACTAGAAACTAAGCGCTCATGCTTTAACTATAACATATTGTATGCATGTATTATTGAAAGTAATGAGTTTTACGTGGCTCGATAATTACTTTTTGTGCACCTTGGTATATGTAGTCCATTGTTAAATGTGTAGGTGGACAACAAGAAGCTAACAGATAGTAAGAGTGTTCATGCTCTGAAGGTGAGTGAATTGTGTGTGTGTGACCTAAATTGAAGATGTTCTTGACTTCAGATTTATGCTAAGAAAGACCAAACTTCCGGATGGAAGGAACTCACTGGAAACTTGTGAGTTCCAATTATCATGATAATGCAGTAGAAGGCCAAGATCACGTTTTGTGGTCATGCCATGCTCTTTTCATTCATTCACTAAATTAAGTAATTGTGCAGCTGCATTATGCACTCTACTGATCAGCCGAGAGGACACTAGTTTTTCTACTTTTTACTCACAACGTGCTATTTTAAAGAATTATGGAAAATATTGACACACGATGATAAGAACGGAAATTGACATGTTATCAATTTTCTTATCAGATTAAGTTTAAAAAAAAAAAACTTAACATTTTGTTATTCCCACCTTCTCTCTGCCCTATTCTCCTTCCATGTAGTAAACTCCAAGACAAATTGATGCTGACCAACACACTGAATATGGTGGATAAAAGACTGTACGAGCAGCTGGTGGATTTTGACCTTCACTTGGATGACCCTCAGCTGGACTGGATCAACCCGGAGATAAACGATGCTGTGGCTGTTAGTAGCACGGCACCCATTTAGCTGCTAAATCTTGTCTCTTAGTCATTTCCATAGCACTATTGTGCAAGTGTGTGTCAAGCTTCAATTTTATAGCAAATGTCATATTCAATCACATTTTTCTTCTTTTTCTTGTACAATTACTTACCATGAAGAGCAGCCATTGATAGTGGAATGGAGGAAGTCATTGAAACAATAGCATACTAAAGTGACAAATAAAGGTTGCTGGAAGTAAAGTACCTGGAAGTTATAAGAAATTTTGTGAGAAGTTTGGGCAACTTTTAATGTAGCTATGTGAGCAGTTCAGTGATGCCAAGAGTACCCATTACATAATTGTACTAAAGTGATGACCATTTAACCTTCCTCAAATGTAAGTGTTATATATATATAATGTTGGAACTTCTTGCAGTGTCAAGGAAGAACACTGAAAGAATAGTTACATTTCTGCTTCACTTGTATTGCAATACAACTGTATTATAATCCCATCAATTTGGACTGGCAAAAATTACAGCAATTAGATACGGCTTAGAAGAGGGTAATTTTTTTATTCATACCTGTAAAGTAATATTAATAATTTCCACAATAGGAAATAAGCTCCTCTACTTCCCTCTTATGACACCAAACATAGTACTTCAATTTCTCTAGAATACACTTGAACAAAGCCCATCAGTCAATTGTTTACCAGTTCCAGTCACATTATAATTTACTTTTATTGATCTGCACACCTACGTACAATTCTTACATTGCCTTCATTTTAGCTAGCAATTCTTTATTAGAGAGAATATCAATGCATGTGTGTGCCATAGCTTTTGCTACAGTCAGTGTATTGTGATGAGCCAGTGAAGTGCCACAAGCTGACGCAAACTCTGTGGTATGGTTCACTTCATTGCAATTACTGATTCTATACATGGGATGAATTGAAGGGAGAAGTTGTGACACATTCCCAAAATCTGTCGAAATAGACATATCCTGTTTCATCTCAAAAATTTCTTTGCCGCTTATGGATCGTAAGTTTTCGGCATACAAAGATGCCAAGTATTCATTGCTCTTCAAATGATCAAATTTTGGTGCATGAAGTTTAATTTCTACAGAACATCCTGTGGCTTCAGCCGCAGCTTTGAAGCAGTCAAAAACTTTCTCCTCAAGGGTTATAAGCTCATCTTTATGAGGAGTTCGCATGTAATAGAGTAAGCTCGTCTGTGACGGTATGATTGCAGGGTCACTCCCCCCACCTGACAGTGCTACACCGTGCACTCTCCAGGACGGCCTCATTTGTTGGCGAAGAGCAGAGATGTAATTATATGCCAGCACAGCAGCGTCTAAAGCGTTCACACCTTCCCAAGGATAAGCCGCAGCATGAGCTGGGCGGCCTTTATAGGTAATCTCCCACATGGACATGGCAAGGAAAACGGGGCTGATAATATTGGCGGGTGCAGGATGTACCATCATGGCTGCATCAATGCTGTCAAACGCACCGTTTTGTATTAAATTCAATTTTCCACCCAGAGTTTCTTCTGCTGGAGTACCAAGAACAGTTATGGTTCCATGGAGTGCCTTGCTTTTGCAGCCTCTGCATTCCTTGTCTGGAGCAAGATATTTCTCTAGGGCAGCTTTCACTCCTAGGCCAGCGGCTACCCCAGCTTCAGCAATCAAATTGTGCCCACAAGCGTGCCCGATGTCAGGAAGGGCATCGTACTCGCATATAACGCACACGTTGGGTGGACCTGAACCGTAAGAAGCTCTAAAGGAAGTTTCCAAGCGTGCGTAAGAACGGTCGACCTGAAAGCCTCTCTCTTCCAGAAATTTCGTTAGGATTTCATGAGCTTTCAACTCCTTGAAGCCTAACTCGGGATTCTCCCAGATTTTTCTTCCCAAAAGTGACAATTCGTCCGAAGCATGGTCAATTGTTGAACTCGCTACTTCTTTTCTGGTACGTTCCAATTCTTCAGTCTTACCCGCCTCAGTTGACATTGTGTCGGTCTCCCACAGCGCGAGACCCTTTACCAACCTCTCTTCGCAGCAGAATCTCTTCTCCAATTAAATCCCCACACGCCGCGATTAAAAAAACATTTTTTTAAAAAGAAAGATAAAAAAAAAAGAATAAAAAAAAAGGTGCATTATTTAAACATTAATTTAACTTATGGCCTGACAGGCTTAGTCTGAGGATTAGTTTTCTGATGGAAATAGACTTGGAGAAGAATGAGAATGTCCACAGTTATCTGCAATGAGCCACACACCCAGAACTGGACAGGAGAACTCCTCACTACAAAGTAGCACGTCTTGAAGAGATCACCACTCAACCACATAATCACCATCTTAACACTAATAAAACAATGAAAACAACAACAACAACAAAATGAGGGAAAAGAAATTAAAATAATGGCGCTAAATAGATCCTAGAGAATTATATTATTATAGTTGTTTATTCAAATTAAAAACAAACAAACAAGCAAATATTGGGATGAATAAGCAACAACTTGAATACATCTTCCACTAAACAAGCAGCCATGATCATAAAATTGAACAGATCAGCTCTTTAAAACTTGAAATCGTAACAGTGACAGACAAAAGGTCTCCCAAGAAAGAAGAGAAAGGCCAACTACTATAAAGTAAAAGTCAATGACGTGAATTATTGGCGATATTACATGCATATACATATATTTATACTATTAATAGTACGGCGCGTAAGTTGACCATTCAAAAATGTATGGGAAGTATAACTGTTCAATTGAAATCGCACGGGGAAATTGAAATAGCGCGTAACTAATTGAAATACCTCGGTAACTAAGTGGAAACTAAGTGAAATACCTCGGTAGCTAAGTGAAATAGTACGGGTAAGTGCACACACATAGAGCGTTAACCTTGGAAACGTACAGTTTGAGTAGTTTCTAGTCGGAGACAATGTCCTTCTTTGCCACAGAAACTCTACCCGTATTAGACGGAATGTTTTACAATAGATTAGGAGGAGTCGTACGTTGAAAAGAAAGTTCCAGCGGAAGCTAATCCTGAAATAAGGAGATAGTGAGTGAACGATACAGTGTAGCTACAATTGCAAAAGACTTTAAAAAGCTGGCCTACTATTAGCGAGTGATAGCACGGGTAACCTGTACTATTAGGGGTCAATAGCACTCGTAAAGCAATTGAAATAACACTCAGCCTCGCCTCGTGCTATTTCAATCGCGTTACTCGTGCTATTAATCCCGAATAGCACAATTACCCGTGCTATTACTCATACATGTAGGAACATCTTCCTTACATTACGATGGAATATCTGTTTCAATAGCCAACATACTTATACATTTAAAACTTAACCACTTTCGTAAAGCTTTTACATTAGTTGAAAAGCTAGTCTTTGAGATTCACTGTTGAATAATAGGCTACATCCCATTGCACGTGAGTGCTGCAAGTTAATCAATATATTTGTACCATGGTACATTCAAACTGTCCAATCAGATTGCTCAATTTGTGGTGAATACATTCCATACCCACCTCCTAGGAGGTGAATAAGCAAACTATCAATCTAAATTAGTTTTTCTGCGATTCCTATAGCCCAGAGCCATGGGTACAAGTTGGTCGCACCACTCCGTGTTCAGTCGGTATGGGATTTACACTTTGGCCCTCGGTTGTGTAAATCCCATACCAATCCATGTCGTGGTGTAACCTATACAAACATTAGAGCTATGCACTACTTCAGTGAGTAATTTACTCAAACAGACAGAGAAAGGAGGAACAAGCAGACAGTACTGGTGAGTACCTTTCTACTATTTCAGTATAATTACACACATATAAACATTTATGAACATATTCACATGCACATGCACATCCCATTCACACACCCCCACCCCAACCATTAAAAAAACAAAAAAACAACAACAACAACCAATAATAATAGTAATAATAACTAGAGCATATCTCAAAAGCTAAGCCGAAATTAAAAAAGAGGCAAATTAAAGGGACTTTAAATTGTCATCTAGTGTGAGTTTCTCATCTCTCAAGGCATAAAAGTCTATCATCTTTGAGATCTGCTGTTGACAGAGTGACAGAATGAATGAACGAATGAATAAATGACAAACAGACTACTGTAACCCTCTCACGCATGCGCGCTGAGGGGGTTAATAATAATATTGTGCTTACACAATATACACACCTCATTCCTTCAGTGGACTTCTTTACATAGTTCTTCCACAGCTGTGGCAGTCCTAGACATGCCTCCATGAGGAGAGACAACAAACCCAGCAACTCCACATACACTGGCACCTTCACGAAGATGAAGGTCACCACTGACACGACTGCCACAAAACCTAGCAGGAAGAAGCAGTAGTCTTGGAAATCTGTCCATTTCCAGAAGTCCGCTACCTTTAAATCTGTACAACGATTAAAAATGACGACCAAATCAACTGCAACTTTATATTAAAGGATCATGCCCAGTCCTGCATGTTAATGGGTAAAGGATCATGCCATATTTTGCATGTTAATTGGTAAAGGATCATGCCCGTGGGTAAAAGATCATGCCCAGTTCTGCATGTTAATGGGTAAAGGAATGCCCAGTTTTGCATGTTATCCAACATGTTTGTCGTGCCACTGCAGCTAAAGGCTGTTATAATCCATAATATCTATCTTATAAACCTTCTGTAGTTCAATGATTAGATTAGATTCTATACAAAATCTTTAGGGAAAAAACAAAACAAAACAAAAGAAAAAAAAAGAAAGAAAAGAAAAAAAAAGAACTGCTGGTCAAGTCGAGTGACCACTCCTACTTCTAATTGAGTAATATTCAAAACGGCCATGGATTACATTCAAATGACGGATATTACCTTTCAGTCTCACAGTTGCAGTGTTGGTGTCAGTCTTCACTGTGACGCACACATGCATCATAGCCATCATGGTAGCTATCATCACAATGCTCTGTAACAATAGGGGCAACTCATAGTGCTTGCCAAACCTAACACACATATTATGTACACACACACACACAATGTAATGAAAGCAAGATTCATAAATAGGATGAAGTTAGAATAGAATCTATGGAGTATGTATAAGGGATGACTCGCGTGCATAATTAAACCGAGTTTGATGCAGCCATGTTTACATATTCACATGGGAAACAATGAAGATTTTGACTAACAAGCTGTTTCTACAGTATTATCACATTTCATTGTGTAGAACCTCAGATTAACCGCTAGTTTGATTGTGCTACAAGTCACTCAAGTTTAAAAAAAAACACCAACAAATTTGCTTTGGTTGTTGCGACTGAAGTCATGTACCATTGAACTCACCAAAACAGTATTCTGAGGATGTTAGCAATCAAAAGCACAAGGCATACATAAGTGGAGAAGCCCTCAGAGTCCCTTGTTTTTCTAATGCTACTGTATTGAGGTATGTAGGGCACCACACCTCCAAATATGATACACAACACGCTTATCAAAGTCAACAGTTCCAATAACATGGCTAGAAATCCTCCCTCCGGCGTGTGAATAACTTCAGTGGCGTGTTTTACGACCTGGTGTCCAAGAACTTTCCCTTCTACTGCTGCGGCTTTCAGAACTTCGACAGCAGCAGCCGGTGCCATTTAAATTTCCAATATTCCCTACAATATCAACGACCTTTACCATTTCGCGTAATTAAGTCTGCTTAACCATGGTAAGTCAAGTGCTAATGGCTGCAGAAGTTGATTGTTATTTACCTCTCCCTTGAATATATGGCCTACCTTATTTCTATAGCATGGGAGAGCTAAGGTTAAGGCGTCCTCTGCTGAACAGGAAGAAGCGAAGAGAAGAGCCAAAGAAGAGAAAGTTAGGGAATATAAGAAAGTAACCAGTTTAATTTATTCCAAGGTAAAGGTTCCTTGCATTTTAATTCACACTGAGATTTATTTTGTGAATTTCCCTTGGCTGGGCTGTGTTAGAGAGCTGCTGGCGACCATGACGAGGAAGCCTTGAAACTGACTCGGTCTGTACTGGTAGGGAATCCAGAAATCACCACTTTCTGGAACTACAGGAGAGAAATTTTGTTAGACCAATTCAAGACAATGTAAGTTACTCTTCAGTGTCATGTCACATGAGTGGCTGTTGTATCCTTGACAGAATTGTAATCACAGTAATTGGGTAGAGACGTTTATAGCTCCATACTTTTATGGTATAAAATATACATACCAATTGGGTACATATTACTGACAGCATGAGGTTAAATTATTAAATTAGCATCATATATTATCCTATCATCTTAACCTATTAAACTACAGTGTAATAGGATTGCTTACTGTAGTAGTCACAGCTTCTAGCTAGAGATCACCCCACTATGCCAATTTTAATTAATTATAACAGCCTAATTACTAAGTATTATTATTAGTACGCTTGTCTGTCAGTAACCTTTACGGTGTGTGTATTCACGATTAATTTATGAGCCGAGCTAGGTTGGGAAAGCATCTTCAGCAACGACGACGACGATGATGGTGCGTGTAAAGCTGTGGCCAGGTTGGTAATGACAGTGGTACGTGTATAGCTGAGCTAGATCGGTAAAGGATCATCAGTAATGACAATGGTGTGTGTATTCGTGACACCTGAGCCAGGCTGGTAAAGCGTTGTAGTGCAAAATGGTGTTGTGAATGTGAGGAAAAAACAACAAACAACTGACGTAACTATGCCAAACGGTAGAGGATAATGATACCGTATGCTACTTCATTCCTAATTTGCGAAAGTTAGTACATTAAGTGCCACTGTGTGGAGGGACTTATGATTTTTTCATCACCTTTTCCTTCTGGTATTTTGGCAGCTTTTTGAGCTTGTTTTCTAGAATTTTAACTTCTCTCTTTCTTTTCTGCTGATCATTTTCATTGTGTTCAACAAATTCCGCAACTTAATGTTGCTATCAATTGCCACAGAACTACATAGAACGCGCAGGCACATCAGTAGAAAACAGTACACATATGACAGCAAAAAGGGTACACATATGCCTAAACTAATGAAACCAGATATATATTTAATATATTTCACGAAGTGAGTGAATCAGCTTCGCTCGCTTTGCTGATTATTATTAATGTTGTTGTTGTTATTTATTACTAGTGATGTGCTTCAGCACAAATGGTCAGTGAATCATTGTGCACAAGTATGTACTTCAAACAACACTTTAAACCATTAAATCTGACAAAGCTTAGTTGGTATTACTAGAGCTTCATGCAACAAACTAAAAGGCTACATTTATGTATTTAGTTTCTACAAATGTACTATTTAGTAGCAGTCAAATAGGGAATTACTTATATAATATGGAATTACTTTTTTTTATAGTGTGGTGGTTGCTTCTGTAGTAAAAATGAGCCATTCTGACTACCTAAATGACCAGTAACTCCTGACAAAACAAAAACAACAACAACAACAACTTGGCTATAAAGCATGGCCTAGTTTTTGAAACAATGTATGGTAAAGATTTTCAATGCTATAGCCACTTGCTGCAACGTTTTGCAACTTGAAAAAAATCAACAGCATTTCTTAAAAATTATCGCACAGTATTGAGCCTAACCCTAAGCACCTGTTCATTGGATATACCAACACAAGACTTACATTGTATTCTTTTCTTGACGACTATTGGACTTTAGCGTAGGGCTATATATATATATATCTACAACACACAGCACATTAACCAAGATTACTTATCACCACCACTAATTGGAATACAAAATTGTACATTAGTGTAAAGCTTTAGCGGCAGAACAAACTTGAGGGAGACCAGCTGCTGTGAACTTTGGCCATATATTATATAATATTATATATATATATGTATGTATATATACACATAATATATTATACATATGTATACCTAAATCTCAATTGAGACTCGTTTGTGAGGGACTTGCTTCCGCTTGCCCATTATTATTTATTACACTGGCTATCATATCAAGAGGTCTTATCGAAGAGTATTTGTAGTTGAAGTACATATGATTGGATAGGGCTGAGTAACATTTCTTAATATAGTGCATTCAATACAGAAGTGAATCAAGCCTTAATATAGTACATACAGAAGTTAGTCAGGTCTTATTATAGTACATAAGGTACAGAAATGCAAGTATTCCTTGTCTACTTTAAGCAATCATGTCTTCCCCCCCCCCCCTTTCTTTCTTCTTTCTAAGGTCACAGGAAGAAGCTGTTAAATCATGTGAGGCGGAGCTTAGTCTGCTGGAAAATTGCCTGAGGGTGAATCCCAAGGCCTACTGCATCTGGCTGCACAGGCAGTGGGTCATGGCGGAAAGTCCTTGTCCTGACTGGGCCAAGGAGAAAGGACTATGTGACCTTTTTCTTAAATACGACGAAAGAAACTGTGAGGACCTGAGATAGAATTGAATAGGTTATGGGTGGAGCATGAACAATGCAGACACTGTTTCCTTCCCCCCCTATTCTGTGCTACTTTCTCTCCCACCCCACCCCCAATCTATTTCCCGTTATCTTCAGTTCATTTCTTCAGTTTTCTTCTTCATCTCTTCTTTCTTGCCCACAAATGAGGGATGAGATAAGAAGGCAGTCAATTAAAAGAGCATATATGTAACTTTCTTATCAGTAATGAGATGTATTATTGTTTACATTTATAGTTCATTGCTGGGAGTCTCGGAGATACTTATGTCATTTGTGTATCAATCATGTGACACGTTGTTGTTGTTGTTGTTGTTGTTGTTGTTGTTGTTTACGTATTTAGTTCATTGCTGGGATTATCGGAGATACGTCATCTCTAACTTTCCTGATATCACTCCACTGGACGAATTTGATTTCACATACAAGAAAATAGCTGCCAACTTCTCCAACTATTCCGCCTGGCACTACCGCAGTAAACTCCTCCCAAAGCTCCACCCATCTTCAAGCAAACTGGGAGGAGTATCCGAGGAAGCACTCTTAAAAGGTGACCTTACAATAATTTCATGAGATGTTTTTTCATAAACATTATTTTCTGAGTACAAGTAGATACAATTTTTCATATTTCAAAACTGTAATAAATAATAATCTAATGATAATAATACACTTGTAAGTCAGTAGCAATGCGACGACGATATGTGGTATTCATGAATAATTCATTTGCTGACCTGGGTTGGTAAAACGTCGTCAGCCATGGGTTGGTAAAGTGTCATCCAGATTAAAAGTAAGTGAGAAAAAAGCGACAACAATGGTGATTTGTGTATTCATGAAGTGGATAGTGTAACTAAACCACATGGTAGGGGATACTAGCTATGAATAAAAGTACCTTTTATTCCAAGGTTAGTACATCAAGTGCCAGTGTGTGGCGGGGTACTTGCTGGTAATAATAATTTAGGGATGTTTTGTTGTTGTTGTTTATGTGAACACAGTTAACACATTCCAAAAATCCTTTGCCAAATTTTGTTCGGTTAATTTAGTTGAATTAACTTTTTGTCAGTATCCAAAGTTCTATGGATGTATGTTAGAATGTCCAGATTAACAATCACATTCCCATTCTATGATGTCATGGCCCCGCTCCCCACCCCCGCATGGCTCGGATAGCCTGAAACTCAAAGTAATTTCAATTTTAGTACAAAGTGTTTGGTATAGTCTTGCAAAGTTTATAATAATAATGTCACCACTACTCAAGAAGATAGCCATTTCTGTTATCAATCCAGAGCACGAGCTTGTCCAGAATGCCTTCTTCACAGACCCTAATGATCAGAGCGCCTGGTTCTACCAGCGATGGCTACTGGGGAAGAGTAAGTTTGTGTGCAGTCTATTTGTTCACACCTAGTTGCCGTATTTGCCATCACTCTCTGCTTGTGTGTTCTAGTGGAGAAGCCTCTGGTCGTCTCGTCTGTTCTGGTAAGGGTCTCCACCCCACCGGAAGTACACGTCTCCTTCAATCAACCAGTGAAGGTATGTGCTACATTACCAGTACAGTTTGGGACCAAGGAGTTGTCTGTAAGTTGGTATGTCCGTAACTTTGGAATACTATTTGAGTAGGAATCTTCACTTATACTGTAATGAAGTCCCTTTACCAGTGTACTTTGGTACTTATGCTGTTGCTATGTTTGACCAGTTAGCTGCTGCTGATAAAGAGCCATTGAACTACAATTACTAGAGGGAATTGAAGATTATTAATGCAATATCATGGGAGGAGTTTCATGGGACAGAAGCACAATGATAAGTATTACAGAGAGTTGGGTTCAGTATGATGCTGCTATCAATATCATAGATGTATATTCTTTTCCTTGATGGACGAAAATTTGCCCTTGATTCCTGCTGTATGTTGTAAACATGCAAGATGAGATTTTGTGAATAATTTCATTGTGCCGAGGGCTTATACCCCATTGTACTTTATTCAAATATACTTCTCTCTCTCTCTCCCCCCCCTTTTTTTAATTTTTTATTTTCCCATGATAGTGTATACATGTGTATGCATGTGTTTGTGCACATGCGCGTGTGTATGCATGCATTCGTGTATGCATACAGTGTGTGTGTGTGTGTGTGCTTGCAGTCAATGTGTGTAAAAGAAAAAGGAGGGGAAGGTTAGATAGAAACTTCTATTTTCCTTAAAAATTCTGATAATTTCCTTAGATCTGTGATGATCGGCCATTGGAGGTGGTGGCTGGCTCTTCCTCTATCACTGTGCCTAGCGACGGGGACTGGCCCCAGCCAGTTCACAGGTGTACCTTACCCGACGGAGGGGATTGGAGAGGAGAAGAGGGCAGAGTGTTGGTCAGATATGGAGATCTGCAAGTTGATGTACGTCTGCAAGGTAAATGGTCACTCTCAGCAGAGGTAGTACAGAATTGGAGTGTTTGTTTGCCGGCTGGTTGGCTGAGCGCAGTGGCAGAGCGCAGTGGCAGAGCGCTTGTGCGTTAAGCAAGCAGTCCTGAGTTCGATTCCCAGTGGCGACCAAATATTTTTAGTTCTATAGTTTAGAAAGCTTGTGAAAGAGAAGAACACATCTAATGAGGTAATAGTATAGTAGTATGTTGTTTTGTGGGTTACAGGAGAATGTCGAGTTTGGGAGGAGGGGACAAGGGGATGGGGAATGGGGATTTCAATTATATACTATGAAGAATGTTTACTTAAAAAAAAGACAGCAATAATTGTTTAAATCAATAAACATTTTAGAGTTATATGCAAAATAGTAATACTAAAAGCCCTGATGCATATTATACATGTATAAATTTTTCTCCTCAAGGAAAAATAAACTGTAAAAAACAACAACAACAAAAACAAAAAATGGCAGTTGTGTGTGTGTGTGTGTGTGCATTCTGTTTATGCCCTGTACTTGGTTGTCATAGATACTGGTGACAGTGTCTATCTAGCAGATGTGAAGGCTGTGTTCAGCTCTGCCCTCACTGAAGCAACCTCCGACGTTCTCCTCGCCGAACTTGCCAGCTGTCAGGAACTCATGGAACTGGAACCAGACAACAAATGTTAGTGGAATGGATGAATAGAAGAACGTGGTGTGCTATGGAAGTATATATGCTTCATGTGCCTAGTTACTGCGTTCATTTAGTGATAAGGCTGGATATAGCTGTTTGTTTTACTTACTTGGCCTTTGACGATTTATCTATAGAAATATCATATTTAGTGCTAAAATGCCACTCATTCTTATTAATATATTTGTTGTTGTTGTTGTTGTTGTCCAGGGTGCATTCTGACTGTGGTGTCTCTGATGCAGGCATTGGATGCTGCCAAGTATTCCTCAGAGATAGTAGCCTCTCTCGATAAATTGCGCTCGGTGGACCCTTACAGACAGGCCTACTACCAGGACTTATGTGAGTTAGCCCTACACACATACACATGTTGCATGCATACACATGTGACATTCATGCACATGTGACATGCATGCACATGTGACATGCATGCACATAGCAGTACCACATCTTATTTACTGTCCCTTTCATTTGTTGTAAATGCAGTGAGCAAGTTTTTGATGGAGCAGATACTTCAGGACAAGCTGAATAACTTTTCTTACACAGACAGAACAATGAATTTGGCAAATAAGGTGATTATAGAAATATGTGGTACATATGTGTATGTATGTATGTATGTAATGTATGTATGTGGTGGGTTGGGCCAGGACTACAGTGCTTCCAACTTAAAGAGTGGATTTTTTTAAAACTACTGTATAGACCCTCACTACAGTCATTTAACATACACATACCTTTTCTTCATCATCCCAATAATGTTTGCAATAGTAAAACTGCCTGTTTAGAGAATGGAAAATGGAGAACAGCACTTTTCTCATTCACTCTAATATATTTTACGCCATTTTTGTTGACGTCAAGATTTTGCGGTAGTTCGTCATTAAACGTAGCTAGTTAACGAGCTAAGGTCGAACGGTTATTTCCCTGAGCGGTAAGACGGGACTTTCCCTAACTGCAAGCGGCTGTATGGATTCTCATCGTTCTACTAGCAGCAGTAAGCGAAGTCGAAATCAGTCAGAATTGTTGGCTGGTATTACTAACTTGGAGCCAAGCCTATCCAAGAGGTCCTCTTTTTCAAGAGCTGAAGAAAAGCTGAAGGAGTTTAATACTCCCAAGGCTCCCAGCATTCGGTATTCTGACAACATCAGGGCGATGCAGTTGGAGTCCTACGGGTTGTGCAGCTCCAGACGGCAGCTAAAACGCTGGCCGTGATAGGCAGTAGCGCCGTAAAACTTGATACCTAGGGCCTGAGATACAACCGTAGCTAAATCAGCCATACCCGTGCAACAATTAGCGGTAAACTGGCGCCCTCGTGCCTTTATGACACAAATACGCATGCACTGTTTTGTGACGTCGTGTTTACGTGTACTAAAGGCCCACAACCCGCTCTAAACGTCATCATTTGATGACCCTTACCGTGCGTAATTTTTTTTTGTGGTGAAAAACAGCCACAACTCACTTAATTTTCAAGGTATAGCTACCAAAGTTATACATAATAATTTTAAGGCAATTTTACATCATGTGTCAAATTTTTAGAGTATAACTCAATAAATTCAAAAATCCTGGCTTAACCCTTTCACCGCCAAGTTTACATGGGACTTGTATTCATAATAGACCAAAAAACCAAAATAAATTATGATATTTATTCTTCAATAGCTAAATTCAATCAGTATTATTTATAAACTGTTCTTCTTTTAAATAAAAACTTACTAAAATCTCCTTGCTGTCTAGTAACTGCTCATCATCTGTACTCATATCATCTAAAATTGAACGGTCTGCCACAGTATCTGAAAGATAGTCAAGAGAATCTCTTGATAATAATTGCTGGCCCATGAAAGCAGTAACTTCTTCTGTTTCTCCATTTTGTTCACCTTCACTGGAGCTATCTACTAGGCCAAATACATCGTCACTATCCAGGACACACGCCAGGACTTCATCTCGCGATAGCCTCGCCATTTCTTTACTCAAACTTTGAACTTTCAGGAAATATTACCCTTAGTTACCGTTGACGTAATTATTCTATATTAAGAACAGTACTAAAACAGTCATTTCTAAAGCTTTTAAGCTTTGTTGCGTGTCGATAGCATGAACGGTTGATTTTTTATACTTTTTTAAAACACGGCCGTACTGCTGAGCGCCATATGGCGCTTATGGCGGTGAAAGGGTTAATATTACTGCAATAGTTAGTATTGTAATTATCATCTTTAATATTACTGCAATAGTCACTATTTATAGTATTGTAATTATCATCTTTAATATTACTGCAATAGTCACTATTTATAGTATTGTAATTATCATTGGTGATTTAAGCAATTACATTGACAATTCTTTGGGGTGGGGGGAGGACTTTTGCTTGGGGTAGGAAGTCCCAGGTTCCCCTCCCTTCTCTATGACATCCACCCTGAATTACATCCCAAAAAAACTAGTCAATTTTTGGCCATAATTATCGTAGACTTTGCACCGTTGGTATTGCCCCACCCCCCTGATCGTCATATCATACTCACATGAGCAAATAATTGCTGCCTGCCTGCAATCGTTTAGCGTCTTGCTGCTAAGTACTGAGTGCTGGAATTGCAGAGCTTTGTGTGTCAACTACTGCAGATGGTTCAGTGGAAATTACTTTACATGTCTAGCTCCTCTGATAGTGAGACAGTATTTACATCACCATGGTTACTGCAACAACGACATGTCCATGGTTACTGCAACAACGACATGTCCAACTGTTGATATCTATATATAGTTGGGAAATGCCAGAGAAGTACTTTTGTCTGAGGGTTCATATCTAAGATGCTATAGTTATAGTAGCTGTTGTGTGGC
>WLWI01000624.1_pt1 | contig 31819 bp, 30 predicted proteins | sample 6701501 | NCBI WGS metagenome assembly WLWI01 (sample SAMN12718690, study PRJNA515312) | sponge metagenome | isolation source: marine sponge | host: Mycale hentscheli | place: New Zealand: South Island, Marlborough, Capsize Point | collected 2014-11-01 | reverse complement strand
CGAAGCGAGGGTTGATTTAATGAGAGTTACCCGTTTTGATGTAGTTACCAAACAATATCAAAACACAACGAGGTAACTCTCAATGATCCATACTAACGAAAAAGTCATCAAGCATAAAGTCGGTTTATCGCCGGACTGAACATAGGGAGCGACTCTTTTTTTCTGTTCTTCGGAGCCATAAGCCATTACCGCGCCTATGGCTCCCATGTTTGCTTCCACAGAAATCCGCCCCATAGTCGCACACGCCTTAGCCATCTGCTCAACAACCAAGACAACATCGAGATACGTCAAACCCCGACCACCATAAGCTTTGGGAATAGTCATTCCCATGAATCCACCGGATGCCAGTTGATCAACACCATGCCAAGGATATTCCTCGGTACGATCAATGATTGCCGCCTGACTTGCAAACTCTGCGTTTGCCAGTTCCGCAGCACTTGCCTGTAAATTGAGTTGGTCTCGGGTTAAGTGATACATGTTACATTCTTAATCGTAAGTTAATCAAAACATCAAAGGTATTGACCGGAAAAGCAACCGTTATCACCAACGATGATTTCAACTGACACCCAGACTCCCAGAAACTTAAAGTACCATCACCCAAGCAAACAGGGAAGTCCACTGACACCATGCCTTAGCTCTGAATCAAATTTGGGCCTAAAACGACTACCAAGAGCGCAGCCGGTTAGGTCATAATACGCCAAAATAAAAGAATAAAACCACACTAGATAAGATTAGGATCTAAAGGCTCAAGCAACTTGGGCAGAATACTTGGAGATATGTCTATCCCACATCCCACATACCACCTGAAAATGTTCCCTAAAATTGATACATAAGTGCTTTTCCAGAAGCTAGAACAGGAGAGCTTAGAGAATGAAAATTAGCGAAATCCATGTTTATATCGTTGACCTTCCTGTCCTAAACGGTCCTTACACCTCATCAGATGGAGACATCCACGGAGTAAGTTCCACCATTGTGGAGGTTGTCTGTGATAACGGTCTAATTGGTTATGGCGAATGCTGCCCAGTAGGCCCCACCTATGCCGCAGAACACGCCATGGGAGCCAGAGCAGCATTGGCAGAAATGGCCCCGAGCCTGATTGGGGAAAATCCGCTGAATCGTCATTGCGTACATGCCAATCTGGATCAGCACTTACATGGACATCATTATGCAAAAGCAGCCATAGATATCGCACTTTGGGACCTCGCCGGGAAGAAGTATGGCGCTAGGGTGTGTGATCTTCTAGGGGGCGCTCAAACAGAGGAGGTCATTTCTTATTACACCACTGGCCTAGTTAGTCCAGACGAAGCCGTGCGTATCGCCGTTGAGAAGCGGGATCAAGGCTTCGAGCGATTGCAAATAAAGGTGGGAAATCGACCTATCCAGATAGATATTGAAACCATACGCAAGGTATGGGAAGCGGTGGGATCAGATATGCGATTGGCCGCGGACGCGAATCGAAGTTGGACCACTAGGGATACTTTGTTCGCATCCAGCGCGCTCCAGGGAGTCGCCGTTGCGTTCGAACAGCCTTGTGACACCTTGTCAGAAATTGTGGCGATTCGAAACCAAGTCCAACACCCTATTTATCTCGATGAATGCACGACAGATCTTAGCATCGTCACAGCCGCCGCCGGTTCCGGTATCTGCGATGGTTTTGGGCTTAAACTCACTCGACTCGGTGGCATCAGCGGAATTAAGACTGCCAGAGACATCTGTAAAGCGAGAAAACTCCCTCATACCTGTGACGATGCCTGGGGAGGCGATATTCTCGCCGCTGCCTGTCTTCATGTCGGTTCAACGGTTGACCCTAAACTTAATGAAGGAGTGTGGATTGCCGCACCGTATATTGATGGGCATTATGATGAAAAAAATGGACCCCGATTAAGTAATGGAAAAATAACCCTCCCCACGGGCACTGGACTTGGCATACAACTGGAACCCGGTAGATTCGGGGCGCCGGCCGCGAGCTATGGCTAACCGCCGATCCTAGATGGTCAATTGACGCAGTAGAAACACGCTAAAAAGACATTTAGGCAGATAGGTTTTATCTAAGGACCTTGAACGCAACCATTAAACCCAGAATCATCCGCAATCGGCACCGCTATGACAAGGAACGCCTGCCAGAGAAGGCTTGATTCAAAGTACCAGGATCCATGTATTCCAATTCGCCTCCCATCGGCAATCCTCGCGCAAGGCGGGTAATGTTGACTGATTTTGGTTCCAACAAATCGAGTAAAAAGTCCGCTGTGGCTTGTCCTTCAACGGTTAAGTTCGTCGCCAAAATAATTTCAGAGATCTCTTCTTTTCCCAACAATTCAACCAATTGATCAATGCCCAATTGCTCCGGACCAATGTCATCTAGCGGAGAGAGATGTCCCATTAGTACGAAGTACATTCCCTGATAGACACCCGCTTGCTCAATCGCTTCAAGATCAGCGGGAGTCTCGATAACGCACAATCGATCCGCGTCACGCTTAGTCGACGAGCAAATAGGGCACAGCGGCGATTCACTGAAATTATTGCATCGCCCGCAATGATTAACTTTGGATAACGCAAGACGAATGGCTTCACCGATCTGACGACCGCCTTCCCGATCTCTCTCTAATAAATGAAACGCCATCCGCTGCGCCGACTTTGGGCCAACACCTGGCAAACGCTGTAACGCAGTTTTCAGAACTTCGACAGAACGAGGATCAGCCATGGAGTTAATCAGAATTGATGAGTGATTAGAACGGTAGTTTCAAACCCGGGATATTCAAGCCCGATGTCAACCCACCCATCTTTTCCTGAGACACTGATTCTACTTTCCGTACCGCATCGTTAAACGCAGCAGCAACGAGATCTTCTAGGATCTCCTTTTCATCGCTCATTAAAGCAGGATCGATGGTGATGGACCTCACATCATGCCGACATGTCATAATCACTTCCACCATACCCGCACCGGATTGCCCAATCACTTCCATCTTTGCCAATTCTTCCTGAGCTTGTTGCATGTTTTCCTGCATGGCCTGAGCCTGCTTCATGATGTTACCTAATCCGCCTTTCATTGTTTTACCTTTGAATTAAATTTCGATTATTATGATTGAATACAATGCTGAATTATCATCTGATTGACGCATCGGTGAACTATTCTTAATGCATTGAAACATTAGGGTTAAATATTGGGAGATTTGATTGATTCTGTCATCACTCTCGCATCAAACATATCCACCATTTCCTGGACATTGGGATCGTGGACGAACGCTTGTCTGGCATCGGCTTCCCTTTGTCGCTTTTCGCGCTCTCTTTTCTTTGACGGAGTTTCTTGCCCAAGCGCTTCACAGTCTTCAACATCAATCTGAAACGTAACGTCAATGTTCAACACTTCCCTACAATGAGATTCAATTTTCTTCATTCGACTGGCATTAAACAGATGTTTCTGACTGGTATCCAAGCTCAATGTAATGATCTTACCTTCCACTCCTTTGGGAACCATATTCATCACCGTTTCACGAGCCATACCCGTCAGGCCTGAATGTTCAACAAAATCGTTCCACCCGGTGATATCGGACAGGTTTTCAAAGGACAGCGATTTCCCTCGAACCAGCTCGTCATATCCATCCACATTTAGACTATCCGGTTCGCTAAAATAGTTTGCGTTTACAGAACCTGAGTCAAAAGTTGATGTCGCTTCATGGAGCCCATTAGATTCTGGGTAATTATCATTTGAAGGTCGTTGAGGTTCCAAGGAATCACGAGCATTCGGCGGTGCCCCGGGAACACCAAACGACGTTGAGCCGGAGTGGTTCTCGTTAGGTTCTTCCACGGGGTTTTCAGTATCACTCAAATACCTGTCAATTCTTCTCTCCCGCTCTGAACGAGCATCTAAAAGAGATTGACTGGGTCCATTATCTGAGCCCGAATTAGCCATACTTTCATCTAATGCGCTAACCCCACTGCCTGATTCAGTATCTGTGTGATAATGTGATGACGAGTCAGAATCACGCACTGTTCGGGTGACATCCACACTTTGCGCTGGTGGCCTAGCGGCCTGAGAGTGGGAAGTCTGGGATTGAGAAGTCTGGGGAGGAGAAACCGAGGAAGTAGAGGTTCTTTGGTTAGATCCCTGACTCCCATCCATACCGGGTCTCGCAGGCTTAAACGCCAACATTCTCAACAAAGCCATTTCAAAACCGGTGCGCGGGTCTGGCGCCAGCGGCAAATCCCGCTTACCCATCAAACCGATTTGATAAAAAAGCTGCAAGATCTCAGCATCCACCCTATCAGCTAATTCAGCCAGCACCGCCGAATCCAAGCCCTTCCACTCTAATGCTTCAGGGCTAACCTGAAACAATGACACATTGTGGATCATGGTTAGCAGCTCATCGATTCCAGTGCTGAAATCCACCGAACGTTCTGCCATTTCAGTGACCACATGCAACAGTTTTTTAGCGTCGCCCTGAGATAGAAACTGAAGTAAGTCCCGGGTATATCGTTCGTCAATCATACCGAGCATTTGCCGTACCTGTTCGACCCTCACCTCCCCATTACCAAAAGCGATTGCCTGATCCAGCAGGCTCAATGCATCGCGAACACTCCCATTCGCAGATCGGGCCAAAATCAACACTCCCGAGGCATCAAAAGCAATGTCTTCGGCATCCAAAATTTTTTCCAATTGGCCGGTTAGCCTTCCCATATCCATGGACTTCAAATTAAATTGAATACACCGGGACAGAATTGTAGTGGGTAACTTTTGAGGATCCGTCGTTGCTAATAGAAACTTGACGTGAGCCGGCGGCTCTTCAAGGGTTTTCAACAACGCATTAAAACTGTGAGTGGACAGCATGTGCACCTCATCAATGAGGTAAATTTTGTATCTGCCTTGAGTGGGGGCATATTGGACATTGTCCAATAACTCCCGGGTGTCATCCACTTTGGTGCGAGAGGCGGCATCAACTTCAATCAGGTCAATGAAGTTCCCGTGATCCACGCCACGACAAGCAACACACGCTTCACACGGTGTGGCATTGACTCCCTGTTCGCAATTCAGTGCTTTGGCAAATATACGCGCAAGCGTGGTCTTACCTACTCCCCGAGTACCAGTGAAAAGGAAAGCATGATGGACTCGTTGGTTATTCAGCGCATTTGAAAGAGCGGACACAACATGATTCTGCCCAATTACTTGATCAAATGTTTTAGGGCGCCATTTTCGCGCAAGTGCCTGATAACTCATAGAAAACTCACAAGTCTTTTAGTCTAATTATTTTAAAAATAGTATTAGGAAAATCAGGGTCATTTCCATATTCAATCCGCAATATGAAGAATGGCATACAACCTTAAGGGTCCAAACAACGGTCGAAAACAAATTAAAATAGTGCTGATCGCGTGCCCAAACTTCTCTAGCAAATTAATAGTGAACATTGATAGAGGTGCGGCAATGTTGGAGATTATATCTTGATGTGAGACACGATCACACCGCCTTCGGCAGATAAATAACTCGGTTCGATCCAATACAAGTAGCGCTTAGTGTAATCCAGCCAGGCTAAAACTCGCTATTTCAAGATGCAATGCCCGCTCGCCAAGGCTTACAAGAATGGATGCTAGTTTGAACGCTTAATCTTAGAAAAGATTAAGTCAAAAAGGAGGATAGAACAACAAACAAATGAGGAAATAGAAACAAAGGAAGAACAGAGGTGGCGGATCACGAAAGCCTTACCCTGGCACCCGAATCGGATGCTACGGCTGCTTCCTTCCGGACCTGACCGGGTTCACAACCTATCGCCACTAGGGAGACCAACCTTCACCGCCATAGATGATGATCAAACCTCTTCGGGTATTGTATGAAATTTAGCCCCATTTCGAAACCTCATTGCGATACAAAAACAGACAAAAGTCAGATAAAGGCAACTTTATCCGGAATAATTTTCAAAATCCTTTAACTGTAGAAGTTTAATGTGTGATCTCTCTCCCATTGTCCTATGGAACGGGAGAAATCATCCCATTCATTCATCTTTAATTTACAGTAGGCATCAATCAATTCATCACCTAATGACGCTCGCAGCGATTTACTCTTATCAGTCAGCCTAATGGCATCCAACAAATTAAGAGGTAGTTTTTTCAGGCCCTTTGCTTTATGCCCTTCAGTGTACATATTGATATCGAGGCGCTTTCCTGGGTCTCGCTTATTTTCAATACCATCCAACCCAGCCCCAAGGATACCGGCCTGCATTAAGTAGGGATTAGCGGCACCATCCATTAATCGCATTTCAAAACGCCCAGCATCAGGGATACGAACCATGTGTGTCCGGTTATTTCCACCATAGCTCACGGCGTTCGGCGCCCAAGTCGCTCCAGACAAAGTTCGAGGCGCATTTATTCGTTTAAAACTGTTCACCGTGGGGTTAAAGATTGAAGTTAGCTCTTCAACGCTGTGCATAATACCACCGAGAAATTGATACGCCACTTTTGACAAGCCCATTTCATCCTTGGAGTTCGAGAACAGGTTTTTCTTGCCAGTTTTATCCCATAAAGAAACGTGAGCATGGCACCCATTTCCAGTTAAGTGAGAAAACGGTTTTGGCATGAAGGTCGCTCTGAGGCCGTGGTTTTCGGCGATCTGCTTGGTCATATATTTAAAGAACACATGACGATCAGCGGTTTTCAAACAATCATCATAATCCCAATTCATCTCGAACTGGCCGTTCGCATCTTCGTGGTCGTTCTGATACGGTCCCCATCCAAGGTCAATCATGGCATCGCAGATACCTGTGATCACATCATAACGTCGCATCAATGCAGACTGGTCATAACAGGGCTTCGACTGAGTGTCTTTGTCATCAGCAATGGACGTTCCATCCTGATCCACCAAAAAATATTCGCACTCCACACCGGTTTTCATGGTGTATCCTTTTTTTGCGGCTTTCGCTATTTGCGCTTTCAATGCCACTCTCGGTGATGCCTCTATGGGCTTTCCATTCAGATAGAGATCGCTGGCTAACCAACCCACTTCAGGCTTCCAAGGCAATTGAATCAAGCTCTCCGGGTCTGGCACAGCAAACATATCGCCGTCTGCCGGGCTCATGTCTAACTAGGCCGCAAAACCCGCAAAGCCAGCACCATTTTTTTGCATGTCGCCAATCGCTCTCGCCGGCACCAGTTTTGAACGAAGAACCCCAAAAAGATCGACAAAACTAATAAGGAAATATTTAATTTTCTTTTGCTTTGCAACTGTGGCCAAATTTATTGCCATGTCATTACCTATCAAGTGTATTTTTGAGTTTAAACCAAAGACAGCAAATGAATTAAAAACACTCCGTACTTTACTGCCATATCATCGTTCAGACTGATGCTACATCATCCCGCGACCTTATGTCATGTCCACATAACAGCCGAAGCCACTTCATCCTTTGTGATGAATTGAATCGATTATATCTAATACTTACCGCCAGCGCCGGGGATCCAGTCCGTACCCGCCAGTGGTATTTTAGCCATTGCAGAAGCTTCTACCGTCAATGCCACCATGTCCTCCGGTTCAAGATTACGCACATTGCTCTTCCCCGCTGCTCGGGCCAAGGTCTGGGTTTCCAAAGTCAAACACCTCAGATAGTTAGCCACCCGCCTACCCGCTAATTCTGGATCAAGCCGACTACCAAGATCCGGGTCCTGGGTAGAAATACCCGACGGGTCTTTACCATCCTGATAATCATCGTAGTATCCCGCGCTGGTACCCAGCTCATTGTAAGCCGCTTCATGTTCCGGCGCATTATCGCCCATGGCAATCAACGCCGCGGTACCGATCGACACCGCATCTGCCCCCATCGCCAGCGCCTTAGCCACATCCGCACCAGAGCGAATACCGCCGGAAACGATGAGCTGAACCTCACGATGCATCCCCATGTCTTTCAACGCTTCCACCGCCATTCGGGTAGCAGGCAACGTGGGGATACCCACGTGCTCGATAAACACATCCTGGGTCGCCGCAGTACCCCCTTGCATCCCATCCACCACCACCACATCGGCGCCGGCTTTAACCGCTAATTGCACGTCAAAAAAAGTTCGGGTTGCGCCCACTTTAATGTAAATTGGCACTTGCCAATCGGTGATTTCCCGTAATTCCTGAATCTTGATTTCAAGATCATCTGGTCCGGTCCAGTCCGGGTGTCGACAAGCACTTCGTTGATCAATTCCCTTGGGCAAATTTCGCATTCCAGCCACACGGTCGCTGATCTTTTGGCCCAACAACATGCCACCACCACCAGGTTTTGCCCCTTGTCCAACCACCACTTCGATGGCATCTGCTTTACGTAAATCGTCCGGATTCATGCCATAACGAGACGGAAGGTATTGATAAACTAACAAATCCGAATGGCCCCGCTCTTCCGGCGTCATGCCACCGTCGCCTGTGGTGGTACTGGTACCCACTTCGCTTGCGCCTCTGCCCAGCGCTTCTTTGGCTTGGGCGGATAGCGCACCAAAACTCATTCCAGCGATGGTAATCGGCGTAGAAATTGTAATGGGCTTCTTAGCGAATCGTGTGCCTAAGGTCACACTGGTTTCACATTTTTCCCGATACCCTTCCAGCGGGTAGCGGGACATGCTTGCACCCAAAAATAGTAAATCGTCGAAAGTCGGAACCGTACGTTTCGCACCGAAGCCACGAATGTCGTAAATTCCTTCTTTAGCGGCCCGTTGGATTTCACGAATCACCGGCCTTGAAAACGTTGATGATTCGAGCAACCAGCTTTGGTCAATCTTTTTTGTCATGTGATTTTCCTGTGTGTAGCGTTCATACTGAACGGGCGTCGTATTCACCTGAGCCCGTTAACAAAAATCAGTAAGCGCTGACGTTGTCTATTTGAAAGTTATAAAGTTGCCGCGCTGATCCATATCGGCGAAATTCATCCACAGGATGATCGATTCCAGCTTGCGCTAACAATTCAGCCAACTCAGTTTTATGTTCATCTTCCATCGGCTTTTCGATGCAATCGGTGCCAAGGCTTTTCGCTTCACCCCGCAGATAAATCCGGGCCTCGTAAATCGAATCACCCAATGCTTCCCCCGCATCCCCGCAAACCACTAACCGCCCCGACTGCGCCATAAAGGCACTCATGTGGCCAATAGAACCACCCACCACAATATCAACGCCTTTCATTGAAATTCCGCAACGCGCCGCAGCATCCCCTTCAATCACCAACAAGCCACCGTGGGCTGTGGCGCCGCAATATTGGGAAGCATTGCCCTTAACCCGTACCGTTCCCGACATCATGTTCTCAGCAAGCCCCGGACCAGCATTTCCATTCACCACAATACTGGCGCTTTTGTTCATCCCCCCGCAGTAATAGCCCACATGCCCTTCCACGGTGACAGCGCAATCAACGTTCGCCCCCGCCGCCACATTATGTTTCCCGCCGGGATTCGTTACCAAAACATCAACACCCTGAGTGTCACTTTGGTGCAAGGTTTGGTTCAACTCCCTCACCGTGGAATCGCTTAAATCAAACGTACTCATGATCAACTCCTCTCCCAACTGTAAATTCTCGCCGGCTCCGGCTCCCAAATACGAGCATTTTCGCTATTCGGTAATTGCGCAATGGCACGATATTCCGACGCCATCGCCACCCACTCATCGGTTTCCGCCAATATCGCCGGCTTACAGGCAATAGGGTCTCGTAATACCGCAAATCCATCTTTGGTGCCGATAGCAAAGGTATAAAATCCGTCTAGGTCCACTAAGGCAGCCTCCAACGCTTCATTCAAATTCGCTCCCTGACCTAAACGCCAGGTCAAATAGCCTGCCGCCACTTCGCTGTCGTTATCCGTCTGAAAACGAATCCCCTCCCATCTAAGCTTTTCCCGCAACTGATTGTGATTCGACAGAGAGCCGTTATGTACCAAACACAAATCACGACCAGTAGAGAAGGGGTGGGAATGTTCGGTAGTGACCGCACTTTCGGTGGCCATACGAGTGTGGCCCAATGCATGGGTGCCTGACATTGAAGCGAGATCAAATTTATTGATCACTTGATCAGGAAGCCCTTTTTCCTTAAAAATCTCAATAGAACTGCCAACGCTAGTAATATTGACATTCGCCAGATTCCCTTCAATCCATTGCGCCGCCTGTTCGCCGTCCATGTCCAAGGTCAACACCCCATGATTGGCAATGGGCTTTAAAACCGCATCGGAACTCAAATCCCGTTTAACGGCATCTTGAATCACCTGCCAATCCACACCGTCATCCGCTTGCAGGGTAATCTTGGCGCCCCCTTCGCTCACGGGATCATGATACAAAGCGAAGCCCGCACTGTCCGGCCCCCGATCTGTCATCTGGATCAACATATCAGACAGCATCGACCCCAGATTTTGTTCTAAATCCGGTGATTTGGTATACAAACCCACTATTCCACACATAGCAAACTCCGCAAAAAAATCGAGGCGTAAGAGTATCAGGTTAAATTTACCAAATCCACTAAAGGGAACTTTTTTTTCCTGCGAGGAAATACCTTTCTATGTCTTCTTGTGTCCATGAACCCATTCATGAACCTGTCGATAGACCTGCGTCGATGAACCTCTGTTGATAAAAATAAACCCGACAATGCGCGCAAACAAAAAGCCACCTAGCATTTTTGACCAATGACGTAGACATGGTTTTGTGGCCACTGATCCAATTCCAGATGCTTACAGGTCACGCCGTGGTCTCGCAGAATCCGGAGGTTTTCATTGATCCCCACGGAGCTATAATGAAATTCCTCATCATGCCAAACATCATCATGCTCACCCACCGCATCACCAAACGTATAGATCAACACCCCCTTATCCGCCAATAAATCGCACAATTTACCCACCACCGGTTCCTGCATAGCAAGGGGAAGATGGAAAATACTATCCCAAGCCACAATAAACTCAAACTTCTGCGCCGTCCTAAAAGTACAGATATCCTGAACCATAAAAATGTCGTCCGGGTGATTTTCCCTCGCCAAACTAACCATATTTTTCGACACGTCGATCCCGGTAACACCAATCCCGCGACTTTTCAACAAACGAACAAATCGCCCCCCCGCTCCGCACCCCACATCCAATGCGCGGCCAACCCCCACGGAAAAATCCAACGCTCTACTGAATTGCCTCACCCCATACTCAGATTCAACGTGCCTCTCATGCCACCACCCCGCGATTTTGTCGTACTTTTCCCCGAGAACCATTGGCTCCATCACTTAACCACCCAGTATTTTTTAATGTTATGAATCAACCAACGCTTAACGAGGAGAAGATCAGATTCAACCCTAACAACCCGCCGCCAATCGCATGTCCTTCTTTTCTCCCTCCGAAAAATCAGACCAATGTCGCCCCTGTATCGCCCCCTCTAACGAATAAAGATAATAACAAACTGGAAAGTGTTTCTCAGGGCAGGATTCAGACAATCGCCGATACACCTCCGCAGAACCCACCTCCCTCAGCGTCGATTCAGAAGTCACGCCAATCGAACCGAGCCTCGCCGCCACGGTTTCACCAATATTCGTTAATTCACAAAGCGATCGATTCATCATTTCACCTACCTAATAAAACCTTATCCCCGGGCGCGATCTCAAAACCGCCAGCCCAGACTCAACATCACCATAACCTAGCAGACGCATTGACTGCCGCCCGCCCCCCCACCCCTACCAAAGCGAGCCACCTTTAACCACCCTAAAACCAAACTCCACACTAAGACTCACTACTATTTTTTAAACCGTCTATCCAGCTCTGCACTTTCTCCACCATTGACACCGCACCGATTTCCGTAAAAAGCCGCTTCGACTGACTCCATGCTTTTTCCGCCTTTTCCAATTCTCCTCGCGTTCGATAGAGATTCCCTAGGTTCCCGTAGGCGACTGCCACCAACATTCTGTCGCTTTCTTTTTCTCCAATCTGAAGGACTTTTTCATAAGCGGTTACCGACTCATTCAGGCTCCCAATCCTTCGTTCCAAGTGACCAACCTGATTCCATCCGTTCGCGTTGTCTGGGTCAAGTTCCACTGACCGACGATAATAAGACAATGCCTTTTGGGTATCGTGTAAAAAGGCAAGAGCACCAATGTGTTGATAGGCAGCGGCCGCTTCCTTGATATCACCGGATTTGCGATCAATAACATCCTGAAATACGGCTTCCGCTGCCGCTGTTTTCCCTTCCGCTAAGCTCGCTAACGCCTCTTCAATTCCGGGCGGAGCGTCCGGTGCGTTCTTTTGCTCTGCCAATGCAACAACCGAGTTTGTTAGCTGTTCAATATGATCATCTTTTCGAGCAAGCTGATTGTCTTTCGTCTCTAGCTGCGCTTTTAACGCAGCGATGGCCTGGCTAATTTCCTTCTGCGAACCAGGATTTGAGTCTAGGGTTTGGTTGATGGTCACCTCATGACCCACACCAGTAATCACCGTACCACTATGGGTAGAGATCGTGTCACCGGTGGTGGTCGTGACCGTTGATGTGTCTTGGGGCATTATTTCCTGGGGGGCCCGTGACCGACGATTAGCCAAACAACTGATCCAGTAAATAACAAAAGAAACCAACACAGCGACAGCGATTCCGATACCCCATTGCACGTTCTCACTTTTAATCCATTCCGGCCAAACCATGTTTTCGATTCTCTGTTTTCTTTCGCAATGTGGAATCATAAATCCTAACAACTATTCAGGCCACAGTGCACATTTAATAATCACTATTTAATAATCACTCCGGCCGCATTTTATGCACTCCGGCCCCATTTTATGCAACCCAATAACCACCCTACTTGTCACACCACACCCTCCTCCCTTAATATCAATCCACGAAACCCACAAACCCAGTTAATGCAGACCCCGGACTTCACCTCCATCCCAAGCTCACTACCGAACTTCGACGACATGCCCATACCCGAACCCGATTTCTGGGTATTTGGTTATGGTTCGTTGATATGGGACCCCGGGTTCGATTTTGTTCATTGCCAACCCGCCACCCTCCACGGCTATCATCGGCGATTGTGTCTGTGGTCTACTCGGTATCGCGGGAACAAAACCAACCCCGGCCTAGTGTTGGGTCTGGACCAGAGCGGTTCCTGCCGTGGCGTGGCTTATTTGATCAACGATGCCAATCGAGCCACCGCGGCGCAGTATCTTTTCGACCGGGAAATGGCCAACAATGCCTATGCGCCAAAAATCGTACCTCTACATTTAGAAGATGATTCCGTTGTTTCCTCACTGACTTTTGTTTCAAAAACGGATCACCCACAATACGCCCCTCCACTCGAACTTGATGACATGCTGAGCATCGTGCGCACCGCTGAAGGGCCTCGGGGAACGAATAGGGAGTATGTAACGAACACCGCAAGTCATTTGGCTAAACTCGGGATTCACGACGAACAACTCCAGGAGCTATCAAAAGCGTTGTAAAGCTGACGACGTTTTATCTGCCTAGTGACAAATCACTCCATTGTGCTTAATTCCATATTTAGACTCACCAATGCGCACCACAAAGCATCGAATCAACACTGAGCGGAGTGATAAAACATAGTGATAGCATTAGAACAGCGCTTCTTGTATCGACGACTATAGTATATTTCACTCTCACTGATTCTTTTCGAATCATCAATTATCCACACCACCTTTCAACATCCATCGAAATACCCATGAGCGAAGACACGTTATTCAGCAAGATTGTTAAAAAGGAAATTCCAGCAGAAATTCTCTTCCAAGATGACAGAGTCACGGCGTTCCGGGACATTAATCCCCAGGCTCCAACGCACATTTTAATCATCCCCAATAAAATCATCCCGACCGTCAATGACGTCACGGAACAGGACGAAGCTACCATTGGCCATCTTTTCGTGGTAGCGAAAAAATTGGCGGAACAGGAAGGCATTGCACAAGACGGATATCGGTTGATTGTTAATTGCGGTCCCCATGCGTTTCAAGAGGTTTATCATCTTCACATGCACCTTGTAGGCGGTCACTCCCTGGGTCGGATGTTGAAAAAGTAGTGCACTACGGGGCTTTTTTCGACCTAATCGCTAATACCACTAGGACCGCAAACGGCCCGAAGAGAATCCCCATCACTCCCCAGAAAACCGGACTCAGTCCTTTTCTATCAGCGATTTTGTGGCAAGCCACTGCACTGATCACCGTCACAACCAAACCGACAATAGCAAATACCGACATCCCTTTACCTCATTATCATTTTGTTTTAAGAGCTTTTGAATAAACCATGGACAATCAATGTGGTTCTTCACCTATGTCTTATCCAAGGCTCCCTCAGGATCAATCTTTTCGTTCAATAAGCACGACGGCGTAAGCGGCAATGCCTTGTTGTTGTCCGGCGAAACCTAATCCTTCCGTGGTGGTAGCTTTGATATTTATCTGCCCTACATCAACGTTCATGTCTTGCGCAAGGTTATTTCGCATCTGAGGAATGTGCCCCGCCATTTTCGGCTTTTCCGCCACAATCGTGCAATCCATGTTTACCATACTCCACCCTTCGGTTTGCATCATGGCGCTAATCCCCCGAATAAATTCCCGACTATCCATGTTTCGGTATTGCATGTCGCTGGGGGGGAAATGCTGCCCGATATCACCTTTGGCCATGGCACCCAAACAAGCATCGCAGATTGCATGAAGCAACACATCCGCGTCAGAGTGACCATCCAGCCCTAAATGCCAATCGATCTCCACTCCACCTATGATCAAGGGCCGATTCGGCACTAATCGATGAACGTCATAACCGTTACCTATTCTCATCAAGAGATTTCCTCACCATTTTCCAGCAAAAACTCGGCTAATAATAAATCTGATTTCAGCGTAATTTTAATGTTGTTTCCCCCACTTTCCACTAGTTCAGGGTAAGCACCAAACAGTTCCATGGCCGCTGATTCATCAGTTGCCGTAACGCCTTTTTCCACTGCCGACTCCAATGCCTCCTTGAGCGTACCCAGGGGGAAAACCTGTGGGGTCAATGCCCGCCAATGACATTCCCTTTCCACGGTTTTTTCCACGCGGTGATCACCGTCTGATCGTTTTAGCGTGTCCATCACCCTCGCCGCCAATAAGGCTCCCTCTCCATTGGCATTCGCACGGCCCACAAGCTTTTCGATGTCTGCTTTACTAACACAAGGCCTCACCGCATCATGGACCAAAACCCAGTCGTCACGGGCGGTATCATAACGAGCCAAGAGTAAGTCCATGGCCTTTAACACGGTGTGAATCCGCTCTTTACCACCATGACTGATTCCGAGAAACTTTTCATGATCGGTATTTATCGTCTCCCAGTGCGCATCATCATTTCGAACACCCACCACGACACCATCAATACACGGCGACTCCCACAGTCGATTTAGGGTGTGTTCCAAAATGGGCTTACCCCGAAGCATCAGGTATTGTTTGGGTACAACGGATGACATCCGTTTCCCAATACCCGCTGCGGGAACAATGGCCCAAACTTTTTTATTCGATGGCATGTCAATGTCGTTTTGTTTAATGTACCGCAGCTTCAAAACATGTCTCAAAGTACCAATCAAAAACCATAGTCCTTAATCTAGGAAAAACGTACCCAAAACAACCCGCTAAGCATGGCATTAAAAGCGAAAAATGGCCGCCCCCCGAGGCATCTGGGAGCGCTATATTTTCGAAGGTTTGCCGGTTACAATGCGGCCCCCAAAATTGAAACTATTTCACATCCTCGTGTCAGGACAAACAGTCGGACTCTTGTTAAAACCTGAGCTTCCCAGCGAAGGCAGTCCCATTAAATGGAGCAACCTCTCCGGCGCTGCATTCGCCTTGGCGTTGGCCGAAACGGTGACATCGCTTAATGATTTTCTGGTCATTGTACTTGAAGATCAGCGGCAACTTCAGATTCTTGAGACCGAGCTACATTTCTTTCTTGGTGAAAACAGCGCCATCTCCATTATCAATTTTCCGAGCTGGGAATGCCTGCCCTACGACGTCTTCTCTCCCCACCAAGACATCACATCTGACCGGTTACGGATTTTAGCGCAATTACCTTACCTTAAGACAGGCATCCTACTGACTACCTGCACCAACTTAATGCAACGATTGCCCCCAGTAGAATACGTATCTGGGCATAGCTTTTCTCTAAAAGCAGGCCAAGTGATTCGAATCGACGGTTTGCGGAAACAACTTGCTGATGCCAATTATGCCGCAGTGGAACAGGTTGTGTCCCCCGGTGAATTCGCGGTGAGGGGCGGATTGATTGATTTATACCCGATGGGGACAACCAGTCCATTTCGTATTGACCTCTTTGACGACGAAATAGAATCCATTCGTCATTTCGATCCAGAGACCCAGCGCTCCCAAGGGCAGATCGAGTCCATTGAGCTGCTACCGGCGAAAGAATTTCCCATGACTGAAAGCGGCATCAAACAGTTTCGGTCTGCGTTTCGTCGACAATTCGAGGGAGACCCGCGAAAGCAGCATGTCTACAATGAGATCAGCAATGGAAACACCCCTGCTGGGGCTGAGTTTTTCTTTCCGTTGTTTTTTTCAGAGACCGCAACCTTATTCGACTACATTTCTAACAGTAGCGTATTAGTCTTGGAACATCGTTTCGCTGAAATCGTATCCACCCAATGGGCGGAAATAACCGATCGTTACACTAACGCTAACTATGATGCTCATCGCAAAGTACTTCCACCCGGAGACGTTTACCTCGACCCATTACCGTTGATCGAAATCATCGACACCCATCGACAGATTGTTTTCCACCCCGAAAAACATAAACAAAGAAAGCAGGATCGCTGGATTGCGCCTTGCGACAATAATCGACAGTTTCCCGTTGATGTAAAAAAGGACGTGCCTTATGAGGACCTGCTTTCCCATCTAAAAAGCACAAAAAATCGCATATTGATGACCACCGAAACCCCCGGGCGCCGGGAAGCCATGGAGGCCATGTTGCTTAACCATCAGTGCTTGCCCATACCTTGTGCGGATTTTAATGAATTTCTCACCACGCCAGATCTTCAACTGGGCCTGTGCATCTCTGGGTTAGAACGTGGGTTTACCAGCAATGAACTAAACCTAGAAATCATCACTGAAAGTCAGCTCTACGGTGAACGGGTTTTTCAGCGGCGAAGACGGAGCAATCAATCCCAAGACCCCGAGTCAATAATCAAATCTCTGGCCGAGCTCAACGTCGGCGATCCCGTGGTACACATCGACCACGGTGTTGGACGGTATTTGGGGCTACAGACGCTGAATATCAGCGATGAAGAAACCGAGTTTTTAACACTCGAATACCAGAACAACGACAAACTCTACATCCCGATTTTGTCCCTGAATCTCATCAGCCGATTTGTTGGCGGCTCTCCTGAAACTGCACCAATCCATCGACTGGGCACGGATCAATGGGAAAAAGCAAAAAAGCAGGCCAAAGAAAAGGCCTATGATGTGGCTGCCGAATTGTTAGAAATAGAAGCGTTAAGAAATGCCCGCACTGGATTCGCCTTCGAGATCATCGCTGATGATTATGACGGCTTTGTCAGCCGATTCCCTTTCGAAGAAACACCCGATCAGGAACAAGCCATCAATGAAGTTCTCAACGGTCTCACAGCGCCGGAGCCCATGGATCGGCTGGTCTGTGGCGACGTGGGCTTCGGAAAGACAGAAGTTGCATTACGCGCCGCTTTCGTGGCCGCAAGCAATGGTAAACAAGTGGCTTTACTTGTGCCCACCACTCTCCTTGCCCAGCAACATTATCAAACTTTCGTTGACCGTTTCGCTGACATGTCCATCACGGTGGGATTGTTATCGAGATTTAATACCAAGAAGCAAACCACTGAATTGTTGTCCGGGATGGCCCAGGGTTCCCCACTCATTGTGGTCGGCACTCACAAACTCTTACAGGATGATATTCGGTTTCAAGATTTGGGACTCTTAATCATCGATGAAGAACATCGATTCGGTGTTCGGCAGAAAGAGAAGATCAAACAGCTAAGAAGCCAGGTCGATATACTGACGTTAACCGCAACGCCGATACCAAGAACATTAAACATTACCATGTCGGGATTGCGCTCAATTTCCATTATCGCAACCCCTCCCAGCAATCGCTTATCCATCAAGACATTCATCAGAGAGCTAAATCATGGCCTAATCCGGGAAGCTTGTCTAAGGGAAATACGGCGTGGAGGTCAGGTTTACTTCTTACATAACGACGTCAAGACAATGGAACGCACGGTGGAAGAACTGACCGAGTTAATCCCCGAAGCGAAGATTGACTTTGGGCATGGGCAGATGGGCGAAACTCAATTAGAACGGGTGATGCAGGATTTTTACCATCAGCGGTTTAATATCTTGGTTTGTACCACCATTGTCGAAAGCGGAATCGATATTCCATCAGCAAACACAATCATCATCAATCGCGCGGACAAACTGGGACTCGCCCAGCTTCATCAAATCAGAGGCAGAGTTGGTCGCTCCCATCATCAGGCATACGCTTACCTGCTTATTCCTGATAGAAAACTGCTCACCAGTGATGCTAAAAAGCGACTGAATGCCATTGAGTCCATGGAAGACCTTGGCGCAGGCTTTGCCTTAGCATCTCACGATTTGGAAATACGTGGAGCCGGAGAACTGTTGGGGGAAACTCAAAGCGGATTGATCGACGACGTTGGTTTTTCTCTATACAGTGAATACCTGACAATGGCGGTAAACAGCATTAAGGAAGGCAGAATCCCTGAACGCCGAAGCCAAATCCAAACAAAAACCATGGCAGTGGTGGATTTGCATCTCCCTGCACTCTTCCCCCAAGACTACCTGTCTAACGCACATACTCGACTGATACTGTACAAGCGAATTGCAAATGCTCCTGATCATCATGAACTCGAAGAGCTACAAATAGAAACAGTGGATCGATTTGGTTTAATGCCACCGTCGGCAAAAAACCTGTTTCAACTCACCGCATTGCGACTATCTTGTGAAAAGCTTGGCATCAAAAAGATCGAAATAGACAATAAAGGTGGAGAAATTGAATTTGTGGAAAAGCCGTCTATCGACCCTAGCGCGATATTCAAACTCATTCAGCAGAATCCTTCAATATATCAATTAGGTGGTCCCTCAACGATTCGAATCAAAGCCGACTTAACAGAGCCGGAAACCCGAATCAAGAAGGTCAATTCCATCATTGAACAGCTTTCCACCGGACTGCTCGAAGATTGACATGACAAGCGACCTTATACTTTGTGGTACACTAAATTTGATGACCTATAATTAAGCGATATGAGCAAAATAACTGGAATTCTTATTTGCCTTCTATTGTGTTCATTTCCCGCTCATGCGCGAAATTACGCAATAGAGTTGATTGTTTTTCAAAGGATGAACACAGAGTCAAAAGCGGACCAAAAGATCGATTTTTCATCGGACAGAATCGTTCAGAAACGCCTGCATATGGAACAGCTAAAAGCGAAAAGTAAAACCATCACCACAAGCAACCAGCTCCATAAGCTATCGTCAGTTCAGAAAAAGTTAACTAAATCAGGATTTCGAATACTGAAAACTGCCAGATGGAATCAACAGTCCCAGGTCTATCAAAGGGCGCCCTTGGTTTCCATCGGCGATTTAAACAGCCCACTCTCTGCAGGCTTTGTAAGGGTATACAAGACATCGCTGATTTTCGTGGATGTGGATTTACAGCTAACACCCCAATTGTTTACGTCATCCACACTGGCCCCGACTTTTGTGTCAACCGAGAATCCTTCACCCGGTGTCGAAGTAAACCCGGAATCGGCCTTGGAAGTAGGCAACAGCGGAGCCCCACTTCTTCCGCCTCTCCATTCCCAGATTCATCAAGTAGCTGAAGAAACGACGTTGCCTTCGGAGCAACAACCCTATTTTTTCATCTCGGAAAAAAGGCGTTTGAAATTCAAACAGATTCACTACTTCGACCATCCAGAGTTTGGCGTTATCCTAGGAGTTTGGCCGGGATAGTGTTGGACAACGGATCAAAACCTCATTTGATCGCATTCACCATCCATCACCCCATTTCCCTAGTGCTGCTTATATCATTGACTATTCATTCAAGTCTTTCATGTGCCGAATCAATTCTAAAGCTGAATCCGATGCCACTTTCAGGTTCTCAAGAATAAGGTCCATGGTTATTTCAACCGGACTTCTACCCGCAGCGGCGTTTACCACCATCGCCAGACACACATAGTTCAAACCAGCCTCTCTCGCCAAACTAGCCTCAGGCATACCTGTCATCCCCACCACATCCACGCCATCTTTCTCCATGCGATTTATTTCAGCAGGAGTCTCCAACCTTGGCCCTTGGGTGACACCGTAAACTCCTTTTTCTACTAAAGAAATGCCACAAGCTTTGGAAGACTCTATTACCATCGAGCGCAACCATTCAGTATAAGGCTCGCTAAAATCGATGTGCTCAACATTTCCACCGCTGCCATCATAATAGGTGCTCTCACGTCCCCAAGTATAATCAATCAATTGATCTGGAAGAACGAGTGCCCCCGACTGGCATGGTTCAGTGATACCACCCACAGCAGCGAACGCCATAACATCAGTAACACCAGTTTCCTTTAGCGCCCAAACATTCGCCCGATAATTAATCTTGTGTGGCGGGATAGTATGCCCCTCGCCATGACGAGGTAGGAAAACGATATCGCGACCAAATAAATGTCCCGTTTTTATTTCTCCTGACGGTGATCCATACGGCGTCTCAAACTGATGCGCAGATTCCAGATCAAAACCAGGAAGTTTTCCAAATCCACTTCCTCCAATAATTGCAAGCTTCCTCAATTTTTATTACCTTTTTTGATGATCTATTTTTTGATGACCCTATCGCGATACGCTTATCTTGTGTACCGTTTCAAACGGCTCCCCGGACGACATCTGCACTAGAAGTCTTGTCACTTTTTTAGGGTTCAAAGCGCCTCGGTTGATAAGCAAAGTCATCTTTCGCTTTATCCACAGAATACGTCAAATTGGAAGATATTCGCTGAGCCATTCCCTTTGACAGAAACCTCAACCCTGGAAGTAAGCGCAATACGGAGATACCAAAAGAAACCAAGGACGGGCTCATCTTCCAAAATCGGGGCTTAATGTCTTCAGATTGAAAAACCCTTACCACCATCTCTTTGTAAGACAGTATCTCTCCACCTCCCATGTCATACGTCTCAAGCCTCTTCCCTGTTCGATGATCCCTAGCGCAAATCAGCAAACACGCCTTTGCAAGGTCATCGGCATGAACGGGCTGACGCTCTCCCTTACCTTCACCGAGGATTGGGAAAAAACGAAAGCACCGAATAAAGCGTCGGATGAAGTTGATATTTTGGTTTCGTGGGCCACCGTAAATCAATGTGGGTCTTAAAAGGTCTACTGGAACTTCTTCGCTTTCGGCAAAAGCTGACAATGTCTGCTCGCCTTGCACTAGCCTATTCACGATCACCTGATCAGAACTTGATTCACTGGACTTTTTCCCTTCGATACTGGTTGAACTAAAGGCAATGATTTGCTTAGGCTTAAAACGATCAAGTACCTTTATCAAGCCACTGGTCACCCAAATAGGAGCAAGACTAATCCAACGGTGAACTTCACCAAAATCGGCTTGAGGCACTTTCTGAAAGTAGCTCAATGGCAACCAGTGAACATGAATTCCATGCTTATTCGTAACTTGGTAGCAACGGCGTTGATCTCTGGTCAATGCAATGTATTGACAATTATCATTATCCAGCCGCTCAAGCAGAAAATCACCAACATCTGAATTTGCACCTGATATTAGAACTAATGGCTTGTCCTGTCTAACAAGCGGCGGCGTTGAAACCGAACAAGGCGAGTCAGCTTTTTTTGTCGACTTTCCGGTTATTCTTCGGACAACTGCCGAACCTTTGATCAACCTGATAAGGCTCGTGAATAGAAAATGGGCGGTCACCATAAGAATAGTCCCTCGATAAAGAACCGATCGCTGTCCTTTATCATGGTGCTTCTGGTAGTAGGTCACCATCCCTCGGTGCTTATGGCGTTCGACAAAGAAAGACGACACTTCACTCACACCTTGGTAATGGAAAACTGACACAGTGGGACAAAACACCACTGTGTGTCCAGCATCACGCATCTTGCGGCAAATATCTAGGTCTTCACAGTGCAGGAAGTAATCTTCATCCATTTGGCCCACCGACTCGAAATGCCGCCGGTTTACCATCATCGCTGCGCCGGACACCGCATCGACTTCCACAGGTGAAGACGGCATAGACTGATAAGTCTGATCAATACCCTCATACCATTTACCGAGTTTAAATGAGGTGACAATACTGCGCCGCAGAGTGGGCTCATTTCTTCTACATCCACGCTGTTCGCTGCCATCTTCATTGAATACCAAAGCCCCGACGACACCGATGTTCGAGTCGGAAATTAGCTCGTCGGACAGCGATCGAACGGTTCGGGGAAAAACAACACAATCAGGATTCAACAACAGCACATAGTCTGCCATGGCAATCTCAAATCCGATATTTACTCCTTTGGAAAACCCATGATTCCTCTCATTTCGAATGATAGTGATTTCACTAGCTTTTCCAGATAATGCTCCAGATCTTTCGACAATGGCACTAATGGATTGAAGGCTATCATCCGAAGAAGCATTATCAACAATGATCAGCTGAACGGGAATATCTGATGCCAACACCGATTCAACACAACGCCTGAGATATAACCCGCTATTGTAGTTTACGACAATGATGCTGGCTTTCAAGACACTCATTTCACTTACGTCGAAAAAAGTAAGGCTTTAACCATCCTTTGGATAGAGAGCGCCATATGACGGCATTTGAGACCGTTCGTTGTCCTTGAATGACTCTTCTCTTTCTGATCGCTAAGGGAATTCCTTTTACCGCTTCCCACTTGGATTTCAAGATAATTTTCCCCCGGCCTTTGCATGAAAAAATTAAAATTGTAAGAACATTTAGCAATAGGTGTTGGGGAAGGTAGAGCCAAAACAACCAGCTTGGCATATTTTTTATATAGGTCCAAACGAGGTTTCTGTGGCCATAAAAGACCGAGAAATCGCTATTCTTGCCGGTGATAGCGGAGCCGACGTGCTCTACCACAGAATCATTAACATAGACAAAAGTGGCGCCAACCAGCCTCAGCCTGAACATGATATCCACATCTTCGTGATAACAAAAATAGCTTTTATCCATCCCGCCAATCTCATTCACTTTGTCTGTTCGATACAAGGCCGCCGCTCCACAAGGAGAGAAAGCCATCTCGTTGGATGTTCTCAGCTCAAGCGCTTCTTTCCATCTTAAGCCGTGGTGGCGCCGCCAACTGAGACCGGAAACATGGTGGATATCACCTTGACCGTCCAGAATGTCATTGTCCTCAGACCAAATCAGCTTACTGCCAAATACATCAACCTCTGGATTCTTCGACACGGCTTCCATCAACTTGGATAGCCAATCCGCTTGAGGGCGGGTATCTGGGTTGAGCAGCGCAACCCAGCAGCTTGGATCATTATTTCGAAGAAGCTCAAAGGCATGATTATTCGCCGCAGCAAATCCGGTATTTCTATCCAAAACCTGCAGATTTACGCTAGGGAAGCGTTGGGCTAGTTTCTCTGGGGAGCCATCAGTACTGTTGTTATCAACAACAATAATCTCATCGGGCTTTCTACTTTGTAAGTACAATGAATCCAAGCAGCTTAGAATGTAATCGCCACCGTTATAATTCACGATGACCACCGCCACTTTAAAATCCGTTTCTAGGGAAGACGCCTGAGCGGTTTTAAATGTGGTTTCCCCACCCGAAGTATGCATCACAATGGCGTACGCATCTGCATGGTGATAAACCCAAAGTCAAGATCGGTAAATGTGCCGGATGTTGTAAATGGGCTTTTCTTGGGCTTCGTGATAAGTTCTTGTCATTAGTTCAGCCAAGAGACCAAAGGTAATAAACTGCAAACCAATAAAAATCAAAAGGATACTGAGGAGAAGTAAGGGGCGGTCTGACATTGGGATACCAGAAAATGCTTTTTGGAAGGTCATCCAAAAGGCGATGCCCGTACCCAACACGCTGCTAAACATTCCAATGGAGCCGAAAAACTGAAGGGGACGGCTTGAATAGCTCAATAGAAACTTAACCGTAATCAAGTCCAAAATAACGCGGAAGGTTCGAGAAATTCCATATTTTGAAACCCCTGCCACCCGCGCCCGATGATTCACTTTGATCTCAGCGATTCTGACGCCGATCCAACTTGCGATTGCTGGAATAAATCGATGCATCTCACCATAAAGGGAGATCTGTTTTACCACGTCAAACCTAAAAGCCTTGAGCGAGCAGCCATAGTCATTCAGTTTCACATCGGTGGTGTAAGAGATAAGGCGATTGGCCATTTGAGAAGGTAGTTTCCTCAATAAAAGACCATCCTGTCTGTCGAACCGCCATCCTGAGACAAGATCGTAACCTTCTTCAATTTTTTCGATAAATCGAGGAATATCCGCAGGATCATTTTGTCGATCTGCATCCATGGAAATCACGATTTCACCACGGGCCAGATCGAAGCCCGCAGCCATTGCCGCCGTTTGACCAAAGTTCTTTCTAAACTCCGCAACCACCACTCTGGCGTCACTTTCCTGCAGCATCTTGAGCTTAGATAGCGTTCCGTCATCACTGCCATCATCCACGTAAATCACTTCAGCATCGAGCTTCAATTGATTCAGAACAACCGTGATTTCTTCATGTAACGCTTCTATATTGTCTTCTTCATTGAAGACAGGTAACACGATTGACAAGTCTAGCTCAGGGTTTTCCTGTCGGTGATTTTTCATTTCTAAATCTGCTCTTTATTAAGCCTTGAATTGTATCGTGAGAAAGGAATCGAGGTAATGTTTTTACCAAAATAGCAGAGAAATACCTCTACTGCATTTCGCGACTGAATAGGAATCAGGAAACGGGAGAACTCAGCCCAGAGACTGCCTCCCACAAAGCCGAATCCTATTCGTTGACCAACAAACCAAGATAGCGCCCATACTCATTCTTGCTAAGTTCAACAGACAGCTTCAATAATTGCTCATCGTCGATGTAGCCCATACGCCAGCATATCTCTTCTGGACAACAGACTTTCATTCCTTGTCGTTTTTCGATGGTCTCAATGAACTTTCCGGCATCGAGCAATGAGTCATGGGTACCGGTGTCGAGCCAAGCCATACCGCGGCTCATGACTTCAACCCCTAAAGAGCCTTCGTCAAGATAAGTTCGGTTCAGATCCGTGATTTCTAACTCTCCACGTTGAGATGGCACCAGCTCGCGAGCACGATCACCTACCGTATTATCATAGAAATACAATCCGGTAACGGCATATCGAGATTTCGGTTTCTCTGGCTTCTCTTCCAGATCAACCGCGCGACCTTGTTTATCGAACGCGACCACACCATAACGCTCAGGGTCCTGAACAGGGTAAGCAAACACTTTAGCGCCTTTTTTTAGTTTGGCGGCATTTTGTAAACTTTCACTGAGATGATGTCCGTGAAAAATGTTATCTCCCAATACCAGCGCGCTATTTTGATTTCCAATAAACTCAGAGCCAATAATAAAAGCCTGAGCCAAGCCGTCTGGAGAAGGTTGGATCGCGTAGGACAAATTAATCCCCCATTTCTCACCACCTCCTAGCAGCTGTTGAAATCGTGGCGTATCCTCTGGAGTAGAAATAATCAAAATATCCCGAATGCCGGCAAGCAACAAAACCGACAACGGATAGTAAATCATGGGCTTGTCATAAACCGGAAGTAACTGCTTCGACACCGCCATGGTAACAGGCCAAAGACGTGAGCCCGACCCTCCTGCTAAAATAATTCCACGCATCATTTCTCTCTCGCTGACGTCACCTTGGTCTTCGTACCCAAGCGGAGCCCTGATTTACCGTTCTTCGCTAGAACAGAATTAATCCACTGCTGATTGTTCAAATACCACTTCACCGTTTTTTCCATTCCTGATTCGAAAGACTCCTCGGGTTGCCACCCTAATTCTGAACTAATTCGGCTCGCATCAATGGCATATCGATGATCATGACCAGGGCGATCAGTGACATATTGGACTAACGCTTCGTAGGGCTTTCCATCAGACGACGGCTCAATCCTATCCAAAATGCCGCAGACGGTGGTCACCACATCAATGTTTGTTCTCTCTTCATTCCCTCCCACATTATAGCTACGGCCGACCTCTCCCTCATTGAGTATCTTCACCAGTGCCTTTGCATGATCGTCCACATACAGCCAATCCCTGACATTCTTACCGGTACCATAGACAGGTATCGCATCGCCAGACAATGCTTTTGAGATAATCACCGGCAATAGCTTTTCAGGATATTGGTAAGGCCCATAGTTATTCGAACAGTTTGACAAAAGAACGGGGAGTCCGAAAGTTTCGTTCCACGCCCTCACTAAGTGGTCGGAAGATGCTTTACTCGCAGAATAAGGGGAATTAGGTTGATACGGCGATGATTCAGTGAAAGCACCATCATCACCAAGACTACCAAATACTTCATCGGTAGAAATGTGATGGAATCGGAATCGATCTTCCGCACGCTCATCGCGATCGGCTAAGTTGCAAGCCGCCAGATACTGACGTGCCACCTCCAACAAATGGTAGGTACCAACAATATTCGTTTGTACGAAATCTGCGGGTCCGTCAATGGATCGATCGACGTGAGATTCAGCAGCCAGATGCATAATAGCGCGAGGTTGATATGTGTTGAAAACAGACACCATGCTTGCCTGGTCACATATATCCAACTGTTCAAACACATAACGAGAATTCACTGATTCATTTTTCAGGGTTTCCTGATTACCTGCATAAGTCAGTTTGTCGATATTCACCACCAAACAATCATGATCATTCAGCAAATGTCTGATCACTGCAGACCCAATAAAACCAGCGCCACCTGTCACCAATATTGTATTATTCATTTCTGTTTCAAACTCTAATCAGATGCTCTTGGCATTCGAAAATTCTAATATCCAACCTCGTTCTTCTAATACGATGAGACACCAATCATCAACTACGACCGTCCGTCAAATAGTCAACATAGTTAAAAACCCCCGTCTCTACCGTGTCAAATTCGGATGAATAACCTGCTTTCTTTAGTCGAGACATATCAGCACAAGTGTAACTTTGATACTTCCCATGCAAGGCTTCGGGCATAGCGACATAACTGATTTCACCTCGGGAAATCGCCTCATCAAACGACAAGGAAGATTCACCATCCAGATTACGACAACGATTGACCACAGCTATCGCAACATCATTAAAACTCTGGGCTCGACCCGTTCCCACGTTAAAAATACCATTAACATGTGGATTATCTAATAGAAATAGATTGACCTTAACCACGTCATGAACCGAGACAAAGTCCCTCAATTGCTCGCCATCAGCATAACTATCAGAACCGGCGAACAACTTCACTTGCTTATTCGCTTGATATTGATGATAGAAATGCCAAGCCACCGATGCCATTCGCCCCTTATGCTGCTCCCTTGGGCCATAAACATTAAAATAGCGAAGGCCAACACACTGGAATTCTATTTCACCATAGGCACGAATCTGATGGCGCACAAAGTTATCAAATAGCAGTTTTGAGTAAGCGTAAGCATTAAGGGTGGATTCGTATGATGGCTCTTCAACAAACACCTCGCCAGCTCCATACACTGATGCTGATGAAGCATAAATATATTGGGCAGCGTGCTGCTGGCAGAAACGGAAAAGTAATTTTGAGTAGGTAAAATTATTCTCTAATACATATTTCCCGTCACTCGCCATGGTATCTGAACATGCTCCCTCATGAAATACCGCAGAAACCGATTCGATGTCGCGATTACTGGCCATCACATCCGCAAACTCATGTTTATCCATGTAATCACTGATACTAAGGTCAGCGAGGTTTTTCACCTTGTCGGCATTTTGTAGGTTATCCACCACTAATATGTCGTCAATCCCGCGCTGATTGAGGGCTTTAACCAGATTAGAACCAATAAATCCTGCGCCGCCTGTTACAATAATCATATTAGTTTCCAACCTCCAAAGCTGATCTGAGCTCTTTCAGACTCGCCGTTGCGGTCCCTATTTTTGACACAACCACACCCGCTGCACTGTTGGATAAATCCAATGCGTCGTGATCATCCAGTCCAGCGGCCAATGCCATCGCCATCACCGCAATCACAGTATCACCAGCACCACTGACATCATAAACTTCCTGCGTTTTTGCACCCTGATAAATGGGTAATGAGTCTTTAGCAAACAGTGCCATGCCCTTTTCGCTCAAGGTTATCAACAGCTTGCCGATATTAAGTTCGTCGATGATTTTCGCTGCCTTGGTCTCCATATCTGCATTGTCGATACACGCGCCGACGACTTCAGAGAATTCCTTTAGATTAGGAGTAATCAGCGTTGCCTCTCTATATCGGGAAAAATCCTTACCCTTGGGATCAACTAACGTTAGTTTTCCCGCGTCATTCGCCAATCGGATCATCTCCTCGATACCTACCAATACACCTTTACCATAGTCAGAAAGCACAACCACATCATGCTCAAGCAACAACTTTTTATATTTCTGCATCATCCCGCTTAACGCAGGATCACCTGGCCGATCTTCAAAATCTGCTCGTAATAGTTGCTGATTCCGAGAAACAACTCGGAGTTTAACAGTGGTTTGGATCGAAGGGTCTACTTCAACTTCATTTTTGATCGAGGCAGAAGCAGCGATTGCAGTGACCTGCCGACCTGCCTCATCATCACCCACAATACCCAATAATGTACTGTTTGCTCCCAAAGAGGAAATATTACCCGCAACATTGGCGGCTCCGCCAATCCGGGATTCAATTTCATCCACCGCAACAACAGGAACCGGGGCTTCTGGCGACACTCGATCAACCCCGCCAAACCAATACCGGTCGAGCATAATATCGCCAACGACCAAAATCCTGGCTTTAGAGAGATTTTTCAGACTATGGTCTACCGATTCCATAATAGACTAATCCTGATTCACGAATAGCTTCAGGAGAAAAAATATTCCTCCCATCGATTACCACGTTGCCTCGCATCGCTTCCTTGAACCGAGGAAGATCAGGCGTTCTAAACACCTTCCACTCGGTCACAACGATCACCGCGTCAGCACCTTCAAGGGCCTCATAAGGATTGTCCTTGAAGAGAAAAAAGTTCCCCTCGTCACCATAAATTCGATGCGCCTCATGAGTAGCCACCGGATCGAAAGCCTTAATGATTGCACCCATTTCTAGTAAGGAATCAATCACAACTCGGCTGGGTGCATCTCTCATATCGTCGGTATCGGGTTTAAACGCTAACCCCCACAAAGCAAATGTTTTACCGGTGAGATCATTTCCGAAATGTTGAATCACCTTTTCCACTGGTTTCATTTTCTGGCTTTTATTGACCGCCTCTACAGCCTGCAGAATCTTCGCGTCATATCCCACTTCATTTGCGGTTCGATACAAAGCCTGCACATCCTTAGGAAAACAAGACCCGCCATATCCACACCCAGGATAGATAAACGAGTATCCGATTCGTGGATCAGCACCGATGCCAATACGAACAGATTCAATGTCCGCACCCAACCTCTCCGCCAGATTAGACATCTCATTCATAAATGAGATTTTTGTCGCCAGCATTGCATTAGCGGTATATTTGGTTAGCTCCGCCGATGGAATATCCATTACAATCATCCGCTCGTGATTCCGATTAAACGGTGCATAGAGGCTTTTCATCACTCCTAGTGCTCGATCATCATCTACGCCGATCACAATCCTATCGGGCTTCATAAAGTCATCAACCGCGGCACCTTCCTTCAAAAACTCAGGGTTAGAGACCACACTAAAGTCCACCAACTTTTCCCTTTTTTCCAACGCGAGCGAAATGGCACCTTGTACTTTTCTCGCTGTTCCAACAGGTACCGTTGATTTGGTGACAATCGTACAGTAACTATTTATTCGCTCTCCAATGGAATTCGCAACGTCAAGAACGTATCGCAGATCAGCAGACCCGTCTTCGTCAGGTGGCGTACCTACGGCAATGAAAACCACATCTCCATGTTCGACTCCTAAGTCCATATCCGTGGAAAATGACAATCGTTCTGCCGCAGCATTATCATGAACGATTGACTCCAATCCAGGTTCATAGATGGGGAGTTTTCCCTTATGCAAGTTCTTGATCTTCTCTTCGTCGGTATCAATGCACAGAACATTGTTACCCATCTCTGACAAACAAGCGCCCGTAACCAACCCCACGTAACCCGTTCCAACGACTGTTATATTCATTTTGTTGTATGTTATAAAAACGAGTAAATAGCGAATACTAATTCCTAAGGTGCTAAATCCAGCTGCTGCCCATGATCAGTACGATGTGACAGTGTCTTTTGGACCGTTCCCCAACCTTTGCAGCCGGGGCATTGCCAATGGACCGAATGGCTATTAAAACCGCATTGCCTACAATGATATTCACGCTCCTTTTTGACAACTTGGGAAATCAAAGATGCCACTATTGTTAAATCATTACTGACCTCACTGCCGGTATTTGATCCATTCGCAGTTCCCAATAGCTGACATAAGCTTTCCAAATTAGGGTATTTTCTGACTAACTTCAAAAATACTGCCTGTCCTTCTAACTCCCCACGTTGCTTCTTCACCGCCTCGACTAAAGTGGAGATAATTCTCGGATCTGGATTTTTCTCAAGCGCATTCTCCAAAAACAATAGAAATGACTTATGGTCATCCAAGGCTTCATAGCTATTCGCAATATGACTCACCACTTCTCCAAGTGCATCGGGTGCCCAATGTTCCAGTCCACGCCAAATGGCAATCGCGTTGGTGTGATTTCCTAACATTGATGATATACGTCCGGATTGAATTACAGCTCTGACGCAGTGAGAGTTGCTTTTGAAGGCTAGCCGGAGATATTTGCTAGCTTCGTCTAGACTACCTTCAGTAATCGCTTTTTCAGCCAACTCGCAATAGTATTGTGCTATCGAAACAGATAAATTTTGATTCGATATTCTTTGCAAATCCTCAGCTACCGAAATAGCATTTCGCCACTCTTTCTCTTGATCATAGATTTGCAAAAGAAATCGGCTGGCTGGCTCGCGGTATTCATCTACCTGATTTAGTTCATGAAACAAGTTTTCCGCTCGATCAAACAATCCGGCCTTAAAATAGTCTTGTGCCAATTCAAACAGCGCCATGGTTCTCAAAGACTGATCGAGATCGGTACGTGCGACTAGGCTTTGATGGATTCGTGTCGCTCTCTCAACCTCACCCCTCCGTCTAAAGAGGTTCCCAAGTGCAGTATGCATCTCGACGGTTTCCTTATCGATTTCAACGACCTGAAGAAAAACCTGCAACGCTTTATCTGGCTCTTCATTGAGCAAAAAGCTCAGCCCCTTAAAATAGGCTTCAGGAAGTTTCTTTGAGTTTCCTCTGGTGTTATTCGGCTTCCGCTGCGCAGCAACCCACCCGCTAAACGCAGCAGTTGGTAACAATAGAAGCAACCAGGCAGGATCCATGAATTAGGCGAACTGGGTCATTGGGGGATAGTGAGTGGCGAGACTTACAAACCTAACCACAATTAGTACGAGGTTTGCATTTAGCGCGAGGTTTGCTGGGATTTAATTTCTTTTCTCACCATTGATAGCTTGCGCCTTACTTGATTGTGCAACCCTACGTCTGTAACTTCGGTTTAGTTTGAGTCATTATTGTCGTTCCACACGATATATCGCTTGTCGGCATTGCTCCATTCATCGTCAATCTCGACGAGGATGGCACTGACAAGCCTGAGTAAAGATGCCTCATTCGGGAAGACCCGGACAATCCGGGTTCGCCGT
>WLWI01000621.1_pt1 | contig 31874 bp, 25 predicted proteins | sample 6701501 | NCBI WGS metagenome assembly WLWI01 (sample SAMN12718690, study PRJNA515312) | sponge metagenome | isolation source: marine sponge | host: Mycale hentscheli | place: New Zealand: South Island, Marlborough, Capsize Point | collected 2014-11-01 | reverse complement strand
TGCCGTTTCGATATAGGTAACTTTCTCGGCTTCACTCAGTCCCATGGGCGATTCTCCTGGTTGGGGGAACCCAAGATAACCCAACCGCCCCTATGGAACGACTTTTTTATTGGAAACGCCTTACTCGAATCGTTCGTCGTCATGTTGCAACTGGCCGAAGCCGATTCCCGCTTTGTCAAAACTCACACAGAGCGCTACCTGGTCGGCTTTGAACCCAGCGTTAAATCCCGATTTCAACGCATCTGGGAAGCGCACGGCCTGCCGACCCTGCGCTTTGAAGTAGGTCTGGCCCCGCAATCCGCCTCATCCAGCCAAACCCCGAACCCCCCTGCAGAAACGAGCCCCAATGAGCCCGACTTGGACGCGCAGTGACAACGAAGTTTTAGCGACGCTGCAGGACGTCGTCGCCCTGGAAAGCGTCAACCCCGGTCTGCCAGGAGGCCAACGCGGCGAAAGCGCCATGGTCGACTACCTGGAAACCTTTTTCGCCGGCCTCGATATTCCCACTCAACAACAGCAGGTCCTGCCGGGTCGCGCCAATATCCTGGCCACCCTGGAAGGCAAAGACCCCGACCGCGTGCTGCTCTTCGAATGCCATATGGACACCGCCTCGGCCGAGGTCATGACCATCCCCCCCTTTGAGCCCCATATCCGCGACGGCCTTCTATATGGGCGCGGGTCCTGCGATACCAAAGCCGGCGGCGTCGCCATGATCCACGCTATGAAAGCGCTGCGCCGGGCCGGCACCCAACCCGCCTGCACGGTGGTCTACGCCGGCGTCGTCGACGAGGAACATCTATTCAGGGGCTCCCGCCATCTGGCAGAAAATCTGCAGCCAGCGGCGGCGGTGATCTCCGAACCCACCGACCTAGAAGTGGTGCGGGCGCACAAGGGCGTGGTGCGCTTTCGCATTGCCGTGGAAGGCCAGGCGGCCCACAGCGCAAAGCCCCACCTGGGGGTCAATGCCATTACCGCCATGGCCCGCCTCGTCAACCGTATAGAAGAAACCCTGGGCCCCGCTTACGCGGTCCAAAACGACCCCTTGCTGGGCCAACCCACCTTCAATATCGGCGTCATCGAAGGCGGTGCCCAGGTCAATTTTGTCCCGGATAGCTGCCACATCACCATTGATTGCCGCCTCCTGCCCGGTACCACCCCAGAGGCGACCATGGACCAATTCCGCCGCATCGTCGAGCAGGCCCGAGCGGCCGACCCCAACCTCAAAGCCACGGTCGAAAACGCCTATTTCACCTGCGCCCCCTTAGGCACCACAGCCGAAGCCGCCATCGTCCAGCAAGCCGCCGTCGCCAGCCACCGCGTCCTGGGCCGCGCCGAAATCACCGGCGTGCCCTACGCCACCGACGGCAGCCCCTTTTCCGAGCGCGGCGTGCCCGCCATTGTCCTGGGCCCCGGCAGCATCGACCAGGCCCACGGCGCCGTCGAATGGGTCGACTGCCAGCAGGTATTGCAAGCCGTCGATATATACCGCTACATAATGGAAGAAGGCGTATAAGATAAAGCCCTGACCGCAACGGTGCGGTCAGGGCTTTATCTGCGTATGAAACACTGATACCCTATTGTCTGGCGCGCCCCTGTGCGGGCAAGCCGAAAAAAGCCGGACAACGTGTGGGCAATCTGGTATTATCGCCGTTTACAGCTGTTTGGTTTATCTGCGCACGGCAAAGCGCTCGAGCTGCCAGCGTCCAATCCACCCCTTATCGAGTCGCACCCGCAGATTGACCGCCTCGGCCTGAAAATCCTGCTCGAGAATTTCCCCCTGTTCATGCAGTTGAGCCAACAAGCGCCCTTCCCTCTGCGGGATATGCAAATCCAGCGTTACTGAATCGGCCAGACTGGCGCCGCGAATCTGCTCCTTGAGCCGCTCCAGCCCAACTCCGGTCAGAGCCGAAACCGAAACCGCATCCCGGTCCGGCCCCCGCTCCCGCTCGAAGCCGTTTTCGCCGCCGAGCTGATCGACTTTATTAAATACCAATAGTGTTGGCTTATCCTCTACCTCCAGCTCCCGCAAAACCGTCTCCACCGCTTCCATCTGGGCTTCGTAATGCGGATGGCTGATATCTACCACGTGCAGCAATAGGTCGGCTTCCAAAGCCTCTTCCAGAGTTGTGCGGAAAGAGGCGAACAGGTCCTGCGGCAATTGCTTGATAAAACCGACCGTATCGGTGAGCAGAATAGGCCGCCCAGTATCCATATCGACCGTCCGGGTCGTTGAATCGAGGGTGGCAAAAAGCTGGTCCTGGACCAATACATCCGCCCCGGAAATAGCCCGCATCAAGGTCGACTTGCCCGCATTTGTATAACCCACCAGGGCCACTTTAAAGGTCTCTGAGCGTCTTTTGCGGTTGGTGCTGAGGCGACGATCGATCTGACGCAATTTGGTCGTCAGGTTGCCAATGCGGTTGCGGATCAAGCGCCGGTCGGTTTCCAACTGGGTCTCCCCCGGTCCGCGCACCCCGGCCGCTCCCATACCGCGTATGGCACCACCGCCGGCCTGGCGCGACAAGTGGTTCCACATCCGCGTCAGGCGCGGCAATAAATACTTGAGCTGGGCCAATTCCACCTGGATCTGGGCGGTGCGGGTGCGGGCGTGATGGGCGAAAATATCGAGGATTAAGCCGCTGCGGTCGAGAATGCGCATATCGCTGGCCTCTTCCAAATTGCGCATCTGGGCCGGCGACAGGTCGTTGTCAAAAACAATCAGATCGGCCCGACTGGCCTGCGCCAGACTTTTGAGCTGGGCGGCCTTGCCCTTACCTATATAAAATGTCGCGTCTATCCGCTCTCGGGCCTGTAAAACCCGGTCGGCCGTATCGAGCCCGGCGGTTGCGGCCAAGCGGCTCAATTCATCGAGCGAATCTTCTGCTTCCCAGGCAGACGCCCCCTGCAAAACCCCTACCAACAGCGCCCGTTGCCGCTCTTCGGCGTGCGTTATCTCGGTCAAATACACTCCTTTTTTCCAGCAATAACAGCCCCTTCACCAGGGCCTTTAGGCGATATTATACACCTATCTTGACACTTGTCAAGCGACGTTCTACTATCATGCGGATGCACTCTTGTGCCGCCTTGTGCCGCGCCCGTATTCGCCGCCGTCCCCATACTACAGGTTTGAAACAACTCGTCTATGCCAGCGCCTAATCCCTTCCAGCAACAATTGCGCACTGTCCGCGCCGAACGTCCCCAAGACGACCTGGGCCCGGTATTAAAAGACTTCTGGATCCTCCAGAGCAATCGCCTCAAAGAACAGCGCCACGATCACCAAGGCGTCGAATTGGCCCAAAGTTTCGCCCAATTGGTAGACGCCTTGGTTCTAGCCCTCTACAAAGAATTTGACGCTTCGGCCGATCTGGGGCCCCACGCCCTAGTCGCCCAGGGCGGCTATGGACGGGGCGAAATGGCCCCCTTCTCCGACGTCGATCTGCTCTTCCTATTCAAAAAGAAGAATAAAGCCCAACCTTTTGTCGCCGCCGTCCTGCACCCCCTGTGGGACCTGGGCTTTGATATCGGCCACGGCACCCGCACCCTGGGCGAAGTGCGGGACAGTGTCCGCCAGGATCTGGAATCCTGCACGGCGATGATGACCAGCCGCCTCCTGGCCGGCGACCGGGATTTCTTCGCCACCTACCAGACCAAGCTCTACAAGAGCATCCCCAAGGCGACCGTCGCCCAGTTGCAAAAATGGCGCCAGGACCGCCTAGAACAAAAAGATTCGGTCCAATTGCTCGACCCCAATATAAAAGAGAGCCCGGGTGGCCTGCGCGACCTCGACGCTTTGCAGTGGGCCCTCCAGGCCCGCTCCGGGACGGCCAATTTCCACCCCCTGCGCAAGCGCTACCTCGACGCCGAAGATGTAGCCGCCCTCGAAAAAAACCGGGAATTCCTCTGGCGTGTGCGCCACGAATTACACGCTGTAGTGGGCCGCAGCCACGATCTTTTACAGCACGACCTAAAACCGACCATTGCCGCCAACCTGGGCTACACCGACAATCAGGAACTGGGCGTCGAGCGCTTTATGCGCGATTACTACTTGCACGCCCGTTCGGTCTACCATTTGGTCGAACTGGTCTTCGGACGGCTGTTGCGCAAAAAAGGCCCGCGCCGCAGCCGCGTCCTCGAAGCCGGCGTCTTTGCCGTCGATAGCGAGATCGTCGTACCCGAGGGGGCCGAGTACTTCGCCGCCCAGCCTTTGCGCCTGCTGTCGGTATTCCACCTATCCCAGGCCAAAAACCTGCCTCTGTCCGAAGATACCCAGCGCGTTATTGGCAGCTGCCTGCACCTAATCGACGACTCATTGCGTCGTTCCCCTGCCGCCCGCGATATCTTCCTGCGCATCCTGCGCCGCAAACTCCATACCGCCGCCACCTTGCGGACCATGCACGAACTGGGCGTTTTGGGCGCCTACTTACCCGAATTTGGCGATCTCACCTGCCTGGTCCAATACGATATTTACCACCTCTACACCGCCGACGAGCACACCCTGCTGGCCCTGCAAAATATAGAAGACCTGGACAGTGCCCCAGACCATACGACCTTAAAACAGGTCCTGGTCCAGATCAAGCGCCGCGACCTGCTTTTTTTAGGCGTCCTGCTGCACGATATCGGCAAATCTCGTCGCCAGGACCACGTCGCCGCCGGCCTCGAAATGACCCGGACCCTACTCCAACGTCTCGACCTGCCCGAAGCCGACGCCCTGCTGGTACTGTTCTTGGTCGAACACCACCAGGATATGTCCGCCATCGCCCAACGCCGCGACCTGGACGACCCCAAACTGATCGCCGAATTCGCCGGTCTATTCGTCCATATGGAATGGCTGCATATGCTCTATCTTACCACCTACGCCGATATGTCGGCCGTGGCCCGCGGGATCTGGACCGACTGGCAGGGCGCCCTATTATGGGAATTGTATTACAAGACAAGCCAACAACTGGAATCGGGTCTCAACACCTTGGAGGAACGGCAGCAATCGCGCCAATTGCTAGAACAGCACCTGGGCCAGATCACCCATATCTGGCCCGCTCCCCAGGTAGTGGCCTTTGAAGAGCATGTCACCCAATTGCCGGCCCGCTACATGCGTGCCTACCACCACGACCAGATCGGCACCCACCTGGAATTGCTCAACCGGCTCAACGGCAGCGTCGAGGTCGCCTTTGAGGAATTGCCCAGCGTTACCGAGCTGATAATCTGCAGCCACGACCAGCGTCAATTGCTGGCCAAAATCTGCGGCGCCATAGCCGCCAACGATATCAATATCCTGCGCGCCGACGTCCACACCCGCAACGACGGCCAAGTGCTCGATATATTCCAGGTGACCGACATCGACGGAACCCCGCATCTGCCCCAGTGGAAAAAGGAACGAGTGCGCAAAAGTCTGGAGGAGGTAACCGCCGGCCAGGTAAAAGCGCGCGACCTGCTGCAACGCCACAGCACCACCTGGGACCGCCGCAAAAAAACGGTCGCCCCGCTCCGGCCACCGACCGTGGATTTTGAAAACCAGGTCTCCGACAAGTATACCGTAATCGATACCGATGTCCACGACGACGTCGGTTTGCTCTATACAATAACCTATGCCCTGGGCGAGTTGGATCTGGATATCCACATGGCCATTATCAATACCACTGCCGAGCGGGCCACCGATGCCTTTTACGTAGTCGACCGCCAGGGCGAAAAAATTGTCAATTACGAATTTCTCGAGACTATTCGCCAGCATCTATTGGATAAGTTAGAAGGCTGAATACCGCCGAACGTCCGGCCATCGGTGCTGCAAATTGCGATAACAACAAAACGCCCCTGTCAGCAAAATGCTTCCAGGGGCGTTACGCATTCTGCCACGAATTTACCGCACCAGCATCAATTTGCGGCTCAAACTAGTCGAACCAGCGTCGAGCTGATAGAAATAGGTGCCGCTGGGCACGGCTGCCCCGTCTTCGTCCAGCCCATCCCAATTAATCTGCGAAAACCCCTGTTCCACCCGCCCCTTCCACAAAGTCCGCACCGGTTGTCCCAGGGCGTTGAAGATACGCAGGGTCGCTTCGGCCTGTTCCCCTTCCGGGAGGGTGACCCTAAAGGGCAAAACCGTACCCGAATTGAAGGGATTAGGGTAATTTTTTAGCAGCGCAAAACGGGTCGGGCCACCGGTCAAATCAATCGATTGCACCGCCGTCAAACGCCGTATGGGCTCGGGCGGCCCCGAGGTATCCACCCGCTCAATCAACGCCGCGGCCGGCAGGTTCCCAAATGGATCGGAATCGGCAAAGGGACGGGTGCGCACCTCGCGCCCGTCGGCCAGGGTCACCACCAATATCCACTCTTCCGGATTTACATCCTCCGGATCGCCCTGAGGACATTCGAAACGGGCGTCGGCCCAACGCACATTGGGCACTTCGGGCAGATCCGGATTGAAATCGAACATCGGATCCACCGTCATCTCTTCGGCCGACATGGTGGTGTACAACCGCGTCAGATAGGGATAATCCTCGAATAGCCCCTGGGCCGCCCGCAGCGGCTCGACCACTACCGCTTCCAATTCGTCGAGCAAGGCGCTTAGATCGTATTCGTCGCCGATAGTATATTCTTCGTACGCCGCCATATTATTATAGAAGGAAGACTCGGCGATAAAGGCCAATTGCCCATCTTCGGCGGCCCGCTCATAGGCTTCTTTGTCGCCGCCGAAAACCACCTGCAAAACGCCCTCTTCCAATACCCGCTGGGACATGGGTATATGGCGCCGCAACAGCGCCTGCATCTGATTGTCACGCGGAAACCCCTGACGCAATAATCCTTCGAGCAAGGCCGGTGCCTCGTCAATGCCGCGCAGGGGGCCAATATCGTAGCGCCCTTCCGAGTACAGACGCTGGTCCATAATGCGGCTGCCGCCGGCAAAATCGGTGGCAAAAGCCTGGCCGCCCGCCTCGTTGGCCGCCTCACTCACCACCTGCGAATAATTGAAGCCGCCGTTAAACCAATCGATGCGCGCCTCGTTGATCTGGACGTGGAGGTAATTGGCCGGTATGGCCCGGTTAGAGCCCAAAACCCAGACTAGAACCCCCATATCGGGCTGGGTCGCCACCGCCGTCAGACGAATAGGAATACCCGGCCGGTCGGCCTCGTAGGTAAGGGAGATGGGCTGTAAATCGCCGACCTCGCGGTCGGGCGCCAAGCGCAGAGCCAAAAAGAAAAAGCCCTCTTCCACATAAGGAGCCAGTAACTGCGGGCCAACATCGCCCAACTGGTAACCGTTATCGACGAGCCAGTCGACCATCGCGTTGGGATCGTCGGAGCGTATCACCGCCGTATCGTAGGGCCCTACCCGCGCCTGGGAGACCACTTCCACCCCGTCGTCAACTGCTTCCGCCGTGGCCAACACGTCACCGTCGCGGAAAAAGGGCGAGAGAAAACCGCATTCGTCGCCCCCTTCCCAATTGAGGGCAAAAAACGGCTGCGTGGCAAAATCGAGCTGGCGGAATAATTCGTTGTGGCTGACCTGAACCTGGGGCACCGACGGCACCGGCAATACCCAGGCGAAATCGGCGGCCGAGCCGCTGTACTGAATCTGTACGTGGGTGGTCACGACGCCATCCTCGGGAATAAAGAGGATGCGTTCACCCACCTGATTCATGGGGGCATTGCTGCAGAAAAAACCGCCGCAGGCCTCGACCTCTTCCGCTTCAGTCAACAACAGCAAGCCCAATGCCTGTAACCCCACAAGCAGGCGCGCATATTTCATGGTCTTTCCTTTCTCCACGGCCCGGAGCGGGCCGCCGACAATGGGCCGATGCAATTTACCCGCCCAGGTATTTATTTTAGGGCATACCGCCCGTCAAATCCAACCGCACCCTCCACAATGGCCAACGATCTTGTTGCAAGCAGCCTTGGCCAAGCTACCCAATCGGCCAGGCTATTCAAACCGCCCAAAGCCACCCACAAGCCATTTCCCCCTACCGGCCAGGTGGTGGACGCAACGCCGCAAAATGGCCTATATTGTTAGCCATTCCCACCTCATAAGAAAGGAAATCCAGCTATGCCTATTGGAACTAAAAACCAGGCTATCGCCGGTGGCGGCTGCCACCACGTCGCCGTCCAGGCGCGCGATTTAGACGCCTCCCTCAAGCTCTATTGCGACATTCTCGGCATGGAGGAATTCGCCGAATTCGGCGCTCCGGGCCACCGCATCAAACTGCTCGATATGGGCGACGGCAGCTATATCGAACTGTTCAGCCCCACCGACCAATCGCCCGCCGCCGGCGCGCCCGCCGCCAACGACCCCTATACCCATATCGCCCTGACCACCAGCGACACCCACGCCGCCACCGAGCGCGTCCGGGCCGCTGGCTACGAAATCACCGTCGAGCCCAAAACACTCGATCTGACGGCCGATTTGCAGGTCACTATAGCCTTTTTCAAAGGCCCCAACGGCGAAGTGATCGAATTTTTCCAAACTCATTAACCCCTTCGGCCGAAAAAAACCTTTATGCCAACCCACGCCCAAGCCGCCTGGAGCGGCGCCCTGCTGCTGATTTTGCTGGCGGCCTGCAGTTCCAATTCACCCACCGACCCCTTTGCCAATTGCAACGCCGGCAAACTAACGGCCCAAGCCCAACCCGGCCTGACCGTAGGGGATACTCTGTTCACCCGCAGCAATCTGGGCGTCATTCTCTTAAAAGCCGGCGGCGGCTGCGCCCCTAGACAGGGTGACCTGGTCGAAGTGCACTATACCGGCACCCTGCTCAACGGCGAAAAATTCGACAGTTCCAGGGACCGCAACGAGCCCTTCTCCTTTGCCCTGGGAACCGGACGGGTAATCGCCGGCTGGGACGAAGGCATCGCTCTCCTCCAGGTCGGTGATCAGGCCCGTCTAATTGTCCCGCCTCAACTGGGCTACGGCAGTCGCGATCTAGGCGTTATCCCGCCCAATAGTACGCTTATTTTCGACGTCGAATTACTGCGTATCCGCTAAGTATTCAACACCTGTCAGTCGGATCAACCGCCGGCCATACGGTCCCTCCGAACGGATTTTTGTTCGGAGGGACCGTCCTCCTCTTGCCACCCTTCCACCCGTCCCATTTGGCCAGTTATACCAACGTGCAATACCAATAGAGTATTAGTCGCTAATCGCTTCTACATCGCGCGCCCCAAAACCGGTTTCCTCATCGGCGATACGGCGGTCAAAATCTACGTAGATAGACGTGGGAAACCCCTGGGCGGCATCGTATTCGGCATCGATCTGCACCGCCCTTTCAGCCACCGCCTCGGCGAGAAAATCGAATAACCCATCGATCGTGCGATAACTCTCCAACTGGCCTTGGTCCACCACCTCTTCCCCGGTGTCGGCGTAATGGGCCGATGCGATAGTCCCGTCGCGCACTTCGAGCACAACTTCGCGGGTATAATCGCGCAGGCAAAAACAAATCCGTTGGAAGGTAAAGCGATAGTCGCGCAGGCCCAACTCTTGCCACTGCTGCCGATTCCGACTCAAAGCCGCGGCGATTTCCTCGGGCACAGGTTTGCGGTCGTCGATAGGCTCGCCGCCCAATACCGGCTTTTCGCCCTCCAACTCCGGCGGCAAAGGCCTCGGCGGCTTGTTGGAAACCACCAACCCACCGCCTCCAGGGATCCTAGGAGCGGGCCCAACGACGAGTTTGGCCACATAATCCTGCCGGGTCGTTTCTACACCGAATACCGGATAGGGCTCGACAGCGACCAGACCAATGGCATGCGGACCAATCTCGATCCTGGCCTCCTCTTCGTCGCCGGCGTGCAGGACAATATCGAATGCACCCAAATCTTCATCTTCCCGGCTCACCCCCAGACTTACCTGCACTTGCCCCTCCCAAACACAGTCGACCCCTTCAGGACAGCGCGAATCCTCTACTGCCAGCCATTCAAGACGCAAATCGCCCACCTCTAGCACCTGATCAAAACGCTGTTCGTGCACTTCCAGGGCCTGAACGGGCTTATCCCCGGCAACTGGGCGGCCCCTATCGACTTCGGCCTGGCCGCCAGCCGGTGCACCCGATACCGTCAATTTGGCCGCCGCCCCAGGCGAGACCGGATCCTGGGCACTGCACCCTGCCAGCCCCGCTATTAGACTACCTGCCAACAAGCTTGTTTTAAATCCACTGGACATGATTCCTCCAACATGTAAAAGACGAATAAGGGCAACGCCGAATACTTAGCAATAGGCGTGCCAATCAACAGACCAAAGCTAGGCCTTGTTATTTCTACACAATGACTTACGTACAAAACTAAACCCGATTGGACGGTTCAATAACCGTCCAATCGGGTTTAAATCTTCAGTTTTTTGAGTATCGACTACCAGATTTCTACCAGCCCGGCCAGGGCGACCGCTTATTGCTCCCCCTGATAATAGGGATTGGTGCCATCGGCGTGATCGGTGACGTCGAGGACCGCCTCAATTTCGGGCACCGATGCCTTGAGGGCCACTTCAATGCCCTGCTTGAGCGTGACATCGGCCATCCCACACCCCTGACACCCGCCGCCCAACCGCACATATACGGTATTGTCCTTGATATCAATCAAGGTAACCTGGCCGCCGTGGCTGGCCACCGCCGGATTGATCTGTTGTTCAATAACCGTCTGCACCTTCTCGACCAGTGGCCCCGACAATTCGGGCGGCAATGTGCTGGGGCGCTCAATTTTGAAACCGCTCCCCATCAACCCGTCGACGAAATCGATCCGCGCTTCCTCGACATAGGGCAGACTAGCCGCATCGACGTAGACCGCAAAGCCCTCAAACGGAAATTCCGTATCGGCCTGAGTCTCCTGGCTCTCGCCGATAAAGGCGAGCCGATAATCCACCTTCAGCGGTGAGACCGCGTCGGCGCCAATACGGAGCCCCTTGATATTGGCTTCGCTTTGGGCAATAAGTTCGTTGATCTTGGTTTGCGCCGCTTCGCTGATGGTGGGCATGGCAGAATCCTCCTGAGTATATACCTTGATGTCTGTGCTCTAAGACAATGTACGAATTTCCCGCCGCCGCACCATAGGCCCCTCAAAAGCGGCCCTGCTCGCCTCTTTTTATCGCTTTCTTCATCTTCTTGTGCCGGCGGGCAAATTCCTTGTCGCGTTCTTTGGCGCTCAATTGCATGTTCTTGTCCTCGCGGCTGGCCACATACTCCAATTCGCGCTTCAGCTTTAAATAACTGTCGTAGCGCACCTGCTCCAGAATCCCCTCCGCCAACGCCGCACCAATGGCGCAGCCGACCTCGCCGCCATGGCCGCAATTGCGAAAACGGCACTGCAACGCCAATTCCTCAATATCGGCAAAGGTATCCTGCAAACTGTCTTCACTGGCCCAGAGCTGGACATCGCGCATCCCCGGGGTATCGATAATTAATCCGCCCCCCGGCAAAGCGACCAATTCCGACCAGGTCGTAGTATGGCGACCGCGCAGGTCGCCGCCTCGGACAGCCCCGGTGGCCACCTGATGCTCGCCTTGCAAGCCGTTGATCAAGGTCGATTTGCCGACCCCCGAGGGCCCCAAGCAGGCGCAGGTCTGCCCCACGGCCAAATAATCCGTTAGCGGTTGCAGCCCCTCTTCCTCAACAGCGCTAACCAGATGCACCGGCACGCCCCCAGCCAGGGCCTCGACCTGGGCCAGAGCCACCTCGGGTTCGGCGCATAAATCGGCTTTATTGAGCACGATCACCGGATTGGCACCGCTGTCCCAGGCCAAGGTCAAATAGCGCTCCAGGCGTTGCAGATTGAAATTACGCGTTCCATCCAGGGCGCTGACCAGAAAGACCGTATCGATATTGGCCGCCACTACCTGTTCCTCGGCTTTGCCGCCGCGACCGCCCCGGCCACCGGCATCGACAGCGCGGCGCGAAAAACTGCTGCGCCGGGGCAATAGCGCCTGGATCGTGGCCAATTCGTCGGCCCCACGGTACTGCACTGCAACCCAATCACCCACCACCGGCACATCGCCCCGCTGCTGCAGCAAATGGCGCATCCTGCCCGCCATTTCGCCGTTGCAACTCCCCTCCGCTGTCAGCAACCGATAGCGCTGCCCGTCTTGGCGGCCAACCCGGGCGGCAATGAGTTTGTCATCCTCTATTTCAGCCAGATAGGCGGCGAAAAAAGGCGTCCAACCCAATTCTTCTAACTGCATGATAGCTCAATCTCCTTGGCAGATTCACTCCGCTACACAAAAGGCCGCGACACTAGCCGCGGCCCACAAAAAAAGCCACCCGACCAGCGGATGGCTCTAGCAATACGATTAGTTTATACGTACCTGAAGGGCTCCAGCCGACCTTTGCCGACGCAACTGGACCGCCGGGGCGGTCCCTATAAGCGTTGGGCTCGGGTCAGACGGCCGGGCATAGCTAGCGCCAGGGCGGCGATAATATCATTCGCCGGCCTGCCTCACCTGCCCGGATTAGACGCGAGCCTAGCCTTCAAGAACAACTGTAGTACGCATGCAAACAGGCTAAAAGAAGCCTTGCGCAATGTCAAGGATTTAATTATAGCTTGACCTGATCTAACCACGAGACATCCTGTCCCGGAGATACTCCATGCCGCAACCCCGCACCATGTTTTACCACGATGGCCGACACCCCCTTATCTATATGTACGAGCCCCCCATCCAGCAGGAGGAATACGAGGCTGGCGTCGACGAATTGGTCGGCACCCCGGTCGATGCCCTCATGTTCTGCCTGGGCGACGGCCGCACCGTATTGCACGATACCCAAGTCGGCGAAGTCTGGGGCGACAACGTCGAGCAATGGCCCCACCTAGTCTTTCAACGGGCCCACCGCAACGCCCGCCACCTTATCGACAACGGCCTCGACCCGCTGCAGATCATCGCCGCCCGGGCCCGCGCCAAAAACCTGCTGTTCTACCCAACCCTATTGGTGCAACAAGGGCGAGGACCACGCAGTGAAGACGTGCGCTGCTCCGAATTCCGCTTTAATAACCCGCACCTTGAAATTGGCGCCCAAGGCGACGTCGCCCCCGATTTTCCCGGCTTCTACGGTCTCGACTTTAAACACCCAGAAGTACGCCAGGAGCGCTTTGCCCTCATTGAAGAAACCCTGGGCAAATACGATGTCGACGGCTTTGAGCTGCAACTCAATTACACCCCTTACTATTTCCATCCTGACCAGGTCGAGGCCGGCTGCGATATCATGACCGCCTGGATCGAGCAAGTCCATCAGGCCGTCAAAGCCAGCGGCCCAGACCGCGAACTGGTCATCCGCATTCCCGCCAGTCTGCAAGGTTGCCGTTCCATTGGCCTGGCCGTGGCCACCTGGATCCGCCACGGCCTGGTCGACTGTCTGGTCGGCCAGACCTTCTCCGGACCCGAGCTGATCAATCCGCAAGTCGATTTCCGCCCTCTGGTAGAAGCCGCCCAAGGAAGCAGCACCCGCATTCACGCCGCCTTGCAAAGCCACCTCGACTCCGACCGTCTGCGCGAAGCCCCCATTGCCATGATGCGCGCCGCTGCCTGCAATTACTGGGCCCAAGGCGTCGACGGGCTGTATCTGGCGCACTGGTTTAACAACTGGCCCTATAAAGCGTCGTTTTACGAAAAATTGCGCGAATTGCCGCACCCCGATATTATGGCCGCCAAGGACAAAACCTACCACGTCCCCACCGCCACCGGCCGCTATCCCGTACCCACCCTGGAGCCGGGCGAGGAGATGATCTTGCCCGCGCCACTGGCAGTGGGGCAAGAAGTCGCGGTCCCCTTCACCATCAGCGACGACCTGCCCACCTGGAACAACGTCGGTCGCATCCACCAGGTATTGCTGCGCCTGCGCATTATGGGCACCACCGAGCTCGACCGCCTGCACTTTGCCCTCAATGGCCAAGAACTACCCGCCACCACACTGCGCCGCATCAACGAAATGTACCGCATGGCCGCCCCGCGCTACCGCACCGGCTCGGGCTATTGGTTCATCTGGCGACTCGACGCCTCGCATTGGCCCCAGCAAGGCGCCAATACGCTATCGGTGACCCTGCTTGAGCGCGACCCCGGTGTATTGCCTGAGGTGACACTGCGCGACGTCGAATTGGAAATCCAGTACTTGATGGGCCAGAACTTCCACCGCGATTTCGTCGACCCCGACTTGGGCCTCTACGAGCACGCCACCGCCTGAGCAGCATTTTGCCCAACGCGAAGAAAATCGGACCTATTTTCGCAAAAATTAAATTAGCTCTTTGCAGGCTACAGCACCTCCCGCAGCGCATTGCAACCTCGCCCCTATTGGAGTCCTGAAATATGAGCCCAAAAGCCAAAGGTATATTGTCCATCATCGGCCCCGGCATTTTAGTGGCCGCCACCGGCGTTGGCGCCGGCGATTTGGCCACCGCCGCTTTTTCCGGAGCCCAACTGGGCGTCGCCATCCTGTGGGCCGTGCTGCTGGGAGCCGGCTGCAAATTCGTCCTCAACGAAGGCCTGACACGCTGGCAACTGGCCACCGGCCAGACCCTGCTCGAAGGCGCCATGACCCGCCTGGGCCGCCCGGTACAATATCTGTTTCTGGTATATCTAGTCATCTGGAGCTTTATGGTCGCCGCCGCCCTGATGAGCGCCTGCGGCGTTGCCGCCCAGGCCATTTTCCCCTTCTTTGCCGAAGCGGGCACCGGCAAAATCGTCTACGGCATTATCCTCAGCCTAGTCGGCTTGGTCCTGGTCCGCTTGGGCGGCTTCAGTCTCTTTGAAAAGGTAATGGGTGTCTGCATTGGCCTCATGTTTATCACCGTGTTGGCCACCGCCCTTATGCTGGGCCCCGATCTGGGTGCGGTACTGGACGGTATGTTCGTCCCCACCATTCCCCAACTCGACGGCCCAGGCCTGCCCTGGACCATCGCCTTGATCGGCGGCGTTGGCGGCACCGTCACCATTCTGTGCTACGGCTACTGGATTCGCGAGGAAGGCCGCCAGGGGCCCGAGGCGTTGCGCATATGCCGCATTGACCTGGGCGTTGGCTACGCCATGACGGCGCTGTTTGGCCTGGCCATGGTCGTCATTGGCAGCACCATCCAGATGGAAGGCAAGGGCGCCGGTCTCATTGTCCAACTGGCTCGCAAATTGGGCCAGCAGTTGGGCCCGCTGGGCTACTGGGCTTTTTTGCTGGGCGCCTTCGGGGCCATTTTCAGCAGCCTGCTCGGCGTCTGGCAGAGCGTCCCCTATCTATTCGCCGATCTGTGGACCATCATGCGCGCAGACGATCCGACTAAATCCAGGGAAATCGATCCGAATTCAACCCCGTACCGCCTGTACCTCTACGGCATGGCCCTGGTCCCCATGGTCGGTTTGTGGGTCGGCTTTGCCCGCATGCAAAAGACCTACGCCATTGTCGGCGCACTCTTTCTGCCCCTCCTATCCCTGGTGCTGTTGCTGCTCAACAGCCGCAGCGCCTGGATTGGCGAGCAATACCGCAACCGGCCCCTAACCGTGGCGGCGCTGGTCTTCATCCTGGTCTTTTTCGTGGCGGCGGGCGGCCTGACCGTGCGGCGAGTATTGGGCATTTAGCGTTTGCAAGCCGCCCTTAGCTAAAACTCGAACGGACGATATACTGCACCCTGCATCTCCTCTTGGCCTAGATTAAGTCGTCCGGACCAAGCGCGCCTGCATCCACACCAACAATACCGGCGCAATCAGTTCAATAGCAATGGCCGCGACCATCGGCGGTTCCGGCGCATAGGCCGTCAACCCAATGGCCCGGGCTATGCCGCCGCAAAAGAGGGCCAGCATTAAGCCGCGAAACAATCCCGCCGCCTCTTTCAAGTACACCACACAATAGGCCAGCCCCAGCCCTACGGCAAACCAAATCCCCGCGAAGAAACGGTATTCGTTATCCAGTAACGCGGGGGCATCGACGCCCGCCAATCCGGCCAGGGCTCCGCGCGCCCCGATAACAAGACCAATAATCGCCAATAACCCGGTGATAATTCGCGCGCCTAAGTACATTATTTGTTTCTTTGTGTTAGGGTATATCCATGACTCTCCCGTGAAAAAGTGGCCCCCCGAAGAGTCCATATATTCTACGCCAAGGAGGTGTATCCATGGGACAGAAGGGATTTGATCGAGACTTTAAACTGGAGGCCATCCGCATAGCCGCTGAAGAGGGCGCCCGCGCCACGGAGGTGGAACGGCGTTTGGGCGTTCGTAAGGGGATGATCCCGCGCTGGAAGCGGCAGTTGCGTGCGCAGGGTGAGGAGGCGTTTCCCGGTACGGGCCATCTGACCGCCAGCGAGGCCCAAGTACGCGATCTGCAGCGGGAGAATGACCGCCCGGATGGGCAAAGCCAAAGCCGTGACGGCCACCGCCCGCAAGCTGGCCGTCTTGTTTTACAATCTGGTAGTGGACCTGTTGATCATCGGCCATGGGCACCAGTGTTTGATCGGCACAACTCGGACAACGATCCAGCCGATACTCGTGCCGCACATCGGCCTCGTCCAGCTGGAAGTCCGCTCGTATTTCGTATGGCCGGATGCCCCCCCTGACGGCGTTTCTTGCCTAGTTTGGACGCAGATTTGGGGGCTTGACAATATCGGATGATGGAGGCTTGGAACTGTTGGATGAGGTCTTCTGCAACCGAGCTACGGTCTCTTGCAGCACGACACCTGCTGCTTCAACTCGGCCATCTCGGCACGAAGAGCCGCACAACCTGGACAGGATGGATCGGAGGGCCGGGTAGATATAAAAACAGAATCGGAGGAGAAGGAGCGATTGTCAATCAGAAAGGCTGTGAACGGTTACTCCTTCTTTATGGTCAATGTCTCGTAAAAGCTGCTGAGACAATTTCGGCAGACCACGCCCGAAGGCCGTCTTCTCGATCTCAAAGCCCATTTCCGGGCGCGACGCTATGCCCGCGATGCATTAAAATTGCTTCTGGATGGGGCCGACCCGATTTTAATCGATCAGATTATAGAGACCATGCCGGCCCTGGGCGCTATTCGCCCACAACGGGGCCGCTACCCACTCTCTGAGTGGCGAAGGTATTGAAGCGACCCGTTTTTTACGGTGCCCCAAAGATCCCGAATAAACCTATAGGAAAAGGCGCCGCCTTATAATTCCCGGCGATAGCGCTGCGGGTTGATCCCCAATTGCTCGCGGTATTTAGCCACCGTGCGCCGGGCGATCTTCAGGCCCTCTTCGGCGAGTCTGTCGGCAATGGCCTGGTCGCTGAGGGGCTTGGCTTTATTTTCCTCGTCGACAATGGTGGAGATCCGTTCTTTGACCGAGCGGGCCGAGACATCCTCGCCGCTTTCAGTGCCCACCTTGCTGTCGAAGAAATACTTGATCTCGTACACCCCGTGCGGCGTCTGCATATACTTACCGTTGCTGACCCGGCTGATGGTCGAGACATGCATCTCCACGGCATCGGCCACATTCTGCAGGACCATGGGCTTGAGATGGGAGGGCCCGTGTTCGAAAAAGGGTTTTTGCGCTTCGAGAATATGATAGGCGACCCGACGCATAGTCGAGCGACGCTGCTCAATAGCGTTCATTAACCAGCGCGCATCGTTGAGATTCTTGGAGAGAAAATTGCGCAGATTTTCTTTGCTTTTGCTGCGCTTTTTATCCAGCAGCTTATCGTAGGCCGGATTGATATGCAATCTGGGCAGGGTATCATCGCCCAGGTATACCAGCCACTCTTCCCCCACCTTCTCGACGATGATATCGGGAGTGATGTAGGAAATCTCGGTATCCAGGGTCAAGAGCGAATTATAATCGCTGCTACTCACCGAACCCGGTACCGGTTGCAGGGTGGTTATCAGCGCCAGAACTTTTTTCAACTCTTCTTCGTCAATACCCAGGCTCTTTATCACCCGGGTATAGCGGCGGTGTTCAAAATCTTCCCAGTGGTCGCGGATCACCTGGCGGGCCAAATTTCGCTCCGCAGTTTCCTCCTGCTGGGCCAGTTGGATCAACAGACAGTCCTGCAGATTTCTCGCCCCCACACCGACCGGCTCGAAACTTTGGATTACTTTGAGGGCCTGCTCAATAGGCTCGACGTCGATCCCGAGAACTTCTGCCATGACCTCGACATCGCATCCCAGATAGCCGCGTTCATCGATATTGCCAATGATAAATTCACCGATCTGTCGTTGGGTTTCATCGAGATGTGTCAAACTGAGCTGCTCTTGCAAACCCTCGTACAGCGGCGGAATGGCGGTGATGCGGTTTTCCTGGCGGTCACGGTCCACTTCCCAATCGGGGTCGTATTCGGTGCGCTCGCTATTGTAGTCGTTCTGCTCGAATTGGTCTTCGAGCAAAGCGCTCATATCGACCTCGTCTGCCTCCTGGGGCAAATCCTCTTCCACTTCCAGCCCCTCTTCGGCCGCCACCTCGGCTTCCTCGAGAATATCGTCCTGTTCGAGGTTCTCCTCTAACAGGGGGTTTATCTCCAATTGCTGCTTGATCTCCAGGTCCAATTGCAACGTGGACATCTGCAGCAAGCGCAAAGACTGGATGAGCTGGGGGGCCAGTCTCTGGTGCAGGCTTAGGTTTTGCGACAGGCGAAGCATAAGTTCAAATCCGTGCGGCCAAATTGACAATGGCAAAAATTGTATTCCAGGCCGGCCTTAGCAATATTCTTGCCAAAGCATAGCGACTTGCAGTTAAAGTAGATTCGACCGCCGCCAATGTCAAGAGAATAGCCGGGTCAATCCAACTGGAATTTTTCCCCCAGATAAATCCGCCGGACCTGCTCGTCGGCGGCCAGCTCGGGTGCTGTCCCCGCCGTTAGAATCCCGCCGTCGACAATAATGTACGAACGATCGGTAATTTCCAGGGTCTCGCGGACATTGTGATCGGTGATTAAAATGCCCAGCCCCCTATCCCGCAGACCGGAAATAATCGTCTGAATATCCTCTACGGTGCGCGGATCGATGCCGGCGAACGGTTCGTCCAGCAACATATAGCAGGGCTCAAGGGCCAGGGCCCGGGCAAATTCCACCCGGCGCGTCTCGCCGCCCGACAGTGTTTGCCCCTTCTGCCCGGCCAGCCCGCCCAAGTCGAGATCGTCGAGCAAATGGTCGAGGCGCGCCCGAATGGCCCGCCGCTCCAATCCCCGCATCTCCAACACGGCGCGAATATTCTGCTCGACCGTCAATTTGCGAAAAATGGAGGTCTCCTGCGGCAAATAGCCAATGCCGGCACGCGCCCTGCGGTACATGGGCAAACCCGTAATCCGCTCGTCTTCCAGATAGATATGCCCGGCATCGGGCCGCACAAACCCCACTATGCTGTGAAATGTGGTGGTTTTGCCCGCCCCATTGGGTCCCAACAGGCCGACAATTTCGCCCTCGTCGACGCGCAGACTGACTCCATTCACCACTTGACGTTCCCCGTACGATTTGCATAAATCTTCCGTGCGTAATGGCATAGCCTCCTCAAGGACTCCTTTCTTCGGGCGGATAGTACTGGCCCTGGATAGATTCGACCACCCGAACCTGAGTCAGCGCTCCTGCGGCGAATTCCAATTCCAGTTTATCGCCGGCTACCCGATTCACTGCGGCCGGTTCCTCTTGGCCCTCCGAAACCAACCGGGCGACCAATTCGGCGCCGCCTTCAATACTGGCTTTTTGCAGCCCTTCGGGCCCCAACCAAAGGCTGATTCGCTGGCCTTGAAAACGACTTACCTCCCCCCTGGCGGCATAGCGATGGGTCACCGCCGCATCGCCCTGCAAATCGAGCCGTTCCAACCCCTCGGCGCCAAAGACCAGTTCGGCACCGCCTCCCTCGATCCAATCTTCCCCGCTTTCAACAGACCCCCAACGCCCCTGAAAAGACCCCGGTACATGCAGCGCCTGCACCTGTCCAGCCCGCATGTGCACAACGACGGAGTCGGCCTTGAACTGGCCGGCTACTCCCTCCTGATTAGCTGTCTGTAGCAAGCGGACGGCCTGGGCCAACTGCAATTCCTCCGCGGCCGCCTGATAGTGGCCGCGTTGGGCCCGCAAACGCAGGGAGCCGCTGTTCACCGCAAAAGCCCCGATCCCGGTCATATGACCGGCCTCTATATCAAAACGCATACGCTCGGCCGCCAATGCCCAATCCGCCTTCCGCCCCTGCAATTGGGGGTCGTCGAGCAAATCGGCTACGCCGGCCTGTAAATCGTAGTGCAAACGCCCACCCGTAGCCCGTCCACGCAAACTCGGTTCCTCCAACACGACTTGGCCGCTGGCCTCTAAACGCTCCCGCTCTTGGTAATAAACCAACTCAAGGGCCTGCATCAGCTGCTCACCGCGCTGAAAAACCACCCCATCCACGGCGCGCAAACGGGCCCCTGCTTCATCGTAGGTCAATTCCCCAGCGGCAATCGAGCCCTGGTCCCAGGTGAATCGGGCCGGCTGTCCCCACCCCTGGACCAGACTGGGGTCAAGCACTGCCGTATCGGCCTCTAAACGCCAGTCTCCCTGGACTAGTTCGACCCCACCGCGCAAACGGGCGCGCTCAGCGGCACAGTGGTAATCCATCTCCAGGGCCTGCAGGCGACGCGTCGAATCGCGACTGACTACTCCACCCGAAAAATAAATAACCCCCTCAGCTTCCCGGTATAGCGCTTGGGCCCCTGCTATACGGGCATCTCGATGCGTCACCACGGCGCTGTCGTAGCGCACCACGATCCCTTGCGGCAAGCGCTCGCTCTCTTCCCGCAAGGCCCTAATCCCCACTTCGTAGCTGTCCTCTTCGTCACCCCCGCGCCAGTGCCCCTCTATATCTTCCATCGTCCAGCGGGCGAAATCGGCCCGACTGACCAATTCGCGCCCCCCGGTCCACCCCGCCTGCGCGGTGATATATACGGCCCCCGGAATATGCAGGACATCGTCGCGACGTTCCCATAGCAAAGAATCGGCGCGCAATTGCACCCCCTCACCAGTCGTCACCCGAATATTGCCCGCAGTGGCGATATGGCCCTTTTGCGGATCGAGGGTCAGACGAAGGGCTTCTAACCGTGAATACGTCGTCCCCACCGCACTGGCAAAATGTACCTGAACCCCGCTATCGGCATGGGTATAACGGCCTTGTTCGCGCACGTAGCGTGCCTGGATATCGACCTTCAAACTCGGTTCATTGAGTTGCAGACGGGCGGCCCACAATTCCCGATCCACCGCCGGACGGGTCAGAACTTCGGGCGTATCCCCGGGCACAGCCCCATTGCATTGCAACAAGACCAGTCCCAGAAAAAAACAACAGCTAGTGCGCACCAATTGCATAATCAATACTCGTCTGCGACAATTCGCCCTACAAAAAAGCCGCGCTTCCGCAGCGGGAAGGACGGCCTGTACAACAAGCTATAATTAGACGCAATTTCGGCGCGACGACTGGGCCCCTTGGCCGCGCCGGCACCGGCGGTTTGGCGCTGGGGCTCAGGAAGCAGCCATCGAATTATCCTGGTTGTCCCGCCTTTCCTGAAAGGCCAGTGCAGCATCGACAAACCCGGAAAAGAGAGGGGCCGGATTATCCATACGCGATTTGAATTCGGGATGGGCCTGGGTGGCTACAAAGAACGGGTGATCGGACAATTCGATAAATTCCATCAGACGGGTGCCATCTATACGACGATGGTAGCCGGAAAATAGTAGACCTTCTTCTTCGAGCAATTCGACAAAACGCGGCGAGATCTCGTAGCGATGCCGGTGCCGCTCCAAAACTATCTTGTCGCGATCAGGCATAATCTCGCCGACGCGAAAGGCCTCTTCAGGGCATTCCAACAATTGCCGCACCCGTTCGGCATCCTCGTCCAAACGCCCCGAGCGCTGGTACAGTTCCAGGACCATACTGTCTTTTTTCAATACTGCGGCATAAGCTCCCAGCCGCATACTGCCGCCGTAGCGGTTATTCTGCAGCACTTCTTTCTGGCTCTCCTGGATAGAGACGATCTTCCAATCGGAATTAGCGGTGAATTCCTCGGAAGTAGCCTCTGTTATACCGGCGACATTGATGGCGAATTCAATGACGGCCAACTGCAACCCATAGCACAGCCCCAAATAGGGCACCTTGTGCTCGCGGGCGTGGCGAATGGCCATCATCACCCCATCGGCACCGCCGCCAAAAGCGCCGGGGACAATAATACCGCTGTACTGATCGAGGATGGACAACTCCGCCGGATCGTCCTCAAAACGGTGTCCGTCTATCCAGGTAATCTCGACTTTGGCATCCGAAGCCACCCCGGCGTGTACCAGGGACTGGTTGACCGACAGATACGAATCGGTAAACTGGAATTCACCGCTTTCGGCGTATTTTCCCACCATCGCCACTTTTAGCACCCGCCGAGGCTCGCGGCTGCGCCGGACCAGGTCTTCCCAATGCCCCCAATCGGGTTTGCTCTTGGGGGCCCAGCCCAATTTGGCCAGGACCTTACTGCCCAGATCCTCGGCCTCCAGGGTCAAGGGGATATCGTAGATCGTATCGGTATCGGGCGCCGAAATTATATGTTCAGTGGGGACGTTGGCGCCAATCTGAATTTTCTTTTTGCGCACCTCGTCAATGCTCTGCTCGGCCCGACAGACGATAAAATCGGGGAAAATGCCGTTCTCACTGAGCATGCGAATGGCCTGCTGGGTGGGCTTGGTCTTCATTTCTCCCACGTGCGGCGGCACCGGCAGATACGTTATAAGCACGAAGACGAAATGTTCTTCGCCGATCTCCCGTTCCAGGCCCTTGACGGCGAACAGGAAAGGGTCGTTTTCGTAATCGCCCACCGTACCGCCAATTTCGATAAGGCCGATATCAAAGCCCTTGGAGGCCTCTTGAATGCGCCGTTTAATCTCGTCGGTGATATGGGGAATAGGCTGGACCGTCTGCCCTAAATACTCGCCCCGACGCTCGCGCTCAATGACCGTATGGTAGATCTGGCCGGTGGTCAGGTTGTTTTGGCGCGGAATATCAATGCCGAGAAAACGCTCGTAATTGCCCAGGTCCTGGTCGATTTCGCCGCCGTCGTCGGTGACCCAAACTTCGCCGTGCTCGGTAGGCCGCAGCGTACCGGCGTCGTAATTGATATAGGGATCGATTTTCACGGCAGTGGTGCTATAGCCATAGGCATTTAAAATTTTGCCCATTGAGGCCGTGGTCAATCCCTTGCCCACGCCGCTCATGACCCCTCCGGTCACAATTACGTACTTGGGACCTGTGTATTTTGCAGCCAAATTCACCCTCCCCGTTTAACGACTCTACGACGCCACCGGGTTCTTTGCTTTGATTTAAACGGACGGAACCGCACCAAAAACTCACCACCCAAGGCGGTTAGCCAATGACGCGCGGAACCCTGAAATAGCCATCTTCCAATTCGGGCGCAGCCCGCAGAATCCGCTCGCGCGCAGGACTCAATTCCGCCCTATCGGCGCGAAAGGCATTGGCCATAGGCACTACGTGGGCAGTGAGGGTTACGTCCTCCGTATTCAATTCATTGAGCTTGTCCATATATTCGAGAATGCGGTTTAATTCTCCGGTCAATCGCTCCTCTTCCTCGGGACTCAATTCGAGCCGGGCAAGCGCCGCCACCCCTCTGACATTTTCTAATGTAACTGCCATTTTTATTACTAACTTACGGAAATAATTAATTAGCCAATTAAACGGATTAAAAATCCGCACTAATATGCTGTACGGACCGGGGAAACGCAAGAGCTTTCAAGCGTCTGGTGCATTTGCCCGCCCTTTGACCAATAGCTATACTCATGGATGCCAATCCGCCAACCCCACGCCAACTTGCCCCGGCCTCTGTCCGCTCCCATCCCATTGCCGACCGAGTTCCTTTTGTCCACTTCCGCGCCCCGATTGGATTTTATATGGCACACAGAGCTTTTACTGTCGACCAGGCCAACGCGATGATCCCGCAGTTGGAAAAAACCCTGCGGCAGCTAGGAGAAAAAAAAGAGGCCCTGGAACAACAGCGCAGCCAACTGCAAATCCTCGAGGTGCTGTGGGGTGATAAAATCACCCAAACAAATAATCCCGATCACGGGGAATTCGTCCAGCATACGCAAAAAGTCGCCCTGCTCATGCGCCAAATCAAAACCCAAATAGACCGAGAAGTCCTCTCCCAGGGCCTGCGCTTCCCCGCTGGCGACCTCGAGCGCGGCCCTATCGACTTTCCTACTACCTACCAGGGCCGCTGGGTATACCTGTGCTGGGAACGGGGTGAAGATGAAATAATTTACTGGCATGAGTTAGACGCCGGCCGACAGGGACGACAACGCCTAGAGCCCTCTCACCATACGACTATGGGCCAGCGGCAAGACCCCGCCCTATTAGACGATTCCATGCTCGATTTCTAACCCGGTTTTCGCAACCGACGATGCCGTCAAAAACATCTTGACCGGGAATCCAAGATATAGTACAATTCTTTGTCGTTACATCTCTATATAGTTATGTATAGAGCGGTCATATCTCCTCCCCCCAATGGCCGCCTTTCTCCTGCTCTTATCCGGCGTTGCCGGGTTTTGTATAGCCTTTTGCTCGTGCAGGACTTTACTCCCCTGGTCAGCGCGTCCATATATTCGCCTAGGTCTGTCAAATAACCAGTCAGCCCCGGTTCCCCGGTGGGCCCTGGTCATTCCGGAGTTAGTCCATTGCGTCTGCGGCAAATCGAAATTTTCGGCTTCAAATCCTTTGCCCAAAAAGTGCAGATTCCTTTTGGGCCGGGTATCACCGCTATAGTAGGCCCCAACGGCTGCGGCAAATCCAATGTCGTCGAGGCCATTCGCTGGGTCCTGGGCGAACAGCGGGCTGGTTTTTTTCGCAGCCACCGCATGGACGAAGTAATCTTCTCCGGCACCGGACAACGCCAGGCCATCAATATGGCCGAAGTGTCCCTGACCATAGAGAATTCCCAGAAAATCCTGCCCATCGAGTTTAGCGAAGTTATCATTACTCGCCGCCTATTCCGCTCGGGCGAAAGCGATTATCTACTCAACAAAATCCCCTGCCGTCTGCTCGACATCAACAACCTGCTCATGGATACCGGCCTGGGACAAGGTTCCTACGCCGTAATGGAGCAGGGCATGGTGGACGAGATCATCAGCGAAAAAACGGAAAACCGCCGACGCATCCTCGAAGAGGCTGCCGGCATAACTAAATACAAGGCACGGCGCCGCTCAACCTGGTCCAAGCTCGAATCTACCGACGTCGATCTGACCCGCATTGAAGACCGTATTGCCGAAGCTAAACGGCAGGTCGATTATCTCAGCCGCAAGGTAGGTCAGGCCAGGCGTTACCAGGTCCTAAAAGAAGAGTTGGACGATCTGGAGGTTCGCCTCGGACGGCACCGCTTTTTCACCGTCAGACAACAAATTCGCCCCCTACGCGAAGAGCTCGAACGCCTTGAGCGGTTGGCCCAGGAAGGCTCCACCCTACACGTGACACGCGAGGCCGAATTGGAAAAAGTGCGCCTCGCTGTGACCCAAGCCGAACAGGCTGTGCAGGAAGTGGCTCGCCAATTGAGCCAGCGGGTGGAGGAAATTCACCAGCGCGAAGGCGCCTTGATCCAATCGCAAGAACGCCTGGAGGCGGTCAAACAGCAAATAGAGCGAACCGAGCGCCTGCGCCAGGACAATATGCGCCAGCGCGAAATGACTCAGGAGCAACGCCAGGCCATCGCCCAACGCTCTACCGATACCCAGACCCAGTTGGACGAAATAGAGCAACGCCTAGAGACCCACACCGCCAACGCCGAAGAAGCCGTTCAGGCCTATACCCAGACTCGCCGCCAAGTGGACGGCTATAAAAGCGATCTGATGCGTGCACTGCGCCACCAGAGCGAATTGAGCTCTTCGCTAGAACGGCTGAAAACTGAACGCGATAGCCTACTTGAGCGCAGCGGACACCTGCGCGGTGAAATAGACCGCCTCGACACCGAACACGAAGCGGCTCAGGCCAGCCAGGCCCAAATCGGCGATCTGTTGGCCAATTTACACGAGCGCCGAGAAACGCTCGAAAAGCGCCACCAGGCAGCCACCCAGCAGCAGACTGCCGTCCGCCAACGCAGCGCCTCACTCGAACAAGACCGCGATGCCTGGAGACGGGCTTTGGAAGCCTCCCAAGCCCGTCTCCAGGCTTTGCAGAAAGTACGTTCGGCCTACGAAGGATATTCCGGTGGCGTCCGCACCCTGTTATTGGAATCCCCGCACCGCGCTCTGTTCACCGGTGTTTTAGGCGATTTAATCGATGTCGACCCCGCCCTGCATCGGGCGGTCGAAACCGCCCTGGGCGAAAGCCTCGAAGCCCTGGTCGCCCCGACCCGGGACGGCATATTGGAAGCCATTGACTACCTCAAAAATCGCTCCGGCCGGGTCGCCATCCTCCCCCTTGAGGGCCTCCCCCCAGTAACCCCTAGCACAACTCCTAAGCCTGCCCCAGGATTACAGGGCCCCCTGCTCGACAGCATTCGGCCCGACGCGGCCATGGCCTCCCTACTGGAAAACCTGCTGCACAATACCTTTTTAGTTGACGATCTGGAATCAGCCCTCAATGTCCCACCAACCGCCCACCCCCTTCGCTTGGTAACCCCAGACGGCGATATAGTCGATATAGACGGCCGCATTGCCGGTGGCAGCGCTGACGACGAAGAGGCTTCCCTGCTGGGACGCCGGCGCGAGATCCTCGCCCTCCAAGCCCGCTGCGCCGGCGAGAAAGCGCGCCTGCATGCACTTGACGAATCCTTGGCCCAACAGCGGAAACGCGGCGTCATTGTCGCCGCCCAAAGCGAAAAAATGCACGACCTTCTAGTACAAAACCGAGAGGCTGAGCGCGAACAGACCCTGCTGCAACAAAACGCCGAGCGCGAAATCGGACGCCTGGCCAGCCGCCTGAGCCAAGGGCAACGGGAAATTGCCACTCTGATCGGACGCCAGGAGCAATTGACCGGATCGATCCAAACAGGGGCCGAGCAATTGCAGAAAACCGAAGAAGACGCCGCCGCCCTCGAACAACGCATTGGCGAGAGCGAACAGGATTTGCAACGGGACGAACAGGCCAGCCAGGAACAACGGGTCCAGCTCAATGCCCTGCAGGTGCAACAAGCCCGCCTGCGCGAACAGGTCGAGAACCTGGGCAAGGAAAACCAGCGTCTGGCGCAGATGGACCAGACGTTAGAACAGAATATACACCGATTTGCCGAAGAGATAGAACAGGCGGGTCGCAGCAGCGGCGAACTGGCCTCCAGAGCCCGAGATATCGAAGCCGAATTGGCGGGGTTATTGGAAGGACGCCACGAACTAGTTGAAGAAGACGATAGGCGCCGGCAGAACTGGGATACGGTCAATGCGCAAAATCGCCAGCTGAGCGAAACCATGACCCAATTGCAGCGCGAACTGAGCACCCAGCAAGAGAGGCGCCATCAACTGGAATTGGAACTCACCGATCTAGATGGCCAGACCACCTACCTACAACAGCGCCTCCAGGAAGAACAGAAATGCGATGTCGAGACCATGGGGCCCCTCGATGACGAGACTTTCGACGCCGAACAGGCCGCCAGTCGCATCGATCAATTGCATCTTTCGATCAAGCGCCTGGGCCCGGTGCATCTGGGCGTCCTGGAAGAATACGAGGAGCAGAAAGAGCGCTTCGACTTCTTTTGCCAGCACCGAGACGATCTCCTGGCCGCCGCCGCCGATCTGCGCAAGACCCTCAATCGCATCGACCGGGAAGCCCGCCAGATATTCCTCGATTCCTTCAGTCAGATCCGAGAAAAATTCCGCGAAACCTACGCCCGCTTCTTCCCCGGCGGGCAAGCGGATTTGCGCCTGCAACAGGATGTCGACGCCCTCGAAGCCGAAATAGAAATCATTGCCCGACCCCGTGGCAAGCAGTTGCAGAGCATCAGCCTGCTGTCCGGCGGCGAACGGGCCCTGACCGCCATCTCCTTGCTCTTTGCCATTTACCTGGTCAAACCGAGCCCCTTCTGCATCCTCGACGAAGTGGACGCCCCGCTCGACGATAATAACGTAAGTCGTTTCGTTCGCGTCCTCAAGGAATTCGCCCGCAAAACCCAATTCGCCATGGTAACCCACAACAAATTGTCGATGAACGCCGCCGATACGCTGCACGGGGTCACCATGCCCGAAGAAGGGGTGTCGCAGATCGTCTCGGTACAGGTCGACGACGATATCTTGGAAGAAGCCGCCGGTTAGCCCAACAAGCGATCAACATCGAGTTCGTACGGATTGCTCTGCACCAGATCGCGGGCTCTGGCCACTGTGCGCTGGTCTTCACTGGCCAGCGCGTGGCGTAGGCAATGGGGGTTTTGCGCGAGAAATTGGCGCATGGACTGGTGCGGATCGCGATAAAAGGCGATCAGTACTTCCTCCTGATCACGGTCGATGGCTCCCATTTGTGCCAAATCTGCAAATAGGCCTTCATCTACCCGCAACAAGGCCGCCCCCAATACACCAGCTTCTTTTAAAGCATCCATCCCCCCTTGAGCCCGGTCGATGACGTTGAGTCCGCAGGCCATTTCGACCTGCAGAGCTTCCAGCCCCGGAATCCAGGAGCGAATATAGCTAGAGGCTTCGGTAATTAGGTCGGCTATATGGACCGCTTTTTTGCCGTTTAGCTCATCCCCCGCCGCCCGGGCCTGCCCGCCGCTCCAGAGCCAGGGAGCCTGGTCCTTGTAGAGCAGTAGGTGATCCCTTCCCAGTTGCTGCGCTACTATGGGCGAGAAAAACCAATCGCGCCGCTCGCCCCCCGAAACCAATTCGCATTGATCTAAGCCCTGAGTCCGTATATAGCCCACCAACGCATCAATCACTCCCCGATATACAGCATCTTCTTCGTACCGACTCCGGGTGCGCTCAAGGAGACGAGCCGGAAAGGCAGCGAATTGGTCCTTGTCAGCATCGATAAATGCCAGCAACTCTTCGGCTCGCTCCCGGCCACCAAATAGGTAGTGGGTATTGATATAATACGGGCCAACCGTACCGGAAGTATACCAAAAGATATCCCCTGGAGGGGCTATCTGCAGGGCTTGGGTCTGCACCAGCGCGTGTATTAGGTCCATTTGCATAGCTGCTTTATCGCCGATTGCCTTTCTTGCTGCGTCGCCCTGTCAGGCCGCTTTACCACAGCATTTTTTGTATTTTTTGCCACTACCGCAAGGACAGGGATCGTTGCGCCCGACCTTGGGCGCCTCGCGGCGAAATGTCTCCACTTTTTGCGGAAAGAGTCTTCCTCCTTCCAATACTTCTGACGGTTTTTTTCCCTCGAGCGAAGGACGAGGCGTTTGCAGCCATTCTTCGTGCAATTCCTGCACCGCTTCGCTCATTTCGTCTTGTTTGCCCTCGGGGTCGACACCTTTTTCTTCGCAAAAAGCGCCAAAATCGTTTAACAGCGCACCTTGCGGGGACTTTATCAAGTCTTCAATTTGGCTGCGATCAACGCCGGCGGGCAAATCCATCTCACTGAGTTGGTTCCAGTCGATCTCCTCCGCCTTGTCCGGAGAATCCTCCTGTCCTTCAGTCGCGACCGGTTCGGTCTCTTCTTCCTCTTCCTCTTCGGGTGGCGGCGGTGCCACCTCGGCGGCGATCGCTGCCAGAATATCCGTCAGTTCGCCAACCTCTTTCCTAGCCCCCTCTTGCACCACCTCGCCCAATATCCATTCGATGGTCTCGCCATCTTCCAGCAACTCCACGATCTCTTCGGCCGAAAAGCGATCAATCCCCTTGCTATGGCACTCCTGCTCAAGTCGCGCGACTAATTTTTCCACGGTTGACTCCAAAAGGTATTACCCATTAAAAAGTGTCAAATTTACAAATAGTTATAGCCATAACATAGTCTAAAAAATATCCATTTCAAATACCTTGTTAGGCCTTTGAAATCTAGTCTCTGAGGCGCAAAATGTCAAAAACCCGGCCTCAAAAAAATGGTACTTCCTCAAATTTCTGAGGCCAAGGGCTGATTTGAAGAGCTCGTACCTAGATGTTTTACCTGTTTTCGGTCCTAATTACGCCAATTCTGGCCAATGGTACATATATTGCTTCTTAGCTATAGACGCGAAATTTAAATTTGGATTTATTAAGCATTGAGCCCATTTATTCAGCACAAAGGGAGCTTGGCTATGATCCGCACGGACCATCTGACCGATAAAGACGTCTTGATGAAAGCCATTGAAAACCAGGCTAACCTTTCCATCCTGGTAAAACGTTACCAGACTCCGCTCTACAATTTTGTCTACCGTTTTGTCGGGGATCGGGAAACCGCCGAGGATATTGTCCAGGAAACCTTCCTGCGCTGCCTTAAGCACAGTCACCAGTATCCCGTTATCGAGCAGGTTTCTACTTGGCTCTACACTATTGCCGGCAATCTGGCCAAAACCGAATTGCGCCGCCGCAAACGCTGGCATTGGGTACCTATAGGCCCCAGTGAAGAGGAAGAGAAAACCTCCTTTTACGAACCTGTCGCCAAGGAACGCTTGCCCGGCGAACACACCGATACCATGCAAGTCCATCAATCGGTGGTAGAGGCTATACACGGTTTGCCGGCGGAATTCCGCGAAGCGGTCTTATTGCGAGATCTCAATGGACTGTCTTACGAAGAAATCTCCAAAGTCATCAATTGTCCAGTAGGTACGGTTAAATCGCGCGTTAATCGGGGGCGAATCCGACTGCAAAAATCGCTCCACAATCTGGCTCAAGAAATTATCGGCACGCTGTCAGCCAGCGCTTAATTTTTTCCGTACACAGAAAGGGGGCGAGATTATAATTTGTCTCGCCCCCTTTCTGTGTACGGCTAGCCAAGCTGTTCCTGTAAACCAAGTAGCACCTCTACCGCTTGGTCCTAACCATCACCTCCGGTCAAATCCCCCAGCTGCGAGCCACTTGGGGCGCAGGGTGGATACAACCGACCGCCGGCATCGACCACTGCCTCACCCGCCATGACTGGTGCCTGGTGCAGACGCACGGTTATCGTACCCTCGGCCGTTTTAAGGCCTGCATCCATAGTGAGCTGTTCGGCCTGCACTTCGTAATAAATAAGTCCCCCTACCAACCCCGCCGCCGCAGCGTATGCCGCCGGTAATGCACGCCGCAACAAACCGCCCCACCACCAGATAGGTCTGGCCGCTTCGACCAGCGTCAACAGCGGCAGTGCCGCCATGACCTTGCTCCGCAGAGCTCGACGGTCAAACGGGCTGCGGCCTTGCTGGAAGACTTCACCGACTTTGGCCTGCAGACTCTGCCTAGCCTGCAAAAGCCGTCACTTTACCGTGGGCAAAGAAATATTTAAGAAACGTGCAATATCGCGCTGACGGCAATTTTCAAAGTGGAACAGCAATAGAATCTGACGATATTCGGGCCGCAATTGATCAAGAGCGGCCCAAATGACCTTTCTGGCCTCGTGGGATTCTAACTGGGCGTCGGGCGGTTTGCTCTCATCGACCAATAAACTGTATTTCTCGCCGCCTTTGTAGGCCTGCTGTAGACGCCGCTGGCGCAACCAGGTCTGAGCCTGGTTAGCCGCCATGCGGGCCAACCAGGGAGCAAATTTATCCGGGTCGCGCAAAGTCGGCAATTCTTCGTAGGCTTTGCAGAAAACATCCTGCACCAGATCCTCGACCTCATCTGGACGCCGTACTTTTTGGAAGATCACTCCGTGGACCAGCCCTATATAACGTCGAACTAAAGCGTCGAAAGTCTCGCGCTCGCCCGACAAGATTCGCTTGACCAAAACACTGTCTTTAGTCGCCATATATCACTCCAAATGCCTAAACACGCCTGCGAATCCCAACCCTCAAGAGACGATTATTTTGTCTTTCCTTATAGTTAGGCGTTTCCAATAAAAAAGTCGTTCCATAGGGGCGGTTGGGTTATCTTGGGTTCCCCCAACCAGGAGAATCGCCCATGGGACTGAGTGAAGCCGAGAAAGTTACCTATATCGAAACGGCACA
>WLWI01000620.1_pt1 | contig 31947 bp, 18 predicted proteins | sample 6701501 | NCBI WGS metagenome assembly WLWI01 (sample SAMN12718690, study PRJNA515312) | sponge metagenome | isolation source: marine sponge | host: Mycale hentscheli | place: New Zealand: South Island, Marlborough, Capsize Point | collected 2014-11-01 | reverse complement strand
AGTTACCAGAGTGTACGAGTAAGCTGAGTGACGACTTTACCGTTTCTTGTCGTTGGTGACTGTGCTGAGCTGGGCTGTGTCGAGCCGCAACCCACAATTGGCGACCGTGGTACCTACCTCCCCACAAACTGCTTATGTGACTGATACTACAACACTTTTTTTTTGCGTTACTTTCAGCTACTGCTTGGCCAGTGTTGAGGTGAAGCTGATGAGGTTTCAAATATGAGTGGTCATATGAGTGTAGTAGCAACTAGGTTTCAGAAGGATGAGCCTACATGGATAGTTTATGTTGAGCTTACCAAGGAAGCATGTAAGCAAGTTAAAGGATAGACAAAAAATTTTGTGTCACCAAAACAATCATATCAGTTTGAAGCATAAAGATGAAATATAGTGCTGATGGTGGAGAAGCATATCAATTTGAAGAAGAAATCATTGCAAAAAAAAAAATAGTGAAAAAAATATCCATAAAGTACTGCTTAAATGAAGAAATTAAAGTGATATAAAAAAAAACTAATCTACCGCCTAAACTTAACGTAAGACAGAACTTTGACATAGGTAATTACTGATGTAAATTGAGGAGATTCACTCCTATAATTCCATCTGAATAAGAAAATCAAGGATTATAACTAGTGATGTACTACAGCACAGATGGCGAGTGAGCTGTTCTGACTGAAAATTTTAATTGAATGCTAGCTGTTAATAACCTTTGTTAAATATTTTGGTTTAGTTTTATTGCTATTCTTTAACGGCACATAACACTTTTATACATACTTGTTCACTGGATATACCAGCACAAGACCTGCGTTGTATTCTCTTCGTGACCTGACTATTGGATAAAAAATTTTAAAGGGGCAAGCTACCAAATTTCCAAGGATGATACGGGTAAACATCGATAGACTAACAATCGATAAACTAACGGTTTTCGTTTAAGCTAGTCGCCTTTCCAAAGTACGTTCCATTCAAAATACTCTATTGTACAAAAGCTCTAGTATATATAGCATTACATTGTTTCCTCTTAGTGACTTCACTATTAGACTTTGGATTTTCAAGTAAGAACAAATCTGTTACTTAAGGTGTATAACTATGACGAAAATCACGTTTGACAAGTAAACTTGCCACCACCGCTAAACAAATAAAATTAATAAACCCGGCTAACTTAGGAAGACCTAACTGTGAACGTCCCTCCCATTCTGTCTCCTAGCTCTTTGCCATTTTTTTTCTTCTCCTAGCATTATTTTAAAGTCTTTCTCATGACTTTCCTAATGTTTACAGTAGCCTCCCGGGGTTGACACGCATTGACCTCTTTGAACTTTGCCATATATATACCAAAATCTCGAATTGAGACCCGTTAGTGAGAGTCTCGCTTCACTCGCACAATTATGTTATCTATAACAGCAAAAAAGTGTTAAGAAATCCTCCTTGGGAAACATGATGAAAATCAGTAAAATGTGTAAACCACTTAAATCTTACTTAATAATTATAACTAAGACATAAGTCATAGTTTTCATCAAAGTTAAATACTAATAATATGAATATAATCTACTGTGACAACCAAGATTTTCTTGCTCCATTCTCCATTTTTACACTGATGTTCTTATGAGATAAAAATAATCATTATACTAAAATCTTCACTAAATTGAGATTTGCATTGAAATAAAGATTATCCCACATCTCATTGTTGGTTGCATTTTAATCTTTTACCAAAAGTAAAACAAACTAAAAACATTACTTACTTCAATTTGCAGCCAAGTGCAACATTTATGGCTACAAGTGTAGTTATTATCACAGAACTCACTGTAGTTACACCAATTAAACTTCCTATGCATATTTCACATGTCTGTGACATCTGGCATTTCATTTGAAAAGTACTAGCGCCAGTCATGCTAAATGGACTATACTTATTATGACTGAAAACTTTTTTGAAGTAAGATTCATCCTTGAGTAGCAAACTACTGGTGTTAATTCGATACTACAATCCATGCAAGGATTCATAATAGAAATTATATTAATTTGTGTTAAAAGAAATGTGTTGCAAATATCAGAAATTCTTCCACTTTCACTTTCATATGTGTAGAATTATCCACAACATGAAGACCAAGAACAGGAGGAATAGCAACTTCAATAATTCCACCAGCCATTTCATTTTCAGAAAACATACCTGAAAAACTTCCTAGTGCTATTATATAAAATTAAACATAAATGTTAGATGTATTCTCTCTCTTTTAAGGATATCTTAAACAATATAGAATTAAAAACATTTTGTTGCCACCTGGAATCGAACTCATACTGTTTAAAAATGTCTGTAAAAGAGAGAGAATACAACATCTATGAGTAAAAGAAGTCTGTAAAGGAAATTATGAAGTGATATAATATGTACATATTTACATTAGTAGTCATTATTATAACTATAACATATGCAGGATAAATCAGTTTGAACCATAATTATAAACATTTCTATTTTTTTGTATAAATAATAATGATGTTACAAAAAATACAGATAGTGACATAAAATATAAAGCATAATACATAGATTTAGGAAATTGGTATTTTTATTTTAAGTCAAGCTAAAAGTTAACACCATGGACAGAACTTTGAATTTATTTAAATATACCACTGTTGAATATTTCATTTTCTAATTAAACAGGTATCTTATCATTCATTTTAATAATTGTAATTTGTGACAAACAGAGGGTTGATTGTAATAAGAGGTTTCTCATGCATGTCCTGAATATCAGGTAGACTACTACACAGTCTAGACTACAAGTGAAGTGGACTATAATAGTTGATTATGACTTACCAAAATTGTTCAAAACTAGAATACGTATTTACAATTATTAAAATTATTGTTTATAAAGACTTCTTATAGACTTCTTAAGGACAATTTGCTTTGACTTTATGCTCTTTATTAATAATATTTTGATAAATTGTTTTGCAATTCTTTATATCTCTGCTGTAGCTGGTTTTAATGATGGATCTAGTACTAAATTAAGCGGTGCCCTTTGTTCTGCCATGTGAAGAAACCAGACAACCAACCTTGATCTGCTTCTGGACTATTTTTTACAAGGCACAGTATAAGTATAAGTAGCTATGATGCAAGTGCTTTTAGATGGCAGAGTGCAGTATAGCTTTGTGTTGTTTTTTTTAGCATTCAATATTATTGTAAATGAATGCTTATAATACAATTGAAATCAGTCTATGTAATCCCATTATAAAAGCTTTGTCTTTTATAGACATCTAGAAATGTGGTTAAAAGGTTGATCTTTATTACTTGATTAAAAGCTGGGTTTGTGTTGGCCACTCTGTTACTGTACTTCCATATTAATCTAGAGTTTCTATTACACACATGTCATGTATATGTAACAATTGGACTTATTTTGAGGACATTTTACTGAACGTTCTTGATGACAGAACAGAACTACTGGATGGTAGATAATGCCCAAATATTCCAATGGGTAGTCCCGTTGGCACAATACGCCAAGTAATCTGGAGTCCTATGAAGTATTTTTACAAATAAACTTAGGGAAACTGGGGGAAATTGTGAAAATATAAAAATAGTCAGATCCAACAACTGACACTCACCAGATCTGAATTCAACACAAAAAATGGGTCTAGAAAAGTTAATCAAACCTACTTTATTTCAAAAAACAAGGTTATTGGTGCTATTGCCTGGACTAGATCCACATTTCCCCCCCCCCCCCCATATGTCGTGTAAAGTTTCTCAAATTGATTTTATTCAACTGCAGCATAGCAGGTTTTCTTGAGTCTTTTTACAGGGACATTCAAGGTTTTCACTGTATAGCTAACTACATTGAAACCTCTTTATTGAGTAATTCAGTATTATGGTAAGTGACACTGATACTTTAATTCATTCAATTGATAACAAACAAACTTTATATAGCAACTACAATAGTCACTTTTTCATACATTTCTAATTTGTGAATAATAAGAGAATAAGAAGATAATTTATGGAATAATATTATTCCTTTGGAATAATACCACACATTTTTAGAATAAAATAATCAATAATACTGTAACAATTTCAAGCATCAAATCTGGAAAACCTTATCCCTGATCACTTATGCAGATTTTGACTATTAGATTATAATTGATAAAGCCGAGTTCAAATATCAAGTTATATGTGAAAAATAAAAGGAATTTCACTAACATATCTAGTTGCAATTATAATTTATTATATTTATAGTAACTATAGATAGTAAATAAAATAGTGTTAAGACAATTCTATGTGCATGGAGCAAGCATTTTCAATTAAATTTTCCTCACAGTAGGTTAACAAAAAACACATTGATTTGTCATATATTATATGCATACACACAAACCTGCCAAGTCAGCAGTTTGTTGACCTACAGCTGGTTCACTTTCTCTATTGCTTCTGTCTATTCCTGACACTCTGAATTCATATTCCTCACAGCACACAGGTAATGCACTAACATTCATAGTGTTGTATGTGGCATTTAACTCTGTAACATCCACTGGTGTAGTACGAGTAAAATTGCATCCAATTCCAGTGATCATTATATTATATTTAAATACACAAGATGATGCTTTCCCACTTTGTAGGACGTCAAAATTGAACATTAAACCATTATTATTACTATGTGCTGATTGCAGAATATTGTTCAACACTGGTGCATCTGGAGCATCTATGATTATTAAAAGGAAAGGAAGTAACTTTGCATTTGTGATTTAATGGGAATTGTTTCCGATAACCAATTAAATAAAACAGTAGCCATCATTGATTGCAAAGTGAATAATAACATTAGTTTTACAAAATGTTGTGACCACTACAAAATTCATAGTGCATGAAAATGTTCATGCATAACCAATAAATTGGTTATTACGTTTAAGACATACACACTGTAAACCAGAAGGCATGTAGTTCACACCAAATTAAGTGTGAATCTCTTGCAAACAGTAGTCACACCAAAATATGGTGTGATATGCACACCTCATCATTTTGGTGTGAAATACACACCAAATTCAGTGTGAGTTCATACCCTAAACAGTGTGAACTCATTATTTAAATTTTAACCACAGGGTTGATTCTTATATCATTTTAAATATCAAACATTATCTTTTGGTGAATGTTCTATGCCTGAATCCTAGAGCTCATCAATCAGAGGACCAATATCTTTGTCAAATCTCTTTACCTGCACACAAGTGTAGAACGCATTCACCATTATTTGCAGCTATTTTGCTTCCTTAAAATTTACTTCCTGTTGTGGGCAGGGCCTCATAATGACGTATCCTGGCAGCCACAGTAGTAATGGAGTAATTTCAGCAGCCACAGCTGTTCATGAACCTTGAGTTGGAGCATAAATCACCCTTTTTTAATCTGGAAAAACTTGTGATCATGAAGTTTATCCATTTAGCTAGCTATGAATGAACTAGTACAGACAAAAGCATATTTGTAGGAGATAGCTAGTGATTCTGATAAAGGTGCTTCACCTAGGATTGGTAAGCTATCACAGTATAATCCCTGATTAGACTATAACTGCCACAGAGTATCTCCTGTGCAGAGATTTCACAGATATCAATATATCTTCCCTCCTTGTACTTGAGGTAGAGTATTGACCACCATATATTTCTCACCATCTTTAGTCACTAATTGCTGTTTGTCACTGTTGTAGCTGTAGTAGATTACTAAACAAATAAACAAAAACCTAATGTTTGTCCTTGATAAAAAGAGCATAAATAGGAAGAGGTAAGAGTTGTAGACAGGTCCAATAAAAATTGAGAGTTGAAAGGAAACTCCACACATACAGATGACACCTGACAACAAGTTTAACAGAGACATAGGTTTTGAGCTTCCAGGATACTGGCTGTCCATGCTGCATGCAAATCACCTCCACGATATAATAAACAGTAAGCGTACCCTCCTGAAATCTTGCTGTTTATATTGTGTTATTATATCACCACGGAGAGTTCGACCTTAGTTGACCCCTGAAGACGACTTCGACAAGAAGTCGAAACGTCGGGTTAAGTTATAATTAACAAAATTGGCTGTTAGAATGAGAAAAAAATTTGCTACTATTATAATAATTTCAGTCATTGTTTCAACTTTTTGTAAAAGTTTTCTTATTCCCATGACTTTCTGATATATTTGGTCATTCCAAGTTTTACAACGATATATTATGACTATTCTAAATATTTTAGCCTATTGTTGCTTCTTTAAGATATATAAATTACGGAAAGCAAGTTTAGAGCCAAAAATGAGACCAACATAAAATCACATAATATGGAACTTATTTATAAGAGATCAGTTAAATGTGAGTGTTTATATGCATTTGGAGTAAAATGATTTTTAAACATCGAATTAATTTTAGCTATTAATCCATTGTTAATACAAGATTAAACAATTGATTGTACTCTAATAGCCACATGACTTAGTTAGGGAAAACATTTATAATAGCTACATGTTAACTCTCAGTTACCTCACAATTTATATTGAACTTGAGAATGACCATAGAAGTATAACTGTTACACACTCACCAAACACTGTTATTGTAACATTTTGATTGATATTAGGATCTCCACTGGCTTCTCTGCATAGAATATTAGCTCCATTGAGTCCAGGGAATGCAGTTACTTGTAATGTACTGCTCCTCCCAGATCCTGTGCCACTGGTTGACAGAGTGATGTTACCTACTGTATCAGATTCACCTGAAGCAACACTTCCACTGCCCACAGATCCATCCAAAAATGGCAGAGCTACCCACTGATATCCTCCAACAGCTAATGTGCAAGTGAAGACCAACTCATCTCCAGTACAGAATTGTGCTTGAGAAGTTGTCACACCATTTGACTGAATCTCCAAAGATTCATCATAAACACAAACTGTGTATATAAGAATAATAACAAACACAATGATAGTGAGTGCCACAATATAAGAAGGTACGTGTAGTAGCATTGTGCAAACAGTATCTAAGGTACCTATCCGTCTGTTAAAATGGGGTGTTTAAATAACACCTCACGAGGTGTTTACCAGGAGGCGCTGTCTGGACACCCCACTTTGAGCCCTTATAACTGACACACCAATACATTTTATAACAAATGAGCAAGTATAATTGATGGCTTATATCCTTTAGTTTCTTCATTTAAAATATCTTTTACTAATGACTAACTATGGACAATGAAGCTTTAAACTGGGGTGTACAGGCAGCACCTCCTATTTAATACCAAAACTTAGCTAGCTAGCTAAGGATCACCACTTCAACTTAGCTAGAACCTGCTAAATTCTACTCCAGCAACTTACTCGCAGCTGACAGGATAGCACTCCAAATAGTTGAGTACCGCAACATTCCCGTTTCCCAGAAAGTGTTGAGAGAGAGAGGGAGAGGTTAATGGAAGGTCAGGGAGGATCCGCACACTAACTGCTCACGTGAATATTGATTAAGTCATGAATGCAAATAAGCCCTGGTGTGCACAATTTAGGTTAGCAGTATTCTGTGATTCTAAACTGGAAACTTTTGACCGTTAAACTCTCATATTCTTATCACTTGGAATTGACTATATAAAATGACAGTGGTATAAATTTTGGTTTGTGTGCAAGTCCCTTTTCATATTAGCATTTTACAGCATTTGCAAAATATGGTGATCAGTATTCAGGTGTTTTGAATTTATATACTATAATAAAGTTTATTATAATCAATAATTATTCTGAATTAGATATTTAAAAATCCATAATATTTTATAAGTTAACTGTGGTGCATCTTTAAATAAATCACTGAGTAAGTCTGGCAAGGATTATTAATACAGAGTAAACCTGTGTTTCTCCTTATTGTAGAAACTTTGGAAGACAGTATCTAATAATTATTTGCAGATGAACCCTAATAGTTATGAAATTATTAAAATTAATAAAATAGCTGCACAACATTTTTACTGAGTTTTCAATCCTAAAGTAGAGTAATATGTACGCGAGACCCTCAACCACAACCACTCCTGCATATCCCTGTTCCATTGAAATAACCACTAGTGGAACCAATTATCATGATTGGTGTTTTCTCTGATTAACATGGGGTAAGCAATTGGAAATGTTTTTATATTGTATAAGTATATTAATTAAGACGTAATATTTTCATTAAACAGTTATACCTTTAGCTTCTTGAAGTGTATTAAATTTCTAGATGTAAATTCAGTAACACATTGAATACTATCACAACTAAATATAAAACAGTTTTTAAGTTTCAATGAAGCAAGTTTGAACATAATAAGTTGATAATCTGTCATATAGCTTCATAAACACGTGGCACTTCTATCTGATCCTGTGAAGTAATATCAGTTCTAACTTGTACCGTTCCACACGCTAGGCAATCTTCCATCACTACTTCACCATCCACAGCACCCACTTTATTCTCATTTGTTATCTTTTGCTGTTTATGTCTATATTTCACATCTTTTTGCTCGACTCTTCTACTAGTTCTATTAAAAAATATACATGAAAAAAGTATTACTATGTGGCAACAATAAAGCAAACCTTTTTGGACTATCATTATGTATCGTAAGTGTATGTCTTCTAATTTGCTATGGTATAAGCTTATGAAGCAATATTGATAAATTTTAACAATACTAAGAATTCATGCTCTGTTATATTACAATCCATTGTTTATATCAATTTAAATTGTTTAGGTTAAAAGTGTATATTCAAGATTGTAGCTGCTCTGATAAAAAGATTAGATAAAATTTGTCTGAAAAGTGGAGATAGTGGTACTTTATAATACTACTGAGTTACATAGCAAATTTTGTTAATTCGCCAGACAAAAAAAAAACACAAGTGGTAAACTCCATTATCCACTTACTATACAAACACTACTTTCTAATGGTATTTCTTTGTTCTGCAGTAGTAAAACTAACATTAACCATGATTGATAAGAGTAGGAATCATAGAAACCATGGTGGATATATCAATCTTTAGTAATAGAAGCATGAAATTTGGCATACGTATGTAGTGGCAGTATAGGTTACAGAAGGATGAGCCTACATGGGTGTGAATTGCTTAGGACATCAATTAAATCTGAGTCTTCAAAAATTTGCTAAACATAGTGTGCCTACTAAGGAAGCGAGATAGCAAGTTAAAGAATTGAGGATATTTATGTGTCAATGAAGACATCATAATTTGTTTGAAGTATTTAAGAGAAATGCAGTATTTTCTTGGAACTTTACCTGACTTATCTCATATTTTCTACCACAGAGCAGTTTTTCCCTTATGGTGCAAAGTAAGAATAATTGTGTACAGGAGGTTAACTAGCTGAAGTATAATTAGAAAGGAAAAATCTGAGTGTATCTTAACTTTTCTAACTATGGAATTAACAATCTAAAGATTGTACATCTGAACCGGCATCACCCTGCTGAATTAACTGAATTTGTATAAGCAAGATATACGTATTACCCTTGAGTCCCAATCACATTCATTCTACCACACACAGTTCTAAAACTTGTAAGTGACTTGATACCTTGTTTAAAGTTTCCTATGAAAGAATTGGGTCATGTTTTTCTACGCCTGCTGTTAGTAACATATCCTACTGTTGTTGAAATAGCCATTGTTTTCCCCTATATTGTTTCCAAAGCTTCATAATGCCATTGCTTTTGCAAGGGTTTTTATGTTCACATTCATGTGCTTCTCCACCATCATCATATTGCTGTGGCTCTTCCATGTGTCAATAGCAGTTCAAATATTTTAAGCAATAGACTGAAGAACTTTTTTAAACTTCAATTGAAAAGGTGTTTTTTTAAAACAATATCATGATTTTTATTGTTAATATACACTAAAACTGATAACACTGATTGTAAATAGCGAGAACAATTTTTTGTGATGTTGATTAATGTATTTTTATTATTACCGTTTTTTAACTCCTCATAATAATTATGTTCCTCGTAATTTAGTAATTATAACTAAATAAATGCATGTATAGTGTTTCATTACGTTGTGGCTAGATTCAGTTTCAATTTATCTTTACTACATTTACTCTAGGACAGAATTATGTTGAAGCTGAGTGCCACTGAAGATCACATAAAGAAAATTAACGATGAAAATAATTATCCATAAAGTAATGCTTGAATAATGAAATCAAATAGCTTTTTTTTTTATCTACAGTCTAAACATTTAGTGCACTCCCAGATTAAAAGAACACCCTGCAAATACTAAACATAGGTTACTACTGGGGTCAATAAAGGAGAGTCACTCCTATAATTCCATCTGAAAAAGAAAAATAAGGATTGAAATTAGCACGGCAAGTCATCTATAAGTTTCCAATGCATTGTGACTAAAAAGATGTGGCAAACAATGTATAAGCAGAAAGTCTGATTTACATTCCGTAGCTCTCTGCAAATGGTAAATATGTTTGAAGTAAATACTGCTTATTTAAGGAAATTAATTATAGGTGAAATTCAATTAACAGTGCTAATTTAAAAGTCCTTACAGTCAAGTTATTTGATATCATACTGTTGATAATATGTACATCAAACTTCATGATTCTACTCAAAGGTATTGCAGCACATGTCAGCAGTAGCTAACAAGTTAAAATACGGACAGTACAATACATAAGTGATATACCAAAATGTTAGCCCTGCATACATGACTTTCTTACAATACCGGAGACAAATGACAATTTCCTTGGGCATAACATGTTGCTTTAAAATATGAACAAATTAAGTTAAATAATACCATACATCTTTCAGTTATAAAGTTATATAACATATGAATAGAATTTATGTAACTTGGATTAGTCAGTTCAATACTTACTTCAATTTGCATCCAAGTACAATAATTATGGCCATAAGTGTAGTTATTATTGCAGAACTTACTGTAGTTACACCAATCAAACTTCCTAAATATGTTTCACATGTCTGTGACACTGGGTCTCCCATTTGAAAAGTACTAGCTCCATGCGTGCTATAAGTACTCTGTATATTCACAGAAAACTTCTTTGAAGTTAAGTTCAACCTTGAGTTGCAAACTGTTGGTGTTAATTCAATACTGCAATCCATGCAAGGATTCATAATAACAATTCTAGTGTTTTGTATGAAAGTGAATTTGTTTCCACTATCAGAAATTCTTCCACATTCTCCTTCATATGTGTAGAAATAGTCCACAACTTGTGGTTCAAGTAAAGGTGGAATAGAGAGTTCAATAATTCCACCAGCCATTTCAAATTGAGAAAAACTTGCTGAAAAACTTCCTTGTGCTATTACATATAGTTAAAGAGGTTAAATTGTGCTTCAGTAATCTTATTAGAGGATAAGTTTCAATTACGTTCAATTATGTTATTTGGCAAGTAAATTAAATTAGAATTCATTCTTAAAAGTAAACCTTTTTGAATTAACGTAATGGTGTTCAACAGAGAAGTTAAGCAGAGCATAGCAAGTGTATATTAAGAAAATTGGTAACTTAAATAAAAGCAAAAAATTACAACCAAATAGCTAGAACTTCTTAATCTTATAATCCTATTTACATATTTCCTTTTTTAATGGATTCTGCTGCTTGTAATTGATCGCAGCACTTGTGCTTATGTACTTGCAGTAGTGAAGATCAAGTTTGGTACCATGTATTTTCCAAATAGTTCAACTCAAAATTGTACTGTCATTATGATGAGTCAACCTTGAGCAGATTGTAGCTGAGCTGAATATGATTCTTTATAATGTCCTCTATAACAGAAAAAAGTCATAAGGAATCCTTCTAGTGGAACATGGGGGACACTAAAATATTAATAATTGTTTATATTTTTGTGCTTTTTGGTATTTTTGATCATATTTTTGTTTTGGTACCACTTACAACAGTTAATTTACCCTGAGATAGCTCATGAATAGGCCAACATTTTTATACTATTAGTCTAGACATGCTAATTGCCTACCTAAGATACACAATCTAGTAATATTAATGTCATTTTCATAGTTTTGGGGCAGAACTAAAATTCTGTAAGGGGAGGGTTGGCGGAGTGGGGTTCCATTGACAATGAAGGTAAAATAACTATAGCAACTTGTTAAGGAAAAATGCTCTATAATGTATTTCCTATAGAACTAATTTTCAAAGGTGTTTGGTCCAAAATTAAAATAAATTAATACAGGAGATTATCATAATAAAAGATAAAAAGAATTTATGAAGACATTTAGAAGTAGAAATTAAAAGCAACAACAACTAGCTAAAATTCTGTCCAGAATTAATGAATGGGAAAACCTAATCAGCTTTGCCATCCCATGAGCTTGGTCTACTTGCCATAGTAAAATTCGTGACTTAGCATATTAATAAGTTACCAGAATTGCACTTATTAGAAGGTTGCAATTAATCGAGGACAAAAACACAATGACAAATAATAAGTTATTGCTGTTATACTTTTATTCCACTCAACATGTAAGAAATGTAGTAGTAATAGAAAAAAGGTCTCATTCTATAAAAGGGGGCTCGAACTACACTAGTCAACTCCCCCCCCATTCCTCAAAAATTTGGCACTGTTATGCCTCAAAACAATTGCAAAAATATCTTTCTCAACATTTTTTGCTACAGATTATGTGTTTATGCTAAAATCCCAAAATATTGTGAGGGGAATACATTATAAATGGGTCCTACACTTTGAAAAATGCAATTAATTAGTCAAGATTTACCATATCTTGCAATAAAAATTTCTCAATGGTTTTTAAGACAAAATGTGCTTGACATACCAAAAGCTCAAAGAGTATACTTATGGTGTACACATAAAATGGAGATCATTGTGACAATCAAGTGGTCATAAATTTAAAAACATCAAATTTCAGAAGAAACAAAAAAAAATTGTTAACAATATTATAGTAAGTGATATGGGGCAGGCAACAACTCGGTATTTCTGTGTTCTGTATTCAGTCTCATGTATTTAGCATAATATGATTATCTCTTGTACTTGGTAATATACACAGAAGTTGTGAAGCTTAGCTGAATCAGATTTTGTGATAAAATCTTATGTTGAATATTACCACTTTTGCACACAAACTTTCGTATCATAAATAATCAAGTGTTACTCCAGTTTTAACATAATACATGCTAACCAAGACTTGCAGCTCTTCGTTACCAGATATGTTCTGAACATCTCGATATACTATCTATTATCCTAGTTGGTGGCAAGAAGCTGATTTGTTCTTATTGCAAGGTTCACACTTACTGCAAAGGATACAATGTCCCTGTTTTCCCCATGGTCTATGATGAATAATTAATTTGGAAGAATTATCTTAATAGCCACAAGCAACAACTATCGCATGTTCATACTTTCAATATTCACAATGCTTATTTTAATTCTTTAACCAACACTAAAACAATGCACTACTACCAAGCCTTGATCTGACTGAAATTATCAGATATATAGCATCAGATATCATTCACTAACACAGGCTAGGAAAGAACAATCTAAATGGTGAATTTTTACTAATTTTTACTAATTAATTACTTTTTTTATAGCTTTTACAATTTTCTACAGTTTGCCCTAGTATACTCTTTAGTCATCGGTCAACTGCACTATCAGATTCACTCACACTACCCAAATTTTTGGCTGTGTGTTCTGAAAATATCTCTGATTTAACTACATACATGTAGTTATACTATGCCCTCCAAAAAACATAATGCCCTAAGAAGAACATCAAGAATAGCATAGTCTGATTAGCTCATTCATAGCTGGTTGAGAAAGACGCATTGATTTGTAATAATTGGTGAGCAAGTGAAGCGAGCAGACACTATTAGGGGTGACACATGAAATCGAGATTATATGCTTGGACATGCATATGTAAATTTATACTTTATTTTTGTTACAATTATGTGTTCTTTTGGTAGTCGACCCGTTCCTAACTCCATTAAACACAATCCTTTTGTTAACACTTATTATCCAAGAGAATATAATTGTTTACCCTTTGGAATTAGACTTTCTAATGTGATCTAAATATTGCAGGACACAGTTATGGCTTACAAATTTACTGAAGCTCATTTTATAGAATTAGTGGCAATGGTATGTCATCTTGATTAATGTGCAGTTTGTCATAGCTGTTCTTACTGGAAATTCCATTGCCCACTGGCATCACCAAGAAAACAGAAGTAAATCTTGCATTGGTTTATCCAGTGAATGAATGAATTGAGAGAGTTTTTGTTAAATTTTCTGCTTATAAAACAATAAACTTATCTGATTTAGTGTTAGGCTCTAAATTGCGTGAGAATTCATCAGAATTGATAGTTGTTGCTTTTTCACACCCCATTAATTTGCAACGAGTGGATACTAAGTCATTGCAACCATTTCCAATTACAAAATTAAAAAGACTCTGCCATGTTTTAGTTGTTCAGTTGTTGTTGTTTTTTGTTTGTAGCTGATGGTAATTTATATAGTCAAAAATTTCATTAATGTTTTGAATTATTTGGGCACAATGGCTAGCTTGTCATTTGTACTAAAGCATATCACTTATATACCTGCATTCATGCATGCATGCATACATACATACATACATACATACAGACATACATACATAAATAAATACAAATACTCATACACACATACACACTTACCTGAAAAATTCACTTCCCGTTCCTCTGTCACTGGTTCACTTTCTCTATTGCTTCTGTCCACACCAAACACTGTAAAGTTATATTCCTCACAGCACACAGGTAATGCACCGAATGCCATAGTGTTATAGGCATTTGACTCTGTAACATCCACTAGTGTAGTGTTAGTATAATCACATCCAATTCCAGTGATCATTACTTTATACTTAAAAACACAGGATGCTGCTATACCACTTTGTAGGACTTCAAAATTGAACATTAAACCATTATTGTTACTATGTGCTGATTGCTGAATATTGCTCAACATTGGTGCATCTGGAACACCTACAGTTATGAAAGGGGTAATTGCATTATGTGCTTAAGGAAAATAATGTCCTTATTTCAGCAATATTTACAAAGATCCACAATTGAATTAATGATTAAAGGTTTATTTCTATAATTATTATTTATGGGAATAGAATGATTTTTAACTTGAAAATACATAAAATTCAACTAATTGAAAATTATCGATCTATGGACCTTCATCAGTGATATTCACTATAATTGAAATAATGGCTAATGACTTCATGTGAAAAATGACAATGGTTGAGGATATTAGCTACTATTTTCAGCATGGCAGATATTTATGATGAACCCAAATTGATGATAATCTTCAATTAAACTATTATTGCAATATTTAAGACCACATTATCATTCCTTAATTGAGATTATTTCAAATTATTGTTATTTGAAAGTCAGAATAGTATAAAAATTCATTGCAATAGTGCATGCAATTGCTGTGTAACTGACTGGATCAATTTTTTATCTACTTGGGCAATTAATAATTTTTAAAATTCAAATGAAATAAACCTGGATTGTTGCAACTACAAATACATGAAATGTTGTCGTACATAATTTATCCTTCAATTCAAGCAGAATATACACACAGGGTAAAAAGAGTCCATTTACAACCATAACAATATCCGTAAACTGTCTTGATAATTAGTTACAAAAAATTTACAAGGTTGTAGAGGTTATCGAACTAGTTGTCAACACACTATACATATACACTAATTTATGATTTAGGTATGGTTGTCAATGGACACTTGTCAGGCAGTGACAGCCACCATGCTTTCTGATGTCGCTAGCTCCAATTTGAGACAAAATATTGTTAATACCGGTAATAACACAGACCCGAAGCCAGCATTTAAACATTAGTACAGTCACACTTCATCCATTCATCCAGTTAAATGGTTTTCTGAAAGTTGAGGCAGAATTAGAAGCAGGGTGAGATGAGAGTGAAATACTAATACCATATTATGTTACAACTCTCCTAGATTAAATGGTAACTACATGAACAAGAGCTAAAACATCTACTAAGGGAAAATGTATCATTGTATTTATGTCCCAGCTATATACCCATTTCTAATACTGTATTACATTTTAATGTTAACTGTTGAAATACTTCGACAAATAATTATTGTGAATAGAAACTTTTTCCATTGAATTTCAGTTGGAATTGATGCCAAAACTAGTCCTATAGTTATACATAACTTACAAAAACACTAAAATTAATTCTAAACACCTGCATAGTATTGCCTAAATTGAAATACTTGAGTTAAGAAAGAGTTCAACATATGGTGGTAAACAACTAATTACATGCTTGCCATTTGTGCACAAGCAAATCATTTATATGTAAGGGTGGTATTCAGTCCTTTAAACATGAGATGGTGATTTTAAAGTAGGAATAGACTAAAACCATTTTCTAAAATACTTTTTTTTAAGTTGCACCAACTATGGCATTAAAGAAACTTTACCAATAGATTCTTTTGAAATAACTGCTTATTTTAGTAGTTGAGAGATTATCAAATGCTACTTAGTAAAACTAATTTTTTTTTTACTACAGGAGCTAATAATACGTTAGAACCCGTTGCTATATTGTTACTAGGTGTACTAACTTGGTAAGTGTGCACTATTTTTTGCCTTTAGGTATATGAACTGTGCATACTAACAACCCTTGGGGTATTGCTATTTTTGAGTTTTAGTTTAATAGAATAGGCAGGATAAAGCAGGAGGGAGCAGGTTATGTGAGGCCGGATATGGGAGGGTCTACTACTCTCTAATATCCACCTACATGGGACCAGCCCTACCATATAACTCTCCTGCCGCTCTCATACCACAGGAATTTACCATAGCTAGCTGCTTTACTGCTTACTGCAGAGCAGCCCAGGTAGAGTTAGATCTGGAGATAACAGCTGGCAGCTACAACGCTAAAGTAAACTTTCTGGCGTGCTTCAATTGAATTTTAATTGAATTTTAATTTTGGGCCAGAAACACGGAAGAATTTGCTTGACACCGAAAATGCTGCTAAACAAAGTTGCTAGTGGAAACTGGGCAGGCCTGGGTAAACGGGATCTAAAATAGTAAGAGCATGCGCTTAGGTACTGGTGGATTTAGTGCACTAAATGCACCAGTACCCAAGCGCTTATGCTCTAACTATTACTTATTAATAATGTTTTTCCAGTATTGTGATGTTTATAATTTTTTATTATTATTATCGGCAACCATCAAACAGTTAGATAACTTTGTTTTCAAAGAAAGCTTGAAAAAAGACTCTGGCTAGGCACAAGACATCAGGCCTAAGCATAGTCACCAATTGCCTTGGTTTTGTTAAGACTAAATTTTCAGTGCATGTTTCCATGTCTTATCCAGTTAATTGATTTTCCAATTTTTGAAACCAATAGTTATCATATTTACGAACCAGCTTTGCCTGGCAGGAATGCTCCATTATTTCCTGCCAGTTCTGGAGTCCAACCTGGTTTATAAAATTCTTCATTTTTTTTAACACTTTCTGTTAGTAGTTGCACTCATCCAGATTAAATGCAATAGAATTTCCACTACCTATTCGTAGTAGTTAATTAAAAGTTCACCTTGGTAGCTAAAGCCTTCTTCAATGATTAATGGACACAAAGAACATCATGCACTGCCTTAGTGTTAGAATAACAATTTCTGTTAAAATAGAAGAAGTGTCAGTGTGTGTTCAGGTTTTTTTATTCAAGAAAGTTAGCAACTGTGAAATGAAGGAATAACTGAAAGTTAAGTCTAATTCTTACTTCACTAAATAGTAAATAAATTTTAAAATAATAAAGACATTATTATTGGTGCTGTGAGATTCAAGGTGTCTCTTGCTCAGCCTAATCTAAACTGACAAAGATTCATTATTCCAAAATAGCTACAATAATACAATAATGCCATATCCAGACTCACACTAGGGAAGTACTGGATAAACTAGATATATACATGTACTTCTATTCAACATTCCTGTTGTTGTTTTTTCACCACACAACAGTTCCCACTGCACTGCAGGTAAAACTCATCATTGCCAATGAATCATTTGTATTATGTCAGCATTAATCCAGTTTGAAAGTCAACATTCATCTGGTGTAAGGGTCAGTAGTGACAAGTAATAAAGTGGTATGACCCTTGACCCTGGCCATATAAGCTGCACCAGTACTGCCAGTCATATATAAAAAGTAATGTTAGTGGCCAAGTCTACTTAATGTTCAAGAATGAGTGACACTAATTTAGTGATAATATGCAACCAAGAAAAACAACAACAACATAATTTTATAATAAATATTCAGGTGGTATATTATGTCTTGTCTGCACAATCTTTTTTTACACTACAGACACCTATAAAAAATACTTCGAATTGTTTTTCCATCACATTAACTAGTAACAAATTTTAGGAGTAAATTTGATGTAAGTAAGAAAGCAGTTAAATTAAATTCAGCATCGAAGATGCAAACCATTAGCACTACTATTACTCTAGTTAGCTATTATAGTCCATTCCAATGAAAAATTTTTTGCTGATTTGTATTCAGATGTGGTCCTAAGATAAATTCAACTTGGTTGCCCAAGTGGCAACCACGGATAACTTCTGGAATTTTCGTGGTTGTGGCTCTAATGCTATTATGCTCTACAGCCACTTTGTCATAGAATTAGTAAAATGACTCTCTCTTGGGGAGTTTAGAATCTATTACAATATTTAGGATTCATGGCAAAGTGCTAAACGATCTCAGCGAGTTTTTGCTTTTTCACTATGCACGCTATCTTACCCCAGTAATTGTTGGATATGGCTTCTGATGCCAAGGTAGATCTTATCTGTCGGCACCACCAAGGTTACTGGAATGCTGTATCTGCTGATCAGTTTGGTAAGTAGAATGCTATCAAGAAAGTCAAAGGAGGTCTTGAAGGCATGACTTTAGCAGCTTAGCTTGTTAGTGAGTGAATAGATGCTTTCCCTATCACTTCTCTGAGGAAAGTAAAGAGTATGATACTGAGACAGAATTCATACTGGAATAATAATTATTTCAAAGCTATTATTTTTATGATTTTTTTGCTGCCACAAAAGCAAATTGTCCTTACAACACCTAGCCATGCATTCAAATCCTAAATAAGTATCATAAATGGATTCTACACCCCATGGAAGAGTCATTTACTTAATTCTATGACAAAGTGGCTGTAGAGCAAAATTTAGCATTAGCGTCACAAAACCACACAAATTCCAAGAGTTGCCCATAGTTGCCACATGGGCAACCAAGTTTAATTTATCTTAGGACCACATGTGAATATATCAGCAAAAAAACTTCATTGGAATGGACACTTCTAGTTTCACAATTTGACTACTGGACTATTACCAAATCATTTGATAGACCCAACCAATAATTATATTAGCATTCGTACAATGAAAACAGTGGATGAAGCTAAATACTCTCCACATTAAATAGATAAGCAAGAATTAAAATTATTATTATTAATTATTATTATTGTTATTACTATTGTTGTTAAAAAAATATAATAATAATACAAACTTCGTATTATTATTATTATTATTTTTTAATAATTACTATCATTTTTACTCTGTGTCCAAATAAATGCAAAGAAATAATTCAGAAAAAAACAATTAAAAGCAGTTTTGACGTGAAGCCGGTAAACTATGCAACAAAACTACAACTATCACAAGCAGCAAAAAACAATTTTCTCATCTGATTACCACATCACAATAGCATAGGTGTAGAAACAATGTCTAAATTATGGGGCGCACCATGTCAAGAACCAAGATATACTTGAGCTATTGTATCCTCATAAGGTATTTATGCTATTATAAGCATAATTATATTGACAATTGCCGATTAAATTGATGAAATCCTATTATTGACAGATAGCTACAAGTTTGGCAATGTCCAAACTATCAAGTTACTATGCATTCTGTCTCTAAATGTATCAGAGTAATTCTGAATAGAGGTTCACATTACTTGGGAGGCGTGTGCCCCTTCTCCCCCGCTTCCCCCCCCCCTCCCCCTCCAACGTGCCCCGGCCTGATTCCTAATAGCTAATGGTCACATATTAATACACTTTCATTTCAACTGAACTTTTATAAACCCTCAGTGTGAATGACAAAAAGGTTTATCCATCAATCAGCTAACATTACGACACAACATTCCAGAACAGTTATATATTGTTGTTAACATGCCGTGCAATCATAATGTAAACATCCCATCCTGTAGTAAGGTTTGAGTCTCAGTAATCCATGATAGCTACAATAATTGTCCATCATGTAGTATAATGTGAAGCTTTAAATATGCCGTAATGTTTTGACAATAAGCATACATCACTATTTAATATAATGTATAATAAAGTATTAAATCTGACAAAATGCTAAATATTGCTGTATTCCATTATTTCTATGCTAAGTTGAAGAGTGCAACTGACATTAAATATAAATATGGCAAGCCTTAATTAAATAACTTGGGGTGAAAGTAAATAGCTACTAGTACTCACATTTATGTACATTATAACAACTTTTTTTTAATTACACCAAAATAATGTAAATTTATATTAAAATCTTATTACTACTTCTTGCTGAAATCTTCTCGTTCTCACAAATTTACTAATTAGTTGCTACTCCAAAACATGTCCCAATTTGCATTGTTATTGCTTCAATGTATAAGTCTCAATCAAATTTGAAGAATGTGGAAAAAGTAGACAGAACAAATAATGTAAGAAGTGCAATTGATACAATTTGAGTGTTAATTATAGCAAACTTTCTTGTTCTAACATTGGCTGTTAGAACAAGATAATTTTCTACTGTTATAATTATTTCAGCCAAGAATGACTGAATTACAAATGTATATGAAAAACAAATCTAATAAGTAATTAGAGCTTCTTTATCAATTTCAAATTGAATTTGAATTATAGCGTAAAAATAAATGGGAATATGAACCTAATATTTTTACCTAACACTGTAATGTCAACACTTTGATTGACATTAGGATCTCCACCAGCTTCTCTACATAGAATATTAACTCCATTGAGTCCAGGGAATGCAGTGACTTGTAGTGTACTTGTCCTTGTAGGTCCTGTGCCACTGGCTGACACAGTGAAGTTACCTACTGTGACAGTGGTATCTAATGCAATCCTCCCATTATTTGAAGTTCCATTGAGAAATGGCAGAACTACCCAATCATATCCTGACACAGCTAATGTACAAGTGAAGACTAACTCATCTCCAGTACAGAATTGTGTTTGAGAACTTGTCACACCATTTGACTGAATCTCCAGAGCTGCTTTACTAACTGTATAAACAACAAATTTAGACCATAAAAATTACAAAAAAAATTATGAGTGAATTTCCTTAGACAAAAAATGCCACTAAATTGAGTAAATTATCATAAATTACTTGAATTGTGAGTTCGTGCAAATTAATAATTAAATTTTTCTAATTGTTTTTTTTTCTCCAAATTTATGGTATTAATTTTATTAATGAAAATTTACTTAAATGGAAATTTATCCAAGTGGAATCTAAAAATAATAGCATAGAAGTATTTCAGTATTAATTAAACTTCCGAGTTGTATAGATTCAATTTAAGTAGCTAGCTACATAGGCTAAATTATTATGTAAAACTAAAGCAATCAGTGCTTTTGTCAATATTATTTTTTTATACATTCTCTCTGTAATCTCACTACAAATATTGCCTATGTGTACTAAAATGATCAACAATTTTTTTTTAAGGAAATCGTAATGAAAGAATATACACATAATCATTTTAAACCAATGCCAATGCTTCTGTGAGCATAGACTCGAAGAAGCCATATTAATTGAGGAGGTCCCATATAAAAGGACGTAGACAGGCACATATTTTCATTAGAATGAAAAATGATGGCAGTCAGTTCTCTCACCAACTTTCCAGAGAACATTTTAGAACGAATAACAACAACTTAGCTCACAAAAAGCTTGAAAAATATGTAAGGAAAAAGCCATGAGCATCTTAACAGAAGTAAAACAAAAAAATGGTGCATTATAAAATAGAAAGAAATTAAGCTTGCAATTAACGCAATTAAATCCAACTGCACTGGATTTAAGTGTACCAGTAAATAACCTGATTTCTGTGCCCCTTGATACCACTTGAATATTGCAATAGTCACAAGTAACCCAATGCAACTAGATTAAGACTACCCCTTCTCTCTTTCTCATGTGTTCAAATCATTCAAAAATATTCGCATGACTACCCTGTACCAGTCAACCAAATACATGTTGAATACCATCAGGGTACAGCTGCATACTATTCTGAGGGATCATTATCAACCAAGAAGTACCTGGGCACACACACAGCATTAATAGGAGCTAGACATGATTATATTATTACATCACTTGCCAAAATTATTATATAAGGTTGTTCGTAAGTTCGTGCATTTGTTTTAAATGTGGTCTTGATAATATCAATAAATAGTAAGCTATTCTGGAGGGTTCTATTTGCAGGGCTGCCTTATGAATAAAAGAGCTAGAGGTCAAAGAGCATTGCAGGGGATTTCCTTTCTTTACCCTGACTTCTGGAAGGTGTTCAGAATGTGGTAAATAAGGCCACAGATTTTGTGTACACAGAATAGCATTGAATTATAAACACGACCTCTATGTTTTGACTAAAAGTAATTACAATAGAAATAATACAGAATTAATAACATTTCATTGCCACAATAAATTAATGGAGTAAAAATATTCCACTTAGCTAAAAACAGAATCTTTGAAAATTAAGAGGATTTCTATTGGTCTGTTGAGAGTGAGACTGTAGCATAACAGTACTCCTTAACAGTAGATAAAAATACAGAATTGGAGTGCTTGCTTGCTGTCTGGTTGTCATAGCTCAGTGGCAAAATGTTTATGCTTTAAGCATTATGTTCTGGGTTTGATTCCAGTGGTGACAAAATATTTTATTTCTGTATAAATATTTTTAATTCTATATTGTTTAAGCCTGTGAAAGAGAGAGAATACATCTAATGATTTAACTATCATAATTAATGCGCAAATATTTTGACACAAATATATTATTGTCACTCCCTGCAATAGGAGTAGAAACAGATAGTAAATGAAGTGCATAACAAGAGTCCCAATGTCTACAATGGATTATGAGTTTATTACTGAATCGAAAAGGCGTAAAAATAATGTTTTTTGCTAACCAAGTCAAATAATAAGTTGTGAACATATGGGATTAGAAAGCTAATTGTGCTTCCTTCAAGCTAAAATATCCTACAGATCTACACTTCATCTCTTGAAACTCTAGATCCAACTCTGTGGCAATAAAAGCAGAATATACTAGCTTGTTGGATGCTAAGTATGAAAAAAAACGTAGATACAAATTCCTATCGTCTTATATATCAAAAACGTTTAGCAGCTTTCACAGCATGAATCTCTGATTGAAGGTGATGATAAAAAGCAGTTTATAATATGTGCAGCTTGAGAGAAAAAAAGTGTGCACATTGGATATAGCTATGTGCCTTATTCTATAGTAATGTGAATAATAGATAAATATATTGATTTTTTTTCTGTCTAACAGTTTTCCTCCGATGTTCCAAAACTTGCCTTTTCTTTCAAAATCTAATTAAGTAATTTCTTCTATTAACAACAAAAAATTAAGTTGCTAAGCTCCGCTGCTTTTAAGTAGGAGAGGGAGTGGGGCTTTAGCCATTTTGATCCCTTTGTCGTTATCTAACTGATTGATGTTACACATAATATGCTGAAAGCTGGTAAGGAGTCTACTCCTTCAAATCTTCCTGATGTAAAAAATGAGTCCGTATCATATAAAAAGTCTCCTTATTATACCAGTTGAATAGTTTCATTCCATCGATGTCTTCAATATTCGTCAATAAATAGTGAACTTTCACTATTTTTATGCTATATTTTGTCATTTTTATTCAGTCTGTAATCATGTATTTTATGGAGATATTATTAACTTATAGTTAACTAACCTGTATGCTCAACCTTTTAAAGTTAATTCTTGATCACTTCAGTAACCTGGTACTTAAATCATTCCTAAGTGGTCATCATAATGATCAAATGGAGACATGCTTAGAACAATTGAACTCCTTGACTCACAAACTTCTTATACAACAATTTCAAAAAAATTCTAACTTGTGACCTAGCTGCTATTCTTCAACACTCGATTACACCCAAAGAGTAACAAATTACTGAGGACAGTGGAGAGGAACGGATGGTTCCTGAGTTGCTGACCATTTCAAAGTGGTATGGTGTATTATTTTAGGCCAATTTTAAACACTTCGGCTAGTGAAACTTGGTGCAATCAAATCGGATCCACAGTAGCACTGGCTATGAAAAGCATTAATTTAAAAGGTGGTTACCAGTCCCTTAACCTACCCCCTTTGTATATGCCCGTGATAATTACTGTTCATGATAAAACAACTGAAGTCTTCATTCTGCTGCCAGAACACATAGGAAATAATGATACTGTTTTGGACTCATAGTTAAAACTATATCTACAAAGTTATGTTCAAATATGATGGGCTGATTATATTTCTTAGATTTAATTTCTTAGAACAAATGGCAATAACATATAAAAAGTTATCTGATTAAAATATACAAACTCAACAGAACTCTTTGATAATTTTTGCATTAATTGTATGAACTTGCTATATCTCAACTAAAGTCCTTTATTGGTTACTATTAAATCCCCTAGATAATATTAAAAATCAAAAACAAAAAAAAAAGGTAGCCTTCCATCCAATGATATTCGCTGTTTGATTTAGGTGTTGTCGCTGATCAGGAACAGTTGTGGGCTGAGACACTTGCAGATGATACTGCAACAGAAGAAGATGTACAACGGGGTGGACTTACACTAACCAATATCGATCCTCGACTTTACCATGACATTCAGGTACAACTGAGCAGATTGATAGGGAAGGCAGAGCAACTTATTGGGAATGTCACGACAAATCTAGCTAGCTGAATCCTGGATGCATATCCGAACGAAGTTGGACGGGGTGAAAGTTATTAACAGGTGTCTGAGTGGAGCATGGGAACATCGATGCATGGGAGCTGGACTACGTCAGAACATGGGTAGGGAATGGAGTCTTCATGCATGGAAAGATATGACTAAATCTTCCCCAAACCAAGTTTTTATCAATGCAATAGAGCGTTCGGCTAAAATCTTAGCAAATGATCAGAAAAGAAAGGCTACAGAAGCAGTAAAGGAGCAACGATGAAAAAGTAAGTATGCCAACAAATGTGACACACCTTCAGCTCGCAGTGCTTATAGTAGACATGACGGAGGTATTTTACCTGACCAAGTTACAGAAGACTTTTCTCCGGAGCATCTACAAGAACTAAAATCTAGTTTCTATCATACAAGAGTGTCTGTCACACAGGAAGAAAGGATACAAATTGAAGAACAAACAAGAGATCAGGACAACAGTGATCAATGGCAACAAGAATGGAGAAAACGGCTGACAGCTTCCGTGGTTGGGGGAATTGCAAAAATGAAGGAAAAAACAACAAAAAACAAGAAAGTACAAGCACCACTACATAGTACGTTTAGAGGAAACCAGGCGCTCGCTATGGCAGGTCAATGGAAGCTGTATCTATTCACCAATATGTGTCACACCACCAGAAGCAAGATCCCAATTTTTGAGTTGACAAGTGTGGGCTGTTCATTTCTGAAACCAATAACTGGCTAGCTGCCTCTCCAGATGGTATTGTCCATGACTCGAGTAACACAGCAGACGCGTTGGGACTAGTTAATAACCCATTTTCTTTGAAAGACAAACATTTAGATGAAGCATGCAAGAATTCCTCCTTTTGCTTGGAAATAGATAGAGAAACAAAAGAAAGGAGATTGAAATGAAGACTTGACTACTACTTTCCAGTGCAGTGCCAGTTATACTGTACTGACAAGAATTGGTGTGACTTTGTTGTATGCACGAGAGAGGATATACATATTGAACGCATATATAGAGATCACAAGTGGTGGGGAACCCAACTTACAAAATTGAGGAAGTTTTATTTTGATGGAATACTCCCAGAACTGGCATGCCCCAGATTCAGGTATGGAGGCATTCGAGAACCATAGAATTCACAACATGCAATTCACATTTCATTATTTAATCACTTTAAATCACGTAAATTATTTAATCAGTTATATCATCAACCTTGCTTTTTTTCTGCATTCAAATGCATCTTACAATTATGGAAACAGCTGTTACTGTTTTTGTTTTTCACATCAACAAACATCATAATTATGAAGAAACAATTTCCTACTGGCAGTCTATTCATGTAACCTAATACAAGCTGCGAGTCCCAAGCCACTAAACCTGACACCACAAAACCAAGTGTTAACTTATTAATGATATTCATGGTAGCAATTGGGCTCCTTTGAATGTGTGGGTGTAACACTATACCAGAACCTTAAATCCCCTAGATAATTATGAAAAATCAAAAATAAAAGAAAGGTAGGTAGCCTTCCTTCCAATCTTCCCCAACTTGCATTACTTCCAAGTATAATATTCTTGATAGCTAGCATTGCATTCCAAATGTAGTGCTCAAGATCACAGTTTAAATGTGTTTGAGGGTGTAAATTCATTACAAGCTACACATGTTCATAGCTAATAGTCAACAGGAATAGTTAGTGAATTATAGGGACCTATAATATAGTGTAGCCAATGATCACTAAGTGGCTAGAGCTACAACTAAGAGTAACTTACTGCTCACTAACTGGATGGCACACCAAATAGCGGAATACAGCCACATTGCGCAGAGTGTCCGAAATATGAAGTGAATGGCATGGCTAATGAAAGCTAATACACCACCACATAACAACAACTGCTCACGTGAAATTCTAATTGTAGATTACGTCGGGGTCAATTATGCGGAATGACATGACAACGAGAAGGCCGTGGTGTGCAAGGGACCCTATGTGTTCATAGTCATAGATACTTGGAAATATCTGAAAGCTGCATGACAATCATGAAATTCACGGCGTCGGATGGCGGCTGAGCAGGCATGACCACACCAACATTTTTAACAAAAAGGGGCGCGTCTATTGTAGCCTTTACCTGAACGCGTTCTCGTTATCGAACTTGGGAGGACGAAAATCGAGCTACTAGGAGTCTTTCCATTAGTTATTTGCCACACATATTTCAGGAAAATAAAACTATGACTGCCACAAAAGACAGGCATTTGCATGTTCTAATTTGGATCAGTTTTGTTGTTTTTTTGTTTTTTTGTTATTGTTGTTTTCTTTATAAGTTCAACTAGCTATATTAGCTATGATAGAATACACTCTACATAATAGCTATTACTATAATTTAACATTATTTATTTGAATGAACCTACTGATTGTTATAAAAATAATTTGCTTTGTAATTTATAGTAAAATATGGCTTGTACTGAATTGTTTGGTGTGATTACAGTGACATTTGAATTTATTAACGCAGAGCATAGACTTTAACTATTTTGTTCACTTGATAGAAAAATCACTGTATTGTGTTTTCTATTGATAAAACTTGTTACTTGAACAAATGAGTGAGTGTGACTTCCTATTCCCCTGAAATTTGGCCACTTCAGACCGTCCACGGGGATGAGATTAGCAGCGATTGCCTCTAGTTTTTCATGATGCCAGATATGAAGTAAAAAGTTTATCTTATAACTGTCTACCCAATAGCGAATCAACAACATAATATCAATCTAAACATCTAAGCTCAATTCCACAGCTGTTAATTCATTCTGCTTGATAATTCTCTGACTATTTTTCGGATTGGGGTGGGAAAAGTGAAAACCTTGACTGGAGAACTTGATTTCTTACTCTCTACCTGTTTTTTGTAAATGGTTGAATCACACCCATTTTTATGTAGCTATGCTTTGTTTGAACAGCATAAGTTGTTACTGCTTCTTATATCTATTTCTATCTTGTTTATATCATTTGATAAAATTATGAAATATACTGCAAATTTCTAAGAACTATTTTTAAATAATTTAAACATTAAAAATATCATAATAAATATAACTATATTGTGGGGGTTAAGGGAACATGTCACCCCATTTACACCTCTGGATCAGCTCTTGTTGGTGAAGGCTCTTCTTGAAATGAATTTCTACCGTAAAAACAGTCACTTCTGAGACAATAAGTTTCTACATCTACTTGGTCCTCACTGCACAGCCAGATCATCACTGTATGAACTGAGCACACATTAGCTAGCATTTTTCAGCTAAAAGTATTGCAAAAAAAAAAATAATGAAAAAGTTAAAAATTATGTTAAAAGATACACCATCAGATTGTCATTGACAGTGAAGTAAAACAACAATGGCTTAAGCAAAGAGTGAAAGAACATCTTGATGCCCGTAAGAAAGGCAACAAAAATTTTAATCATTCACTGTTCTCAAATTTATTGTGTTAAAACTGAGTATAATCGATGCCACTTCAAATTTACAAGTGAAATTGTTTGCTAATAATTGTTGTAAACTTACATGCCCACAATTAAAGGTAGCTACAAACAATAATCCAGAATATAATTATTATTTATCCTATTCCGCACCGTCCTAAAATTATGAACTCTGAACATACGCACATTTGCCAATTCTGATTCACGAGTAGATAAAATTACATATATCGAAATTTTGTAGTAATCTGAATCTGCCCCAAAACTTCGGTGGCAACGAAATTTCCTGGCAATTCTCTTGGTTTTCATGCTACAATCATACGTAACATTGCCACCAATATTTGAGAGGTGGGGCCAAAGTATTATGGCTGGAAGGGGCCACAAGACCCAATTCCTAGCGTATGATGTGTAGTAAAAACGTAATTGTGGTAATTGGTTGATTAATTAAAATTACAGTTATGACATTGGTTTTATTGACATGCTATACCATTTTTCAGCTACCAACTGTCACAAAGTTATTTCTAGATGTGTTAATTTTGTTAACATCTAATTGTTCAACTACTACTCACTAACAAATTCTATATTACCACAACTACATAACAAACTGTTACGAGCTTCACTAAAACAAATTTGGACATTGAACGTTCATAGCGTTTAGCTACATCATATAGCTTCATAAACACTCGGCACTTCGATCTCAGGAAACGAAGTGGCAGGTACTTCAGTTCTGACTTGCACTTTTCCATAAGCTGAGCACTCTTCCATAACAACTTCACCATCCTGAACTTCAACTTTCTTTTTCTTTGACTTTTGTGGCTGTTTATGTTGATCATATTTCACATCTTTCTGATTAAAACTCCTACTAGCTCTATAAAGGTTAATGATGATAAGATATAGCTAATTAATGAAAAATGGACAGTAACAGAACAGACACCTATACACTCCCTTTGTAAAAACATAGACAAATATATCATATTGCAAGTTGCTTGTTCTCATTTGCTACTGTATAATACAGCCACTTAGTGCAAAGTTATGAAATTTACGAAAATAGCAATTTTATTTACTCCTATATAAATGTTTATGGTTAATTGTTTGTGAGAATATATTTTGTCAAGAGTAAAAATATACATAACAATTTCATGAATTGAGTTGCTCTGATCAAAATAAGTCCAAATGATCCTTTGTACTACTGCTAGGGTTATCTTAGCAACTGAGCATGTACGGTTGTCAAAATCTCAAATTTTACATGAATAGAAAACTGAAATAAAAATTGTCCTGAAGTATTATAAACTGTCAGTGACCATAATTCTTTTATAAACATCAGAATCTGCTTAATGGCTATTATTGCTACATTTCTATACAAGTGAAAAGAAGGAAAATACTACCAATTAATATCTTCAAATGCTATTATGCAAGTATGACTTACAGTTCCATAAAAAAAATAAGTCATTTTTCTTCAAGCATATGTGGCTTGAAAATTTTATCAATTAGCTATGTGAATTAAAAATTTGAGACAAAGATTTTGTTGTCTGCATGACTATTGACAATAATACTCTCTAAAAGCACAAAAAATGAATAATTCTATAGAAAACATATTTTAATCTTCCCATTAGTACAAAGTCATAGTATTCAGTTATTCACTCTTAAGGATGTCATGTCACACATCAGCACAGTCAGTGTGTCAACAGCTTAACAGAAGCATCAAAGTTAAATATTAAAAAAATTGAATAAAATCTACTCTGACTATTCACTCTACTTTTGTGTTGTAAAAAATGATTTTATATTTTAAGAAACAATTAATGTAACCATATACAAAAATCTTCAATAGCTAAATGGACATGTGCAATGAATAAAATATAACACCAATTCACTTAATTGTTGGTCAAATTTTTATGTCAGTTACAAACAGTAAAATGAACTACAAACATTATACTCAATCATATACTTACTTCAATTTGCACCCAAGCACAATATTTATGGCCACAAGTGTAGTTATTATAGCAGAACCAATTGTAGTTACACCAATTAAGCTGCCAATGCAGATATCACATGTCTGTGATGTTTGGTGTCTCATTTGGAAAGTGTTAGCTCCAGTCATGGTAAATGTACTACTAATTTCAACAGAAACTTTTTTGAAGTAATATTCAATATTGAGTTGCATACCATTGGTGTTAATTCAATACTGCAATCCATGCAAGGATTCATAATAGCAATTCTATTGTTTTGTGTTAAAGTGAACTTGTTGCAAATATCAGAAATTCTTCCACTTTCACTTTCATAGGTGTAGAAATAGTCCACAACATGAGGTCCAAGAACAGGAGGAATAGTAACTTCAATAATTCCACCAGCCATTTCGTTTTGAGAAAAACTTGCTGAAAAGTTTCCTAGTGTTATTATATAAATAAAAAGTAGCTATAGATATATCAGCCTTGAATTTTTATTCAACTTTTTAATCAACAATGTGGTATAAAAAAAGTTACACAAACTAAAATATGTATATAAATTATTAAAATTGGTATCTAGTTAGATTCAGGCTAAACGTTAGACATGTTTTGCATTATATCATTTTCTAATGGCCCCTCAATTTTATCATTGATTTCAATGATTGTGATCATATACTTGCAGTAATCAAGTGTAAGTTTGCACAATGATATTCTAACTCTTCAGTAGTCTAGACTCTCTCTCTCTATTAGTCCACCTAAGATTCAGGACACTCCATATTGGATCCTATAATGTATGGGTCCTGAAAATATCACCAAGTTACACTGCACTCTACCTTTTGCATCATACTCATACCTGCACTGTGCCTTGCATATATATATATATATATATATAATAATAATAAGCTCTGAGTAAGATCGAGATTGGTACATCTGGTATGGTATGCTCATTATTTTGCATGATTAGCAATTATAGAATTTTCAATGCTGGAGGCAGTGAAGTTGGTTAAACTGCAACAAAGTAGGTAGATTCAACTACACTACAATAACTGTGTACTGTTTTTTTTTCTAAAACTTCACTTTTTACTTGCTTGCTTACTTAAAGTTTAAGTGCATTGCAGCATTATATACATATTATATAGCAGAGCAAAGGACACTCCTTTATAAAATACTAAATTTATCCCGGAAGCTAGCTTCAGCTATGATATACATAATTGTGACAATATAATTATCCTCAAGATAATTAGTTGAGTATACTTTTGTTGTAATTTGTTCAAGGTTGACTCATCATTATGACTATACTAAACTTATGTACCATGAGCCATTATTACCATTACAGCTGATTAGAGACACACATCAACTCATCATAACATACATGCATTCACGCATGCATAGATACATAACACATACATACATATATACATACATACATACATCATACACATATACATACATACTTACATACATACATACATACTTACATACATACAAGCACGTATACCTGAAATTTCCACTGTGTCTCGACCTATAGTTGGTTCACTTTCTCTATTACTTCTGTCCACACCAAACACTCTGAATTTATATTCCTCACAGCACACAGGTAATGCACCAACAGACATAGTGTTGTATGTGGCATTTAACTCTGTAACATCCACTTGTGTAATGCGAGTGTAATTGCATCCAATTCCAGTAATCATTATATTATATTTAACAACACAGGATGATGCTATGCCACTTTGTAGGATGTCAAAATTAAATAACAATCCATTATTATTACTA
>WLWI01000617.1_pt1 | contig 32002 bp, 20 predicted proteins | sample 6701501 | NCBI WGS metagenome assembly WLWI01 (sample SAMN12718690, study PRJNA515312) | sponge metagenome | isolation source: marine sponge | host: Mycale hentscheli | place: New Zealand: South Island, Marlborough, Capsize Point | collected 2014-11-01 | reverse complement strand
CAGTTGCAGAGAGTTAGTTGTTACTATGGCACTGAAATCCCTTTACCCTGTATGCTAAATAAACAAACTGGACCTTATTTTCAGTAGCTTCAGTGTTAGAAGTCAAAATCATTCATATAAAAATATTGTCTTTAGGCTCGCTCGCCATTTGTGCTCAAGCACATCACTAGTATATATATTTAGGTCTAGAAATTGTTTTTGTTCTTGCGTGGGCGTACGTGTGTACCCTTTCTCCTACGCGCTTGCGCGGGCCGGATAACCTTCTTAGCAACATTTTGTTTTGTTTATAAATACCCGCCGTACGAAGTAGCGATGCCCAGTAGACAAAACGTATGAACGCTCGGTCAAGAGCTTTGAGGGCGTTAGAAACTCCTGAAGAAAAAATTAGTAAGGAGAGAGATAAGAAATGAAAAAGACAGGGCAAGGAGGAGGAGAGCTAAAACGAAACAGAAACAGGTAGCAAAGTAAAGAATTTGACAGTATTTTGTAGCCACACCAAGCATGCATGGAATAGCTGCAATTACAGAGAACATGCATCGCTCGCTTCGCTATTTTGTGCTATTAGAGCACATCACTAGTAATTTAATTCTCGCAGTCTGCCGCGCTTTATGAGGCTGGGAAGTTAACGTCCCAGCCTCATAAAGCGTGGCAGCTATAATGATCCTAGATACCTGATTTGAATAGCCAATAAAATATTTTTTGGTTTGAGATTATAACAATAGCTATAGTGTGTCCACGTTGAGTAGGCACGACCACAAATGTGGCAAAAGAGGAATGTATGTTTTTGTTCATCTATAGGTAGTATAGCCCATAATATACAAGTGTTTGTTGTAGTTTTCAGCTGTGTAAATTCTGGCAAAATTTCTTTACTGAAGCTGTGACTTACTTACAACATAATTATATATATATATATTATATATTTTATTTTTTGGGGAAAAACAACCTGCATTAGAATGCTAACTAGGGGACCAAAACACTCTAAAGATTATTGACATCTAAAAGAAACAGCTCAATGTTGCAGTCTTGCTAGTACAGCCAATACAGGCAGCCTTTGTTTAGACCTGAATTGAAGCAAGTGGTTTGTGGCCAAACACCAAGATGAAATGCCTACAAATATAAATGTATGAATTAAATTTATTCCAATATTTGATCCAACACATCTTTTTCAATGGGACACTTTTTTTACATTAGTTGGTTTTGGTGCCTACATTTTTCCACTGAATTTTTCAGGCTATTGATGGAGACAATCCTGTCCATAATTTAGTCTACATACATTACATTAGGTACTCATTAAGTGAATATACAATACCATCTATTGTATCTGTTAATGCTCTAGGTCATCTTTCCTGGTAGTCAACAGATCGTCAACTATACATCTAATCTGGGTATCATGCAAAAAAATTTTCATTATTGATGAAAAATAGAAGGAACTGAGGCCACTTCAAAGGGTAACAAGTTTTTATTTTTACAACCCTTTGTGGGTACTGATGGTTACATATAGCGCCTGCTCTCAGAATCGAGTTGGACATTCTGGTGGGCTTGTGATAAATCCCATTTTCATAGGTCTGCCTGTCAGCCAGTGTTGCAAATAGGTGTACTGGTGTAATCAGTATATTTCAATTTTCTAACAGTGCCCTGCTCTCTAGTCTTTCCAAATCTTCCTGAATTCTTCCTCCCACCCCCTTGATATTGTTCGCCTTAAAATATCACTTCAATCTTTCAGAGTAATGTTCCCAATCTTGAGTACTGAGTCAATTGTTATGCTATAACTCAATTTAAACAGTTATCAAAAAGTAGCAAAAGACTATTAATGAATGACACCTTATACTGGCAAATTCCATTGTATGCCTACACACACAGGATATGATACAACAAGGGAATGAGTATGTGATCACAAGGTCCAATTGCCTAGGGAAGTAAATATGACAATGATAACTGTTAATATCATAATACTCTATTATAAGTATGTATGTATGTATGACTAGATGTATGAATTATAAATATAGTTATGTATACATGTATCCATGTATACATGCATACAATATTATGTGTAGGTTAATTTTTAATATAATTTATAAGAATTTGTTGATGCTAAAATGTCCTCAATGCAAGCTATGTGAACGGAGGCCATTAAATATTTTTCTTCTCAATTCATGCAGTAAATTATCATCTATTATGCAGATTCCTGTCATATGCAATATTGAGTAAGTAATTTTTCGTGACTTGTATAACTACATGAACAGATAATATTTATCACAAAAAATATAAGCAGCTATCAACTGATAGCAGAAATTTAGCATTGGATTAATAACCAATACTTTTAAGTAATTACCATTATGTGGCTCAATTTATTTTATCAAAGTTGATGGAAAACTATGAAATACATTATCAGTAAAGTTTTAGCCCCATCTAATTTAACTCTATATTATGTTTTATTTGACTATTAAAATAATGGCAGAAATTAATTTATAATTTTACAGCTTATGGATAGTGTTCTTCTCTAATTTGATAGGCTTGATACTGTTGAATGATTTGAGAGAAGAGTATCAATAAAGTTGAAATTATAGCACAAGTATCATTCAGCAATTAAATAATATTGGGTATGATATGAATTTGTGTTATATATTGCTATAAGAGCCATAGTGGTCCACCTAAGAATATGAACTACAGGACATTATATTTTGCATAATTCTCAATTTTATTTTTTATAGTATAGTAGTACTGTAATACTAATTGTAATAATAATAATAGTAGTAGTATTACAGTAATGGTGTTAATATCAGTATGAGACTTACACAACAAAGAGCCGAAGGTCCAAGGATAATGTAATTTATACCATTGCTCTATCTATAAGAAATACAAAATGACTAATTTTTGATTGGACTGATGTTCACTTATTCAATTTCTAGGAGGTGCATATGAAAAATCACCTCTAAAATATCTAACTGATTAGACAATTTGAACGTACCATGGTATAAGTTGGGGGTGGATCCAGCACTAGTGATAGGGAGAGGCTCAAATATATTTAAGTCAAAACTCACAAAATTTAATAAAATATTAATTATTGATTTTGCATGATTGGAATATTAAGTTATGAGTGAAGAGTACAAGTTAGCAAACAGTTGACCTATACATTGCATTGGCAGTATTGGTACATTTGTCCTTATAATTGTTTTTTCAAAAACTTTTTTGGGATGGGCAGCCTTGGTCCCCTCTGGATTCTCTTATGGTGTATGGAGGTATGGCATATTTGTAGTGTCAGGGCTGTAATTGGAGGGGTAGACAGTAGTTTTTATATTACTTTTATTTACATAGAACTTAGAATAGCTGAGATTTATTCTGCACAGAAAACAAGCTTAATATATTTTTTGTAACTGTCCAGCATGTAGAAAATGTAGCATTGTGCAGCAATTACGTAGAGAATAGGGAATCTTCTTAGCTCACAAAATTCACGAATACACACACCATTGTTGTCATAATGACGGACAAGTGTATGATTGCAAGATACAGAGTTGACTTGTTCAGGACTATCATCTACACCAATTAAAAATTCACAACAGTATTAGTAGGGGAAGACTGGTGTGGTGTGATCACAGCTGGTGGGACTTACTCTGGTGGCAGTGACCTAATAGAGCAGTCTCACCTGTCACAAGTTGGTGTACAGAGCCTAAATACCTGAGCCTATCTCAGTCTACAGGGTTTTATGTTAGGGTGGCTCAGGTGAATTACTTCTCAGGATCTAGCTAATAATGTTACAGCATACCCTTGACAACTAGATGGAACAGTAGTTGCAAAAGGAATGTGTATAAGTTTGAGCAATAAGGCCAGATTGAAGTAGAAAAATAAATCAGGCAAGTTATATTATTATGGTAGCAGGTACGGCTACGATGTACACATTAATGAAAATTGTATGGATCACATTACATGGTAATTAGCGAGTTCATTAGTTTAAATGGAATGAATAAAATAGAAAGCTGAACTAGTAATGACTGAGTTTTGAATTTGTAGCTCTTTCTTTGTGTAAGTGCATATGTGGAGTGGGTTGTCACACCACAACTGGATTAAGGCTAATGAAGGGGTCGGATAGATATTTATAGAAATTTGAAGAGGCAAATAATCCACAATCCCTGGTACTATTTATAACCCCTGCTGCTTTTAATAGTTGCAGAGACTGAAGTAATCAGTAGAGATTTATACAAACTTTGTTAGTTTTATTTTTTCAAACTAATAAAAAAAGAAGATACAGATGGCTTAGTCTTAGTTTTCCCTACTGCTCCCTTTATAGAATTTCTTCAGTATAATGTCAAGGATTTACTATTTATTGATTTGCTTTGGTTAAATTGTGTTTCTTCTCAAATTCTTCAATAACAAGACTCCTTGAAAGTATTTCGTTTAATTTTTCCCCATGTGTATTATCCATTTCAATTAAATAACTAAGACCAATTTTTGAAGTATTAAAGAATAATATGAAAGTAGTGAGTGACAGTCACTAAGCCAAAGACAAGTAATTAAATAGTTTTGGTAAAAAGAAATAATAAACATAACAGGTATGCACAAAAATATTTACATAATAGGAACATCAATGTGTAACTTGAACATGTTAGTAATGAACATACACAATATTTTTGCAAGGTCAGTAGTTAGCAAAACTTCCATCTACTGGCATTTGGGTGATATCCTTTTCCTGCAGATTTACACTAAATTGTTTTTTATGGGACAATATAAATTCAATAAGGACCAATTAAATGTGACTGTGTCTTTTTGTTTAAATATATCTACTATAAATAATAGTTAGGCTGTAGATCTCTAAAAATATGTTATATTACCTGTCATGCACAATAATATAAAATTGTTTTGAATAGAATAAATTTCACATGACCTTACAAGTATTGTTGAAGTAAGAATTATGCATATCAATATTCACAACTTAACTGTTTTTAATACAACATAATAATAAATTCTTTCATATAGCTATATTCTTCTTTTTACTAGTCATTAAAAGTTATAATACAAATATTCAACCATTTTGCAAGAATCATCATCAGTGTATGGATAATATTTCAGTGAAGTCACTGACAGTGACTGAAGTAAGCAGTGTTGTTATGGTTCTTCTCTGTAATATCATCCATGCACTGGTGATGTCCATTGAATAATGGTTACAATGTTTGTATTAAAACTAGTGGAAACAAAGATAATATGAAAATTAATGTTTAATATTAATGCTATAATAATGTATTTTTCTTTTTTTGTACAGCATATTTATATATAACAATTAACGCTGCAGTCTTCATTATATTGTGGTTTTAAGAATAATAGTCATGCTGTTTATTAATGCATATTTTTAAATGCTTTGGTATTATTAGATTTAATGATGATGCAAATAGCTGAAGTAAACAATCCAAAGAAGCTTGATGTAAGCCAAACATCATTCACTGTAGTGATTCAATCACAATTGGTAGAGCTATAGCTACCTAATATTTTGTTCACTATTTTGTTTTTGTATTTTGCATGTGTTGTATTTTGATAAAAAACTTTTTCCATTAAAACATATTAATAACTGGTTAATTGTTGTGAGGGGCCGTGAATGCACTGTAGAGTCAGCGAGCTGGGGTGTAATTCCCAACACTCGTCCAAGGATCCAGGACCCACACCAACTAGCGCCAAGTAATTAAGCATCAACTTCGCCGGCTCTAAAGAGAACCGCCCTGACAGCAAAGGCAGGACTGACGAGAAGAGCTCAAGTACTGGAGAGTAGAACTAGCTATAGCCCTTAGCAAACTATAGTTGTTTTATTGTATTTCAAAGATCATACCACAATGACATGCGAATGGATAACATGCATGCGTGTAATGAACCAAATGTCCAGAAGTTTATTTGCTTCCTGGTTCAGGGTTGGAATAAGGTGATTTGTAATTTTTTTTTTGTTCTCCCATCCAATGAAGTGTTTTTTTTGTATATAAAATTTTGTGCATGCTTGAATTTGGTTCTTCCTCAATAGCCGCTGCTTCATTTTTTGCTTCTTTAATATAATTTGACAGATAATTATAAGCTCCAAATAATATGTAGTTTAATTCCACCTATCTAAGTAACAGGATTTTTTTTTTAGGAGAAATGTCTCGAATGCTCTCAATTAGTGCAAATTGTCAATGATTATGATTAGGAAAATAAAACTATTACTGAGTATAGGAAGCTTAATAGTTAGCTCTGCTTATGTTATTTGATACTGTGATTTTTTTTCTCAGCAAAATACAATTAAGTATCATTGATAATATCATATTTCTTCTCAGATATTCCTGAATATTCTCATACTATAGTGCGCTTGCATAGCCATCAATTATTAATCCAGACTATCACTTATTTCAGCTTATGTAATCATATAGGTTCATTGCTCCATAAAACAATAAGTTAGAGGATTATTTGGCATGTGTAGCAAAGGATCTTTCTTAGAAGAACAATGTTTCAGTCTGAGGACCTTCTTCAGTTTCACTGATGACTGAACAGTGGTACAAGTGTACAGGACATAACATTACACCTTTATTATTGTATCACCCCATCATCCACTCTTACTGTTCAGTCTTCAGTGAAACTGAAGAAGGTCCTCTGACCTTTCTAAGAAAAATCCTTGATATGACAAGCAGAAAACTGGTATCTAATATTTCAACTTACTTTTATTATTAAGTAGATTGAGATGATGGCTGATAACATTGTGAGTACAATACAAGAAACAATAGATACAATGATGATACCTAGAACATGCAAGAAAGTATCAGTCACTAATATTGAAGCATCACTATGTCCATGCCAAATATTATTTAATTTTTTGTACAAATACATTGTGTTATCATTAACAATAATTACTTAGTTATGTAGCATACACACATTTTGTACCAGATTTTTAGTTTATTTTAATTAATGTTAAGTGTCCAGTATAATTTATATCTATAAAACACATATAGCCTCTAAACATTTATAATTAACAACAATTTTTTGGGTGACAAAATAATACTGTTAAACAATGATGAAAAACATAATTATCACTTTTTTTTTGCGATATAGAAATAATTTATAGGTATATATTATAGTTACACCATTCAGATTATTTATTACTGCTCATAGGTCTTTTATGCAATTGGATTGTCAAATCCATTTGCAAGTATTTCTGCTACATTTTTAGTCCATTGAACGAAGCTGACCTAATTATGTCTTTCACTTTGATCAATTTCTATTACTCCAAAAGTAGTCAAAACTTATTTGAAATTAGATAAGGTTGTGCATTACTTGAATTTTAGTAAATAAGTGGCAAAAATTAGAGTGTGATCATTTTAATAGATTACTTAAAGAAATAGCACATCTATACTATACATTAATAGCCCATCTATATTATACATTAGTAAAAACACCCATGCAAGTATAACTAATCATTATTGTGACCACAATAAGTGGGATATTCATTTACCTCAAAAAGATAATTTGATTGCAGAATATATCTGACATGGAAACTTTTGATTTGAAAAAATGAGTAATGAAGATTGGTATGCCATAATTGAAGAACCACCGTTAAGGGTAGTGATACTAAACTCTCAGCTTACATGTATGAAATGGTTCTGTTTGTCTGTCTGTCTGTCATTAAAAAATGATTTTGTAATAGCTAGCACACCAATGTTGGTTTTATTATCTTGTTGAGATTGTAAAGACAAATACAACTTTTATGATGTATAAATTATTTGTCTGTTCTATCAGAAGCTCCTTGAGTTATATTATATCTGCACTACCTATAAAGCTAGTATATTCACCAAAATGTCATAATATTTTAATGTTGAAGTAATAGTAATGTTTTGCATTTTAATAATTATCTGTTTTTTTTCACTTGACTTACAATGATGTCCTAAAATATGCAGGAAAATTGGTTAACAAACAAAAGCAATTCTTTTGTCACAAACTGCTAACATACCTACATAAATATAATTTCTTCGTATTTGTCACACTTTCACAGTGTCTGAAACACTGGACTAAAAATTGTTGGCTACTAGAGTTATGGTTATAACAAACTGAAGACAAATTATAGTGCTATCCTTTTAAAAGTTATACTTGCTGAATCACAAATTAGAGCCAAATGTAAAAAAAAATGTTAACAACACTGATCATTACAGCACAATATAAAGATCCAATTATTTCAACTTACATGCCATTTTACATTTATTGCCATCTGGACTGAAAATTACTTTAATAGGTTTGAACATTGATGCACGATTAGTTCTTCTAGCAAAACTTGTCACATAGTATGAAACATTATATTTGAAGTCTATTGTTATAGAAATATTACAATTTCTATTGGTGACATTTATTTTGCCACTTGAGTCAAATAATAGCAACTGATACATTTCTGTAGTACCCAATTCTGTGCATATGCAGTATGACATCGCTTCAACAACACCCTTTTTCTTTAGGAGACATTTTGAGAAAGAATAGTTAGCAGCTGCAAGAATGCAATAAAATTTATCACAAATAGAAAACCAAGTTAATAACTTACTAATATTTGATTTTACACATGAGACATTATTTCGATTGACAGCAGGATAAGTGATGCCTTGTACTATGTATCCACTTTTTTTTATGTCAAAAGCGGACATAGAACACTTAGCCTCAGATGACTTGAATTTAAAATTTTCTGAGTATTCTTTATCGATGTACAATAAGTAGGTATCACTATTATCAGGCTTGAAATGTAATAAGGCTCCCATCACTGTAGAGTTTTCTAGATAGTGTACTGTTAAATATCTTTGATCTTTGTTTATGGTGACATTTTGAATATCGTGTGTGCCTATAAACATCATCATAGCAACTAAACTTTGTAAATAATATTCATATAACTTCAATAAAAACAGACATGTTTGTTGATGATGGGAGGGATTCTGTTAGAAGCTGTATTGTATCTTCTTTAAAAAATTCTTTACTTCAACATTGTAAGTTGTTATTGCATCACACATTTTTCACCATTAATTTTGTTCATTGTTATTTTTTTATAAAACTAACTTGACTCCTAGGGTTGAAAAATTAAATAAGTTACATAATTAGTGCCTAATTACAAATAGCTACTCTAACATGTCAAATTAATAACTTATTAGCTAATGCTTAATGCAATTTTTTGGAGTCTCTCAAGTTACTGATGATAGGTTGCGTAAAATATGGATTTTTAACTTGACCATAGCAATATTGATATGGCTAGTTTACTGCTTATGCTTGCTAGTAATTTGCATCTTATTATTATTATTCACCAATATATTAGCTCTAAAAACAAAATACAATATTGTAAAGACATTGAAAATAGAAATAATTGATAACATGTTAATCATATTCTATACTGGAAGAATTAACATACTTATAATATTAGTCGGAGCCCATCCTTCTATTACATATTCCACTATAATAGTGATGATTACTACGCACTTTTGAGTTTAAATTTAATACCACTATGCTTCCGTCATTGCAGTTGCTTGATACTTGTATATTTTCTTCAGATAAATAAAGAGCTTTAGTTTCATTGTATTTATCTTTTAAAAACACTGATTCAATATTACATATGGCTGGACTCTACATAATGAAAACATGAAGATCCAAGCTACAACATTAGTCACCATAACAATCCTATTATTACTCACTGCTTGGACACTAAGTTTAAAAATATGTAAACAATGGTAGTGAACAATTGCTACAAATTGAACTATGAAATTAATGATGAGTCAACATAATCGGTATTTACAATGACTACATAATATTAATTGACAAGCTTATTTATAGTTTGAATAGAAGTCTAGGACATCTCTAATTTATGCATACTTACCAAATAAAACATATAGATGTAATGATTTTTGTCCACGTAGATTGCTTTTAAGACATTTGCCATTATAACTTCTAAAAACATAAAATCCTGCTTGTATTGATGCCTCACAAATGATTGCATACAAATATTATTATCTCAATCATAATATTTAATTGATGAGCATCATAAGCTGTTTCGGTATCTTTTAAGTGAACAAAACTTGGTAAAGATTGCCTAATTAAAGTGTGAAAAACACAAATGTATACTTGGATTTTAGCATAAAATGAATGTAAAAATCTTAAGATTCTAATATAAAAGTGCTTATCTTCTAGCATGTCACAATTCTCTTAAAAAAGGCATTAATCTGCCCTACTCTATAGGCTTCCATAATATTACTTCCACAATTGGTGGATTTTGGATACTTCATTAGTTCTTGACTATTATTAGATTATTGTAATTCCTAATGCCATATAATAACTTTTATCATCTTGGTAATGAACATTATAATAGGTAGTAATAGTAATAAGCTTTGTGATCTCCAGTTTCCATGGATGCTCTGTAGCTATATGACTAGTTAATGAGTTTAGTTATGTGATTATTTAGGGGGTGCAGTTATCTGGCTACTAAGTGAGTATGGTTGTCATTCACAATGCCCCTTTCAATATACTAGCTACATGCCTGATTTCACTACAATACCTGCTCTTATTAAAGATATGGATGAAGATTGTCCTCTTCCAGCACTATTTGATGGTGACAATGTTATATTGAATGAAATGCAGCTGACATTGTATGGTGTATAGTTAGGAAGAAGAGCGATCAGATAATTGTCAGAAGTTGTAGCGTTTACAATAACTGCTTGTAGATCATTAACTTCCACCATATATTTTAAATCTTCAGAGCCCCTTGATAACATGGATGAGGACACATGATCCCAACTTATTGAGGCAGTTCCATTAGAACAACTGACATTGAAATTAATTGAATCCTCGGATATTATACCTGGAACATCTAAACCAGGTATTGTAATTTATTATACTCAACATCTTGTAGATACACACCATTCCATAAAAAAGTATTTAGCTAATGAATCATTCTTATAGTTTTAAGTGTCTATAATACAGACACATGACATTTTTACTAAGAAGTTTTTAGAATATTACTACTAGTTTTAAATGTCTACAATAAAGACGCATGACATTTTTACTAAGAAGTTTTTAGAAACAGTGCAATAAATGAAATATCCACTTGTTATTCAAATTGGCATCAAAAGGGCATTGATATTGCAGATTCCACCTAGCAGTGCACATTGGTATAGGTTTCGCATACAATGATAGAAATCATATTACTGTACATATATAACAATCTTAGAGCTTTTAGTAATGTTACCTTGTATTATAAAGGTAGAAATCGTTGAAGTACAAGTTATAGTGGGATATTCAACTGTGCAGTAAATTTCTGTGTTGTTGTTTTTTCTTGAAGCCATAAAAATTGAAAGTTTTCTTGATATAGAATTTGTTGCTGGCGGGATTAAGTGGATATTATTAGCAGCATGTTCTGAATATATTTCTCCATTTATATACCATGTTACAGTAATATTATCTTCAGTGTTCCATCACTGACAGGAGTAGATGCGAGTTACTCCCAGAGATTCCACAAAAACAGAATCTTGGGGGTATAACTGCGCTTTGCCACTGCAGTATTCTGAAAAACAATTAGCCAATTTATAGCATATAACTACTTGTAAACAAAAATTTCTTTACTGACAAGCTTCTACTTAATTTCTAAAGTGCAATCTCACCTTGAGCAAAAACAACACTAATAGTACAGAAAATAAGAAGATTTCTGACAGCCATAATTCTCAACTCAGTGGTTAGAAGACAATAAAAAAATACTTATGGTATCCTTGGAGTAACCAAATAAGGAAAGTACATCAGACAGTTCAAACAAAAACATGTTATAATGAATATTAATTGTAGGTTGTTCTAAAAAGTACTTGCAATGAATATATTTGTTATATTCATGTTTCTTTCATGCAGTTCATTTGAGGAAAACATCAAACCTAATGAATAACCTTTGAGTGTTCCTAGTATGTGGTAGAAGACTAGTGTCTGTGTATCTATTATGTAGTAGAAGACTGGTGTCTGTGTATCTAGTATGTGGTAGAATACTAGTGTCTGTTTCCCTAATTTGGAGTGTATTTTTTTCAAAGATATCCTCTATTAGCCCTTGTTGATCATGTGGGTGAGGATTAAGGCAGTCATCCTGTCTGTTCTGTCTCTCTCTCTCTCTCTGTCTGTCTGTAACAGGCTGACTGCCTACAGGTCTGTCTACTATTGTGTCTGTTTGCCTGCCAGCATGTCTGTCAGTCCCTCTCTGTTATATGGAGATCACTGACAATTAACTGAAGCACCAATGATGTTAACGCTCAGTGCTGCTATAAACTGGCTAGCTATTACAAAATCATCTCAGACCCAAAAAATAATTTATTGGCTAGCTATATAGCTATTCTATTCTAATCAGGTATCAAATAGCTGGAGTAGTACTGAACCTGTAGATGTAAACCCTGTTTTCATTACAGAAAAGGGACAAGGATACTCACCCCGTATAATTATGTTTTCAACGTGAGTCTCTACCACTTCTAGCACCCACTTCCAAAAGTTCATTATCTTCCCGCATATTTAACAGACTTACCGCGCGGGCAGCGAGAAATCATTTGCTCACGTGATTACGGCGTGCCGACAGAGGAAATTACACCTTCAAAGTCATAGGTACTTTATAGTCTCGCGTAGCCAGACCCTTTACCAACCGTAACCGCTGTTGGTAAAGGGTCTGGCTACGCGAGACTAGGTACTTTAGTGGGAACGACGACCCTTGGGCTGTACACCAATGAGTGTCCATGGCTTGTTTATCTTCTTTGAAAACAGCGTTATAATTGCTGGAGCAGAGATACCTGATTTAAATAGCACATTGTTATTATTCTTTTGGTCTGAGATTATTTTGTAATTGCTATAGCTAAATAGTGTATAATAGCGATAAGGGTTGGCACCTTTGGGCATCGTAGCAACACTGGAACTGACCAGTACAAATTGGTTTTTGTTTGTTTATTATCTTATTGTGTTGTTCTCTCACACTAATTATAAGAGATTGTGCATACTTAATGCTATTTTGTATCAAGATAAAGTTTACCACAATTATTTCAAACTTATACTTGCTTGTCAATATAAGATAGGCTATTTTCATAGCTTATTACAAAATCTATAAATAGAATAAGTTCAAATTACCTAACTTCATCATTTTTTAAGAAAAATTCTGAATAAATGTACCAGCAAGAGCACCACAGCAGCACATATGACCACTGTATGCTAACATTATGTTCTTCACTCATAAATTTATAATATTCAAATCATTTACAATCAATCAGATTGATGTATCGGTGTAAGAACAGGGATGAAAAGAACTGCCAATATAATGAACTAGTTGTAGGAAATAACAGTTCATGTCACTTCATTTTTCAATTAGTGTTGTTCTATGCAAAAGTCAAAATAGAAACTATGGTTGATATAATCTAATATTAGTTAAATAATTGTAAAAAGAAAGTTATACTTTTTACAATTGGCTCATGAAAACAGTCCTAATAATAGGCTCATTAAAACATAACAAAAGCATTGTTTACTTTTGTTGATTATTCAATTTTTTACGTTATCATAATAATAGTAATTATTATATTATAATAATTATGTATGTTATTGATACATATATATATTATATATTATATATTTACACATAGGCATGCTTATCTAGACTGGTTTATTATGAACATAAGCTGTTCCCTAGGATGATTTTTATCTTGGGAGTGGCTAAATATGTCATACAATAATGTCCAAATAATAAAAAAAAACCAGCAACAACAAAACTCCTGGCTAAATATTAATGTACATTATGTAAATCACCTATTTTATTACATTATTTGCAAAAAAAAAAAAAAGAAAAAAGAAAAAAAAAATTAACTCTTTATTTTGAGAACAATTATTGCTTTATAGAATACAATGATAGCCTATTGATTTTCCTTGCAATTTGTAGCTCAACGTGATATACAGCCAAGTATGACTTAAATTCTAGTTTTTCTAACTGGATGTGATTCTATTCCTCCACTGGGCTTCGGTGATAATAATTCAAAAATTTTATTACAAGTGATGAGTTGCCAACAGTTCAACTTATTTACTAGATACTAATTTCTATCAAGTGATTTTAATGTTTCTGATATTACTGTTGACATACCATTGTATGAAAATTTACAGAAGTACAATAGATTTTCTTGCACAAACTTGCTATATTTAAAATTTGCAGAAACTTCCCAGTAAACAAATCTATCTACTACTATCAGAGAGATGATAGATATGCAACTGCTTACTTAGTTCTTCCTGACCTTGATAGGCTATACCCAACCCTCTGGATTACAACAGTAAGATGTTGAAAATATTCATAAATTGATATTGTGTGAATAGCTCAGTTAAATTTGTTTCTGCTGCAGTATCTTTCTCTAACTCATGTGTTATAGCTAGTTATGGTCATCAAGGATGTGGCTCTTAAAACAATATAAATAAGTAGTGTATGTGCTAGATAAGAGAGTTGAGTAAGATTTTGGTCGTCTGATTAATGAGATCTGGGATTACACCAATCTCTTTTTGGAAAAAAAATGTTGATATGTATTACTAGAATCAATGTAACTTAAAATAATTCAGCATTAATGTAAGTAGAGTTCATAGTGATTGTGGTGAGAATTCATGCTAAATTTGGTGTGTTCTTCACACCCAAATGATGAGGTGTGCGCATCACACCATATTTTGGTGTCACTATTGTTACAAGTGATTCACGCTTAATTTGGTGTGAACTACACACCTTTTGGTTTACAGTGCAGTAGAACCAAGGTCACCACTTTGTGCTCCTGTTTAATAAATACATGTTGTGTGTAAATCACCAGTTTAACCTGGGACACATATTTGTGTCCTAACTTTACCAATAGCTACATTGATTTGTCAGGATAACTGAAAATGGCACAGTAAAAATTTTTTGTTGCATTGCACAAAAATTTGAGATCTCAAATTCATTTATATTCATACTTTTAATACAAAATATCTGATTTTGATTTCTGGGGTATTTTCCCCTCAAATATTAATCATTTTGCCCTAAAATTTAATTGGCACAAGGAAAGAATAGTTGGCACAGTGTTTAGAGCTGACTTTGCTGAATGGAATTCATAAACTCTTGATGATTTGAGTCAACAAAAAATTACAAGACAGTAGAGGTTAACAAACTAGTTATCAACACATTATACACTAATTAAAGATTTTATTATGGTTGTCAATGGACACTTTTCAGGCAGTGATACATTTCAGGAATTGTATCATGAATAGAAGAACATGATCTGCCACAATATATAAATCTCTGAACGCTGTGAACTCCCTGTCAGGAAATAGTATGTACCCCAAAGAGTATTCAGAAAGGCTTCAATTATCTAGAAATGAAATGAAATTTTGTATTTGTAGACCATAACAAACTCTCCAGTGTTATCCAGATTTGTTTTTGCCCAATAGTCCAAGTGCATGAGAAATAATGCACCACATGTACACATCTGTGGCTCAAATTTACATGCCCCTGATAGAGCTGGGGAGCATCTCTGTGTGAGAACCATAAGTACGATCACATAACAGGAACTCATGTAAAGCTACCTTACTCTTTAGCAAGCTTGTTCATGTTACAAATAGCTAGGCTATTACTAGGTTCCTCCCAAGCAATAGGTTACTGATACTTTCCAGATGGAACTACCGAGGATGGCAAATTGATGCATGCAAGAGTAAAAATGGTATAATTTTACTATTGTTATCTCCAGTGCTTTTACATACATATCCCGAGTTCAATTCCCAGGTTTTAAGCTTATTATGGGCTATTAGTAATAATAACTAGCATGTGCCCCACCATACAGTGGCGCCAGATGTACTAACTTCTGTAATGAAGAGTGCAGTAGCAAAAGGTACTTTAATCCATTATTTTCCTCTACTGCTCTCTTTTTTCCTGAGACATCCCAGTTTTTCGTATTCCTTTTTTCAACTCATGGATTCTTCACTTTGTCAACTTCTCCTGCTCTTCAGTATCGCTGTCCTTTTCTTTCACTTGTATTAAAGTAGCTACCTCAATCAGCTTTCTCTCACCTATTATTTTTCTTGACCATTGCATTCTCCCATGTCTCTGCCTTTCTTCTTCTAGCCGTGGTGGATTATGGTTAGAGGTGAGCACTCTTTCCCAACTCAGTTCAACAACCCAGTGTTCAGTTATTTAGAGCAGAGGAATGGACACTACAATAGGATTATAATATAGCATTCCAATATTCTTTTGAGGCCTAAGTTCCTGATGGTGTAGCTAGTGGTAAGAGTGCACGATTAAGATGCTGATGGTCACAGGTTCTAGCCCCGACAGGGGCGCTTTTAATTTTCTCTGCCTTGATGCATTTTACCAACTCTGGTTATTATTATATAGATAAATAATAAAAGATCAAGAAATTGTGAAATGTCTAGAACACATTCATAGATTAGATTACATTATTCATTGTGCTGGCATCATTTTGTTGGTTAATAATTAAATTTAATAATTCAAGTTTTGCATATTAAGTGGTACATATTATGGTATCATAATGCTTCGAAATATAGTGCAGTCTGTTAGCTACATTACTTACAAAGTACGAAAATTTAACACTATTTGGCACAATCACCATATGCTGAATTTTGATCCATATTAAATGTGATATTTCTTTGTCTGATTCCTGATTCCTGCCCTATGTCTTCATACAGGGGACATGGTAGTACAGTAGTATCGCTCTTTTTTCTTGAAGTTGTAAATTTTTTTGAGATTTTAGGTATGAATACAGTTATTATACCAAGGATGTAAGAAATTGGTATTCCCACAGCACATCCTATGATGATATATGTCATTTTACTTGAGCTTGAACCTAAATAATAATTTCATTCAAAATAATCAAAATCATGACTTAATGACTTTTGTAAACGAACATGCAGCTACTATAATAATACTTGGCAAGTCTGAAGAGTCAATATGTGACGATAAATTGAATAATTGAAACCATCAAGCATTATCATTAATAAAAAATATTACTATTCAGATGAAATCATTTAGTATAGGTTCTTATAGGAATAGAAAAATCTATATACCACGAATGGTAGTTCAAAACAATCCATTATGGGAATGAGCAATGAAAAATTACATACACATTGTCGTTTAACACAAACCATGTTGCAAATTTTTTTTTTATAATTTTGTTAAGCATGTTCAATTCATGTTATTTTTCTTATATTCGTACCATTAATTTATGTGTAATATGTATAAGTGTAAGTATATAATATTGGTGCATTGTAATAAAATGGGCAAATGGCTTGTTACAAAATTTCTTACCATCATTCTCATTGATATTTGCAGGGTCTGTGATTTCATAACTTGTTGTATTGGGCAAGTATATACGTTCGTGGAAAATTGCGTCTGACTGTCTCAAAAAGGTATGATCAAATGATAGACCTATCACAGGGAATACTGTGATCCTGTAATATCCAAACTTGGACAATGTAAACAACAGAGATGAAGATGGTCCGATTAATTCATTAGCAAAAAGAAACTGATCATCTTTCTCATGTTGTATTATTAGTGAGTATCCAATTACTTCAGTTTGCAGTGTATCTTGGTACAAGTCATACGACATGTTGCACTTAACTTTGACATTAAACATCGATAAAGTGTTGACTGAACAATAATTATTTTTCTTAATTGGAATTATATATACTGTAGATCCTAAAGATATTAGATTAATAATAATAATACTACTCTTTTTCAAATTATTTTATTATTATAAAAATTCATGCTAATAATATTTCCCTGTAGCTACTTGAAATTTTTTTAAAATGTGTTTAGAAATAATAACATAGTTGATCATATATTTCTTGCTTACACATTGTTCTACGAATGTGATGTACATACCTTGTAATACTCTTGCATAATGTGATAACACTGGGGGTCCAGGAATAATATAACCTGTAGAACTAATTTCATACACTAATACATTGTAATCTCCTGATTGAACCAGTGCTAACAAATGTTGTTCAGTATAACTTTCTGTCGCCCTCATAAGTGAAAAATATACATAGTTTTGGAGGGAATCTTGGATTGGGATTAATATGATTAAAACTCCATCATGACCTTGTTGAATCTCAGAATAGGTAATTGTTATGCCCAATGAATAATTATTAAAATTGTTATTTAGTGATATTGCTTGTATCTTATAAGAACCTATATAAAAGTATAATTTTAATATTGGTGTCATTATTCCATCTCAGGAGTAAGTCAACAACATGACTAAGAACAGTGCAACTTATACGATAGCACAACTCACACACTTCTACTAAACCAGCCCCAGCACCATTTTTGCCAGTAAACAATAGGCCATGAATCTATTTTGCCTATATCAATATAGTAGAATTAGTATTTCATTCATGTTGGACTTGTTGTGAAATACTTGAGAATTATACAGTTTTTCAAATAATCATGAAAAATGTTATCAGTATGTATGAGTAAAGAGTAGTTACTTAATGATTAGATGGAATGTTTAACTTACTCATGAAAATGTGTGATACTGTGAATCCCACACAGTTCGAAATATTAATAGATACTTCAAAATGTCTTCTCAACAACAATTTAGTTGTTGAAAGTGTTATTATGGAATACGAATTATTTCCAAACAATAAAATTTCAGAACTTGAATTAAATGAGTGAGTATTGTTAGTTGTTCTATCTCGAAATGTCATTGAACAGAGTAGAATTAATTGAGGCTACAAAATAGTATGAAAAATATTCTATTACACTACTACAGACTATGTCAATAGCATGAAAACATATAATCAAACACAATTATTAGCAAATAACACACATGTTAGATGAAGAAATTTATGCCTGAGCCATGTTTCCCCGACACAATGTCAATTATACAACTTATATAGCAGTGCCCCTTAACAGTATAAGTATAGAATTGAAGTGCTTGTTTGCCTGCTGGTTGTCGTAGCTCAGTAGCAGAGCGCTTGTGCGTTGTGCTAGCAAGTGGTCCAGGGTTAGATTTTTGGTGGCGACCAAAAAATTATAATTCAGTATTGTTTAAAAAAGCCTGTGAAAGAGAGAGAATACATTTATTGAGAAAAAGAAGGCTGAGGGAAAGAAATTAAGAAGTGATAAATTAGTGGAGTAAAAACATTCAACGAATAAAAAAAATCTTTGAATTTCATTCCTTACCCAGTAAAGAACCCTCTTCATACTTGAAGAGACTTTCTTCTGGTGATGGTGAAAAACACCCAAAGAGAGAACAGGATAAGTTATACTTCCAGGTTTTTTTGCAAGAACAGTAATTCCAAATCAGCTGGACAGCAACCACTTCACCAAGGATTTCAGTGAAACTTTTGCATTCAGATAGCAATGATGATGCAGGATAAATGAGTTAGATATCTCCACACCCACAAAAAATTTACACTATACTTGTAGAACTATCTACATTTTAACTTAGTGGTGTAATACCCTTGTACCTGGTCACCCCTGTCAACACCTCCAATATGATTATTACAGAAGACTGTTGCAACTAAGTGATGAGTAGTATCCAGAATACATAACAGTTACAAGTTTGTACTGTGATGATATTTCCCCTAAGTATAAATTATATTAATATTCTAGAGTTTAGATTAGGGAAAAATATTTAAAATTAATTTAACTAGAATGCTTGGAAAACCTCAGTGCTTCGATCTGGCAGTAGTGCCACAGCCGTAAAGGCCTGATTTGTAAAGATCATCAAGCAGTCTGTGAGATATGAAGAAGTCAAAAAAATAGTATTGCCAAGTGTTGTGGAAACCTTTGGTGAGTTATTTGACAACACTTGCTCCTAACCAATGTTCAGTTTGATTTTTGTTCCCTTGTATATGTCCAGCCTGCATAAGTATCCATTGGAGCTGTCCTCCACGACCCAAGTCTTCATTCCTCTCTTGATAGGTTTCTTGGGCATGTATCATGTATCAAGGTCCTTAGGACAAGCGCTCTTGAAATGTGATTATCACTTCATCCACAGCTGATTCCTTGACTGGGTTGTACAAAGACGTAAATATCCCACAGAAGTAGTTCAGCAGTGGTTACACTTTACCAAACCTGTCAAAGTTCATAGTTCGGATCAGTAGGAGGAGCCAGAGTGATATTTCTAAATATCGGTTTCTTGACATCCTATCACTAATAAGACTGTAATGGTAAATAGGGTCTTTTCTCCAATAGTCAATGGTGTGGTTCCCAGCAATAGTGGATTCCACTGGCTAGAACTTCAAACTGTTTGTTTAGGATATATTCCATGTTTGTTAGTGGAATCCACTCGCTAGAACTTGAAACTGTTTGTTTTAGGATATATTATTCCATGTTTATGAGCTGTTTGGTCATTATCTGCAGTTCTTAAATATATGTCTCAGTAATTCATGTCATCTGTTTACACTATATTTTACATTCCTTTTAGTAACAAACAGCTCTGTATACATGTGGCTGTTCTGCTCTTACTGTTCAGTCTTTTTTTGTTGTTGTTATAACTCATAAGCTAAATTAAAACTAAACTGTTTAACCAGAAAACTTGGGTGACTAGCTACGTTGGTTACAGGCAGGCCCTCAACCATAACAACCTGCAAGCATGTATAGATCTGAAAAGTCCAACCATTAAGTTGATTTCTCGGGGGAAATAACTTCTCTGGCATATTTATTGGTATCATCTCCAATAATTGTCACAAGTTCTGGTGCAAAAAAAAGTGAAAAATTTCTTCTGGTGTTGCTGGTATAGGGACAGTGGGACTAGAAGAAAAAAGGTCAGAGAAGGATTGTAGAGCTGGAACTGACAATGCTTCCGTCCATACTGGTTTTGAAGGGAATGCTTCCTGGCTTCAAGGTTCATCTTTACCGTCAGAATGTGAGAATGTCTCATGGGCACCTTCCATTACAGGAGAAGTGGGAGGAAGCAAGTCTGTATCCTGGGAGGACAATGCAGTGATAAGTGGGTATTCCTGTGGTTGATGCAATCACCATCCGTGTATGAACTAACACGAAGCTAAAAAAAGAAAGAAAAAAAAACTTGCCCTCTATCTCCATCTCTTCCAGGTCATAAAATTCTTCACCACTGCCCTACATGAAGACTTCTTGGCCATCAACTTCTTTACATAGGCCAAGAATTGTTTGAGGATGTAACTCTCAGAGCAGTCACTGTCCTAGCTTTAAAGTTTCTGTTAAATTTTGTTTTTGTTAAATTTTTTTGTTAAATTTTTATTAATTAATTTTTGTTAAATTTTTATTAATAAATATACATCATTATTTGCTTTATATATTGTCACTAGTTTATTTTTATTAATTTTAATTTTTGTCTTAATACACTAACTATGCTATAATATCAAGCAACAAATACTGTATTTTTTCCTATGGTACCCGTTATAAAAAAACATCTCCCTGTACGTGCAAGGAGAAATGCCACAACATAGTGAGTGCTCTAGAATCACCTGTGATTGTGACTGGTAATCAATAGAAGTGGGTTCAATGCCAGTTATGTAAAAAGGCGTAATCGGCGCAGTCAAACAACTTTATTTTAGGAAGAGTGAATGAATGAAATACAAAGAAAATGCAAAATACACACTAATAAACTTGTAAAACAAAGGATTATTTTTGTGATGCTGGCCTTGTATTGACTAGGTCTATTGAGGCCAGCTGTTAACGGGAGGACAAGGGATTGTAATAGTGCCATGTTAGACGTCCCTGGTTTGTATGTTGTATGCACGATTCTTAATGTTCTCATGTTCTTTGTAGCAATGGGTGATTAATCCTATTTGACTGAGGAAAGGGTTAAAGATCGGTATATCAAAGAATACATGTTCATGTCTCCCACCCCAATAACTATTGGCTGCCACATCAAGTTTTGCTCCATCCGCATTATGGCAGAGTTACATGCTAAAGCCTCTCTAGTCAATAGTTGAAGTGTGGTTCAATGCATACATCTATCAGAGTCATAATCCCCCAAACAAAATAAATTTGTGATACTGGCTTAAAAAGAGGTTGCTGGCCATGGTGAGCTCTAACTAGAGTAGTCGTTGAAAGACAATCACCAGCGGAGTTGTGGTCATTAGCAGATTGGTTATTTGGTTGGATAATCGAAGGCAGTGTTGTAGGAGTCACAACTGGTCGCTTTTGTTTGGTAAGACCAAGAGTCTGTGCAGGAACAAGGTTGTTGGAGCAGTGGATGTTAGTTGTTCAAGCAATTACCTATTCTGATGGGTAAACAAGTAGTACATGACCTATTTGCCTTCACACAAACACAGTTCTTGCAAATTTCTATCTCCATTACAGCAGCAGCTGCACACCATAACTTTACTCTTATATATTCCAACCTGTGCAGGTAACTATACTACGAGGCGTTAACGCTGTCAACTTCGTGTAGTGATTTCAGTCAGACTGCACATCCTACCAAATTTTTTCCTTTTGACCTGTGAAACACCTTCACATTTTATGCAGAAACGCTTAATTAGGCTATAATCGGTTGAGTTTTACATTGCAAACTTTTACACTGCCTTTAGCTAATGCCTTTTCACACCTAATCTTAAGTTACACTTCTAAAATAGTTTTTCTACCACTTCCCATCAGTAAGTTAACACTAGAGTGCAACAACTATTATTACATTTATGATCTGAAAACATAAGATACAAGTGAGTGGCAGACGCTAATAATAATTACACTGGTTTGATATTAATACCTCATATTTTTTATATCATTATTATTCTATTGTATGTACATAATATGAATGCTCTGTACTTACCAGAGAAATATTGATTATCAGTTGGTTTAATTTTGATTTAGTTTGTACAGTGACATCAGATGATCTTATAGATGGTGAAATATTTACTGTGTAAGTCATATAGATTATCATAATATATATTACTGCTAAGAGTATATTTTTCTTACCTGATCTAAAATTATGTTCTTGTAACATAGTTGAAATGGTGCCATTACCAACTAAATTTATTGGCGTTATAGAAAACTTTAAGAAATAACATTGTCCAATTTCATTTTCTTGATAATAGTAAACATATGATGTGTTCTGCACATTACAATCTGATAACAAATGCATTGAAAGTGTTACTCCATTTGTTTTGAATATATCAATGCAATAGTGAGTTGGTGCAGGAATATAATCCAAGTAATGATAAGGTGTCTTCCAGGTAACATGTGTATAATTATTCATCACATCAATGCTAATATTTCTTACTGAAGTTAATGTACCTACCAATTAAATTAGTATTGTCATAATTATTATTTTTCTATAATGTTGTATGCATGATTATTAATGTATTAACATTATTAATTTTACTCTCCTTTACCTCACTAAAGTTATTATGAATTACTCATAGTTAATGATATTTCTTTGCGTATTAGTATGGAGCAATAGTGATCAAAATTATACCATTTAGGTGTTTTTTATAATTATTTCTGCATGTGAAACAGCTACTTTTTTGTGGCTTAAAAATGTAGCCTGGCATCACATTACATATTGATCACAAATTATTTATAATTATCCGTAGTTAACTATGTGTGATTATCACTTTTTCACGACTTATTCCTGAAATAATGGCCCTTACAGTCTTATCACTATTTTTATGAGCTATTCATGGAAATGACTTTTGACAATGTTAAATAGCAAATAATATAAAGTAAATTATTATGTATTATTAAAACAGTTATTGTTCAAAGCATACTGAAATCAGTCTTTTTGCTACTTTTGCTTTGATGTTTTTCTTTTTCATTGCTAGTTCTGTTGTGATGTTTAATTTTATATAATTTGTGATTTCTAGATATTGCTTTTATTTAATCGTGTTATTGAACTGTGTAATTATATTCATAAAATTACATGGAAATGCATATTTAACTCCCATTTCATTAAAAATTAGTTTGAGAGAAAAATGTAATTAATATCGGAGTTTCACTGCCTGAAAAGTGTCCATTGACAACCAAAACAAAATCGTAAATTAGTGTATAATGTGTTGATAACTAGTTTGTTAACCTCTACAGCCTTGTAAATTTTTTGTTAACTCTAATTACCAATACAGTTTACTGATTTTGTTATGGTTGTAAATGGACACCTTTCACCCTGTGTTTATTATGCGGAGAGTAAGTATATACCCATATATGATGGAAATAATAGCATAATAGTGACTACAAATGCATGGTAAGATTATAATAATTTTAATAATTACTAAGGGGCAATAGGTCAGTCCCCTCAAACCTCCTCTAGACCAAATATATTGTCTTAGTTAAAGGCCTCATCAAACATTAATATTATTTTGCAAGTTTAGACATATTTGACAAACCTTGAACAATCATCTGATGCTCTTCTGAATGAAGAACTATTCCTGATGTAAAATTTGCTACACATTTGATTCTAGTATCATTCAGAGATCTATCAATCTGATGGAAAGTTATGGAGCCCAAACTGAACTGAGAATTATAATTGACAATTGCATTTAAAGTAGTATTAAAATTAATATGTTGAGTGTCATTTATATACCACAAGATACCAGACAGAACTCCATTAGAGGCATAACATGTGAACTCAAAACTACTTCCAGGTCGAATGATTATTCTTCTTATGTTTGGAGTAAAAACAATTGATACACTGCTAAAACATTCTTTTACTAAATGTACAAATATTATATTATATACATATATTATATACATTATACTTATACTTATACTCCATTTAAAATTACTAAGTATTTGTACTGATAGTTAAATACACTAGTGATGTGCTTCAGCACAAATGGTGTGTGAGCTGGTCTCACTGAAATTTAAATTGAATATTTTGTTAGTTAAATATTTTTTAGTTTATTGCTATTATTTCGCAACACAAAATATTTTTTATACATTGCATAAACCAGCACAGGACCTGCGTTGTATTGTATTTGTGACTTGACTATTGGACAAAGGATTTTCAGGGGTAAACAATCAAATTTCCAAGGATGTTATGGTAAGGATCTACTGTATAAACTAACTGTTTTCGTTAAAGCTAGTCTCCTTTTCAAAGTACCCGATCAGTTCAAAATGCGCTATTTTACCAAAGCTCTGTTAGATATAGCATTATATTGTATTCTCCTAGTGACTTGACTTGGGACTCGAACCTCTCTTATCCGTTCGTCTAAGTTACGGACACCTCTGTCTACCGGACACAAACTAAAATTATTGACTGCGTACGGATCGTCAGTGTAGTCGGAAAGCTACCAAATTAAACGAAACACAGCTGAACACTCTATATTTAAATTCTACATATTTTTTTTCTTATAAAAATTATCATTATTATATTGATTCTATAAAGGTCAGAAATATTGACTGGGTAGCTAAACTAAAATTCATGACTAAAAAGACTGACACACTGGCCAGTGTGAGATATACAATTTTTTACCCTAAGTCTTATGTAACAATTTGAACTAACATCCACACATTGATGCATGTCAAGTATTTGTAAAGTGTTTTCTGCCAACAAATATATTATTAATGCACTTTATGAGCTGTTAAAACAGGAAGAACCATGGGTACAATATACTATTATAGTCCAGAATCACTGCATTTAAAAGTGAAGCATCTTTACACAGTAAATATAACTTGCTATATATACTTTGAACTTAAATGTTAACTTATAGCTTTGATACTATGTTCATCCTGAAAATGTAACCATGTATATATTCAAACAAGTTACATAAAATTACCAACCATTATAGTCGGGGCATTTTAATCATGAACCGGGAATAAATTCCTTACCAAGGATGATGTGATTAGGAATGGTATTGCAATCTTCCAGTACATCTATTGTGCATTAGGAACGTCACTAGCTGAAATTCGATATAATAATTATGTTTCTGAGAAAGGTTGCAGCTGGGGTAATAAAACCAGAAATTCTTCCTCCCACAGAAGGTGCAGCAGCACAGCACTCTTTGCGTGCCTACCTCCAAACCCAGGACTGGATGCTGCTGGAAAGCATGTCCTTGGATCCCAGTAGCTATGGATGGATAGTAGGGAGTCAAGGTTATGAGCCAGTTCCTACTCTACAGCCTGTGGCCTGAGGAGTTGCTGGAGTTTACTAGCTGTAATTGCAAAGGCGATTGCAGCAATAGATGCTGCAGCTGTAGGAAGAATGAAGTCAAATGCATCTCAGCATGCGGAAATTGCAAAGGAATTACATGTAAAAATTGCATTGATGATGACGAAGAGCCTGAAGAAGACTCTGACCTCGATTCATGAGACTAGTTTGACTGTTTTTATTAGTTTAAACTCAAAAGATTGTGATTTTTAATGCAATTGCCATATAAGGTGATCGATAGAAACTTTAAGTGGCTATAGCGGTTCCCCTAGGGGAACTGGGTTTCAATCTTTTGAGGGGTCATTGTAGGCACTATTACCTACATTTTGGTAAAAAAAATTCTTGGTAAGGAATTTATTCCCGGTTCACCAAGAATTTGGGCTAACTTTCCCTGACTATTATGGCAATTGAATAGTTGATGATTTAAGTTCTTTAATACACTAGCTAATAACTTGTTTGGAACAGAAATTGTTTTAATAAACACCTTAGTAAGCAATTGGGACTAGCATTAAGCAATGATTTCTCAGAGGAGCAACAACCAGAGAACCTTAGATATTACAAAGTGATTCAAAGTATCTTGATTTTAACTTTAGTATCAAGTTGAAAAAATATTTTTTGGGTTTATTTCGAGGAGGCAGCAATTACTAATAAAATAGGCTAAGAAAAAGTAATAGTTGCTATTTTAATAAGTTGATTGCCAACCTTTAATTATACATATGAAATAATTCTTTCCATTTCCATGAAAAAGAAAAATATGTTGGGATAGTTTCTACGTATAATTGTAGCTAGGCACATGAAAATACACATTAATATTATTTAGGGTAGCAAATAATCTCGAGTTTGTTTAAATCATTTATTGCAGTTAACATTTCCTAACATTTCCTAATTCTCTAGGATACATAATAACAACTTTATTTTGTATACTTTACTTACTCATTACAGAAAAAATCATCCAAATCATCCAAATGGAAGGTGTAACAGACATAGCTGTAGCGTAGGTCCGATTTTGGCACCACCAAATGAGTATATTACGGTAGTACCTCTCCGTTTAATGAAAACGGGAAGTAGTATTATTATTATTACCATTACTGCTACGCCTGTCCCGCGCCAAATCTAATCACCTTGATAAATCTTAGGCTCAGCTGGGAAGCAAATTTTTCTCGTTCTAACTGCCAATATTGTTAATTAAAACTTAACAGACTTCGGCGAGTTTGTAAGAAGATGATTTAGAGAATAATATGAAGGTGGGAGTCAAAAAGTTTAGAAACACAATAGACTACAAAATTCCCAATAAAGTCTGGAGTTAAAATCATAGCAACTTGGGTCATAAAGTAATGTAATCTAATAGTAGGACCTTGACAAAGGTTGGATCATTAAATTATAAGAGAGCTGGGTGTGGTAATGTGGCTATTGTGTTGCTCTGGTTCTGTACAAAATAAACCCCCTCCCCCATTCAAAATCTTGGTTACAGGCATGATTTTATATTGTATAGAATTTTCTTTTTTGTATATTATTTGCTCATCAAATATTATATTAGCTAATTCACAACAATTTAAAAGCAAGGAAAAAAACACTATGCCTGAATCAGTGGCAAAGCATTGTTGTGATGAATTGAGTTTGTGGGAGATTGTGCAGTGAAAACAAGGCAATGATACTGATATTTTTTTTGTTCTTCGTATTTTTCTGCTACTATCTCTTGTAGATTTTTAATAATTTCAATGTGTTACAAAATGCACAATAATGAAAGTATTAGGTCATGTACATACATGTATTATTTTATCATGAAAATATAAATGCATAACTAATGTATCTTGGGATTAATGTTTTCAGTTTTTACTTATTCTAATGATAATTTTTAGACTTACAGAGTGATACATTAATTTATGCCATGAACTCATTAAATCTGCTGTACCAAACCGAAACTATCACTTCGATAAATTGTATGAAATAGTTATGCAAACTTTGGCCATTCAGACGAAAACTTGTTTTGACCAAAGTTAGCTTGTACAACTGAAAGTAAGTAATATGATGAGACCTACATGTTAGTGTTAGATAAAATTTAAGTCTGAAATTTGTTACATCTGTAGTGGATAAATTTTGGGAAAACTTGTATAAAACATAAGACTAACACTCTTGCATAATAACAAAATTAACATTTACTGCAAAGAGATAATCAATTTTAATCAAATACAATTGTTTTTAAATAATATGCAGTTGTCATGGCAGTCATCCACATCCTCCATGTAATCCACCTTAATTCCTGTGTGTATTTCAGTATTCAAATAATTCAGAATTCATCAATTTGTCCAATTCAATTGTTACTCATCATGACCACTCCAGGTCTTAATATCACACTCTTTAGCAATTAAAAATGCTCCAGTGTTGTGGGGGTGAAGTTAGTGATGATGACACTGTAAAGAAACTAGTCCCACCTGGAACATTGCTGTTTCATGAGAAAAGGCCTTGAATTGGCACTGCAGCAAATGCCAGGTACCCAATCATAGCTGAGTGGACTGGTGGGGCTGGTGGGGGCAGATGGAAAAACTGACTGACAGACTGTAACCCTCTCGGGCACATGTGTTGAGGGTTAATCAATTTAGTAGGAAGTAAGTCCTATTAGTAGGCAAGCAAGTCCAACTGCAGAGGCATTTAGAGATTAATTATAGGGAGAAAAGCAGTAAGTGGTAGGCTAGCTAGGGATAGGGATTGATAAAAGATGTGCTAACAAGAACTTCCATTGGTGTGCTAATTGTATCAAGCATTGTTAAGCAAGGGGGATGTAGCACTGGAGTACTAGAACAAACTAGCAGTTGTTGTTTCAAATGAACCAGCAGTATTGGGACAGTATAGTGAGGGCACTAGCAGGATCAGTACAATGTGCTAGCAGGATTTTTGCAGTGGTCTGGAAGGCAGGATTTAGTAGTGGTGCCCAGCAGGATGCAGTGGTGAATTAGCAGGGATCTAACAGAATGAGCTAGCAAGATACACGATCTAGTATTGGAGTACTAGCGGGAAAACTAGCACTTGTGTTTGCAGGAACTAGTAATGGTGAGCCAGTAGGGACTAGCCATTGCCATAGCAGGATCCGGTACCAGTTATCTAGGATAAATATAGCAAGGGTGTAGGAAGAGGAAAACAAGATAATCATAATAAGTTGATGTTTTATTTTTCTCTATTTATCCTTCTCTATAATATTTGTTGCTTATTTCTTATTGTTCAAAATTGCATATTTATAGTGTGACAAGTCACGTATGCATATGTTTTTATCATTACAGTAAAAAATTGTATAACTAGTATTCCACAGGGAATAGATGTTTTTAGTTGTTTATTTTAATCAAGCAATAATTTTCAATTTAATTAGCACTATATTATTTTATATGCCATTACTAACTTGGGAAAATATATCCAATGTTATGGAAAATAATATATCCAATGTTATGGAAACTTTGACCATTCAGAAGATAGAGTTAAAAAAACAAACAAGTAATAAATCAACAGTAATTGTCAGTGTAATCTATTGCAAGTTTATATCTTGATGTGTTTTGGAACTAAAACTGAAGCTAAATTAAATTAATCTGGTAAGTACAGTATGTAGAGTGTAGGCTTTTGCAAAAGCATTATATCAAGAGATGACAGAGTTAATAAAAAAAATTAATTATCAATGTGATAAGATGTACAACAATATAGGGTATTTTAATTAAAATTTAGCTCATTGCATGTGTATTTATGAATTCTATATCTATGCATTTATGATGAATGAAAAATCAATAACGTATATTTAAATCTAAGTTTTGGTAAATGTAGGAAATATTATGTTAACAATCCTGCTTTAATATGAACAAATTTGTCATGTTAAGTCATCAATTTTAATTATGTTTGAATTTTCATGCAATATTATGTTATTGCCTTATAAGCTATCTACGACCTCAAGTACTAGCTTTTATGGGTAACTACCCTGTATTGTCATGAAATTATGTGAGCAAATAATTTTTTTGCTGTCATGGATAGTTTTGCGTTATAAAAAGTTAATTGAGAAACGTTAGTAGTGATTGCCTCCTGCATGTGTAGCTTCCTGTGTTTTGAGGGCAGCATTTACTCTGACATTTTAACAATGATATCCAACTAGGAACAGCCAAATAAATAAGCCATTTGTATTAGCAAGTTAGTGAGAGCTGAGAGAACCTCCTTTGTTGCTTCATTATTATCATTATTATTATTATTATTATTATTATTATTATATTATTATTATTATTATTATTATTATTATTGTTGTTGTTGTTGTTGTTGTGGTTATTAGTGTTATTATTATTATTATTATTATTATTATATTATTATTATTATTGTTATTGTTATTACTATTATTATAGTTACTATTATTAAGATTATCGTTTGATTACGATGATTGTTATTATTAATATTATTATTACTATTTATCATCATCATAATAGTCTTATTGATAGTTTATATTGTCTTGCATCAATAAGCTCAAGTTACTCATTCCTCAATTATGTTTTTTCAATTGATTCTTTAGTATATAATGTGCCAATTATCTGTCTTTTAGTCTCAAATTTTCCTGTAGTTTTCTTATTGGTTAAAAAAATGGATCCTCTTTGACAACAGTAACAAATGTTCTGTCATAAATCAATGTGGGGGGGGGGGGGAAGGAGGGATAGCCACAGCAGTATTTAGAAATACAACAAAAAAAATTAGTGTTAGAGGTCACACATATGTTACTAGATGTTGCTGCTATCTTGAGAAAACTAGGTCATTAAATGGCATCAGCAAAATATGTGCTTTTCTAAGTGCTTGGTTGCATTGGATGAAAGTCACAACTATACAGAAATACTCCAGAGATATGAGCCTTACTAATGAATAAGTCAATAAGTATTGGAGAAGGGTTGGGGAAGGGGAGGGGGGGGGGGGGGGGGGGGGGGGGGGGGGGGGTATCAACCACCAGTAGTGAGTGCAGAGGTGTAATGTAGAGCACTCAAATGGAATAGATGGTAGTTGGTTGCAGCAGCAACTTTAGGATACCACAGGTGCAGCAGTGTGCAGCAGTCTAATAAATCAATGGCAAAGTAACCCCCAGCAAATATTATGTAACTGCGCTGTCTTTCACACAAGGCAACGACGTTGATGAGGATATAATCCGTAAGCGGGTTAGTAAGCGTACCGTCATCTATATCTACCGGAAATGCAGCAATTATTTAATTATTCTTGACAGAGCTATAGAGGAGAGCTATAGACGAGATCGATAAGTTGTACAAAATGGTGATTTTTACCCTAATATTATCTTTTTTGCTATCTCCAGGCTTAGGTACGCCTAAATGCTATATATATATATGACAACTTGTATTCTGTTTTTATTGCTTGCAGGAGTTGTTAGCGAAGTAAATGAATTCAAACCGTTTTGTCCTGGCGACGTGGCTACGTACAAGTGTTCCAGCTCTGAACGTAACTTCTGGAGAATTACAACGCCTCAGGGATATTTATTTTCTACGCAATTAAGTATAGTACGTCACAGGGTCGGAGACATTAAATCAGGACATTTCGAGACATCTCTTGTGACAATTGAAGTAATTACAATAAACTCCACATCGATAGAAACAGTTCTCACTATTGGCAATGCAACTTTATTTGCTGGAACGACTGTTATTTGTAATGAAGACTCCTTAACAACTGAAGTGGAAATTGTTTGTAAGTTAAAGAAAGCTAGAAAAAGACTACTCAACAGTACAATAAAATTAACAAAAATGAAGCACAATAGTACAGTCAGCGATAATATACACTAGCTAGCTATTATAAAGAGCACAATTCTATATACATATTTATTGCAGCTTTGATATTTTTACTTGAATATTTCCGCATCACGCGAGCGTTCTGTATTCTCCCATATTGTACGGTTTATATTGTACGCTACTTGTAGCGCGCGCGTAGCGAGTAAAATCAAT
>WLWI01000607.1_pt1 | contig 32424 bp, 44 predicted proteins | sample 6701501 | NCBI WGS metagenome assembly WLWI01 (sample SAMN12718690, study PRJNA515312) | sponge metagenome | isolation source: marine sponge | host: Mycale hentscheli | place: New Zealand: South Island, Marlborough, Capsize Point | collected 2014-11-01 | reverse complement strand
TATTCTTAATATTCTTGCAAGTAATGGTGTTCCTACTAGTGGTACTTTATATAACTCTGCGGCTTATGTTCTTCTTGTGACAAGAACTGCTGGCAGTTCAACGGTTGTAGAGATTGCTAAAAACGGATTAACAACAGGCGGTGGTGCAAGTCATCCGTCATTTACATGGGCGATAGATAACGGAACAAATGAGTTAGAAGCTACTCCAGTAGGGTCTACATCTGGTAACTTTTATTTTTACATTGGACAGCTAGGATCATTGTCCGCATCTTAATTTAAAGAGGTAAGAAAATGTCAAATCCATTTGAAGGTGTAGGCGGTCAACTTAACGGTAGCGTTTACGATATGGTTCCTGTAACTCCTGCTGACGGTGCAGATAACGTAGGCACTGGCAATACTGCTATTGGCCTATACATCACAGGAGAAGGGAACGTAACATTCCACAACAGATATGGGGTATCTCGCACAATAGCTGTGCCTGATAACTTCTATCTGATCTGCTCTGTTAACCGAGTCCTAGCTACAGGTACTACTGCCACTGGCATTCATGCAATGGTGGTGTGATGATTGGCGCTAATGTAAGTGCATTCTCTATCGGCAAGGCTGTTGGCCGTGGTGGTGGTGGTGGTGGGCCATTTCAACTTACTTACGCTGTGCAAGCTGGCGGAGCTAGTGGTGGTGGAACTGGCGCTCCTATGGGTGCAGGTGGTGGCGGTGGATTACTAACGGCTACAGACACCACAACTTTTTCTACTGCTACTGGCACTGCCTATACGGTAACAGTTGGAGCAGGAGGTTCAGGGTTCGGTGGCGTATCTAACACTGTAGGAAACAACGGTTCTAACTCTACTTTTGCTAGTCATACCTCGACAGGCGGTGGAGGCGGTGGTTATGGCGGCGCTACTTACGGAGTAGGTTCGGGAGGATGCGGAGGAGGTACTGGTTATTGGGGAGCGCCAGCAGGAACAGGAATAGCTGGCCCTCCAAGACAAGGATATGACGGTGGTATAGGAGTATCTACTGGGCCAGTCTATGGTTCAGGAGGCGGTGGTGGAACTGCAAGTGCAGGAGTCAACGGCACAGGTTCTGCTGGTGGCAATGGTGGCGCTGGAACGCAAATAAGCGCATCAGGTTTGACTCAGAAATTCGGTGAAGGCGGAGGTGGCGGTGGTTATGGCCCAGTAGGTTTGGGAGGCGGTAATAATTCTACAGGCGGTGGCGGTAATGGAGGTGATAATGGAAGTACGTTGCCGCAAGCTGGAGGAACCAATAGTGGTGGTGGTGGTGGAGGAAATGCAGGAGATGGGGCTAGTGGGGGTTCAGGTATTATACTTTTAATTTATCCTACTTCTGTAACAGCAACATTCTCTGCTGGCGTTACTTCTAGCTCGTCAACTCACTCAGGAAATACTGTTACTCAAATCACAGCCGCAGGCCCATCTGACACAGTAACCTTTGGATAATCACTATGGCACATTACGCAGTATTAGATAACAACATAGTCACTCAGGTGTTTGTCGGTAAAGACGAAAACGAGGGGGACACTAACTGGGAAGAGTATTACGGAGCAAAGCGCACTAGCTACAATACTAGTGGTGGTGTTCACGCTAACGATGGTACTCCTTTCCGAAAGAACTATGCAGGGATTGGCTTTACTTACGATGAGGTGAGAGATGCTTTTATACCTCCTCAACCTTACCCTAGCTGGACACTGAACGAAGACACTTGTTTATGGGACTCACCTTTACCCTATCCAGAGGAAGGCGTACATGAGTGGGATGAAGACAACCAAGAGTGGGTAGAATTATGGACAGAGTAAAACAATTCTGGCGTAGCCGTAGCAACAGATGGCAAGTCTTTGGTGTAACCTTAGCGGCTCTACAAGTCTACGTCCTACAGCTTAACCTATCTGCTGAAACTATCATGTTAGCCAGTATCCTATTCGGAATGGGTGGTATTTTTTTCCGTTATCAAACAACCCAGGCGATGTCAGAGAAATAAAAGGAACTTACCATGCTCGACGAACAATCAAAAGATACACTGGACGTACTCGCGGCATCAACAGGAATACTATCTTTGGCCGCTTGGTTACCGCCTATGGCTAGTATATTTACTATTATCTGGTTGGGTATTAGAATTTACGAATCTAAAACAGTACAAGAGATAGTTAATAGAAAACCAAAATGAATATACTGCATAGCCTGATCAATCCAATAGCAGGGCTTCTTGATAAGTTTATACAAGATAAAGATCAGAGTAATGTCTTAGCTCACCAGATTGCTACAATGGCAGAGAGACACGCTCAGGAGCTTGCCAAGGGACAGCTAGAAGTAAACAAGGTAGAGGCGGCACATAAGAATATGTTTGTCGCAGGCTGGCGGCCAGCAGTCGGCTGGATTTGTGCAATCGGCATGGCAGGGAACTTCATCTTAATTCCTATGGCTAACTTTGCATTAGCATTGTCTGAGTCTGAGGTAGCAATACCCCTTATTTCTTTATCTGAGATGATGCCTGTTCTTATGGGTATGCTAGGTTTGGGTGCTATGAGAACTGTAGAGAAGGCTAAGGGCGTACAGCGAGACAAATGAGATACTTTAAGTTAAAAGACTTTGATTGTCAGGAGACAGGCAACAATGAGATGTGTGTTGATTTTATGGATAAGCTGGATGAGTTGCGTCATGTATGCGGATTTCCGTTTATCATCACCAGTGGGTACAGGGACAAGACCCACAGCATTGAAGCTAGAAAACCAAAGGTCGGAACCCATGGACAAGGGATAGCCAGTGACATTAAAATCAATAACGGAAACGAAGCGTACCAGATTATAAAGAACGCTCAGTCAATGGGCTTCAATGGGATAGGGGTAGCTAAGACCTTCATCCATGTAGACACTAGAAAGACTATGCCTGTTATCTGGACGTATTAACTTAACAGGCTCTTTGCTGTCTTCTTAGACTTCCTGAATGCCTTGGCTGTAGGTGCGCCTTTAGACCCAACCTTACGCATCTTCTCACCAGAACCAGCGGCTATTCTCTTTCTCTTAGCGTGTATGTTTGCGTATAAACCTTTCATTATTTCTTCAACATTGATTTCTTTTTACGGTACTTCTTTCTGCCTGCCTCATCACGCAAAGCTTGTATAGCTTCCTCAGCTTGCTCATCGGTAAGCGGCATAGAACGCGCATTCTTAGTTTTTGGTTTCTTTGGTCGTCCAACCTTACTACCGTATGTACCCTTACCTTTTGGCATTTTATTCTCCTACCATTTTATTTGGTTTGCCCAGTATGCCGCAGACATCTTACCCTTGGCAATGTTCTTAGCGTGTCGAGCCTTGAATGATTTACGTCTAGCTTTCTGTTTAGCTGACTTAGGATTAGAGCCTGCACCTGATACGCCCTGTTGTCCAAACCTGATAGTCTTTACTTGATCGCCAGACTTGGCGACAACAACGTGGGATTTTGTCGAATGGTTAGGTGTACGCTTAGGCTTGTTAACACCAGAGACACCGATACGACTTAATAGGGATTGTATACTCATGCTCTGATTATACCAAAAAAAGCCCCCGAAGGGGCAAAACAACACTAGGTAACACACATGAAATAGAAAATTATATTTGGTTTGATTCAGGTGCTGTAACACCTAAACCAGATAGCGAGAAAAGCGTAAACCTGACTAGCTATTAATCTATTCTACACTAAACGTAGGGTGATGCAACTTTAATTCTTCATCTGTTGGTGGTTCAGCTAAAGCCTCTTGTTCAGCCTCTACCTCAGACCAGATTAAATCTATCTCTTCTACTGCATAAGCAGGCAGGGCAGAGCCATACAGCACAGCCTCAAAGATAGAATCCATCTGTATTGGAATATGATCCATCTTTAAATCAATAGCCTTGCTCCGCAGATCATTTAGGAAATTACTCATAACAACCTATCCTCATGGTATTTAATCAAATCATAAAACTCTTTTAACATATCTCTGTAATCAGCAGTGTAAAACTTCTTAATCTTTCTCTTGTCTTGGTGCATCTGCCGAACAAAGTCCTCACCGTACATATCAATCATCCATAGCGTGTACTGTCCTTCAGCACTACCCTTGGACATACCAAAGGCATTACATCCTTTACACTGGGGGTGGACATTCTCAACCTCTAATGCCCAGTACGAACTACTACCCTTAGCTATGTAGTGACCACCATCACATTCCTTCCAGTGCATTCTCTTATCACACGATACACACTGAACCATTCCGTACTCATCTGCGGCAGAGATTCTTGCCAATTTCTGTATTGCAGTCAAACACTTAGAACGTAATGTAACAGCCATAAATAACCTCATTTTACCATACCCTGTAGGGTAGATCATATTTTTGCCTAAACGCGCTTAGAAAGCTCTACAAGCCCTTTAATCGCCCTTCTAAAACCCTTCGCGGAGTATACTCTAGCGTTTGTTTTTCTTTTCCCATTCTTTTTGTTCATCACTGACTAAATCCCAGTAACCTTTTACAAGTAATCCCATTAGTATAAGCCATGCAATGCCTAATAAAGTATCCATGTTAACTCCTAATCAGTCATGTCTTTAGAGGGAAACGGTATGTGTATCCCTGTTCGCTCTACTAAACCCCGATTGATAGCATCATATACTTTAGCTACTTTGTCAGAGTGTATCTCGGTAGTAGATTCTATGTCATACATGGTGTTTTGAATCTGCTTCCAGAATGTTTTAAATGATTCTTGTGTCCACGGTATCTCAATATTATCCTTCATAAACTTACTGTTCATCTGGTGGTAAATACCTGCATCGTTTAGTTTCTTAGCGGCCTCTCTGAAGTACACTTCCAGTGCCGCCTGTTGCTTTGGTGATCGTGGTTTACCAAACGTGTATCGAAAAGTAATGTACTGCTTGTCCTCAAACAACTCATCAACAAACTTCTTAAACAATTCTTTCTTCTGTTCAGTGTTTACTGTGTACGCTTCAGGCATTATCGTATCCTCTTCTTTAACCATCTAGCACTAAATAATATCGTGTAGTTTTCAACAGCAGATTTACTCACATGTATACCTAGTGGTCCAATGAGTTTCTTAGGTTTATATTCTCTCTTAAGCCTTTCCCCTCCGTAATTTTGATAAACAGAAGTTGGTCTAACATGATGTTCATTAAAAAAATCTTTAGTCCCTATTCTTTTTTGAAGGGCATTAGGCTTTATGCCTGTAATTTTAGAAAGTTCAACAAGGGTGTATATCCTGCCATTCTCAAAGCCATCTTTATCACCTACAAACTTAACCTTCTTAGTTCTGTCAGGCATAATCTTTGAAGAACCTTTTTGCTTCATAGTCCATACTTCCTTTAGAGTGAAATGTTTCAATAACGGTAAATATGCAATTAGCAGGACGCTCCATATCTTTTGCTGTTAGCACGTATAACTTATGTCCTGCATCTAGTGCTATATATGCATTTTCATTTAATGAATGCTGTATAAAATGTGCCTCTTCAACAGCAACCTCAGTATCAGTAAACGCTTGAATCATATCATTCTCCTAGCTAAACAATGCTTTCATTTCATCAAGAGCCTTTCGCCCTGCTTCTTCTGCTACTGACTTATCATGTCCTATAAGCGCGGCAGGTGGCTCGTACTCACGGTGTAATGCTCTTACTCTGTTAGCATCCCTGATCGCACCAATAATAAGATCAAGGTTAGGCCAGTCAAAGTCAGAGTTAGCATTAGCACGTTGTTCTTTGATAAACACTATGCCCTTGTCTATCTCTTCACGACTGAACTTCCCAATAGCTGAAGCGTTCATTCTCTTAGCCGCGATTAACATCTCATCAGGAAAGGTCACGGACATCTTCTTCTCGCCAAAAACAACAGATAACAATCCAAACAAGTAATTAGTTGCCTGCTTTTCCTCTGGCGTTCTCTCTGGTTCAGAAGTCGGCTTCGAGGTTAAGCCACTTACTTCCTGCTGTATCAGTTGATTTAAATTTTTCATGTTGTTTCTCCAGTACTTCGTCTTCCCATCGCTTTTGATTTAAAAAGGTACTCGCGTGCAAAATGTATGATTTATTATCCTTTCGCCATTCACCTTTATCTATGCGCTCTTGTATGTTGTTAGAAATCAATGCCATTAGTTCTTCATTAGGTTGTAACTTATTCCATGCCTTTCTTGCCGCTTCCTTACCTGCTTTTCTAGGATAGAAATCCCAAAACTGACTAAAATAATCCTTATTATTAACTGTATTATTAAATGTATTATTAATTGTCTTATTATCCTCCATTATTTTATGGGGAGGGTATCCATTATTTTGTGGGGAGGGTACCCATTTTTTAATGGGGAGGGTATCCATTATTTTATCCATACCCCCCTCGTTGATTCTTATGTATCTTTTAAGGACTTGCTTGGTGCCTTCTTTGTATTCAAGTTGTACTGTGATGTATCCTTTTGTCTTAAGCTGTCCTATCCAACCACTCACTGTCTTAGGGTCTACCTCATAGAGATCAGCAAAGTATTGATTACTAGACCAACAGTAGCCTTCCTTGTTACACAATGCGGTTATCTCTGCGTACAACAATCTAGCCAGTGGCTTTAAAGTCTTGTCATACCGCACATCAGCAGTCAGAATAGCAAAATAGGATGGCTTCTCCATTACTCACCTACCGCAATGAACTCTGATACCTTAACTTCACAAGCATTAGCCAGTTTAGCTAAGGTCTTGATGGTAGGAGATCGACGGTTGTTTCTAATTAAACTTAGTGAAGCAACAGACATTCCTGCCTCAACTGCAAGCTGTCTTTGATTTAGTCGTCGCTGATACATAAAATGGTTAATAGATTTGTTGATGTCCATGAAATCTCCTTAGTAGTGAGATTGAACTGTAAATTAATTTTAACCTATAGTCAAACTTTTGTTGACATCTGTTTAAGGGCAGTCCATTATACTATGACAAATAACAACAGGAGACACACATGAACAATTACGAAGATCCAGCAAGAACTAACCCACCTGAAGATGGGAACATCTACATTAACCTAATGATGGAAAGTTTCTCAGATTACGAGCGAGGCGAGTACGATTGCGTACATGGTCACGATGCTGAAGACGGAGAGTCTGACAAATATTACCAAGGATATGCTCAACAGTATGCAGTAGAGCAGAATCAAGGTGCGAACAATGACTAAACAAGAACATTGGGATATGTTGCTTGTCAGCAAATATCGACGTTACCCCCAAACGATGGCAGCTTTAGTTATTGCGTTTGCAAAAAAATACAAACCTGAATTTATCGTTAATAATAGAATTAATGAAAAAGGTGTTCAATGGTTTAACGGGCTTCAGCTTAAAAGATGCAGAGATAGAATTACAACTGATGAGCTTGCTTTTATATCTTGGACTATGCCATTAGATACATTTATTGGTGTTCACTCTTTATCTCTTCAAACCGCTTTGGAGCAGTGCTTGACTGGCAAACAAAACAAAACTGATGTTTTAAATGCTATACATTTATATAAATGGGTAAGACGAAATCTTAAAAGTCGTGGTGAAAGAAAGCGGAAAAAGAAAGCTAAGGGCAAACAATTATTTAGAAGTAATTGGGAAAAAAATAATGAAGGCGAGAAATATGGTTCTCGATTGATAATTAATTTTAGAGAAAATGACCGCACAAACAACTGGAGTACAGTGAAATGAAATCAAGTGAACAGGTAAATGAATTGGCAACAGCATTATGTAAAGCTCAGGGTGATATGGGAGGAGCATTAAAAGACAGCTCTAACCCATTCTTTAAATCTAGTTATGCTGATTTAACATCAGTCATTAAGGCGATCAAACAACCGTTCTCTGATAATGGATTGAGCTATACGCAGTTTCCTGTAAGCAATGAGCATGGTGTGGGAGTTTCTACTCGATTAATGCACACATCTGGGCAATGGCTAGAGATGGAATACACTCTTCCTACTGTAAAGAAAGACCCGCAAGCATCTGGTAGTGCCATTACGTACGCAAGACGGTACGCTTTGCAGTCTATTGCAGGAATTCCAACGGCAGATGATGATGCAGAGTCGGCAATGATTAGGAATAACCAGAGTAAAAATGCTGTACTGTCTGGCGATCAGGCTAAAGAGATCAAAGGGCTAATCGAAGAGCATGGAGTAGACGTTAAAGTGTTTCTGAAGCACTTCAAGGCGACCTCGGTGGATGAGATGTTAGCTGTACACTACTCTAAAGCTGTTGCGGCACTGAATGCAAAGGCTAAGAAGTGATTATCCTAGAGCATGAGCAAGGGAGTGACGAGTGGTTTGCCTCAAGATTAGGCAGACCCTCTGCTTCCATGTTCAATAAGCTGATTACCTCAGCAGGAAAGGCTAGTTCTCAGGCTGATGGGTACATAAATGACCTGATAGAAGAAAGATTAAAGGGTGTTCGCGTCCCTGTTTACGTGAATGAGCATATGGAAAGGGGTACAAGGCTAGAACCTGAAGCTAGAGAGATGTATGAGTTTGTAACTGAGCAGAAAGTCACAGAATATGGGTTTATATTGGACGATTCTGAGGAGTTTGGTTGCAGTCCAGATGGTTTTGTAGGAGAGGACGGAGGGTTAGAGATAAAATGCCCTACTGATTCCAATCTGATAGGCTATCACAGAAACAATAAATCCTTTATCAACAAATACAAACAACAAGTCATGGGCTGTATGATGATTACTGGGCGTAGTTGGTGGGATTTAATGGCGTACTCTGAGGAACTACCCCACCTGATAGTAAGAGTGGATAGAGATGATGAGTATATAAAGAAGTTGGCGGCTGAAGTACAAAAGGCTGTTGATATTATTGTAAATGAAACGGAGAATTTAAAATGAGTGTAACTGTAACTGGCAAATTAAATAAAGCGGCAAATCAATTTCAAGCAGGGGATGGCAAGGGTTTTGGTATTAGATTAGGCGTTAGATTCTATAATCGAGAGACTAAAGAGCAAGAATACACCAATTATGAGGCTGTTATCTTTGCTAAAGAGGGAGCGCAAGCTGATTTCTATGCGTCTGCTCTAGTGGAAGGGTCAGTAGTTGAAGTAAGCGGCTCAGGATGTCAGATTAAGACGTTTGAAGGATCTAGCGGCCCGATAAATAGTATTTCTATACTTGATTCAAAACTTGGTTATGTAGGAAAGGCAGAGACTACTCAAGAAACGGCTGAAGCTCCAAAAGTAACTGAAGATATTCCATTCTAGCCAAGGCTTCCTGTAGCCTGTTAGCAGGACTAGCCCACCTGTGGCGTATAAACGGGCTAAAGAATTTAATGCGTTTAACCAACTCGCGCATTGATAGACCAATAAGCTATAAGCAGTCTGCCCCGCTGTGGTCGTAAGGGGCTTTAACAGGAGAGAGTGATGAGCAAGGACATACAGATAGGTGGAAGCCACTACAAAGACCTTGAGATACAGCCCATAGACTACATCTTGGGCAACCAACTTGGATATTGTGAGGGAAATGTGATTAAATACGTCTCGAGGTGGCAGTCTAAGGGAGGAATAGATGATCTTCGCAAGGCTAAACACTACATTGATTTCTTGATAGATAAAGAAACGAAAATATAACCTTTTGGTATGCCGCTTATTTAGTAAAGTCATTACCTAAAAGGATGGGAGGTAAGTATAATCGCGCTTCACAGACATAATGAGGTTGGAATGATTACTTACTACACAATACTTGTAGTGTGCGGCTTGCTTGCCATTGCAAAAGACGATTTAACAAATTCATAACGCTCTTCGGGGCGTTTTTTTGTGAGGTTCTATGAAGCATTTAATTATTCCAGACACTCAAGTCAAACCTAATTCACCTACTGACCACCTGAGATGGGCAGGATTGTATGCGGCAGAGAAAAAGCCAGATGTTATCGTGATGATAGGGGACTGGTGGGACATGGAATCTCTGTCATCATTTGATGTCGGGACAAAGGGCTACGAAGGAAGGAGGTATATTGCAGATATTGAGGCAGGGATTGCGGCAATGAAAGTATTTTTAGAGCCTATCAGGCAGGAGCAAGCCAAACTAAAGCACGATAAAAAGAAACAATGGAACCCTCGCATGGTGTTTACCCTTGGGAACCATGAGAACCGTATAGCCAGAGCCGCAAATTCAGACCCAAAACTAGATGGGCTGATTGGATTTAAAGACCTACAGCTAGAAGAGATGGGATGGGAGGTTTACGGATTCTTGGAGTGTTGCGTCATAAATAACATTGCCTTTCAGCACTACTTTACCAGCGGCATAATGGGGAGGCCAGTAGCTAACCCCACTTTGATGTTAAACAAGATGCATATGTCTACTGTGCAAGGCCATGTTCAAGATAGGGCTATTAGCTTTGCGAGGCGAGCGGATGGTCAGCGTATGACTGGTATTTTTGCAGGAATCTTTTATCAACATGATGAGGATTACCTTACCCCACATAATAACTTGTCATGGCGTGGCGTGTGGATGTTGCACGAAGTTAATGATGGAGCGTTCGATGAAATGCCAGTTAGTCTGGATTATTTGCGAGGAAAATACCAAGGGAAATAAAAAGCCCCCATGATGGAGGCTTTGGCAGGGTTATATGTCGTAATTATATTCTTCTTGGATTTTCTCAGGTGGAACCCACCGAATAGGTATTTCTGCTTTTTTCCTGCGAGTGGCCTTTTCTCTTTTTTTCCTTTCTCGTAATTCTGGGCTTAATTTGTAATGAATAACCTTATCCCCTCTGCATTTTTGACAAGTTACTTTCTCGACCTTCATTGTTTTATAGCGTAGTCCGGTTACAGTCCCGTAGCCAAGACACTTTGGGCAGGTTTCTATGTACATTACAACCTCCATTTGGCTATAGATACTTTTTCGTTGTACCTATTAATTACTGTTAACCGTTCTGTCTTGATGTCGTGGCCGTCCTGTTTCAACTCGCAGATTCTAGCAGGGCATTCTAATATTCCCAACATCTTCCAAGAGTTCAAGCGCGTCAATGTATGCCCACGCTCCAAGTAGTCCAGTATGCGTTGTTTCTGAGTCATGTTACAGCCCTCCAACGTGCATATGGTAGCCCATGACCAACACGGCCACAGTTAGACCTGCTATGAAAGATATGCTTATATCTGCTCTGTGCGTTGATCTAACAGCGTTTTCGTGTCTTTTAAGGGCTAAGTATCTCTCAGCCCTCTCGTTCCTGTTGCGTACCTTTAATGCTTCGATATTCTCTAGTCTCATTGTGTAACCTCATTGTGGTAGTTAGTCATTACTTGATCGAGGGCTTCGCTGTAAGTATCAAAGAAAAGCTCCTCACCGTTTTCTTGGTTTGTGACTAGAAACTCAACGTCACGCCCAAGCATACTGCAAATATCAATACCTTCCTCTAATGATATGTATACATTACCGCTGTTCTCATTAAATCCAATAGCAAAATCATAATCTATCGGTTCGGCCTTATCGCCTAAATCAGCCAAAGCCTTAAAGCACTTAGATAGCCCCATTGTCTCGCAGTAAGTAAAACTCTTTAATCCGTGTATCTGTATAGTCATGTTGTATTACTCCTAGTTGTTTAAATAGTTACAATAAAAGGCACTCCAAAGAATGCCCTTGATGTAATTACTCAGATTCTAATTCAGCCCACTCAATAATTTCTAAGGCTTTTTGTAATCCATGGACGTAGTTCATTGTGTTTTGAGCGATTTGAGTTCCGTAACCTTCTTCACTTGCATCCTTGGTATGGTACTCTATGTTTTTGCTAATGTTCTCTTTTGCTATATCTAAGTTTGTCATTGTGTTACCTCTCTGTTTGTGTGGTATCTATTCTATCTATATATTAACAACTGTCAACAATGTATACATCGTTTTTTATATCGAATTCTTATAAGGATAAACAATAAACTAACTTTTACTCATATAAAGGGCTAAATAAGGCTAAATAATGTATAATCAGGGGAATCATTGAATATTTTAATTAAGAAAATCAAAGCGATAGTATTTATTTATATAGCTACTCACATAATAGGAGCAATCATGGGCAGACCAAAGGGCAGTGGAAATCGACCATTTAAGCGTGTATTAGCGGATCACATGGCTAAGAAGTTCGGAGCGCAATGGAATCCAGTAGTCGAAATGGCAAATGGTGCAATTAAGTTACAGGAGATCGCAGAGCAATCAGGAGAAACAGCGGACTATAAGGCAAGTGTCGAAGCCATGGAGAAGGTAAGTAATTTCTTGGTGCCAAAGCTACGCGCCATAGAGCATAGCACTGGCGATCAAGACGGTCTCGTTATCTCAGTCAATAGAAAGCGCTTCGATGGTGGAACAAACGATAAGGACTAGGACTGGATGGATATACAGTGGATGGATATACAGTACCCCCCCTCCGAAGGCGCGCGTTATGTGTATATATATGTCCCCCACAAAAAAAAATTATGACAATACATAAGATCAGACCTGACGTAGAAGACCTCATAGAAGCTCATATAAGGCATTCTAAGGACTTTATTGTCATTTCTATAGGTGACCTAGGGGTTGAGGTAGGAAGTACGCTTAGAAGTGAATCTGAGGTGTTTTATCTTGAGTTAGCAAAAACACTTGTAATGAAGGATTGGTTAAGGGATGATAATTAAATGATAAGTCTTAATACGGATGAACCTGTGAGTGATGCTGATTACGAATTGATTGAAGCGTTTTGTATGGCTTTAATTGATAAAGACTTATACGCGATGAAAGAAGTTCTTTATGTGTTAGATGAGAAGATGTTTAGTGAGTGTGTTTGTTTAGAAGAAGAATGTATATGCGGCAGGTGGTAAATGGCAAAGAAAGGCAAAAGTTTAGTTCATAAGTTAGACAAAGAAACAAGAGATAGACACTTCCCTGAATACAATGGTGGTAAGGGTAGCTATGCTCGTAAGTCTACAGCGAGTAGTCGAGAAGTATTTAAGTCTAATTACGATAAGATTGACTGGTCTAAATAGATACCTAGTACACTAATGGGACATATAAGGCTGTATCCCTTACCAGTGCTGACTATCCGAGTACCAACTAAAGGTAGCAAATGAGAATTGAATACAACTTAATGCCGCAGGGACAAGTCCTGCAAGATTTCAATGATTGCCGTGCAAGAAACTCCTTTATCATGGGGCCGTTAGGTTCTGGTAAGACAGTCCAGTGTATTCTTAAACTGTTTGACCTCATGTGTGAACAAGAGCCTGTTAAAGATAAGAAACATAAGAACTATGGTGTACGCTTATCTAGGGTCATTGCCGCGCGTAACACGTATTCTGAACTGTTCTCTACTACGATTAAAGACTGGTTGGAGATACATGGGGAATTAGGTGACTTCAAACAAGGCAACAAGGAGCCTCCTACACACTTCATACGATTTAAACTAGACGATGGCACAAGGGTAGAGTGTGATGTTGTCTTCATTGCGTTCGACCGTCCTGAACACGTTAAGAAAGCTAGGGGTATACAGACTACATGGGTGTGGTTAAACGAGACTAAGGAACACGCTAAGGCTGTTTTAGACATGTTAGACCTTAGACATGGTAGATACCCCTCTAACAAGGAAGGTGCGCGTCCTACACATCATGGAATCATAGGAGATAGTAACGCCCCTGATGAAGACCATTGGTATTTTAAACTAGCAGAGATAGAACGACCTGATGACTGGGCATTCTACAGACAACAAGGAGGGGTTTTAAAAGACGGTGAGAGTTGGATCATTAATGAAAAAGCGGAAAACCTTGCTAACCTTCCTGATGGATATTATAAAAGAGGACTACAGGGGAAGACAGATGATTGGATTAAAGTTAATCTAGCTAATGAATACGGCTTTGTGTCTAACGGTAAACCTGTCCATCCTATGTATACTGATTCAGTACACTGTCAGCATATGGAGTTTGAGCCTACTAAAGATCAACCTATTATCCTTGGCTTTGACTTTGGACGTACACCAGCGTGTGCGTTTATGCAGAGAACTGCCATAGGCCGTTGGGTGTGCTTTGATGAAGTCGTGTTAACTGACTCTGGTGCTGTTGACTTTGCCCCTAGTCTTAAAAGATACATCGAAGAAGTCTATCCTAACCACACGTTTAAAGGATGGGGTGATCCCTCTGGTAACAATAAAAACCAGTCTAACTCTGAAACACCTTTCCAAATCATGCGAGCCGCAGGTATACCCTGTCAACCTACTGCCTCTAATGATCCTATGAAGCGTAGAGCCGCCCTAGAAGTCCCTATGAAAGAAATGTGTATGGATGGTAAGCCTAGATTCATTGTCCTACCCAAAGCATCTATGATCCGTAAAGGTCTACAAGGTGGTTTCTGCTACCGTAGAGTCCAAACAACAGGGGAAAGATACACTGATGAGCCTGATAAGAACGAATATTCACACCCTGTTGAGGCTTTGGAGTACGCATTGCAAGGTGAGGGCGAGGGTCGTGCCGCATTAAGACGTACAGATACGTTTTCTAAACCTGTAACAGCAAAGATACAAGTCAGTGTCTTCTAAGGTTTATGTAATTTTTGAGGACGATCAGCAAAGATGGTGGTCAAAATTCTTAAAAAAAGGCATTAGGCACTGTTATATCGTCAAACCTACGCCCAATTCTTTCATTATTTACGGAAAATCAGTCAAAAACGTCGATTTATTTACTGTAATAGACCAAAAGAGTATAATCGAGGGTAAATATATAATGAAAAGTTATATACCGAGAGAATGCAGAAGATCATTATTTATGCTGAATACTTGTGTAGGTCATACTAAACAGATATTAGGTATCAACAATCCTTTCATTCTAACGCCATATCAATTATTAAAGCATCTAAGGAGTCACCATGAAGCGGCCTAAAACACCAGAGCCTACGGCACAAGAGAAAGCTGTAGTAGAAAGACAAAGTAGAATGCTCGATGAAGAGATGGAAGAAAGCGAGAAAAGATTAAAGGCTTTGGCTCGTGGTAAGCTAGGGTCTAAGTCCTTGTTGGCAAAAGCTGGCAGTGCTAGTGGGCAATCAGGTGTAACAAGGGGATTTACTGGGGCTGGTATCTTTGGAGGCGGTAGCACAGGAAGCTCTGGGTTACGCTCTGGTGCAGGATTAATGCAAACTACCAATCCTACAAAAAAGGCTAGATAAATGAAACTGCCAAAAGAATTAGGATCATTAGAAGATTTAAAAACCAGAGAGTCTGTAGCGTTTAACAAGATGGCATCATGGTATGACCTATTAGATGATTGCTATGAATACTTTCTTCCTAACAGAAACTTGTTTGACTCTAATACTAATGGCTCAAAGAAGATGGATCGTATCTTTGACTCCACTGCTATTGAAGCTATCCAACAGGGAGCGAGTAAGCTACAAGAAAACATTGCTCCTATCTGGAGTAACTGGGCAACCTTTGCTCCTTCTCTTAGTGTTGTTAAGGCATTAGAGACTGGTGAGTTTGATGTGTCTGAAGAAGACATAAGGAAAAACCTAGAAGAGCAAGCAGACATTGTATTTGATTTTATTAACCGCTCTAACTTTGCTACACAGTTCTATGAGCATGCTCTTGATCTCTTAGTCGGTACAGGTACATTACGTATTGATGAGACTGACAACACGAATATGCCATTAGTGTTTAACGCTATCCCACAGAAAGGTATTGCGTTTGAAGAAGGGCCGTATGGTTCTATTGAGACACACTGGCGTAGGTTTAATGTTAAGGCTCGTAACCTTAAAAGACAATGGAGAGGCTTTAAACCCTCAGACAATGTACAAAACTTAATAGACAATCAGCCCGATGCAGAAGTAGAACTGAGTGAAGGCGTTGTGTATATGCCTAAGTCTGAGAAATACTACGGCTGTGTATGGGTCAAAGGTGAAGACCGTATAAGCTGGAAAGAAGACTTTGGTGATTCAAGCCCTTGGGTAACTGGTCGTTACTCTAAAGTCTCTGGTGAGATACGTGGTCGTGGCCCTGCTGTACAGGCTTTACCTGATGTACGGTCACTTAACAAAGTAAAAGAATTTGTACTACAGAAAGCCGCTATCGACCTGTCAGGCATGTATACAGCTACAGATGATGGCGTGACTAACCCCTACAATATAGTTATAAGCCCAGGGGTTGTTATTCCAGTTGGTTCTAACAACTCATCTAACCCTTCTATTCAGAGATTAGACACTGGTGCTAACCTAGCCTTGGCGCAATTTGAAATGCAGGAGCTACAGACTGCAATTAAACGTGCTTTGTTTAACGATCTGCGTGATCCTACTGGTGCTGTGCGTTCTGCGACAGAAGTAGCCATAGAGTCTAGGGAGTTAGCTAAGAGAATCGGTAGTGCGTTTGGTCGATTACAGACAGAAGTTCTTGTTCCTATCCTCAAGCGTGTTGTCCACATCCTTACACGTAGGGGAATACTACAGCCTTTAAAGTTAGATGGGCGTGACATTGAGATTAAGTTCTTATCACCTCTAGCTAAAGCACAAGATGCTGAAGATATTATCAATGTCCAACAAGCAGTACAGTTTGTCTTACAGAATGCTGGCCCTGATCAAGCTAAGATTGGATTCAAACAAGAAGACTTTGGCACATGGGTAGCCTCTAAGACTGGAATGCCTGCTGAATTAGTAAGAACGCCTACTGAGAAAGCACAGGTCATTCAGGCTGGAGCAGAAGCCGCACAAGCTGGTATGAAACCCTCGCAAGCACCGATGCCTGTCCAATGAGTTGGTCAAATATTGATCAACTTGCTGATTCAGAAGTTGCTAAAAAACAAGCAGAAATACGTAAGCGTAATGCTAACGATTTAGCTAAGACATATCACAGAGTCTTTACAACTGATGATGGAGCGCGTATCTTAGCAGACCTGACCAGAAGGTTTGTATATGAGAACGACACTTCTTTTGGTTCAGAAAATATTAATTATGAAGCCGCTTACCACAATGGTGAGGGTGGGGTAATTAAGTTTTTAATCAATCAAATGAAACAAGCTGAAATCAAATAAGGACTAAGTTATGTCAGAAGAGCAAGCCGCTGTACAAAGCGATACCTTGTTAGACAGTGCTACACCAGAACTTTCAGAAGGTGAGTATTTTTTAACCGATGGTATCAAAGGAACTGGTGAAGTACCCGAATGGCTAGATACAAAATATAAGTCTGTAGCAGATCAAGCTAAAGGATATTCTGAGTTATCAAAGAAATTCGGTGGATTTAAAGGAACTCCTAAAGACGGTTACACCCCCCCTGAAGGCATTGAAAGTGATGATGCTTTGTATCAGGAGTTAGAAGCATTTGCTACCAAGACTAATATGGGTGCTGATGCGTTTGGGGAAGCATGGGAACTATTGTCTGCTCAAGATTATGCCGCGCAAGAGGTTAATCAAGAACACGAGCTAGAGAAGTTAGGAGAGAATGCTCAGGAAAGAATTAAGACTGTAGAAGGGTTTATGAAGAACAACCTTGATCCAGAGACTTACGAGCAAGCAAGAGACTTAGTAACAAGCGCAGATACTATTGCACTTGTTGAAATGTTAGTACAGGCTACTGCTCCTGCTAAACTGCCAATGGAGGGAGGTCATAACCCTCAAGGTCTATCTTGGGAAGCTATTGAGACAGAGATGTTTAAGAAAGATGATCAAGGAAACTTCTTAAGAAGCACAAATATAGAACACGAACGCAAGATTCAGAATATGTTGGAAGCGTGGGGCGGTTCAGGTAATTGATTAATATAGGGTAAAAGGTGTATAATCAGTACACTGGATACCCTTTTCCCAAAGGCCCAGTAAATTTAGGTTGAATGCTGACCATTTTTACTGGGTACTCAGCAAAAACCTTGAAAACTTTTTTTTAAATACTCTTTTCGAGGAAATCATTATGAGTGCTAATCTATCAGCCGTAGCGTCGATTGAATTTGACAGTCTTGTCAAACACGCCTACGCACAAAAAGGGCTATTGAAGCCTGCCGTAACAATCCGTAACAATGTAGTTGGCGACACCTACAAATTCCGTAACATGGGCAAAGGACTTGCTAACCAAAAAGCAACCTCTGCTGATGTTGTTCCTATGGGCATTAGCTATGACTTTGCAGTAGCAACTCTTGCTAACTGGAATGCTCCTGAGTACACGGACATCTTTGATCAAGCTGAAGTAAACTTTGACGAGAAACAAGAGTTAGCAGACACTATCGCTGGCGCTTTGGGTCGTCGTAGTGACCAGCTAGTAATTGATGCTATTGATGCAATCACTCCTTCTTCTACTGTTGCACACGGTAGCACAGGACTGACTATGGCTAAGGTCATTGATGCTCAAGTAGCATTGCGTGGTCAAGCTGTTCCTAATGCTAACTTGTATGCCGCAATTAACAGTGCAGGACTTGGCGGTCTTTTGAAAGATGAGAAGGCAACTTCTGCTGACTACCAAGCTGTAAAAGCACTTGTTAGCGGTGGCGTAAATAGCCTAGCTGGATTCCAGTTCATCATTCTTGATGATCGTGCTGAAGGTGGATTGACTGTTACAACTAACACTGTTGATTCATACTTCTTTAGCCGTGACGCTGTTGGACTTGCTATTGGTATTGACATGAAGACCTCTGTGGATTGGGTTGCACAGAAGACTTCTTGGCTCTGCAACGGCATGATGAAAGCTGGTGCTGTCGTACGTGATGTTGACGGTATCTGTAAAGTTGAGTACAAAGATAACGTATAAGTTGTTTTTGGGTAAACTGATTGGGGGCTTCGGCCCCCTTTCTCAAAGAGGTTAGTATGGCAGAAAAGATTAAGTTAATTTCTAACGCCTTGATATTAATTGGCGATCTGCCAGTTACGTCATTAAGCGGTAATAGCAGAGCAGAGACAGTTGCTAATAACCTATATGACAACATTGTACAGTCTGAAATGTCTAAGTACCGATGGGGATTCTCCAGACGTACAGCACAACTAGCAATGACTCCTCAGACTCCTGTAGGAACTGAATACCAAAATATGTACCAGTTGCCTTCTGACTTGATTAACGTAATTAAGTTAGACCCAGCAGTACGATACAGAATCTATGGGGACAAGGTGTACACTAATACATCTGGCCCTTTATACATTGATTACACAGCGAATGTTCCTGAAAGCGAATGGCCTGTCTACTTTGCTAAGATGATAGAGTATGCTTTAGCAATGGACTTTGCTCCGTCTATTAGAGACAGTGCGGCATCTGCTGAGATCAATGCAAACAAGTATGTGAACGCATCTCGTATGGCGCGTTACACTGACTCACAACAATATCCTACCGAGCCAATGAGAAGCCAACCATTTATTAATGTGAGGCATTAATGGCTAAATCTAAATTCCTGCAAAGTTCCTTCGTTAGCGGAGAACTATCTCCTTTACTTAAAGGTCGTGTTGATCTTGACCAATACTATCAAGGCATGGAAACTGCTGAGAATGTGCTTATCGTCCCACAGGGAGGGTTAAAGCGTAGAGCAGGAACACAACACGTTGATCTAGCAGAGAAGATAATTAAGCCTTTTATTAGCTCTGAAATTACTGCGTCTATGCCTAATGGTGGCACTCCTGCTGACATTAATGATTTTGATAGGGCTACGACAACTACTACAAATGATATTGACGCAGGTGGTACAACTAGCACTCCCTTTATATTGGTAAACTACGACATATCTGGACAAAGCAGTTTAGGCAAGTACATTGACGTTCAAGATATACAGTTAACTGGCAACGCGTCTTGTGTATTAAAAATACAGGCTTCTACAAATAATTCTACATGGTTATTATTAAAATCAATAACTGTGACGGAAGATCCTCAGTCTATACGAATAAGAGTAAGCGATAATGTAGACTATCAATACTTTAGAATTGTAAGAGAAAACGATACTGGAAATATTCCGCACGGTGTTAAGCTCAGTGAGTTTAATATACTTTATCACACAGCTAATGCTTCTGACGTTAAGACGTTTGATTTTAGTATTGAGCATGATAAACATTATTTATGTGTTGTTACTGGGGGTGAAGAAACTACACCTTCGTATGGCAACATGGCGTTGTATAGAATTACAGATCAAACCGCTACTTATATTCCTGTGGCTAATCTACCCTTGCCCTTTAAGTCTAGTGAAGTAGCAACTGTACGTGATGTCCAAACAGAAAACGTCATGTTAATGTTCCATGAGGATCATCATCCTAAAAGAATAATAAACACAGGTGGTGACGTATTTACTATTGACGACATTCCTTTTCTTAATGTGCCTCAGTACGATTATGATGATGCGTCTAGCCCTACGCCTACAAGTTATGTAACAACGATGACGTTAACGCATTTTAGTGTAGGCGATAGATTTCAAATAGATATCGAAGGAGTGTTAAGTAAAAACATTACTTATGCAGGTGATTTGGACACATCGACAGAGCCCCAAAAATCATCAACAGAATTTAACATAGAAAAGAACTTGCAAGAAATGCCTATTTTTGGTGATACAGGCGTGTCTGTAAGCAGGACAGGTACATCCGCATACACTATTACAATCTCTGGTGAGTCTGCTAAATCTTTTGAATTATGGTCTGGGTTTGCAACATCAGACATCAGTGGGTCTAATAATACAATATCGTTTGTTTTAAATACGCAAGGAGTTCCTAGAAAAGAAGACGTATGGTCTGCTACTAGAGGATATCCTAAGACTGCCGCATTCTATGCAGGAAGGTTATGGTTAGGTGGTACAAAGTCTAAGCTACAAAGTTTGTTTGCATCTAGGTCTGGATCGTTCTTTGATTTTTACACAGAAGAAGGTGATGATGACGAGGGTATCTTTACAACCATATCCTCAAGACAGCTTACAGAGATTATCGACATTAACCCTGATCGTGGCCTACAGGTGTTCACAGCAGGGGCAGAGTTTATTGTTAGAGGTAATACTCCGTCTGACATTACTATTGAAGCGCAAACACAGCATGGAGCATCGTTCTTAGAGGTTAAGTCTGTAGATGGTGCAACACTGTTTGTAGATCAAAACGGAAAAACATTACGATCCTATCTGTATAACTACAATGAAGATGCTTACAACAGTACAGACATATCTGTATTGTCTTCTCAACTTATTGATCAGCCTCTTGATCTAGCTACATTGACTGGATCGTTATCAGAAGATGCTAACTGGGTATTTATTGTTAACCAAGATGGTACTGCGGCAATCCTCAATACTTTGCGTACACAGGACATTAATGGATTTACTAAGTGGATTAACGGAGATACTGGAACCGAATACCCTATTCAAACTGTATCTGTATCTGTAGTCAACAATGATTTATTCTTAGTAAACAAAAGAACAACTGATACTACTACTACTTACACAATAGAAAAGTGGGACTTTGATTACCTATTAGACTCAGCTATCAAACGAACAACTCCTTCAAGCATAATAAATAATAATTTGTATTTAACAACTCCTATTGGAGCGTGTCATTTAGATGGGCAAACGGTTAGCGTTGTAGCTAGAGGTAATACTCTTCCTAAACGCGTAGTCCAAGCAGGCGGTTTTATTGTTTTAACTGATGAAGAAAAGACTTTTATTCTTGGTTCTGGTGCTGTAATTGACGTAGAGGTAGGTTATAACTTTACACCTAAGATTGTAGGTATGCCTTTAAACACTGCTGGCCCTGCTGGACAAAACCAAATGCGTGAAAAGAAGATAACGCGCATGAACTTGCGAGTGTACAAAAGCTCTGGTGTATACATTGATGGTAATCCTGTACCTATTAGACAGTTTGGAGATGCGGCAAACACCCCATTAGATTCCAATCTACCTGAACAAACTGGTATTATAGAAGATAACAATGGTGGTAACGGATGGGGCATAGACATACAGCCTGTGATTACAGTACCTAGTCCTACGCCATTTCATATCCAAGCTATAGAATACGAGGTAGAATCATCTTAAATCAAGTAGCAAAGCAAGATGAGATATTAAAACTACAGTCATTGATGTTAAAAGGTGACACTGTAGAGTTAGAAACCAAGCATCATTTTAGTGATGGCTTATATGCAAGAGAGTTGTTTATTCCTGCTGGCGTATGCTTAGTAGGGGCGTTACACAAGACGACTCACTTGTACATGGTAGTAAAGGGTAGATGTAAAGTGTCTAGCCAATTTGGTAACTTGGATATAGAAGCTCCGTTTATGGGAGAGACTATTCCGCAAACTAAGCGTGTTATATACGCTGAAACAGACTGTGTATGGATTACATATCACCCTACACATTTAACTGATATAGACGAGATAGAAGCGGCTTTGTTAGAGCCAGAGGATATTTAGATGAGTTTTGCAATAGTGGCTAGTTTAATGGCGGCAGGCACAGCAGTAAGTACCTATGGTCAAATACAAGCTGGTAAAGCGGCAGAAGAACAGGCTATAGAACAAGCTAGACAAGAAAAGATTGCCGCTGAAGGCCGTGAATTACAAAGACGACAAGAGCTAAATAAAGTTCTTGCTTCTAATGTGGTTGGAGCGTCTATGTCAGGTATGACTGGAGAAGGAACCCCTGCTAGTATTGCTTTGGAAAGTGCTAAACAAATAGGCACAAGCGAAGGAATGATAGGGCTGTCTGAAAAGTTAAAGCGCAGACAGATAAGAATGCAAGGAAAAATGGATAAAGGAACTGCTTACACTCAAGCTACATCTACTTTGCTTAAAGGTGCGGCTGATGCTTATGGTGGATTTATGACCTATCAGGAAAATAAGCCAAAACCAACTTCTGGGAAAAAACCATAATGGCTAAACGACCTAGACAACAACGTATCGAATCCTACGGAGAGTTCCGCCCTACTGGGGTAGATGACTCTGCGGCTAGGCGTATGCAGGCTCTAGCAGGCTTAGGAGAGACTGTAGCAGGTGTTGCTGAACAGTTTGGAAAAGCTAAGGCAGAAGAGTTGGCTCCTGAGCAAGCGGCTAAGGCATTGCAAGAATCTATTACCATTGATGAATCAGGACAAAAAGTTTATGGAGAAATTCCTACATTTCAAGGATGGAGTGCCGAAAAAAGAACTGCACTAGCTTTAGCTGGATATACTGCGTCAGTAGAAAATGATGTAACTAACATTGTAGATTCTGCAAAATTAAAAAGTCCTACTAATACAGCAGAATATAATACTCTTGTAAATGCAGGAATGAAAGGTCTTACAGCAAGCCTTCCAGAAGATGCTAAAGTGTTAGCTCAATCTTATTTTAGCCAAATAAACCGCACAGCATTTCAAGGCATACAGAAAGAAGAAATTAAAATTAATAATGATATTGCTTTAGGTAACATTGAAACTTATGTTACGAATGCTAATGCAAATATTCTTAATTTAGCGCGAGAAGGAAGAAGCCCAGAGTTAATTCAAGCAATTATAGACAGAGATGCACAAGCACAACCTTCTATAAAATCAGGAATTCTTGATGCTAGTAATTACCGTAAAGACATGGAAAAACTTAACGTGCAAATTGTTGAGCAATCTGCGTTAGGAATATATGAAGTTCTTTTGCAGGATGAAAGTAAAACGCCACAAGCTCGTGTTGAAGAAGCAGAAAAAGCGTTAAAAGATTTAAAGTCTCAAGATAGAGTGTCTATTCCAAATCCTATTAACCCAGAAGAAAACATTACTTTATCTCCTGAGCAAAAAGAAAATCTAGAAAAAGAATTAAAGACAAATATTAAAGATTTTAAAGATTCTGCAATTTTGGAAGCGCAAAAACAACTACAAGCAGATGAATTTACTCAGATTGCAAATTATAGTCAAGCGCAAAAAGCAGTAGAAGACACAAGTATTAGCCCAGAAGAACAACTGCAAAATATTTCTCAACTAGAAAAAGACGGAGATATTAAAAAAGATCAAGCTCGTATTCTTAAGGCTTATGTAAATTCAGTTAAAAAATTAAATGCGGCTGTAAACGCTAATTCTTTTGACTATATAATTACAAAAATACACGACCTTAATGCGCTAGTAGACTACGATGAAGATAACTCTAATGACTATTTGCGCGGCATAAATAATATTACAGATGAGATTTTAAAGTTAAGAGCGTCTGGAAATATGTCTAGACCTGATGAACTTAAGTTAAAAAAGCAAATGACTAATTTAACTGCGGCTAAAGTAGCTGGGGCAACACAAGAAGTATTTGAGTATTATACAGATGCATCTGACGCTATCAATATTGGTTTGCCTCCAGAATTCCAAGGAATAGCAAAAAGGGAAGTGTTTTATGCTGTTGATACAGTAATCCAACAAGGAGAATCTGCTGGAGTTTCTTATGATAATAGTGACATAAAATCAATATATCAAACCGAAACAAATAGAATAATTAATAAGATTAACAAACAAAGAAGATCAAGTGCATTAGAAACAGTTAATGCAATAACTCAGAGTACAGTAATACCCGTGAAGCCAGCAAATTATCCTACTGCTGTGTGGGATTCAAAAAATAAATATTATTATGTAACAGATGTTAATGGTCAAAAATATAAGGTTAATTAATTTATATGGCATTATTAGATTTTAAAGATGATCCAAATTTAACGCTTATTGACAATAGCGAAGCGCCTGTTGATTTTTCAAAAGACCCAAACTTAACACCTGTTGAAAACGATGTTGCTTTAGACTCCAATTTAACGCTTATTGTTGAGCCTAATATTTTACAAAAAAATCAAGCGGCATTAAACAATGCAGTAGATTTAAATTCTAGTAATCCAGAAGTTGCTCCGTTGCGTGAAGAAGCGGATGAGCAATACAATCAGATGATGCAATTAGCTCAAATGAGATTTCCAGAAGAAACCATTAAGTCATGGGAAAATAATCCTATTGGTTTTAAAGAATCATTTAGTTTTCTTGAGTGGGAAGATGTAACCCCTGTTGCTGGAGGCGTAGCAAAGGGAGCAAACTATTTAAAATTAGCGAACATTTCAAAAAATATAGAAGACGGCAAGCCAGTAAATCGTAAAGACTCTGCATTTTTAAACGAGTTTATTGATAAGCAAGTTGAAATGAAAATAAGAGGAATGAATTACGGTGGTAAAATTGTATATTATGGCGCTCCACTTCCTGCATTTATGGTTGAATTTGGGCTAACAAGCGGTGTAGGAAAGGCCGCACAAGCATCTACATTAAAGGTGATTGGTGAAGCTGTCGAAAAATCTGCCGTAAAAGCAGTTGCCGCTAAAACTACTGGGCGTGTTGCTCGTGTTGCCGCGCAATCTGCGGCTATGGTTCCAATGCTTGCCTCTAAATACGGTGAAAGGAGAGCAGGGGCGTGGAATGTTACAGATAAAGGTGAAGTAATATTTGCAGGAGCAGATGAATCTCCAGCAAAAAGTGCATTAATGGCATACGCTCATGTAAGCGCAGAGGTAGCTAGTGAGTTATCTGGAGCCACATTAAATAAATATCTTATTAATCCTGTTACTAAGCGGCTTGCTACTCCATTAATTAGCGGTATTAATAAACTTCCAGAAAAATTAAAGTTAGCCTTGTATAATAACTATAAAAGACTGAAAGGAAATGCTAGAGTTTCTAGGGTGTTTACTGCTGGCGGCTGGAATGGAATGCTTGCAGAATTAGGCGAAGAAAGAATTGCTGATATTTTGCGTGAAACTACTAACTTAACACTAGAAGAAGGCTATACATTTGATGAAGTGCTAGACGGCATTACTCCTTCTAAAGATGATTTGCTTTTAGAGGCAGGGCTTATTTCTATTGTAGGTGGCGCTAAAACTTCTGGCTCTGTAGTTATGAATTTTTTAACTAGCGATGGGCTTTCTTTTGAACAAGCTCAAGAAGTGCTAGACAACCTTACAGTACAAGAGCAAGAAAACATAATAGATTATACTCTTGTGGTAGAAACTTACGACCCTAATTCTTTAGTAATGCTTGAAGATATTGACCTTCAAATTGAGCAGGAGTTAATAGCTACAGAAGAATTAGATATTAACAGTCAAACTCAAGAAGAAATAAAAAATTACATTGAAAACATGGATGCTCGTGTTGACGAATTATTGCCTACTGACACAGTTCCTTTAGAAGTAGAACCTAGAGCAGTAGCTCCAGAGGCTAGCATTTTTAATGAGTTTTATTACACATGGTTTGACAGGCTTGGTGCTTTAACTGATTTAGCAAAAGAGGCTAAAAAAAGAGGCAAAGAGCAAAAGGTTGGAGAAAATCTTGCGTTGCTAGTTAGAATGTATAACGGTGTAGTTGATATGGCTACACAAATGATCACAAACAAAACTTTTATTATAAATGCAGATGGCAATATTGTAGAAACTGGAGCTGGATTACAATCTATATTAGATGATTTTGACAGCATGGTTATTCCGCACGAAACAAATAGAAAACAACGATTAAAAGATTTTGAAGATTATTTAATTGCTAAACGATACTTAGAAGACCTTGTTGGAAAAGAAGACGTTACTGTTACTGACCAGCAAAAAGCTGATTCTATGGCTACGCTCACGAGTTTAGCTGAAAAGTATGGTGAAACAATGCGTGTTTTTGATACGTTTGCTCAGGAAATATATAGCTATCAGCAACGCATATTGCAGATGATGGTAGCTGGTGGCAATATGTCTCAAAAAACATACGACAATATTATCGCAGAAAATCCAAATTACATACCATTCCAGCGCGTAATGGACAAAGAATTTGGCTCACTATCTAAAAGACAATTATTTTCTAATGCTAGCTTGAACAAAGTAATTAAAAAGATTGTAGGCTCAGAGTTAGAAATAAAAAGTCCAATACAACAAATATTGTCTAACACTTATAGGATTGCTGATTTAGCTTGGCAAAATAGAATAGCCACATCTATTGCTAGCATGGCAGAGGTCATGCCTGAGTATGTTGAAAAACTAGATATTCCTACTATTCCTGTAAAAGACAAAGACGGCAATCAACTAAAAAATAAAGACGGATCGCCAGCCTTTAGAGCAGTTGATAACTTTGACCCTGCAGGCGCTATTACAGTTTTTGTAAAAGGCAAAAAACAATTCTATAAAGTAGACCCATCTATTGAAAAAGGCATTCAGCAGATGCGGCCTGTTGAGTTTGATTTTTTTACTAATTTATTAATTAAGTCTTTGTCGTTTCCAGCAACAGTATTACGTGCTGGCGCAACAATGGTGCCTGAATTTTGGCTTAAGAATGTTATCAGGGATATGTGGTCTTCATTTATTATGAGTCCTGACAAGCCTACTCCGATTGATACTATGAAAGGTTTAGCGGCTATTACAGGCAAAACTGAATTATATAATCAATGGATGCAATCTGGCGGTTCTTTTAATAGTTATATGGAGTTAGACGACAACGGTTTAGCAAAAGCACAAAAAGAATTATTAAACCCAAAAGGCCGCCTAGCTAAGTATTTAAGTGCGCCTTGGAAAATACCAAGTGAAGCTAGTTTGGCGTTAGAGCAATCTGTTCGTATAGGCGTGTATGCATCAGCTAAAAAAGCAGGAAAATCAGATTTAGAAGCAGGATTTGAAGCTAGAGATGCAACATTAGATTTTGCTAGAGGCGGATCAGCGTCTAAGTTTATAAATAGGTTTGTTCCGTTTTTTAATGCTGGTATGCAAGGGTCGGATAAATTATACAGGGCATTTAGAGACAATCCTAAATCTACCGCTATGTGGGCTTTAGCAACTATTACTATGCCTAGCTTGTTAATTACAAGCTATTACTTACACTACGCTCCAGAAGAAGAAAAGCAAGAATACCTAAATATTCCTCAATGGCAAAAAGATATGTTTTGGGTATTTAAAATTGGAGATCAATGGGCTAGGTTGCCAAAACCGTTTTCGTTAGGCTATATTTTCGGCTCATTGCCAGAAAGGTTTTTAACGTGGGCAGACTCAGAAGGCTTGCCTGATGGCAAAAATCTTGCTTATGAGCTAACAAAAGGCACATTAAAATCATTTAGCCCTGTGCCTTCAGCAACTAGTATTCTGCCTCCTCCAGTACGAATAGCTATTGAAACAGCAACGAATCATAATTTTTATCAAGATCGTGACATTTTTCCTAGCTGGATGGAAGATCAAAAAGCGCCAGCAAAACGTTTTACAAAAGGCACATCTGAAACAGCGAAAGCCTTAGGCGAACAATTTGATATGTCCCCTGCTCTTATAGATAACGCACTAAGAGGAACATTTGCTACTGGTGCAGTGTATATGACGGATGCTGGAGATTATATTTTAAATTCTATTAAAGAATGGAATGGCGAAGAAATACCAGAAGACCCAACAAGCGTAATGGATATTCCTATACTAAGAGCGTTTATGGTAAGAGATCCTACTGGCAATGTATCTGAAACTGTAAGAGTCTTTCACGAATTACATGATGAAGCTAAACAATACAAAGATTCTTTAGACGACTTAAAAGGCGCTGAAAAAACTGCTTACAAAAACGAAAACATGGTTATGCGAAAGTCTTACAATACTATTAAAAGATCAGGCAAAAGCATTGCAAAATTAAACAAAAGACGAAACAAGATTTATGAAAGTGTTTCGATAGATGCGGACACAAAAAGAGATCGGTTAAAAATCCTAGATGATAAAATTTTATATCATGGCAAACGAGCTACAGACAAAGTTAATAAAGAGCTTGAGCAGGATAAAAAGTAACAATGATTTATAACGCTAAAAATAGTATAATTAACAGAATTATTGAGGCCATAAAATGACAGTAACATCAGCAACAACTAGAAACGATTACGTTGCCAGTAGTGGTCAGACGGACTTTCCGTATACGTTTACTGCTCTAGCCGACACCGACATCAAAGTCCTCAAGAATGGAGTGACTCTTAGCCTTGGCGGTGACTACACTGTTACCTATGGTTCATACGGTGGTACAGTTACGTTACTCAGTGGTGCTACTGCTGGTGATGCGATTGCTATCTACTTAGATATGCCTCTACAGCGTACAACTAACTACCAGAACAGTGGTGATTTCCTAGCATTAGATGTTAATGGAGACTTTGACGCACTGTGGTTAGCACTACAGCAGACTACATCAGGCATAGATCGCACTGTAAGGCTCTCTGACAGCGATCCTAACATAGTTGGTATAGAACTACCCCTACCTGACGAACGCGCTCAAAAGCTACTTGCATTTAGTCCTACAGGGGCAGTGACAGTACAGCCGTATGTAGGCGGTCAGACGCAGATTCTATCAAGAGATTCTTTCACTGGTGATGGCTCAACAACTACGTTTACAATGAGCGAGAGTGCATCAGATGCTTCAATGCTTAATGTGATTGTAAATGGTTTGATGCAAGACGTAAGCTCTTATTCTGTTACTAACAATACTTCTTTAGTTTTTTCTGAAGCTCCTCCTCGTGGTGCTAATATCGAGGTAAGGTCTTTTGTGCAAGTAGAAGTTGTATCTACTGAGTTAAAGACTAATGAGTTTTCAGGCAATGGTTCTACAGCATCGTTTACTCTTGGCTCTTCTGCTATCAAGAATAATACCTTTGTTTACATTAACGGTGTGTATCAGTTTAAGAGTACATACTCTGTATCAGGAACTACAATTACTTTTTCTACTGCCCCTCCTCTTGGATCATCTATTGAGGTTATGGTTGCTGGATTTACTACGTCTATTATAGGCTCCCCAGCGGCAGACAGTGTGGGAACAGCGCAAATACAAGACAATGCAGTCACAACAGCCAAGATAGCAGACGATGCTGTAACAGCGGCTAAGATAGCTTCAGAGCCTGTAGCAGTAGGCATAACAACTGTAGTTACCTCTGCATCTCTTACGGCTACTGTTAACACTCATGTCTTTGTAGATACTGCTACACAAACTATTACGCTTCCTGCATCACCAGCCATAGGACAAAGAGTCTTGGTAACGGTAGGTAACTTTACTGACACAGTGGTAGCTAGGAACGGCAGTAACATAATGAGCAGTGCTTCTGACTTCACAATGGATGCCGCTTATCTCTCTATACAATTCATATATACAGACGCAACGCAAGGGTGGGTAATGTCGTGAGTAATTTTTCAGATTTCATAGGTGGCGGTGGAGGTGGTTCATTCCCCACAATCTTTTTACACAAGTCTCAAACTTGGGTTCCACCTCAAGACGGTAACATAATGATTCACGTTATTGGGGCAGGTGGTAGTGGCGCGTCAGCGGTTAACTTTACCATTCAAAGTGGTGCGGCAGGAGGTTATTGCAGAAAGAACTCTTTAGCAGTAACTACCTCTGGCTCATTTACTGTTGTTATTGGCGCAGGAGGCGCACCCACAGTGGGAGCCTACGGTGCAGGAAATGCAGGAGGCACTACAACTGTTGCAGGTACAGGACTAAGTTCTACACTAACGGCTACTGGTGGCGCGGGCGGAGCTTTAACTACTGGAGCTTACACTACTGGGGGTACGGCTTCTAATGGAGACGTAAACAACGCAGGTGGACGCGGAGGCTATAGCAGAGGCGGTGGTGCTGTTGGGTTATCAGGAACAGGCAATGACGGTATAACAGTTAATGACCAAAATTACACTGTTTCAGGTAGTTGCGACATATTGGGTGATTTTTATTCATCTAGTTTTGGTCAAATATCTGGCAGTAGCGGAGGAGGAAATCAATATGTTACTTCTTCTTCACAGGGTTATGGGCCAGAGGTAGCAGGGCCATTGGCAGGTGGTGTAGGAGCGGCTAAATATGGCCTAAATATGTTTGCGGGTCATGCTTCTATAGGTGGTGGCGGTGGATATACTTATTCTGGGTGGGCGGCTGGCGCAACTTCAGGCCGTGGTGGTGAAGGCTGTGTTGTTATTCAGTACATACCGTAAGGAGAATTAAATGAAATACAATATTAAAGATGCTGACGGTAACATCACAAATACCATCAACGCTGATGCTGAGTTTGTTGAGGCTAACTTTGAATACTATGAAGAGTGGACAGACCCAAACCCTGCACCTCCAGAGCCTACAGCAGAAGAGACTGCTCGACAGTGGAGAGACTCAGAACTATCTGCTACTGATTACATCATGCCTTTAACGGATCATCCACAGCGTGATGATTACATAACCTATAGGGAAGAGCTAAGGCAATGGCCTAGTACAGAATCGTTCCCAGAAACTCGTCCCGAATTAGGAGAATAAAATGGCTTTAACAAAAGCAACAAACAGCATGATTACAGGCGCTCAGATCAACATAAAAGATTTTGAGAGTTTGTCATCTGGTGGTACTGACTGGCAACCAGCAATTCAAGCGGCTATTGATAGCTTAGATACTGGTGATGATACAGTTACAGGAGGTGTAGTTTATTTTCCTAAAGGCCGATACTACATCAAGTCTCCTATTGTTGTAGACTGTTCTAACCCTGCAAGCCTAGCATCTATTACCTTACAGGGTGAAGGAATGCACAACACTGTTATTGATTGTCACGCGGAATTTAACACATCCACTGGCAATCACGCTATTCAAGCATTAGACCCTACTTACTGCGCGTTTAAAGACTTTATGATTATAGGCTGGAATCGGGTGGCAGTTGGACTTGAACTAGAAGGTGGTAACAAAGAGGGTTTAGGTCTTACGGCTGGTAGTGAAATATTTATTGAAAGAGTTTTTTGCCAACAATTTACAGCTTCATGTTTTAAAGTTCATCGTTGCTTCATGATAACAATGGCTCAGTGTCGATCTAAGGGCGGTGTAACAGGTTTTGATTTCAGTGGCGATTACAATACTTCATTGAACGTAGAAAACTGTTATGCGCTTAATACCACTACCACAGGACAAGGCTTCTTAATTCAAGATGTGTCCTACAGTAACTTTACAGCCTGTGGCGCTGATGCAACTGGTCGTTATGGGTATCGAGTAAGAAATACAGCTGGTGTTTCTTTTGATAGTTGCGGTGCTGAAGACGCTTTAAGGTCAGCTTTTTTGTTTGAAGCAAATACAGCATTGGATGATGATTCTTTAATAGTTGGAACTAGATGTACGCTGAATTCTTGTTTTTCGTCTAATTGTAATTTAGCTGACTCTGGGTACGGTTCGTTGCGAAGCGTGTTAGAGAATCAAAATAAATTTAGTTTCAATGTCTCTTCTGGAACGCCAGTAGAAGGTAACGACTATACTGTTAACGGATCGACATATAATGTTTATGATGTTAAAACCCATCCAAGTAATGGAACCTCTGTCATTAAAACCACAAGAACAGCAGGAACAACTATACCTCCTGCATCTGGAACCTTAAGTGGCACTCCAAATTTACCGTTTAATGCTTCTGCGGATCTTTTAAGCACTATTGATGTTGAGATTAACAGGTATAATGAAAACAGTGTTACAGGAAGCATTTCAATAACAAATGGAGGGGTTGATGAAAATCATAAACTTTCCCTTAATAGTTGTAAGCTCACTGGTTCTATTGCAAGCACAGTTGCGGTTGTTGATCCTATTGGTGTAACTCGCGTAAACAACTTAGCTGTTACTGGCG
>WLWI01000606.1_pt1 | contig 32424 bp, 27 predicted proteins | sample 6701501 | NCBI WGS metagenome assembly WLWI01 (sample SAMN12718690, study PRJNA515312) | sponge metagenome | isolation source: marine sponge | host: Mycale hentscheli | place: New Zealand: South Island, Marlborough, Capsize Point | collected 2014-11-01 | reverse complement strand
CCATGAAGTTGGTCCCGCTCGCTGGCAGACAGATCGACCAAATAGCGTTTGCGCATGGATCACCTCCGTTGTAGGGCTTAATAGGATAACGGAGAATCCACTAAAATAAAAATGTCAGAGTACTAGTTTTCAGGACATGGATAATAAAGAGACAAGCGAACTTTCGCGCAAAGAAGGAGGCCGACACAACGACCAATTGCGCCTCGAGGCCCTGCTGGCCCACCAGGGACGCCTGCTGCCCGACGAGGCCCAGCGCCAGGCCTTTCGCCGCACCGCCCTGTACCCGCCCCCGGCTTGTCTGCGCCTCAACGACTTGCACGGCAGCACCGCCCTCCTGGCCCCCTTTCTGGGCGCTCGCGCCACGGCGGTCCCCTGGTGCGCCCAGGCCTATGTCGTCGAGGATCTCGACGAGCCTCTGGGCACCAGCCTAGAGCATCTATTGGGCGCCTTTTATATCCAGGCCAAGGCCACGACTCTGGCGGTGGAAAGCCTGGCTCCTTTGCCGGGAGAGAAAATACTCGATATGGCCGCCTCTCCCGGAGGCAAAGCCACCCAGATTGCCGCCCGCATGCAAAACAGCGGCCTCTTGGTCGTCAACGAGCCCCAACCCAAACGCCACCCCGCCCTGGCCGGCAACCTCAAACGCTGCGGCGTCAGCAATGCCGTCTTGAGCCGTGCCCCGGGCACGCTCATGGCCCGTTTTTTCCACAATTATTTCGATCGCATTCTCCTCGACGCCCCTTGCAGTGGCGACGGCATCGTGCGCAAGAACCGGGCCATGCTGCGCTACTGGTCGGTGGACGACGCCCGCCGCCTGGCCCAACGGCAAACCGGCTTACTGCGGGCCGCTTTCCACATGCTGCGACCGGGAGGTACGCTGGTCTATTCGACCTGCTCCCTATCTACCGAGGAAAACGAAGATGTCGTGGCAGGTCTCCTGCACAAATATCCGGACCAAGTTGAAATCTTGCCCGTCGAGGGGATCGATCGCCCGCCCCTGCCGCCGGATATAGCCGCAGTCTATCCGGCCGATTTTTCCCGCTGCGCCCGAGTCTGGCCGCATTTGCACGACACCGAAGGGGCCTTTGTCGCCACGCTGCGCAAACGCGGCACGACATCGTGGAATAAGTGGGAAGGAGATGCCGCCAATTGGCAACCCGCCCCTACCGCCGCCGTGGAGGTGGCCATTGCCCAACTGGAGCAACGCTGGCAATTTGCCCTGCCCCGGACGCCCGATCAGATTCTGGTCAGCCAAGGCCGCCATCTGTCCCTGCGCCCGCGTCTGGCCCAGGCCTTGCAGGAAAACTACCCCTACTACGGCGGTTCAGGGCTGCACATGGCCCGTCTCCACAAGAGCCATTACTATCTATCACAGGCCGCCGCCGTTGCCTGGGGGCCGCATATAGGGGCGCGCCGCTTGCAATTGGAATGGCCGCAAGTACAATGCCTATTCCACCACGCGGCCCTGTCTCTGCCCCGCCCGACGGCCCTGCGCGGCGAGGTCCTATGCGCCTATGGCCCCTGGATTCTATGCCGCGGCCTGGTCGACGGCAACGGCCGCAACCTGAAAGCCATGCTACCGCGCGAATTGCGCCAGGCGAAGCTCTCGACCCTGACCGGCCCACCCCTCTTTCCAGCCCATAAGGACTGCCATGCGCCAATTTATCAATAATCCAACCCACCCCGTCCTGGCCGCTTTGCTGATGGGCTTCCTCCTGCAGGCCTGCTCACCCGCTGCCGATGTGCCCAGGACGCGCACCCTGATTATGGATTGCGCCGAAAGTAGCACCTGCGCCGGCCAAATCCACGACTACGACTCCTTCAATCCCTATACCCCCGGCGGGACCTCGCGCACCGGCTACAATTTCCTCTATGAACCGCTGTATTTTTTCAACGCCTACGAGCCCGACGCCGACTTGATACCGTGGATCGCCCTAGAGCACCGCTACAACAGCGATTTCACCCAATTGGAAATCGATATTCGCCCCGGCGTCGAGTGGAGCGACGGGCACCCCTGGACCGCCGCTGATATGGTCTTTACCATCCAGATGCTCAAAGACAGCGCTCCCGACTTGCTCTATTCCACCGATATGGAAACCTGGGTGGAAGAGGCCACCGCCATCGACGAATATACCGTCCGCATTGACCTCAAAGCCCCCAACCCGCGCTTCTTATTCAATTATTTCGTCCACAGCGGCGACCAGGGCCTGCCCATTGTCCCGGCCCATATCTGGGAGGGCCAAGACCCGACGCTATTCGCCAATTTCGGCCCCGACGGCCCGGTCGTCACCGGCCCCTACCGCCTGGCCCTATCCGAACCGGCCCAGCGCATCTGGGATCTGCGCCCCGAGTGGTGGGCCGCCCGCATCGGCTTCCAAGCTCTGCCCCAGGTCGAACGCCTGGTCTTCCTGCCCTATATGGACGAGGCCCTGCGGGTGCAGAATATGATTGCCAACAATCTCGATACCTGCCTCGAACTGAGACCGGCCAATATCCTGGCCGTCCTCGACCAGAACCCGGCCATCACCACCTGGACCGGCCGTCAGCCCCCCCATAGCTATCTGACCTGGTGGCCCATCTCCCTAGGATTCAACGCCCTGGAAGCGCCCTTCGACGATGGGCGAGTCCGGCACGCTATTAATCACGCTATCGACCGCGACCAATTGGTCGAAATAGCCTGGCAGGGTTCAGGCGCCACGACCTTGCTGCCCTTTCCTCAAGTGCCGCGCATGGAGCCCTATTTCACCGCCCTGGCAAACGACCTCGAACAGAGCGGTCTGGGCGCCCACGACCCAGCCCGCAGCGCCGCCCTTATGCAGGCGGCCGGCTGGCACCGCCAAGATGAGGGCCCTTGGACCCGAGACGGCCAGGCCTTTTCCATGGTTATCGATATCATCCCCCATTTCCGCGATTTAGTCCCCGTGCTGGTGGCGCAACTGACCAAAGCCGGCTTTGCGGCCCAATTCCGCATGACCTCCGATGTGGTTACCCGCATGGCCCAGGGAACGGCCCAGGCCTATCTTATTGGCAATTTCAACTCCCTGCAGGACCCCTATTTCGCCCTGCGCAACTACCACAGCCGCTTCGTGCGCCCCACTGGCACGGCCGCCGAGCACTATTGGCGTTGGTCCCATCCTGGCTACGACGCCCTCATCGACCGCATGGGCGCGGCCCACCCCGACGACCCGCTTTTTCTCCAACTGTACCGCCAGGCCATGGAAATCTGGCTCGCCGAATTGCCCTCGGTCCCTCTGGTCCAGTGGCCGCACCGCATTCCCCACAACCAGACCTACTGGACCAACTGGCCCTCGGCCGAGCAACCCTATATCAACAGCGCCTACTGGAGCCGCACCTTTCTCCTGGTCCTGCTGGGCCTACAGCCGGCCCAGACCTGATCAATGGCCCAACCGTGGAGCAGACGGAACTTACTGCGCCTTTTGGGGACCTGCTCCCTCTGGCCATTAGCCGCAACAGCCAAGCCCCAACGCGCTCCAATCTGGCAAAAAGGCGTCACCTATACACATCTTTCTGGAGCCCAACGCGATTTTACCTCGCGCGCTTCGCAACGTTCGCTATACCATCTCAAGAGCCGGGTCCGGGCTGAGTGGATCGCCCTCAATCCGATGGGGCACCAGCAAACGTATAACGACCCCAATATCTATCTCGAAGCCAATCCGCCCGACGCCCATTTGCGCCAGGCCATTATAGAGGCGCGACAACTGGGCCTGGGCGTCATGCTCAAACCCCATATCTGGTTGCAGGACCGCAGCCGCGAGGAATGGCGCGGCGCCATCGGCATGGACAGCGCCGATGCCTGGGAGCGCTGGTTTGCCAGCTACCAGCGCTTTATTGTCCACTACGCCCGCATAGCCGCCGATACCCAGGTTGATCTATTCTGCATTGGCACCGAACTGGCCCGGACCAGCCGCGAACATCCCGATGCCTGGCGGCGTCTGATCGCCCACATCCGTACGCTCTATTCTGGCCCCTTGGTCTACGCCGCCAATTGGTGGGAGGAATACGAAGAAATCAGCTTTTGGGACGCCCTCGACTATATCGGCGTCAACGCTTTTTTCCCCCTCAGCCAGAGGGCCAGACCGCCCCTGACCCTGTTGCGGCGCAACGCCGGCGACTTGGCCCAGCGCCTGGCCGCCGTCGCCTGGCGCTTTAACCGACCGCTCATTTTCACCGAAGTCGGCTTTAAATCCGTCCCCGGCACCAGCGTCCAGCCCTGGGCTTGGACACGCCAGTTCCAGGCCGTGGACCTGGAGGCCCAAGCCCGCTGTTACCAGGCCATTCTCTCGACATTCTGGGAACAACCCTGGTTCTACGGTATGTACTGGTGGCGCTGGTACAGCGACCCGCGCCGGGGCGGCAGCCACGACAGCGATTTTACACCGCAAAATAAACCGGCCGAAAAAATTCTGACTCAGTGGTACAGCCGGCCCACCAGGAATCTGTAAAGCTGTCCCGAGGCATATAGCCGGGCTATCTTAAAATTTGATATAATCAGTCCGTATACCCAAAAAGGGTATTAATTTCCGTTTATCGGAAATTAATACCCTTTTTTGCCGACCTAATCGCAGCAGACCAGTCTACATATTGTGGCGTCCTTGGCAAAACCACAAGATAAGGGATTTTTACGCCGCGAAGACTTTCTGGCACAGTCTTTGCGATATAAATGGCGCGACTGCAGTGTCCTCTATGCAGAGATGGGATTTGAAGGCATTTTCTCCCCAGCCCGTCCGTCACTCCTCACACGGACGGGGCCTTCAGATCCCTTTTTTGTGCCTACTGGCTTTTGGCCCCGGGCCAGGATGGAAACAAATCGTGTTCGATATTCAATAAATTACATACCCGCCCGGCGATAAAATCGCCCAGATCGTCAAAGGTCTGCGGCTTCTGATAAAAAGCGGGCATCGCCGGCACCACCACGGCACCGGCCTCGGCCACAGCGGTCAAATTGCGCAACTGAATCAAATTGAGCGGGGTCTCACGCGGTACCAAAATGAGCGGCCGCCGCTCTTTCAAGGTGACATCGGCGGCTCGCTCAATAAGATTGCTCGATGTGCCGTGGGCAATGGCCGACAGTGTCTTGGCCGAACAGGGGATCACCACCATCCCATCTACGGGCACCGAACCACTGGCAATGGTGCAAGCCAAGTCGTTGATGCCGTATTCGAGCAAATAGCCCGCCTCCAGACTGTCGCCGTAGAGGCCTTCGAGAAAACAGACCAGATTCTCCTTGTCCGGGGCCCAACCCAATTCCTCATGGATGAGAAAGCGGCCGTATTTGGACAGGATCAGATGCACGGTATGCCCGCCCACCATCAGGGCGCGCACTAACCGGGTGGCGTATAAAGCACCGCTGGCGCCGGTGACGGCGACCACCACCTGACGGAGCATAGATCAGGCCTCCACCTGGTTTTGGGCCAGTGCCTGGCGCCCCGCCTCCAAGGTCTCGATAATCGCATCGACATCGTATATGCACCCGGCCCAGGTACCGCCGCCGACATTTTGCAGGGCGGCCCACAGGCGGGTATCGTCGGGCAATTCTCCCTCTGGGGCCAGATCAGGGCGACGGGCTCTCTGGGCCAATTGCCGGGTCCCTTCTTCGACGCCAAAGACTTCATCGCCACGCCCCACCAGATTGATCTGACCGTGCAACTGACCGCGGTCGATGACAATTTCAATGACATCGCCGTCGAGCAATTTGCCGATTGGCCCGCCGGCCAGAGCCTCAGGACCGACGTGGCCGATACAAGCGCCGGTGGAAAAACCCGAAAAACGCGCGTCGGTCAGCACCGCCACCTGGCGACCGTAATCGAGGTATTTAAGCGCCGTGGTCACCTGGGCGATCTCTTCCATACCCGTGCCCATAGGGCCGCAACTGAGCAGCACCATGACATCGCCGGCCTGGATGGACTGAGCCTTTAGCGCGGCGACAGCCGCCCGCTCGGTGGTGAAAATCTTGGCCGGTCCGCGGTGCCGGTAGACCCCGTCGGCATCGACCACGGCCGGATCGATGGAGGTGCTCTTAACCACCGAGCCCTCCGGCGCGATATTGCCCTTGGGGAAACATACCGTGCTGGTCAGTCCCTTGGCACGGGCCCGGTCGGGATTCATAATGACATTATCGGGATCGACCCCATCGGCTTCCTGCAATCGCTGGCGAAAACGCCGCCGCCGCTCGGATTGTTCCCACCAGTCGAGATTCTCGCCCAACGTCTGTCCCGAAACGGTTAGCGCCTTTTCCTCCAGCAACCCGAGCCGGCGCAGGTGCAACATGACTTCGGGCACGCCACCGGCGAGAAAAGCGCGTACCGTGACGTGATATTCCGGACCATTGGGCAATACGTCCACCAGCCTGGGCACTTGCCGGTTGATCCGGTCCCAATCTTCCACCGCCGGACGCCGCCGGCCCGCCGCATGGGCAATGGCCGGAATATGCAATATCAAATTGGTCGAACCGCCAAAGGCCGCGTGCGTCACCATAGCGTTGTGCAGGGCCTGATCAGAGATCAGCTCGGCCGAAGTTATACCGGCCTTTTCCAAGGCCATGAGGGCCCGCCCTGAGCGCACCGCCATATCGTGCCAAACAGGTTCGCCCGAAGGGGCCAACGCCGCGTGCGGCAGAGACAATCCCAAAGCCTCGCCCACTACCTGGGATGTGGCCGCCGTGCCCAAAAATTGGCAGCCCCCACCCGCCGTGGCGCAGGCCCGGCAGCCCAAATCGTTGACCTCATCAATGCTCATCTCACCGTGCGCCAGACGCACCCCCACCGACTGAATCTTGCCGGCGTCCTCGCCTTGCTCGGGTGGCAGCGTCACCCCGCCCGGCACCAGGATCACCGGCAAATCGGGCGTCCCGGCCAGGGCAATCATCATGGCCGGCAGCCCCTTATCGCAAGTGCCGACCCCCATCACCCCACTGCGGGTGGGCAGAGAGCGGACCAGGCGACGCAAAACAATAGCGGCATCGTTGCGATAGGGCAGACTATCAAACATTCCGGTGGTCCCCTGCGAACGGCCGTCGCACGGATCCGAGCAGTAGGCGGCAAAGGGAATCCCTCCTAAGCGATGAATTTCCTCGGCCGCCGCCTCGACCAGCAGCCCCACTTCCCAATGCCCGGTATGATATCCCAGCGCTATCGGACGCCCGTCGGGGGCCCGCATGCCGCCCAACGTACTGAGGATGAGAAATTCCCGGCGGCCTAGTTCGGCCGGGTTCCAGCCCATACCTGCATTCTGGCTGAAACCGAAAATATGGCCGCTAGGCGATTCGACCACCTGCTCAACTTGCAGCGGCAATTGACCGCTTGGCCCGGGCGCCCGGGTGCGGGCCTGGTAAATATCCTCATCTCCGGAGTCGAGGACGGTATTGTCCCTATCCATGTTGGTTGACACACTCCTCTCAGGTTATTTTGCGCGGCAATTGGTAGTGCGAAATTTCGTCTAGCACCCGCCGCTCATCGGCGCTGAGGGCCCATCCGATGCCGCCGCAGGATTCGTCCACCTGCTCGGGTCGGTCCGGACCGATCAGGGCCGAAGTCACTTCCGGATGATCGACAATCCAGGCAATGGCCACCTGGGCCGGTGTTTTGGAGTGGTTGGCGCCAATTTCAATCAACATTTGGATAATATCGTCCACCTGCTCGCTCAAGACTTCGTCGAAATTTCTGTTACCTTGGGCCCAGGGCGACCCTTCCGGCGGCTGCTGGCCGCGCCGCAGCGCCCCGCTCAACAGGCCCACCGCCAGGGGACTGAAGGTCATCATCCCCAAGCCGTGCTGGCCACAGCGCCCCAAAAGCTCGCGCTCCATTTCCCAACGGTGCAACAAATTGTACTGGTTTTGCAGGCAGACCATAGGCTCAAGGGCGCAGCGATCGGCCGTCCACAGCGCATCGACCACCTGGGCGGCGGTAAAATTGCAGGCCCCCAGATAGCGCACCTTACCCTGGCGCACCAGATCGTCCATGGCCCGCAGGGTCTCTTCCAACGGCGTATCCGGATCGAAATTGTGCAGCAAGTAGAGATCGATATGATCGACCTGCAGCCTCTTCAGCGAGCGTTCGACTTCGCGCATAATGTGGAAACGCGACAGGCCCTGATCGTTGACCCCCTCGCCGATGCGGCTCCACACCTTACTGGTAATAACCAGATCGTCACGCTTGCCCTTGAGCCCCTTGAGCACTTTGCCCAATACGGTTTCGCAGCGGCCGGCGAAATAAAAATTGGCGCAATCGATAAAATTAATACCCAGATCTACAGCCCGTTCTATTGTTTTGATGCAGGTTTTCTCGTCGCTGTGGCCGTGCCAAAAAGCGCGAAAAGCGGTACCGAGACAAATGGGCGAAACTTTCAGGCCGCTCTGGCCCAATCGACGATATTCCATGATCCTCTTTCTAAGAAATCATAAGAAGCGCTTAAAATCCCGAGTGAGCCCCAAGCACGCAAAAGCGCGGAAGACAAGATGTCCGGAAGCGTCCATATCGGTGGAGTATGGCCGTTTCCGGGCAATACAGCCCCCCGCTTTTGCAGCCGCACGACGGCCACCAGGAGTTTTAAAACGCTTTTAGACTGTTCTGATTCTCCAGGGCCTCATTTATACGTCAACTTGGGCTCGTCCTGCCGCTCTTTCAAACCGCCCACCATCATTTTGTGGTACGGCTCTCCCGCCGCCAATCCCACAGGCCGCAACCCCGCCGCGTGGAAACCAATGCGCACCGACCGGCGCCAGTCCGGTGTCTGGTTGAGATCGGACCAATGGATGAGATAATAGCTGAAGAAAATGACGTCCCCCGCCCGCGCCGGCACCGGCACGGTGGGCAGACGATCGGGGTGGTACTGTTCGGGCGACAGATAGGGCCGGGTGTGGTCCCCCGTAATATGCTCGAGCGGCCCCTGGGCCTGGCTGCCGGGCACCACCTGCAGACAACCACTTTCCAGCGGCGTATCATCCAAATGCAGTAAACAATCGACAAAAGCGGGGCCGTCGTGCGGATAGAAGGGATAGTCCTGGTGCATGGGAAAAGGCGTGCCGCGCTCGGGTGGTTTGCCGTGCAAAATCGTATGGTGCCACTGCACCGGCCCATCGATCAGCGAGCGCACGCCGTCCACCAGACCTTCGTGGTAAAGGACCCGTCCCCAGGCCGCCGAGTACTGCTGCGGATTGGGTAGAAAAACCGCCCGCGTAGCCTCCTGCTGCCCCGCCGGCAAATAGTGGTCGCGCCAAGGGCCGCGCCAACCAATGCTGTCCTCGCCCCACCACTCCCCGATAATCCAGTCCATTTCGGCGCCCAGCGTTTCCACTTGGCCGGCCTCGAAAAGGCCTTCCACTTTGACATAGCCGTCGCGTTTGTAGGCCTCGACCTGCTCCCTGGTCAACATCCCCTGCTCCTATCCTGGTTCCTGCCCATTGTCAATGACCAAAATATAAACCAAGGGCCCCGGCAACGCACACCCCGCCGAGCCAAATAAGTCTCAAGGGCGCTGGCGCAAATAGATATTGCCATTCACCGTGCGCAAGCGGATCAATTGGCCGCCGCCGTTTATCTGGCCCGTCCCCACCACCACCTGGGTATCCTCGCCTTTAAGCACGAGCGGGAAATCGGAATAAATCCGGTAGTCGCCCCCCCAGAGGCGCTCGGTGCGCAACTGGGCATCGATGGTGGCGGCTATTCCGCTGGGAACAATAAGCGTTATATCGCCGCCTTTGGAATATAGCTCACAATGCCGATCCCCCTCTTGCCCGGGGGACAATTCGGCCTTGATCGGCCCGCCTTGGGTCATCGCCTCGATATAGCCGCCCGCTTTAATGACAATAGTACCGCCGGCAGTGCGGGCCTGTACGGCCCCTTCTGCAGCGCCAATTTCAATGGGCCCGCCCGCAGTCTCGGCTTCGACCGAGCCACCGGCCTGGCCAATGCGGATGCCGCCTCCAGCGGTTCGGGCGACGAGATCTTCCTCGACAGCCTGTAGGTGGATAGAACCGCCCGCCGTGCGCACCTGCACTGGACCGACCACCGTTCCCAAAGTAATCGACCCGCCCACCGTTTCCACCAACACCGAGCCACCGGCCCGCTCGATACGCACCGGCCCGCCCGCCCTTTCGACCTGGACGGTTTCGCCGACCTGGCCAATTTCAATCCGCCCGCCGCCGCCCGCCGTCAACTGCAACGTTTTGGCCACGCTACCGACAATAATATTGCCCGCCTGGGTAGTGGCCTGGACGGGCCCGGCCGCCGCTTCTATCTGTACCGAGCCACCGCCGCCGGCATCGGCCCGGACGGCCCCGTCGGCCGCCGTCAATTCAATATTGCCGGCCTGGGTCCGCAATACCACTTGTCCGGTGGCCCGGTCCAAGTGGATATTGCCGCCGCCGCCGGCATCGGCCTGTACTGCATCGCCGGTCGCCCGCAGATTGATATTGCCGGCCTGAGTCCGCGCCTCGACAGCGCCCTGACCCTCTTCGAGGGAAATATTGCCGCCACCGCCAGCCGCCACCCCGATGGCCCCCTGGATAATTCCCAGCGTTATATTACCGGCTTGGGTAGTGGCCCGAACCCCCTGCCGGCCCTGATGCAGGGAGATATTGCCACCGCCGCCAGCCCGCAAAACAACCATCCCATGGGCTTTTTCTATCCCGATATGGCCGGCCTGAGTTTCGGCTTCCACAGCCCCCAGGGCTAAGTCCACCTTGATGTTGCCGCCGCCACCGGCCACCAATCGCGCCGCCCCGGCCACCGATTCCACCCGGATATTGCCAGCCTGGGTCTGCAAACGAACGTCAGTCCCGGCATCGCCCAGAACAATATTACCACCACCGCCGGCCTGCGCCTCAATAGCCCCCTGAACGGATTTAACCTGGATAGTGCCAGCTTGGGTCTTCACCTCCACCTGGTCCGCTGCCCTATCGACCCAGATCCCACCGCCCCCCCCAGCCTGCGCCGTCAGCGCCCCCTGCACGGCTTTGACCTGGATGGTACCGGCCTGAGTCTGCAATGAAGCCTTGGATCCAGCCGACTGCACAGAAATACCGCTGCCCCCACCGGTCGATGCCTCCAGCACCCCGCGAACGCTTTCTATGTCGATATTGCCGTCGCCGCTGCGCGCTTCTACATCCAGTTGCGCCGGTATTTTCAAAACGAAGCGGACGTCGAGAAAATTCGGCTTTTTGCGGCCGGCCCACTGGGCCTCGACCAACACCCGCTCGCCCTCTATCGCAAAGCGCACGGGATAGTCGGCAAAAGCGGCCCGCGCTTTGTCTTCATCCTCTACGGCGGCCCTCTTCTCCAGGACCAATTCGACCCCTCCCCCCTGCCAATTATCCACCGCGACAGCGCCCAATTCAATATCGACTTGGAGACGACGCACAGCGTCGTCCAGTGCCAATTGGCGCTCACTCCGTTCGATATATGCCTTGTCCTCCCGGCCAAAACTTACCTTGTCCTGGGCCTGGGCCAAATCGGCCCACAAGCACACCGCAATCAGTAGTGCCCAACAACCGCGCATAACAAACCTCCTCTACAATTGTCCCTCGTCCTGCGTGGATCCCACTTGCTGCAAAGCCTGTTCGGCCCGAAAGCGGATATAGCTATTTTCGTCGGCCCGACTCTTTTCCTCGAAAACGGCCAAGGTGCCCGGATCGCGCCAGCTGTCGAGGGCTTCGACCGCCTCCAGACGCACCCCCGGATTTAAATCGCGCCGCAGGGCCTGCTGCAAAGCCCGGCGCACCTGCTGATCATGGGCCATATCCTTCAAGGCACCAATCGCCTCCAGACGCACCCCGGGGTTGGAATCGTGTAAGAGAACCTGGATCAGAGCCTGACGGATCTGATCGCTATCGGCCTGTCCTCGGGCCAGATCGATAACCGCCAACCTGGGCGCCGCCTCCAGTCCTCCCTCCAACGCCGCCGCCAGCACAGCCCGCACGGCCGGATCGTCCGTTGGCCCCTCGACCAAGCCGCTGGCCACAGCGCCAAAGACCAATTGCACGCCTTCCCCGGCCGCTGCGGGGCGGATGCGCAAGTCGACAATCTCCATATTTTCCCAGTTGACTGGATCGGCCGTGGCCACCGGACCTATAGATGCGGCCCCGTTGCCGCTGCGACCCAACCACATCCCGCCCAGCACCAACCCAGCGGCCACAGCCAAACGCAGACCGTATTTCCCCAACTGGCCAACAGAGGGCAGCCAATCGCGCCAGGCCGCCCGCCGCCTCTGACGGCGCAAAGCAGCCCGCAGCAATACGCGGCTGTCGGCCACAACCTGCTCGCCTAAGGGTGGTAATTGATCGACCGGATAAAGTCGCTGCAGGCGTTGTTCTTCTTCCAGCAGGGCCTGCAAACGGGGGTCCGACCGAACCTCGGCCTCGAATAACCGCCGTTCGTCGGCCTCCATATCATTGTAGAGGTAGCGCAATATCTTATCGCTGTATTCCTCTTTGCCGATCCCTTCCATCAGGCCTCCATATACGCGGCCAGGGCCGCTTTGACTTTGCTGCGGGCGCGAAACAAATAGCTCTTTACTGTTCCAGATGAACAATCCATCATGGCCGCCGCCTCGGTTATTTTAAAACCCTGATGGTGACACAGGGCAAAAGCGGCCCGTTCCTGGGGTGAGGCCCGCTCCAGAGCCCCTTGCACTTGCTGCCGGCATTCGGCGGCCAATAAAGCCTCCTCGGGCCCCTCTACCTTTCCTGTCGAGTCCACCGCTGTTTCCTCAACCTGCAAAGCGGCCCAACGGCGTTTCTGCTGGCGAAAACGCAGGGCTCTGTTGACCCCAATTCGGTAGAGCCAGGTATAAAAGGCGCTTTCCCCCCGATAGCGCGGCAGTGCCCGATAGGCGGCGATAAGAGCTTCCTGGTATACGTCCTGACCATCTTCCAAGCTACCGGCGATATCGCATACCAAGCCGAGAAGGCGCTGCTCATAGCGTCGCACCAGTTGCTCAAAAGCCCAGGCGTCTCCCTCTTGGGCCCGCTCGATCCACGTTAATTCCTCGGCGTCCATGCCTCCCCTGGCCCGCTACAAGCGGCTTTTTGGTAATTGGATCACCTCAGTGCACAGATGGTTGGCAGACGTTTTGCCAAATTCCATTTTTTTCAGCACCGCCCCCACAGCCGGGTCGTTGCCCAGCCAAAATTCACGCCCGCTCTTCGAGGCTAAGATCGACCGCCGCGGCAAACAGACGCAGCCTCTCGGCTTAGCGGGTCCCGTCAATGTATATTCAATCCATATTTTTTTATACTCAATCGATATTTTTTCTACCGACCAACGTAAAAGTGCATCCGCCCCGGTGTATAAACGCGAGCTGCAGCCAGAGGCTAAAACAGCCTTCTGGTCGGACTCCGAGCCCCTGCATAGACAAGCATTAAAACTGCTTGACATTATCAGCCGGGTTTTGTATCGTCGTTGAAACAGTCAACCATTTCTTCTCACCTTCGCACTTGAAAGGAGACAAAGATGTCGAATTTTGCTCTGCCCCAGGACGACATGCTCTTTTCGCCCCTCGAGGAGATCTGACCCAAGCCCCGCTTTCAGCGACGGCTGATATATCTCCTCCGGTTCCGCGGCACAGAGCATGCCAGCGGTTTTTTTTTGCTCTTTCCACTCTCCGGAGGAAACTCGCCTATATGTACAATCCCGATTTTTGGGAAGTCCGTCTCGACCACCACGATTTAGCTCAATACCCCAACGAAGCCGGCATTTGGTTCGACAACCAGGATGAGCCGGTCGGCCGCAGTGAGTTGCGCCGCAAGAATATGATGAGTCCCATTATGGAACTGGTCAGCCGCGGCCTCACCGAAAAACAGCGCCAAGTCGTCATCCTGTACTACCTGCATCAAAAAACCCAGGAAGAGGTAGGACAAATTCTGGGCATATCCCGGCGCGTCGTCAGCCAGCATTTATTCGGTATTTTTCGCAATGGCAAACACGTGGGCGGCGCCATCAATAAAATTCGCAAACTTTGTCGGGAACGCGGCATTGCACTGCCCAACTAAAGTGCATCCGCTTTGCAGTAAGAGTGCGGACATCACGTGTCCGAGCTGATCGATCAGTTAAATAGCGCAGGGCCTTACCGGTGGCCTAGTGCACAGCCGAAAGGAGGTATTGTTTTGACTCAATATACGTGGAGGTGCTTGGCCTAATTTAATTAGGCCTTAGCAACCTCGGACTGATCCCGCCGCAAAGCGGAAGGATCGAGTCCAAAAAAGAGTCCGGGCGCGTCCAGCACGGGTTTACCCCCGGTGGGCGCGTCCGTTTTTGTGCCCGCTGCACAGTCACCGCTCGCTTGACAGCAGTCATTACAGTAAGTACTTTGGCTCATCGCCCTGAACAGGGTAATATGCTTTTGCCCAGGCCGCTGCAGGCGGCTGGATCTACAGGCGCACTACCCTCGCTCTGCCGCCAATCCAGATCATTACCGAATCTGCACGGATCTAACCCGGCTTCGGCCGTTCCTATCTCAGCCTTTTCCTATGTGTTTCCTGGTCCCCCCTGCAGTCTCGTACAAGGAGACTTTCTTACGCGGCGCCGCCGATTTCCACGCCCACGGGCAATTGGATTCCACCTACGCCGTCTGTCTGGGCTATAATTTGAAAAGCCTGAATAGGCGCTTTGCTCGCTTCGTCCAGGACCTCCTCGACTTGCAGACCCCCACTTCCCCCTACAGCACCCAGTACCGCGACCGGGTATTGTGGCTTATCGACGGCGACGAATATATCGGCCAATCCTCGGTGCGCCCGGACCTCAGCAGCAATTACCTCATTACCTACGGCGGCCATATTGGGTATAGCATCCGCCCGTCCAAACGACGCCGGGGGTACGGTAAAAAAATCCTCGCTGCAACGTTGGAACAAGCCCGCCTCATGGACCTGAAACGAATCCTGATCACCTGCAATTCGGACAATACCGGCTCGCGCAAAATCATTGAATCCAACGGCGGTCGTTTTGAAAGGGATCTGCCCATGGACGCCGACTGTTTCCGCGCCGAAGGCCGTCCCCTCCAAGCCGGTTTGACCAAATTGCGCTACTGGATCGACCTGAGCCTCGACCCGGCCCCGCCGCGACCATGATATTACCCGACTACAACGGCGGCAGCATTGTCAATCTGGCCGCCTCCATACTTCAGGCCTTCGATATCGAGCCGCCGCAACCGCCCTGCCACCCGGATCGCTTGCCGGCGGGTATGTTGCGCAGCGGTTCCGGAGTGGTCTTGGTCCTGTGCGATGCTCTGGGCGCCCTGCAGTTGGAAGCCGTTCTGGCAAGCGGCGGGGCCCCCAATATCCAACGCCTGATCGAACAAAGCCCCCAGGGGCTGCAACGGCTTACGTCGGTCTTCCCCTCCACTACTTCGGTGGCCCTGACTTCCATCAATACCGCCCGTTCCCCCGCCCAGCACGGCCTCCTCGGAATGTGGATGTGGCTCGAGGAATTGGGCGTATTGGGCAATATGTTGGAATTTCGCACCGCCACCTCTCCTGTCGCCATCGACCCCGAACTACTGCGCAACGGCCCCACAATCTACGAATTGCTGCAACGCCGCCAGATCCCCTCTGCGGTAGTGAGCCCGCATCAATTCGCCGACTCGTCCTTCACCAGCCTGCTGCATCGGGGCGCCCGTTACCTGGGCTATCACAGCCAGGCGGAAATCCCCCATCTGCTCGATCTATCCATGCAGGAAACAGGCCGGCCCAGCTTCCACTATGTCTACTGGCCCATGATCGATACCACGGCCCACCGCCACGGTCCGCTGTCGGCCGCCTATTACGCGGAAGTCGAGTACGCCGACTTAATGGTAGGGAAAATAGCCGCCTGTTGCGCAGCCCGGGGCTACAACCTGGTCTTTAGCGCCGACCACGGGCAGGCCGCCTTGCGACCGGATCGGGCTCTGGCCCTGAACGAGAATTGGTTGCCCCTGTTGCGCCACCCGCCCGCCGGTGGCCGGCGCGCCCTGTACCTGGCGACCGATCACATCGACCAATTGCGGCGGCGTATTCTGGAACGAGACGGCATCCTGGCCGTCCCCACCCTTGAGGCTATCGCCCAGAACTGGTTTGGCGGCGATTGCACGCCCTATCAGTCGCGCCTGGGCGACCTGCTCCTGCTGCCTTTGCACGACCGCCAGTGGATTCACGATTTCGGCCGTGGCGCGCAAGCCTACCTCGGGGCCCATGCCGGTCTCTCGGAAGACGAAATGCTGGTCCCGCTCCTGGCCGCTCACCCTAGCGAAAGTCGCCCTTTATGAACCTTATTCGCCCTCTGTCGCGCTTGCTCCTGGCAATGACTTTACCGCTCTGGCCGCAACCGTCCAAGGCAGACGCCGCCCCCTCAGCCCCGCAAGCCCTGGCCGCCTTGTACCAGGCCCTGTTGCAACCGCCGACGCGGCATTTGCAACCCGTACTAGATCAATTGGTAGAGCAAACTGGCCTGGATGAACACCAAGTACGGCAACAATGTCTGGCCCTATTGGATACACTGGCGCAAAAGCGCAAAAGCAAAAGCGACGCCTGGAAGCAACTCACCCAATTGCCCGGAGCCGAAGTCAATGCCTCAAGCGCCGATAAATTCTTCAGGACGCTGCTTGAGGAAAGCCGTTTAATACTGTCAAAAGAAGGGGATTTCTCGCTCGATTTTCCCATCAAAAAAGCCACCGGCAGAGCCCGTATTTTCACCGATCAGGGCTATACCCTGCTGACCCAGGCGGTGCAGTCAGGCTTACCCGAGACCGAGGAAACACCGAGCGAATTCGGCCTGCTGGTCAGCGGCCATACCACTCGCTACGAGGTCGACAAAGCCCCGCTGTTCATCTTCTTCGATTCGCCCGACGAGGCTTTCGTACTCGAACAAGTGCGCGAAATCCAACGCTTTATCATCCCCCGCCTAGTCAAAGTGCTGCCCCAATCGGCGGCGATAAAATGGGCGGTGCGCAAACGCGAACAGAACGCCCTGATCGATCCCGACTACCAACTCGTATTCGCTGTTTCCACCCTCCGCTTCACCGGCTCCAACCGAGATCTGCGCCCCTGCATTGAAGGCACGGTGCAACTGGTCGAAACAGCCACTCAGAATGCCGTCTTCGAAAGCGACATGAACTACTGCACGGAAGAGGCTGGTTCGGGTAATACCCAGACGCTGGACATGTTCTACGACGAAGTGGCGAGCCAGACTTTTGCCCTAGTGAAAACCTTTTTCGCCGCCAGACGCTAAAGCCGCCACAGCGGGGGAACCAGCGGACAAAAAAAACCTTGGAAGACGGATACGATCTATCTTCCAAGGCTCCCTCCCTAGCTTGCATGAGAAGCAGGTGGCCAAAATTATAGCGTCTTTTTCTGCATTTGTCAATAAATTTGGCCCCGTCCTGTACTCAAGCCAAAAACGAAATTCCACCCGATTTTTCACGGCCTTGCCAGACCGTCCCAGTCGGATAGGTATGGCGGGCGACGAAGTCGGCCTGCATCTCCAATCCCCACCCCGGTCCTTCCGGGGCCACATACCGTCCCTGGGCCACGGCCACTGGTTCGATAAAGACTTCGTCCTGGAGAAAATTCAAATATTCGACCACCTGGTCGCGCGAATGCGCCGCCACGCAGATCTGGTCCCACAGGGCGTAGTGGCGGATCATATTGCACAAACCAATACCGCCGCCGTGCGGGCAGACGGGTATCTGGTATTTGGCCGCTAAGAGGATCACCGCAAGCACATCATTGACCCCGGCCAGGCGGGTGGCGTCAATCTGGCAGAAACTGAGGGCCTGGCTCTGCAGCAATTGTTTGAAGATCACCGGCGAAGGCACCTGCTCGCCGGCCGCCACGCCAATTCCCAAAGGAGCCAGCTCGTCGGCAATGCGGCGATAGCCCAGGACGTCGTCGCGGGCGGTGGGTTCCTCGATCCAGGTGGGCTTGAAACGGGCCAACTGCCGCATATAGGTGACGGCTTCTTCGACGCCCCATATCTGATTGGCATCCAGCATGAGCCGGGCTTGCGAGCCGATAGTCTGGCGAATGAAGGCCAAGCGTTCCCGGTCGTGGTCCAGATCCTGGCCCACCTTCATTTTAAAGCAATCGAACCCCACTCCTTGCATCTGCGCGATAGTATCGGCAATTTGGGCGTCCGTAAGTCCCAACCAACCAGCCGTTGAATAGGCCTTGGGCCCTTGCTCGACCAGGGCGTCTAGCCGCTGCTGGGCCCCTACCTGTCCACGGCGCAAAATCTCTAAGGCCTCCTCCGGCCTGAGCGCATCGGCGATATAGCGCCAGTCGATGCACTGGACGACCTTTTCGGGTTCGAGCTCTACCAATAGCCGCCACAGGGGTTTGCCCGCTTGCTTGGCCCACAAATCCCACATGGCGTTGACCACGCTGCCCACGGCCATGCGGCAGACGCCATCGGCCAGCCAGCGGAGCTGATGGTGGTCGATGAATTTGCGGTAAAAAGCACCGGGGTCGTCAATAAATTCCTTCAAGCTGGTATCCACCACCAATTGGATAAGGTCGTCGACCCCATAAGCAATCCAATCATTGCCCGCTCCGGCGGTGAAATTGACCGAATGCCCCTCCAGCCCACTATCGGTTTCCAGCCTCAATACGACCGCCGAATAATTGGGCTTTTTATGGAAGGGGTCCGAGCCCAGCAACGTATCGGAGGTAGGCACCCGCAAATCGACCAGATGGGCGCGTTTTATTTTTGCCTCTTCGACCATAAATATATTCCCCGGTGAGTATAGAGCAGCATAAACTCTCCATAAACTGAACCAAGACCCCTGTCCAGACAAGCTTTCGGCAGCCATTCCCATTGTTTAGGTTCTGTTGGCCAATCGCCTCGCGGTCCCAGCCAGGGCAAAACTGTCCAAGGAAGCCTGCATGCATATAGAGCAATCCCAGCATATCGCCGTGATCGACCTGGGTTCGAATACGGCCCGGGTAGTAGTCATGCACGCGGTCCCAGGCTATGCCTACCGCCTGGTCGACGAAATCCGCCAAGTCGTGCGCCTGCGCCAAGGCCTTACCTCTAAAGGCCTCAGTCCCGAGGCGATCCAACGGGCCTTCTCCACCTTGCGCCTGTTCAAGCGTTTTTGCGACAGTACCGGGGTAAACACCATTATAGCCACGGCCACCAGCGCCGTGCGCGAGGCGGCCAACGGCCCGGCCTTTATCGCCCGGGTGCAGCGCCAGATCGGTTTGTCTCTGCGCATTCTCGACGGTGAGCGGGAAGCCTACTACGGCGTTTTGGGGGCCCTCAACGACGTGCCCTTAAAGCAGGGGGTGATACTGGATATCGGCGGCGGCAGCGCCCAGCTCAGCCTGGTGCGCCAGGGTCGCTTCGAGCGCGGCCAGGCCCTTACCTTGGGCGCATTGGCCCTTACCGAAGGCTTTGTCTCCTCCGATCCAATTGGCTCTCGGGAATTGAGCGCCTTAAAAAAGGAAATCGACCGCCAATTGGATACGGTGCCCTGGCTGAAAAAAGCCGCCGGCTCTTCGCTGGTGGGCCTGGGGGGCAGCATCCGTAATCTGGCCCTGATCGAGGCCCGGCGGCGCAAGCACCCCTTGTATACCATGCACGGCTTTGAATTGCGCCGCAACACTCTGGCCCGGACCATCGGCCTATTGCAGGCCATGCCGCTGGCCAAACGCCAGAAAATCCCCGGGCTCAGCAGCGATCGGGCCGATATTATCCTGCCCGGGGCCTTGGTGCTCGAACGGATTATGGAACGACTAGAGGCGACCAAGCTGACCGTTTCGACCAGCGGCCTTCGGGAAGGCTTGTTTCTCGAACAATTCTGGCACCACTTGCCCTACCCCGTCATTGCCGATGTGCGGCGTTTTGGCGTCCTCAACATCGCCCGTATCTACCAGTATCACAAACCGCACGCCAACCATGTGCGCTATCTGGCCGGTCGCCTGTTCGACCAGTTGGCCCCTTTGCACCAATACGGCCCCAGCGAACGGCAATTGCTCGAAGCCGCCGCCCTGCTCCACGATCTGGGCACCATCATCGGCTACGACGACCACCACAAGCACTCCCAAACCCTCATCGAATACAACGGGCTGCCCGGCTTCTCCCCTCGCCAGATAGCCCTTATCGCCTTATTAACCCGCTACCACCGCAAAGGCAAGCCCGAAGTAGGCCCCTTCAAATCGCTGCTGCGCAAGCACGACGACCGCCTCCTGCTCTGCCTGGCGGCACTGCTACGCCTAGCCGAATTCCTCGAGCGCGGCCGCAATGCCGCCGTCGACGATGTCGGTATTGATTGGACCGACGAGCAGATCCACATAACCTTAGTGGCCGATGAATACCCCACCGTCGAATTATGGGAAAGTCAGCGCCACGCCCGACCCCTTTTCGAGGAAGTATTCGGCCGTTCGGTACATCTGGACAGCCTGGCCGCCCCCAACGTTTGACCAAGCCAAACGCCCTCCCGCATAAAGCGGTAGGGCGTTTGCGATCGGGGCAACCTCGACAAGCCGCTTTAGAGGTTGGTCCATCCCTCCTCGCTGTAACGGGCGGCACTCTCTTCGACGAAACGCTTGAAAATGGCCAAGTTCTCGTCGGTGAAGTAGCGATGGACGAAAAATTGGCCCACCACCCGTATCTTCACTTGGCGGGCTTCGGCAATGCGACGCAGAGTAGCAAAACTGATGGGGTAGGTCTTCTTCTGGTAGGCCACCGGCCCGTTGGAACGGCTGTAACGCCGGTCGTAGTCGTGAGGGCGGCGATTCCCATGGCGGTAATAAGAGTCGTACCCGTAAGCATACGGGCTGAGGCGCGGGCTTAAATAAGCATAGGGAGCAGTGCCGTACAAATACAAATTGGGCCGGTAGTTGCGGTAGACATAGGGGCGATAGTCGTAATAACCAGGCCGATAACCGTAATAAGGACTGCGCCGGTAGCGATTCGCTCCGTGTCCGGATCGACCGGGTCTATAGCGAGCCGGCTCAATCGCAAAAGCAGCCGCCTCCGAACCACCCGCCCCCCGATACGTCGCCCCTTCAATCCCCTTGGCCGGCTGCTGGCCTGCCACAAAGCCCAGGCGTTCGCCATCGACCAGCATGATCAGCGACTCGCCGTCTTTGATGCGCAGCAGATTATTGGCCTGGTAGATCAGATTTAAGGCATAGCTGAAATCGCCCTCGTCCGATACCTGTTCGGTAATATTCAACTGGACGAGCTGATAATCTTTATTGCCGCCTAGATAATTGCGGCTCAGATCCACCCGGGTATAGCCTTCAAACTCGTCGTATTGCTGGCTGATATGATAGGCCGGCCGATAGGCCGAACAGCCCACCAACATGATTAGAGCCAATACCCCACCCAGGAACGCATAGCGTCTCATAGTGCACCTCCTCGTCCGTATACCCTAGAGGACCACCCCGCCAATCTCAGGGGAATACAGGGCGCGTCCGTCCTTTAAACTTAATAAGCCCAGGACGGTTCCCAAAGCCAAGAGGACGGCAAGCCCCGGTTGACAAGGGCGCTTGGCGCTGCTAATTTGGGCCTATTTCATCCTGTCGAGGACAATTCACATGAAAATGCAAGCCGCTGTTTTGCACTCGACCCCGGCCCAACTCTGCGTCGAGGAAATCGAGATAGCCGCCCCGGGCATAGGCGAAGTGCGCGTCAAGATCGCCGCCTCGGGGCTCTGCCATACAGATTGGGAGACCATGCACGGCTACCAGCCTATAAACCTGCCGGCCGTCATCGGCCATGAAGGGGCTGGAGTAGTCGAGGCGGTGGGGCCGGGCGTGAGTCTAGTCGCTGAAGGCGATCACGTGGCCTGCTCCTGGAGTCCCAACTGCGGCCACTGTTTCTATTGCGATCACGGCCAGCCCATCCTCTGCGACAAGGCCCGCCAGGCCAATAGCGCGGGCGTGCTATTCGACGGCACCACCCGTATGTCCATTGCCGGTGAGCCGGTCTACTACTACAGCCTGGTCTCCTCTCACGCCGAATACTGCATTGTCCCCGAACAGGCCGCCATACCTCTGCGGCGCGATTTCCCCCTCGACCGCGCCGCGCTATTGGGCTGCGCCGTCATGACCGGGTACGGCGGTGCCGTGCGGGCCGGCGGCATCCAGCCCGAGGACAGTGTCGTCGTCGTCGGCTGCGGAGCTGTTGGTTTGAACGCTGTGCAAGGGGCCCGCATCGCCGGAGCCTCGGTGATTGTCGGTCTCGACCTCAATCCCCTAAAGCTGGAATGGGCCAGCCAAATGGGCGCCACCCACACCCTGGACGCCAGCACCGGCGATGCGTTAGAATTGGTGCACAGCCTTACCCTGGGCCGAGGCGCCGACGTGGTTATTGAAGCGGCCGGGCACAATTCTTCCATCCGCCAGGCCTTGGAGGTCTCGCGCCCCGGGGCCCGCGTCGTCATCCTGGGCAAAACGCCTTTTGGCGAGGAAGTCTCCTTCCCCTTCCATCTGATGATGGGCGAACGGCGGATCCTCCGCACCTCGTACGGCATGAGTCGGCCACGGGTCGATTTCCCGCGTCTGGCCAATCTCTATATGGACGGCCGCCTGCACCTAGACCAGATGATATCCCAACGCCTGCCGTTGGCGCGTATCAACGACGGCTTCGACGATTTGGAAAAGGGCAATGTCGCCCGTTCACTGATCATTTTCGACGATTGACGATCCGGCCCTCAAATACTGCCTACTAGACGGAGAAATATGGAAGAAGACCAGTATCAAAAAGGCGTCGAACAATTCGCCCGCATGGTCGGCGACGAGCATATAGAGGCGCTGCGGCAGCGTTTTAAAAGCCTTTCGCCCGATTTTGAACGCGCCGTAATGGGCGTGGTCGGCGGCGAGATCTGGACGCGCCCCAATCTCGATCTCAAAAGTCGCAGTCTGTGCAGCATTGCCATTCTCGCCGCCCTGGGCCGGACCAACGCGCTGGAACTGAACGTGCGCATGGCAATCAACAATGGGGCCAGCCGCGAAGAAATTATCGAAGTATTTTTCCAGGTGGCCGCCTATGCCGGTTTTGCCGCCGCCTGGGACGGTTTGAGCCGAACCGCCCAAGTCTTTGCCGATATTGAGCAAGAATCCTGATTCGCCGACCCGCTACCAACTGGACCTCATTATGAAGGAAATTTCCCGTGAGCGATAAAATCGAAAAAAGCGAAGCCCAATGGCGCCAGCTCCTCACTCCAGAGCAATTCCACGTCACGCGCCAACAAGGTACAGAACAGGCTTTTAGCGGCGCCCTGTACCACGTCAAAGAAGACGGTACCTACAACTGTATATGTTGCGGCTCGGCGCTGTTCAATTCGACCACCAAATACGAATCGGGTTCGGGCTGGCCCAGCTTTTACCAACCCAATGCCGAGGACATGGTCAATCTGCACCAGGATAACAGCCACGGCATGCAGCGCACCGAAGTCACCTGCCGGCGCTGCGACGCCCATCTGGGCCACGTCTTTCCCGATGGGCCCGCCCCCACCGGTTTGCGCTATTGCATCAATTCGGCAGCGCTCGATTTTGCCGCCGACGACCGGCCAACCGACTGAGCCAGTCGCCGATGATCGGCGAGCCTGAATCCAAGGGCACCTGTTTTTTGTCGTTTTTTTCTTATCTTAGTAGGTGGCCCCCCGACGCCTACCATACTTTCCCCTCCAACTGGCCCGCAACTTCGCTTTGCAACTGATAACCTTCGGCCTCAACCACAAATCGGCCCCCGTCGAAATTCGCGAAAAACTGGCTTTCGCCGAACCGGCCCAGGCAGCGGCCCTAACCCGCCTCAAGGACCAGTACGGCCTCCACGAGGCGGCCATACTGTCCACCTGCAATCGCTCGGAAATATACGCCGCTGTCCACGACCAGAGCGGTATAGAGCGCACCCGCCGCTTTCTGGCCGAAGTCCAGGGTCTGGCCATGGAAGAGCTGGAACCCCATTTCTACAAATACGCCGGCGAAGATGCGGCCCAGCACCTCTTCAGCGTCGCCTGCGGTATCGACTCGTTGGTAGTGGGCGAATCGCAAATACTCAAGCAAGTATCCGACTCCTTGAAGACGGCCCAGCAGAACGGCTCGGCCCAACTGCTTATCAACGAACTTTTCCAGCGTTCCCTGCGGGTGGGCAAGCGAGCCCGCACCGAGACCCAGATCGGCCGCGGCCGACTGTCGGTGAGCACGGCCGTGGTAGAGCTGGCCAACCAGATTTTCGACCGTCTGGAAGATCGGCAAGTACTGCTCTTAGGCGCCGGCGAAATGGGCGAACTGACAGCCCAGTACCTGCTTGAAGGCGGGGCGAGCAATTTTCTCGTGACCAACCGCACCCTAGCCCGGGCAACCGCCCTGGCGCAGCGTTTCGGCGGCGAGGCCGTCCCTTTTGAGCAACTCGCCACACAACTGGAAAAAGTCGATATCGCCATAGCTTCCACCGCCGCCCCCGGCTTTGTCCTTGAACTGGACACACTGCGCCAAGTCATGCGACAGCGGCGGGGCCGGCCGCTTTTTCTCGTCGATATCGCCGTTCCCCGCGATATCGACCCCCAGATTGGCCAACTCGACAATGTCTTCCTGTTCGATATCGACGATCTCGAACAAGTAGTGGCTTCCAACCGCCGGAACCGCGAAGAGGAAATCGCCGCTGTCCGCATTATTATCGACGAGGAATTGCAGGCTTTCGTACACTGGCTCAACGCCCGGGGCGCCGGTCCGCTGATCGCCGGACTGCGCCAGCACGCCGATCAGCTCCGCCAGGTGGAATTGGCGCGTTGGCAAAGCAAGTTGGCCCACCTGTCCGAAGACGACCGCCGCACGGTGGAAGCTGTATTGCGCGGCTTCAGCAATAAAATTCTACACGCCCCCATGGAGCAAATACGCCAGTTCGCCAATGCCGAAGACGGCTATATCCGCCTCGATACCGTCAACCGTCTTTTCCATCTAGACCGGGAAGACGACCAGGAGAGCCAGTGATCCCGTGACTACCTCCTGTGCCATCGTCCTAAGCCTATCCCTACTGTGCTACCTGAGCGCTGCTCTGCTCCTGCAAGGCGATTTTATTCTGCGCCGCCACACCTGGTCGCGCTGGGGTCGCCTGATCCTGACCGGCGGCGGGGCCATCAATGCGCTGGGCGTCCTAATCCATCTGCTGGTATCGCAACAACCGCCCTTTTCGCATATGCTGGTGGTAGCGTCGATTTTTATCGTCGTCATGCTGGGGGTCGGCCTGTTTATCGAAAGCTATTTTCACATCCGCCATCTCAGCCTGTTACAAGCCCCGTTGGCCTTTTTGGGCCTGCTCTACGCCGTCCTCATGCCGGTCCGCCTGCCAGAGGCCGAATCGATCTTGCTGCGCTACCCCTGGCTGGGCGTCCACGTGGCCATTTCCATGCTCGGTCTGGTGGGTTTCGCCCTGTCCTGCGCCACAGCGATAATCTACTTGCTCCAGATGAAGCTGCTCAAACAAGGGCGTCTGGACCGCTTCCTGCCGGCCCTAGATACGACCGCCCAGGCCACCTACTACCTGGCGGCGGGCGGTTTCTCCTTTTTTTCGGTGGGTCTGGGGATGGGAGTCATCTGGTATTTTGATCTTACCGAAGCCAGACCGGAGGCGGACGATCTAAAGATCTGGCTGTCCTTGCCCACCTGGATCCTATACGGCACCTATCTCTATATGCGCGGAATCACCGGCCGCCACAGCAGCCGCCTCAAATGGCTGGTCATCGCCGGTTTCCTGTTGGCCCTGGTCAATCTATTTGGCGTCCGCCACCACTTTGGGCTAGCCGCATCGGTGCTACCCTGACCCTTCCCCCAAAGCGCGGCGAAATTTGGCCATCTGCTGTTGCAGGTAATCAGCCGTTTCGGCGTCTTGCACGGCCAATTCCAGCGCCCGATTCAGGGCCGCGACAGCCCGTTGGTAATGCCCGCGCAGATAGCAAACCTCGGCGTAGGTATCCCAATATTCGACCCGATCCGGGTCGAATTTCAGCGCCTTCAGGGCCAGTTCCAGGGCCCGCTCCAACTGCCAATTCTCCTCGGCGTAGGTCCAGGCCAGATTGTTGAGCGCCAAAGGCATCGAATCGTCGTAACCCAGGGCTTGTTCGTAGTAATGAATGGCCTTACGAAGCTGTTGACGCCCATAGAAGAAGCGGGCGATCTCCACCGCCATCCCGGCTTTCTCGTCGCTTACATCCACCAGACGGGCAAAGGTGAAATCGGCCTCCTCCACCTGCCCCTGATCGGTCTGGCACTCGGCCAGCAGCCACATTAAAGGGATCTCTTCCGGAGTCCTGTCGAGGGCTTTCTGCAATAATTCTACAGCCTCGGCAAAACGGCCCTGGCGCACATAGACCCGACCCAAGGCGGCAAAGACATAGGGCTCCTCGGCCCCTTCTCCGACCACTTCCTCCAACAGACCCAGCCCTGTCTGGTCCTGCTCTAATTGCACGTATGCCCATCCCAGAGTCGCCCGTACCTGCCCGTCTTCGCCCAGCCGTCTCGGCAAAGCCTCCAGAGTGGCCAGGGCCAGATCGAAACGCTGCCGCCGCCGGGCGATATCCTGCATAGCAGCGTAGATTCGGCTGTCACCGGGACGCACCCGAATCGCCTCACCCAATGCAACAAAAGCCTCCTCGACGCGCTCCCGGCCCAGATAGGCCAGCGCCGCCACCAGATAAAAATCGACCCGGCGGCGATCCAACCGAATCCCCTGGCGGGTAGCGGCCAGGGCGCGTCCGAGTTCGCCTAATTCCAAATGGCGCAAGGATACCTGATGGTAATCGTCGGCTTCTCCGCCGCACTGCAAATCGCCAATAACGAATACGCCGGCCAGGGCCAGACACAACCCGAACCGGGCACTTTTCCCCCGGTATTTCAATATTCGTGCCGGTAGGCGTAGACGTGCAGCAAAAGCCCAATACCGAGGAAGCTGGCCAATAGGGAAGAGCCGCCGTAGCTCAAAAAAGGCAAAGGCAAGCCGGTGACAGGCATGAGGCCGATGGCCATGCCGATATTGACGAATACATGGAAAGCCAGCAGGGCAGCCAGGCCAATGGCCAGTAGGCTGTAGAACCGGCTCTGGGCCAAATAGCCAATTTGCAGGGCCCGGCTTACCAAGAACGAAAAAAGGGCCAGTACCGCCATGGCGCCGACAAAACCCAATTCCTCGCCGATGACCGAAAAGATGAAGTCAGTATGGGCGGCCGGCAAAAATTCAAAGCGCGTCTGGGTGCCCTTGAGCAACCCCTTCCCCGTCACCCCTCCCGAACCGATGGCTATTTTGGATTGAATGATATTCCAGCCCGCCCGCAGACGGTCGCTCTCCGGGTCGAGGAAGGTGAGGATGCGCTCTTTCTGGTAATCGTGGAGCAAATTCTTCCACAAATAGGCGGTGATCAAACCAGCCGACAGATTGACCACGACCATAGTGGCAGTGGCCCACAGCCGCCCCAGCAAAAAATGGATGGCAATCGAACTGACCACGACAAAGACGGCAAAGACAAAGGGCGCCACCCCCTGCCACAATTCCTCGAGCGAGAAGATGACACTGAACATAGGCGAGATAATGCAAAAAATATAGGCACGGCGCATACCGGCCCAGTAAAGCATGGGGAATAGCGCCGCCCCAAAGGCCATACCCGTTCCCAGGTCGGGCTGGCGCGCCACCAGCACCAAGGGCACGGCGGCAATCAAAAACGCCCCGCAAAAAGCGCGGGGGCCGCTCACCTCCTCGGCGCGCAAATCGCCCAGATAGCGAGCCAGGGCGATGATGACGGCCAGTTTGGCAAATTCGGCCGGCTGCAAACGCACCGGCCCCACCTCCAACCACCGGGAAGCCTGCTCCCCGGTGCCCCAGAGCAAAACCGCGATAAGACTCAATAGACTGACGGCATAGAGGACATAGGCCAGACTGTGGAGCAATTTGTAGGGCAGGAAGACGACGACCATGGTCAGCACCACAGCCACGACGCCATAGATCGCCTGTTTGCGCCAGGGACCATCGCCCCCCCCATAGGCGGCCGGATCGTCCTGGGGGCCGGCGCTATAGATCATGATGACGCCCAGCAGGGCCACCAACAGCGCCGCGCCAATGAGGGCGGAATCCAGTTCACGCGTCAAAAGGCAGGCCCCCTCGTCGCTCTTGCCCCGCAGTCTCCGCGGACCTGGCTGGCTTTGGTTCGGCCGGGTCCTGGACCACCGATTCGAATCCGGCAAAAGCCTCGATCACCCGCCGTGCCACCGGACCGGCCACACTGCCGCCGGGACCGCCGCCTTCGACGACTACCGCCACTGCAATGAGCGGCTTGTCGTAGGGCGCAAAGGCGACAAACCAGGCATCGTCCTCTTTGCGGTTGGGCACCTGACTGGTGCCGCTCTTGCCCGAAACCACCAGACGGTCAATGCGCGCGGCACTGCCAGTACCGTGTTCGCCGTAGACCACCCTCCGCATGGATTTTTTGATAATATCGTACGTGCCGGCTGAAACACCAGCGATTTTCACCGGCTCTCCGGGGTCGCCGTAAACATAGGGCCGCACCAGATAGCCGCCATTGGCCAGGGCGGCGGTATAGCGGGCCATCTGGATGGGCGTGGCCAACATGCTGCCCTGGCCGATCACCAGATTCATCAAATGGCCCTGGGTCCACCCTTGCGTCTGCTGGAAATACTCGCGCGAAGGCAGCAAGCCGCCCATTTCCCGCGGCTCGGCATCCAACCCCGTCGGTTCGCCAAAACCGAATTTCTGGCCAAAAGCCCACCACTCTTCAATACTGAGATTCTGGGCCAAATGGTGGAAATAGATATTGCAGGAAGCCTCTATAGCCTCGATGAGATTGAGCGAACCGTGCCGTTTACCCCGATAGCAGCGGAAGACGACATCACCCACCCGCAGCGAACCGGCACAGGCCGGAAAAGTACTCAATGTATCGGTATTGCCCGTTTCTAAACCGGCGACAGCGGCCAACATCTTCAACGTCGATCCGGGTGGATATTGGCCCTGGGTCGTTCGGTTGAGCAGCGCGGTCTTGCTCTGGAGGACGCGGCGGCGTTCCCCTTGGGCCCTGAAGGAAACGAAGATATTGGGATCGAATGTGGGCTTGCTGACCAGGGCCAGCACCGCCCCAGTCTGGGCATTAAGGGCCACCACCGCCCCCGACAGCGAATCGGGCAAGGCTTCTTCGGCGGCCCGCTGGACGTTCAGGTCAATGGTGAGAGTCAGGTCCTGCCCCTTTTGCGCTGGTTGCTCGCGCTCGGTGAATTCGCGGATTGTGCGGCGCTCGGCGTCGACTTCCAGATAGCGCACCCCATCCTCGCCGCGCAGTAGATCCTCGTACACCCGCTCCACCCCCGTCTTGCCGAAATAATCGCCGGCGACGTGGTTTTTTATCCGCCGACCCTGCAAATCGGCTTCGCGCAATTCGCCCATATAACCGAGCAAATGGGCCGCCAATGAGCCTTCGGGGTAAAACCGCTGCGCTTCGATTTCAATCCCCAGCAGGGGCCAACGGTCCTGCAGGCGCTCCTCGACGATGGAGACGGTGCGAAAATCGACATCGCGCAGCAAGCGAATGAATTTGGCCCTTTTGTTGTAGTCCTGCGGCACCCAATCTTCGCCCAAGGCCTGCTGTAGCGAATGCACCACCTCGTCGTAATTGCGCTTATTGGTGCGCTCCAGGGATATGGTGTAGAGGCCGCGGTTGCGGGCCAGAATTCGTTTTTCGCGGTCGAAGATTATGCCGCGCGGCGCCTTGATGCGCTTCTGGGCGATACAATTCTCCTCCGATTCCCGCGCGTAATCCTCCGCACTGGTGATTTGCAGATAGAACAGCCGGACGGCCAGGAGGCAAAAAAGCCCCAGGGCGAAACCGAGTAGGTGGCGCATCCGCCGACCTTTGTCGCGATCGTCCAGGCTGCTAATATTCATGGGCTTGGGGGGCGAAAAGACGCCGACGCAAAAGCAGGAAACCGCCCAGCAGGGCCATGACCGCGCCGTTATAAAGGGCGTTCCACAAGATGTACCGCACCCAGAAAAAAGGTATTTCGCCCCATCCCTTCTGGCTGTCCCCAATCAATACCAACAAACCCTGCACCAGGGTGGCCCCCACCACCAGGACCACCTGCACGTAGAAACTTTCTGCAACAATACGCACTCGGCCCCAGCCTACGGTAAAACCTATAATGGAATTGACCAGAGCATTGAGGCCAAAATTGTCCGGCATATAGGCGTCCTGGATTAAGCCGATGCCAAAACCGAATAGCGTCGCCTCGAAAGGCCCGGCGGCCAGTCCTATCATGACCAGGGCCAGCAGGACCAATTCGGGCTGAATACCGAATACGGCTACGGCAGGGACCCAAGTAGTCTGCAGGATTAAAGCCAAAATCAATAATAAACTGTAACGCAGAATACGCATTGCCTCAGTCCGCCAAATCTGCGGGATACAGTTCCAACAGCATACCGGCCAGCAGGGTCGTGGTAAGGCTTATTTTATTGTGTCGAGCCAATTCCTCGACCTGCAGACCAAATTTCCGCGCAATGCCGTAGAGCGTATCCCCTTTGAGCACTGTATAAAGTTGACCCGCATCATTGCCCTTGGGCCGCAGGCGCAATTCCTGCCCCGGGCGAATAAGCGCCCCCTGGAGCGCGTTCCAGGTTTTCAGATCGTTGATCGCCACACCCGATTCACGGGCGATTTGCCACAGCGTTTCCCCCGGCCGCACCACATGCACAGGCCCTGGGGGCTCTCCCTTGCCGGTCGCGGTCGGGGCGGCCAGCGACCAGATGGCCAATTCATCACCGGGATGGATTATATCACCGCGCAGGCTGTTCCACTGCTTCAATTGATCCACCCCCACCCCGTGCACACGGGCGATGCGATCCAGCGAATCACCCGAACGAACGCGATACTTCGCGCCGCGGGCAACGGCCGATGGTGAGGGCGGCGGCACAGGGGAGGCCCCCCCCAGTGGAATAAACAATTCCTGCCCCAGGCGAATGCGGTCGGGATTGCGCAGATTGTTGGCTTCGACGATGAGTTGGTGATTGACGCCGAAACGCCGGGCGATCTTCCATATACTGTCCCGCGCTTCGACCTGGTAGCGAACCCAACTCCCTTTCTCCGCAGTCGGCAGTTGCGCATAGCCGCGCTGGAAGGCCTCGGCCTTGCCGGGAGGCACCTTCAGAAGATACCCCCCATCCTTACTAGGCGGGGTGATAATACGCAATAACTCGGGGTTCAACTCCTGCAAAGCCCGCTTGGAAATGCCCATGCACGAAGCCGCCGTGGCCAACCGCAGGGGCAGCGACAATGCTACTTCCTCAAAAGCGAGCGGCTCATCGAGCGGCTCCGCTGCAAAACCGTACAGGGAAGGATCCTGGGCAATCAGCGTGGCCGCCATGAATAAGGGGACGTAATTAGTCGTTTCGCGGGGCAGTTGCAACTGCCAAAAATCGCGACTGCCCGCCTTTTCTATCGCCCGGGCAACCCGGCCGCGTCCGGCATTGTACGCCGCCGCTGCCAGCCTCCAATCGCCAAATTGACGATAGAGGCTGCGCAGGTGGCGGGCCGCGGCTCGGGTCGATTTGAGCGGATCGCGCCGTTGATCGATCCACTGGTTTAATTCCAAACCCTCGAGCCGGCCGGTAGCGGGCATAAACTGCCACAGGCCCACAGCCCCGGAGCGCGATACCGCATGTGGCCTGAAACCACTTTCGATCATCGCCAGATAAAGCAATTCCTCAGGCAACTCTTCGGCCCGCAGAATGTCGACAATGAGATCCTGGTAGCGGCCCATCCGCTTGAGCCAATGGACGTAGGTCTGGCGCCCCCGCGTTTGAAAAAAGTGGATGCTGGCCAGCACTTTGGGATGGGCGTCAATGGGCACCTGGCTGCTCTGGCGCAATTTGTGCAAGAGCACGATCTGACTGGCGTCCTCGGGCAGATCCTCGATTTTCTCTTTCGACAGTCCTTCGAGTAATAACACCAGCGGACTGTCGGGGGATAAGCTGTCGAGGTGGGGCAAAATCTGGAAGTAGGCTGTTTCCACCTCGGCCCGCAGACTCTCCAGAGCCTCATCGGCCTCCTGGTCCAAAGCCCAGTCGCCCTCTAAATCGGACAGCAGGTGCAGGGCTTCGTCCAGATCGACCCGGGCCCTTTCAAAATCCTCACTGGCCTGGGCTTCCCAGGCCCTGAAAAGATGCCAACGCACCCCTACCATACCGTCGTCGATGGCCAATTCGGCCTGCACCGTATCCGGCGACGCCAGCGCTACAGGCACGACGACCGGAGGGATCGCGGTTTTGGTCGAGGCACACGCCAGCAAAATCAGCAAAGGCGCGACCTGCAAAATAGTTATTACTGGACTTTTGCAAAACGCGGTTAGTATGCATTAATTGGTGCAAAATGTAGTCATTCCCCACCCCCTGTCTCGGATTGGATGCCATGCCTGCCATTATCGGCTTTCCCACGGTGGTTGAA
>WLWI01000605.1_pt1 | contig 32429 bp, 25 predicted proteins | sample 6701501 | NCBI WGS metagenome assembly WLWI01 (sample SAMN12718690, study PRJNA515312) | sponge metagenome | isolation source: marine sponge | host: Mycale hentscheli | place: New Zealand: South Island, Marlborough, Capsize Point | collected 2014-11-01 | reverse complement strand
GGGATCACTGCATGAGATAACTTAATGGATCGTTAACTATGAATAGTTTGTTTGTTGATGTTTGTAATTAACAGTGACAGTCTGAAAGAGTTACTAATTGAGATCTAGACTAACGGTTTGTTTGTGTCTGAATAAATGATGATAATGTGTTCGTGTGTTTGTTTACTTGTTTTCTGCTTCCTGTCCCGGTCTGGCGGTGATAAGTATATTATAATGAATAATAATTTGAACAATGCATGATGGGGTTTTAATAACCCTATGTAATGCCCCATGGTAACACCCAAGAACAAAAGTGATATTGGATAATACTGACTTGAGCAAATTCCAATATCATATTAAGTTTAGGCTCTTTTTTTCTACTGTTTTATAATAGGAAGATATATTGAAGATTTACATAAGAACATAGTTTAGGCAATTTCTAGTTTATTTGATATATCTTCAGTAGGGCAACACTTATGAACACAGTTCAGTACACAATATAATGACTTATATCTAGCTCTGTGGGGTAGGAACCATCATTAAGCTAATAGACAAACAAGCTGATGAAACAGACAGGATGTGTTTATCTTTTTGTGCTTATGTGTATAATATAGAGTATTGACTATTTTCATCATGTGAAGAAGATTTTTCAGTATCGGATGCACTTCTATCCTATTGCCAAGGGCTATAGTTATAGCATAGTGAAGTTGAATCAAGGGGTGGAGTATGGACTGGTGATGCCCAACATCAACCCCATGGACTCAAACTCAGTGATAGTGATGCAGTTTCAGGTTTGTATTCACATGCACTTTCATAGAAACACAGATTGAAGGAAAAAAATGTATTCTGTGAGATTGTATGACTATGCAATATGTTTAATAAATTATTAACCCTCTGAAAAGAGCTCAGTTAGTGTGTATAGTAGTGCGGGGGGTTCGCACCTTTGGTGCTTCATAATTTATGTTGTTCAATATGAAATGTTTAATTTTAGAGTGGGAATGTCTGCCACCTTATTGACAAGCTGTGTTCACTGCCTTCTCTTCAAAGATATACCAATCTCATGATCCTCGACCTCATTATGGAGGTGAGAATCTCATATGATGTTTACTCTACCCCATAAAATTGCCAGTATATATGTAGCCAGTGAGAGAAATGAGTCCAACTTAATCATGTAATTAGAAATCAAAATTTTACAATAAAAGTATCTTTTGTGGTGATACTCTAGCATACCTTGATCTGTATAATACTACATGAGATAGCGATGCAAAGCTAATACAGTAGAACCTCACTCATCCAGCACGTTGGTTTCGGGGGGTGCCCGTAACGCAGAATTGCTCATATCTCAGAATAATAGATGAAATCACAGTGCGTGTATTTAAACATAAAAAGTACATTATAATACCTACCCGTAGCTATAGAATCACAACACTAGTTTTTTTAAGGCTCATAAATAATTAGGCTGTAAAGGCTGAGTTCTAGCAATTGCTACGCTAACCTGGTGATGACCATCTATAGAAGTAACAGTGGAGACTGTGGGTGAACCCCCAGCCCAGACCTACCAGTGTAACCGTATGATCCACTCAGCATTTAAATGAAGGCAATGCCTCTGAAGCCTGAAGCAAAAACAAACAAAAACAAAACAAAACAGATTGTAATATATAAGATAAATAACTTTTTTGCCAAGCAAAGCAAGCCCCTCACAAATGCCTCTTGTTTGATAATTTGGTATATACACATGTATTATGGTCAAACTTCAAAGAGGTCTCCTGGAAGCTATTGAAATGTAAATATTAAGCGTAGGCACTAGAAGTAACAAAAAAAAAGCCAGAAAAAGAATGGCAAGAGCTACAGGGACAGAAGAAGAGACACTTTCCTAATTAGGTCTTACAAACTAGCGGAGTTCATTTTCTATTTGTATTCGTGGAGGAGCTTTATTTTGGTACAAAATTCACCAATACATGTACTTACTCATAAGTAAAGGATATCTTATATTAATAGATTATATGTTATATTCTAGAATGAATGCCAGCGTCAGTTACGTGTGACAGAAGGTTTGGGATATATCGTTACCTGTCAATCTATCCAGAATGGGAACATGGGTTTGTTCAAGTTGGTTGTTCAGAGCGATACATTCACCCCACAACACGTGATCAAGTCAATCAATACATTTCTAGAAGGAGTGTTTAACAATATAATTATGGCAGACAGTTTTAAAGGTTGTTTCAAAGAAGCCCTTATTCCCCTCAGGGGTAGAATTTTTTCTACTTCAGCGAAAAGTTTGGAAAGCTTTCTATGGTTGCAGATCAAGACGGGAAGTTTGAATTTTAATTTCAAGAAGCAAGTGCTAAAAGCTATAAACACAGTCGATGAAAAGTTGTTTGGAAAATTTTATTTTGAAAATATTTTAGATGCCAATAGAAGAAGAAAGCTTACCATAGTGACTCATGGACCTGGTAAAGAAGTCAAGCTGGATGTAGATTGCCACATCATCTTTAATAGAATAACACAGACTGAAAATAATTTAGACTCATCATGTAGATAGCCTGTCATATTAGAAGATAAGATAATTTTATTGAGCATGAAACAGAGTTATAACTGAGTTGGCATTCCTGTATTTTAGTTTTGTAGACAGAGAAAATCTTCATTGGTGCTACTGTTGAAAGTAAATGCAAACTATTTTGTATGTTAACCATTCTTTCAATTAGTTATGTTATTTTTGTATGATCTGGAATTTTGAAGCTTTATGATTGTGTCATTTAATTTGCCAGAACATAATGTTTTCATCAAAATAGCCTCCTTAAGAAAAATGATTAGATAGCTAAGTTGATGAAATGTAAAATAACTTCAGTCAAGGAAGATAGGAAGCCGTTGTAAATGTTAGTTCCAAATACTTTGTTTTGGTTGAACATTATTTATATTTTAGTTTTAGATATAGTATTTCAAGATTAGTTTTAGAAGACTATCATTTTAGTTTTAGTTTTGGTTTTTCCAGTGTACTAATTTCAATTCTTGTTTTTATCTTAGTTTTTCAAATTTACTAACTTTCATTTTAGTTTTAGTTTTGTTTTTTGTTTTTTGCTAAGGGATGGGTTTGGGCTAGATAGTCAATGGTCAACCACAGACTGCTGTCCTCCAGTTTGCCTTGTCCAAACAATTTACTCAGGTGCTACTAAGAAACGATTGGGTAAAGTGTTTTACTTCCTGAGACTACCATAGTCATCCGTCTTCTTTCAGGATGTCACTAAAATAGTTAGCTATACATATTTATAGTTTTGATTAAAAATAATTTTAGTTTTAGTTTTAGTTATCATCCTATTTGAAATTTAGTTCTGGTTAGTTTACTAAAATTTTAGGTGTAACTAAAATTAATTTAGCTTCAGTTTTAGTAGGTAGCTCACAATCATGCTGCTACTTAGTCTAAATTCAACTGTTACCCCCAGCTTAATTCCTAGTCTTAGCTCAAGTCCTCCTAGCTCATGTCCTAGCCTTGTCTTAGCCCTAGCTCAACTACTAGCCCTATAATCCATGAACTTGTACCTGGGCTAACAGTTGAGGTATGGATAGGATTTGAACTAGGACTAAGACTTACACTAGAGCTAGGGCTAGGACCTGAGGTTGGGCTAGGACGTTAAGCTAGGCTAGGCATTTGTTCAGTCTAAGATTTATTTCATTGAGAAGGGAAAGTTCCACTATGTTCTCATATTCATGCCATGTAAGTCATTTTAGTAAAGGTGATTGTAACAATATAATTTTGCAAAATTGCAATCACCAATATCCAGAAATGGTTAATTTAATTGGAATGTATTATTTCATGTAAAATATTGAAGTTATCTTCATTTTAATGTTAGCAACTATACATTTTTTTAATAGAGTGACAGACATGATTAATATTCATACTTCAAATTTGTTTAAGCTCTTCCCCTAAAAAATTATAATGGCAAGCAGTATCCAAGGTATTTTGTATTTGTGATATTCTGTTGAATAAAATATTGCAATCTACGTTCAAACTAGTGTCTTTGCCATGTCCGTACACCACAATGACTAGCTTGCGCCTTCTTCGTCTGTTTAGAAAATGTTCCACATAAAAATTTTTAAAAGACCTCAAATTGATTTTATCTAGCAACTCTACTACTTGAAGATTCAGGTTATGGTGATATAATTTCATAAAGATTTGTCTCCAAATTTTATCTTTGTTAAAATGGTTGCCGTCCTTATGCTGCAGATTATTGCTGAGGTCTTGTACGGTTTTCATGAACCACACCTTGAAACTTGCCATCATCATTTTATAGTATACCTTTTGTAGAAAGGTGTCTATTGAACGGATCATGTGATCCGGGCTGAACCGCTTGCTTTGGACAGTGACAGAGTAAGATCCAATGTTGACGTGAATGGCCGAGTTACAGACTATGAGGTAGCCCAGATTCTGAGTGGCACGAAGTTCGGAAAAACACTCGCCCTAGGGAAACAGGGAAACAGTAAACAATATTAATTTTATGACCACGTCATTTATGTTGCCTTTTCTTCTTAAAGTTTACACTGTCATTATTACCAACTGATTAGGAGCAAAAAATATTTCATTATCCCTTTTTATCAAATAATTACACTTTTATGATTAAATTGTTCTGATAAATATGTTTTAAAGCACCCTATAATTAGTAGTTCTAAGAAAGGGTTAATTTACAGCAGACTGGGTTTTACATGGTGTGTATTATTACAGCACGTTTTAGCAGTGTAGAGGACCTGACACATGATGTGTATGCGTGTGTGTGTATGTGTGTGTGTGTGTGTGTGTGTGTGTGTGTGTGTGTGTGATTAGCTAGATGCTTACCGGCATGAGTTGTGAAAGGATTGTCAAATAAATATATTTAAATAGAGTGTCAGAGGATGTCGCATCTAACATATTTTCTGGAAACACTTTCCCCATCTATAAAATTAAGAGAACAAAATGTATGGCTATTGTACTCGCACATACAAACACACAAACACACCACACACTTGAATAATCGATTTCAAGTTCTTGTACCTGGAATGTAACGAAGACTACAGAGCTTGAGTCCATAGGGTGGGGATTGGGCAGTGCCAGTCCATACTCCACCCCTCTCGTTAGTATTACTCTCTTTTGCGAGAATTGATTGGTTTTAGGATTTAAAGAAGAACTGTTGTCCAATATTGACTCGATAATGCCAACATATTGGGAGATCTATTAAAAATTTTCCAATAATAAGTTAAGCAAGAGTTCAGTTTAATTGGAGTGAAACAAACGAATAAACAAACAAAAAATTTCATCAGCCAATATTTTCTAATTCAGAGCATAATATTGATTTTGTACAGTGAATGGTCTTTTAAAAAAATTTTTCTTAATGGAACACAAAATATTCAAACATTGATAGCAGTGTTTTTGCAGTAACAGAGTGTGAAAGCATATTTGCTGAGTCATATTTTTTAAATACATCAAGTGAGTCTTTGTAAAGGTTTGTTTTGCTCACCCAAATACTTTATACGAACTCTGTGAAATATGATCTCTAGGAAAAGAATTGTTTGAATTCTGAGTACTCCATAATCTCAGCTTAATTCTTTAATATTGTTTTATAATGGTGCAGATACAAGAGGGGTGGGTGGGGTTCTTTTAGTTGGATGTTGTGACTATATTTAAGAACACATTGGCTGAGGCTTTTTCGAGGTCTTATATGCGCTCATTTATGTGTACCATGCCCACTAATTTTAAAGTGCTGTTTGCACTCTCAATCTCACCATTCAGAGTGCACACAATGCAGAGCAAAACATGAATCAGACTTAAATGATGGGTGGCTATCAGTAGCTTGCATCTTACTTTAATTTCTGCATGTAGCTAAACCTCAGAGCGTACAACGGCAGGATTAGGAAGGTCCATATTATTATAATTATATAATTAGCGAGGGGGCTGCCAAAGCATTATTTGGGATGATGTATCAAATAAGAGATCAAATTGCACCATTTATTTAGGTAGAGTATTGTTTTTATAACCCCACAATTGTCTGTATATTATTATAACTTACATAATGAGTGTTGCCATAAAACAGGCAGGTTGTGTCCAAGTCTCTCAGAATAAAGGACTCCCCATATTCAAGCACTTTTTCTAAGGTCAGCTTCTTTATCTCGTCAATCAAGGTCTCAATTTTCCATGAAGGTCTAATGAGTAGTATTCTAAAACAATAACAACAAATAAACAAAAATACAAAAACAAAAGCAAACAAATATTGAAGCAAAACAATAAGCTGTTATGCTATAAACGTTGAGACAAAATGTATTACCATTTTCAATTTTGTGTTTGTAAAATAGCTACAAGCTGAAAGAAACATTGTGTAGTAACAATAGTAGTGAATATGTCTCATAGACTTCGTGACACCACAGAAAATATATCTCCCACAGCTAACTTTTGTCATGTATGTGATAGTGAGCTAAATGTGATACCTAATTCAGTGAGCTAAAAGATATGGCACCTCACAAAATATAAGGAACTTTTAAAAATTATTTTTTTGCAATCGCGACAAGTTGAAGAATGTATTTCATGATTACAATTTATGTAGTTATTATTTCAGATTAAAATGTATTGAGAGTCCATTATTTTGGGAGAAATAAGCCATGCTGCTAAAATATTGGTGAACTGGATTGTTTTGCCATTGTGTTAGCTGTTCAAGTGAAATAACTGATTAAGCAAATAGTGTCTGTCTACCTATTATGTGACAGTTTATCCAGTTGTAAATCACTCCGCTTGCTCGCCAACTAGTGATGTACTTGAGCACAAATATCAAGCGAGTCTAGTTAGGTGACATAAAACTACCGTACTGTTATGTGACTGATTTTAGCTTAGTTCATGCAAAATAGTATATTCATTAACAGATTTGATCCTTTCGTTTTTTATATCTTTTTGGCAGCTCTAGCTCTTAGAGCCAGACCCTCAGCCACCTCACTGCACCATTCTTTTCTGTTATCACACCACCTCACTTGTCTAATGGCTGTAAGCTTTAAATAAATAAAATAATAAAAAAAAAAAAAAAAAAAAAATAGGTAGTCAGAATCCTTTTACCGTATAGACATAATTTAAAACTCCACATTATATTTAGTAGCTTTGAGTGTTAGAAGTTAAATTAATCATATAACAATAGTGTAGTTTTAGGTTCGCTAGCTATTTGTGCTCAAGCACATCACTAGTATATTATAATACTTATTACATGAGTCAGAGCTTGCTATGACAAATATTTCAGGAGCAGGCTAATTTATTTTCACGAGAGCCAGAGTTGAGTGAAAATAAAGCCTGAGAGTGAAATATCTTGCCATATCACTCTGACAAGTGTAATAAGTGGTTTATTCCACACTAGATATCTTTACCACTGTAGTTTAGGACTGTTAACTCACAGGGTAAAGTTGGTGGAAGGGGCTACCCCAGGTGATATTTTAGCAGCTGCTCTAACCCTGAGTAGGTATACACCAGAGGAAGGTAGCTGGTAAAAACCAAGAAAATTGAAAAGATTGGCTCTATAATTACAGGGGTAATGAACTTGCCCAGTACAGCATGAAATAACAACATGGTGAGTTATTTCGCGGGTCATGTACCTAAAGATATCATTGTGAAGATATCTAGGGTGGAATATATATATATAATATACCATAATATACCAAATTTTGCATTATCCACCCCTAATAGTATCTCACTAGCTAGATAACCAAACAAATATCCCCAATTTTCAATTGTGTTGTTACCACTGAGAGTGTCTTGCTCGCTCTGCTCGCTCACCAATTATCATTGTCCAATTTAAAACAATACGAATTAACAGTTCAATATCATTGCAACCTAAATAGCTAGATTTATGTGACGACAAAGCACATGGTAAGTGTATCATACATTTTAGTTAATATAAATGAACTATTAAATAGTAACTTACCCCTGTAAGTATTTAATGACATAGTTGTAAACTGTACTGTACTTGTAATTCATTAAAGATTCTTCAACCTTATCGGAGACCAGTTTGAATTCGTCATATTTCCTCAACAAATTCCCTCGATTAATTAAAGCTGTAAGAAAAGATATAATAGTTGTTTTTCTGTTAATTCCAACTGATTCATACAATGTCCATCTATTATTACAATAGAATCCTATGTACCTATCATAAATAAAGATGGGATGCATTCCCATTTTATTCTACCTCATAAGGTATAAACTTTCATTTAGCCATAATTGAACACAACAATCACTGCATGAAAGCAAATCAATGTGTGTAACAGAATTAGTATTGATAAAAGACAGTGAAGAGAGGTATGTTGTGGCTCACCATCGAGAACAGTTCTAAGGAACATCTTCATAACGTTAACATCATTGAATCCTTCCAGTTTGAACTCTACTCCATTGTGAGTATTACTGACAGCTAAGATGTATCCTACCTCATTAGCACTGTATAGTGTAGAACTGAGTTTATTCAGTACCATTGCCAAATACAGTATATTCATTGCTAGAAAAACAACAACAACAAAAATAAAATCAAAGAAAAACATTAGTAACTGTTAGGTTGGTGGTGGGTTGGGAGGAGGTGTGGGAGGAGGTGTGGGAGGAGGTGTGGGAGGAGGGGGGTTTGGGTAGCAATATAGAATGACTTTACTATAATGATATTTCAATAAACAAAGAATTTTTAATATTAATTGCTCAAAAAGTGAAGTTACAATTAATTAGAGTTTGTTACAAAGAATTCTGAACGGGATGACATTATTGAAATTAGCTTTGTAGCAAATTGCTACAAAGCCAAAATGTATGGAATGTTTATAGATAATTAGTAAATCAAAATTACAAATTATTTGGACGTTTAACTATTGTGTAGAGGGAATACAATTTTGTTTGTTTGTTTGTTTGTGAGTTTCTCTTATAATATAGCTACTGACATACCGGAGCTCTGGGCAGTGTGAATAGCTGACATCATGTTCTGGATTTCACATTGCATGGTTAGGTGTGAGTGACTGAAGATATAGCTAGGCCACAGCCAAATGGTCATACCAGAATTGACCAACTCTACTTGGTAAGGTGTATCCTGAGATAACACCATGGGAATCATATTGGGACCATTGAATATGAAGTTATTTGCACTGGGTAAGTGGAGTTCAATGCTTCTTCCTGAAGACCAATATAATAAGAGGAGAGATGGTATCTTGTAGATGGTGAATGGCGTAGAATAAATAGGTTCTATGAGATCCAACGTCGGAAGAGGAACTTCAAATTGGTACCATTCCATTCTCTCATTGACCTCTCTGAAATTTTCTCTTGTATATAATACAGAAGAAATGGGTATTTTATTGACTCCAATCATTATTAAGCAATTTGTTGGTGTAAATAGATTCAAAATATTTTTAACCAAGATGAAATTCTTGATGTAAGTCTTTGGGTTAGACAAGAATTCAATTGGCTTACTATAAGTGGCCATGTTTAATGAAATGTTCCTGTATGTACAAGATTACTAAAGTGAAACAAAGTAAATAAGCACAACCTTGTTTACATGCTAATATACATACATAAATTATATATGTATCCACGGTGACAGCAATTTCTCTCATTTGTGAGCACTTAAAAAATATGTTAAAAAAAACTTTAGCTATGGTTTTAGCTATTTCAAGTATGCAAGTTTAGGAAATGATTAGAATTATTGAACAATGATGTTGTTACAATTATCTTACTGCACTAGATATGATATACTTTGTTCTCCTTTGTAATCAAACTTCAACTGGCCCACAGCTATGAAATCCTCCCAAAGGTCATTGAATTCCATCTCAGACATAGTTTGCAGTAAACTTAAGAAATGGAATACAATTTGAATGACATCACTGACTTTGGTAACTCCCTTTTCAGTCAGTGTAATGGCTATAATAAAGATAAGAATTGACTTTGTCTTTAATAGTACATTTGCAGTTAATGTACAGGCAAGATTCTGATTTCGTAAGTATTGAAGAATACTTCCTTCTCCTTGATACTTCAAGTATCGCAGTATAAATTTATCCACAGCAGTTCTGCCGTATGTTTCAAAGCCAGGAGTCTGCCAGATCAAGCTGGCCATGTTTTCTGTGTTGACTTTGTAAACAACTACTCTTCCCATATGGTCTTTAAATGGTGGATTCATATAGGAGGATTCATGTATATGATTATTGGGTATATCCGAAAAAGTGTTCTTTACATTTCTCCACATGGTAGGGATGTCTTCATTGTCAAAAAAGACTAAATTCATCTATAAAATAATTATGGTTAAATAAAATAACAAAACCCACACATTCATTTTGGTTCGTATTGATCAGTTTTTTTTCTTTTGGAGGAAACTTGTATTTTTAACTTGACTTATTTAATAACTGCATACACATTCTTTTAGCAAGTTTGCTCTTACCTATGACTTGATGTTTTTAATAAACACGTATAAAATAACCAATAATGTTGATTAAAAAAGTAGCTACGAAAAATGAGTTTGTAAATAGCTACAAATCTTTCATCTACTGAAGTCTTTGTTTTCTTAAGTTTTAATATAATCATCATTTGACTCTCAAGTTTACAGCTATAATCTAACTTTTATTTGAGATAGTGTTATACTTTACTGTTCAATGGTCATTACATATATAGCAACTTACTACATTGGCAGAATATCGAAGCTGATAGTATAATTTCAGCTGTTCTGCTGTATCACTTTTGTTGAGTGTGTCAAGATTTCCTGCATGAAATTTGTGGAAAGGATGGTCACGACTAGAGACATGCCTCAACAACTGCATATGTTTATTGACATCTATTGGCAGATCTTTGTAGTGCTCTTCATGTACTGCCAAGAGCTCAGAGTGTAAACTTTCTTCATCAAACGTAGTATTTGTGAACATTTCAGCGAACATACCAAGCATGGGAACGGAGGAACCAGAATTTGCTTGAATGTAATACAGCGTCTCCGTGTCTCTTGTAACAGCATTTAAATATACTTGGCCCTTAGTAATCAAAGTAGCATAGTTCTTCTTACACCTTAGTACAACCACATGCTCACATAAATGAACGAGGCCACTGTAGTGGGCCGGATCATCTAAGAATCCAGTTCTTACTGTGATAGCTGCTGCAGAAAGAGAAGTTGATGGGTTTGAAATGAGAAGTATTCTTAAGTTATTGGCAGGTAATTCAGTGTAATAGTATTCTAATGGATCATTTTTTGAGGGATGCAAATAGTGTTCCTCCATATGTTTTTGTTGGAAGGAGGTATGGTTAGACCTTGCCAGCATTGGTGTCAAAGATATATTTCTCCTATTGGATACTTTTACTACAACTGCAACTACTAATGTTACAATTACTACAAAGAGTGAAATCCAAAATATAGCACCTAGCATGTACCTTTTATTAGAAGTTATCCTTCCCATTTTGTATATAACTGCTATTTTTTTTGCGAAGTCTGAACTGATACAAAAGACTTCATCAATTAAAGAGTATTCTATGTGCACTATAATAACAACCCACTACAACAACTGTTACGTTTATCAGCATTGTTTTATACGTACTGCTCAGTCAAATCAACGTGATAGCAGAGCAATTAGCTCAGTTTGTTGTTCAGAACGCCTAGAGAAAGCTGGGGTCAATCAAGCGAAAGGAGACGCGACCCATTACCTTCGTATAAATTGAGGGGACGAACATCGCAAATTTTCTACCCGTTAACTGTCTCCGCACCTTGGTGAAGTACTACGGGAGGTGACGGTCATAGTTTCGGATTATCTCATATCTTCAGGTAGCTGATAATCCTTCAGCAACAAAATGAGGGTACCTAGAGGGAATAAGGGACAAATAATGAAGCCAGGGCAATCCCTAGGAGACTCTAGGACGACTGGAGTCCCTGTAGCTTCTATGTTGTATGCTAATTCGGGTAATTCCGATATTTCCAGACTGAAAAAAAGACGAAAAAAACAAAAAAGCAAACAAACAACCAACTTACTTGCAAACTTTCCGTAGTAGCAAGTTTAACGAATAGACCATTATATTCAAGCAGAAGTGGAAGCTGACTATTGCTAGGATCCCCAGTAGCTATAGCTAGGCTTCTTTTACTTGGGCTTCAGCTATGGTGGGCAGATTACACCCTGAACAAGCTAATATATAAAGTAGTTCATAACTAGAAAATGGTTCCCATTACAGCAGGGACGAGCTAAGGGAGTGCACTAAAAAAAGAAGAACCATAGCTATAGAGCTTATAGTGTGATGTGTTCATAGCAGTTTAAATACTCCATAATGCAATTTCTAATTTAACTAAGCTTTTATAATATACAACGGCGCCCATTAAAAAATGTATGGGAAAAATCGCTGTTCAATTGAAATGCACGGGGAAAGTGAAATACCACGGTAGCTAAGTAAGCTAAGTAGAATACCACGGTAGCTAAGTAGAATGCCACGGTAGCTAAGTAAAATACCAAGGTAGCAAAGTGAAATATTACGAGCAAGTGCCCACGCGTGCCGCGTTAACCTTGGAAACGTACAATTCCAGTGGTTTCTAGTTGGAGTCAATGCCATTATTTACGACAGAAGCTCTACCCGTACTAGACGGAATGTTTTTGAAGTGCCGCACGTTTGAAAACGAAACTACATACAGTGTACTCGAACTGTACGTTTCCAAGATTAAAGCTGCACGCATGCGCACTTAACCGTACCATTTCACTTAGCTACAGCTGTATTTCACTTAGTTTCCACTTAGTTACCGAGGTATTTCAATTAGTTACGCGCTATTTCACTTTTCCCCCCGCGATTTTAATTGAAGAACGATTTTTCCCATACATTTTTGAATGGGAAACTTAAGCGCCAACTATTGGGTTAATTGGCGAGCGAGACACTTACTGGGGTAACACAATTGAAAATCGGGGATGTTTGTTTATTTGTTTGGACGTATGTATGTCATTTTGTACTTTGACCCTCCGTATTTTTGTGTTCGCTCAGCGTTCGACCCCGTCCCAAACTTCACTAAACAGAATCCTCTGGTTTAGCAACCATTACCCGCATCACCTTAGAAATTGAATTGTTTACCGCTTTGAATTGTTTTGCGGGTGCAGTTAAAACATGGGAGCTCCATTTCTATTCGAGTTAGTGGCGGTAGTAAGTTAATACGCTATTTGTCACAGTTATATTACGCCCTACTCAACAGCATTTACTTGACAATTCATTGTCCACTAGACGAACTACGAAGGTAAGTCTTGCGTAGGTATGTTCAGTTGTGTGAAAGTATTGTGCGTTACAACTAAGAATATCACAAAGAAAATTTTAAATAACCTGACTTGATTTTGTTGCTTCTTTTTCAATTCAAACAGTTGCGGGGAGCAGTTACTATGGAATTGAAACCCCTTTACCGCATTAACTTAATTTAAAAACTCAACTTTATTTTAGTAGCTTGAGTGTTAGTTGTTAAAATCAATCATTTAACAATAGTGTAGTTTAAGGCTCGCTCGCCATTTGTGCTCAAGCACACCACTAGTAGGTTAGCTGATGTAGTTTTTGAATTGTGACTGAGGGACCCTAGCTATATCGCTTAATTTTCTCAGAGAGGCATTCTGTTAACTTAGCGTGGGGATACTTAGTGTTCCCTCTGATAACGTTGTTAATAGGAAAGGTAGCTGCGTCCAAAATTCGTTCTGCTTCATCGTTGCCTGCATTGCTAGGAACAGGCACAATTTTCTACTTAAGCGCTATCATTGGAGGTAAGAAAATATTTTTAATGATAAGTTAAATCAATAGTAAACAGCTATAATAATAATATCATCCTTGACTTAATGAACAGGAGTAAATTCAGGTCAATAAAGTAGCCTCTTTAGGTTATGTTTAACATGTTATAAGTTGTATACTTTCAAAGCTATCTATATTGGTATAATTAAATATTAGTGATACCTTTTCTTATAAACTCATTGTTGAGAAGTACTATGAATTAGCTATTGGGTATTTGGTAGGAAAGAAGCTCAATATGGATAATTTAATTGGGGTATTATCTGATAGGATTTCAATCTACTTAAAAAAAAAGGAAAAAATATTACAGTACAAATGTGGATTCCACAAAGTTTCCATCTTCTGTTCTATAATTCTGGCCATTTTCGCTGTAATTCTCATAGTAGTGGTTTTATTAGCAATTTTTTTCTCAATGTCAAAAAGGAGTCCAATGGACACACTATTTTCTATGGAGGCATCCAGGTCAAATATTAGCAAAACAGTCTGCCAAGATGACAAATGTACAGTAGACAGTCTTGTGTGTCCTTCTAAGAATGACAAACACAGCTACCATTTTATGGTATTATCGAATGGTTTGCGTGTGCTCCTTATTTCTCATCCTGATGTATCAAGGTCGGCAGTTTCTATGAATGTAGCTGCTGGTTATTTTGATGACCCACCCGAGTATCAAGGCATGGCTCATTTATGTGAGCACATGCTGTTCCTAGGTACTAAGAAGTATCGGGATGTCGACATATTCAATACATATGTAACTTCTCATGAAGGTTTTCATAATGCGGAAACTAAAGACCAGGAAACAATATACTACTTTCAAATTTCGACCGAACACTTGGAACCTGCTATAGATATATTTGCTCAATTCTTTATCAGTCCAGTTTTCGATGAGGATTACTTGGACAAAGAACTCAGCGCCATTAATGAAGAATACATTAGTAGTTTTCAATACCAAGAAGCAAAATGGGAACACTTGCTGAAACACATCTCAAGTCGTGATCATCCATTTTATAAATTTGGAGCAGGAGACCTCACTACATTAAACAAAAGTAATGTACGAGATAAATTATTACAATTTTACCGTGGAAGATATTCATCCAATTTGGTAAGATGAATGTGACCTATTAATTGGGCACTAGGAAACATTATAGTATCCACGTTGTATAGTATATTTTTCTGTTTATTTTTTCTGTTTCATTGGTATACTAAATGCATAACTCCCAGGTAAAGATAAGTGGTGTAGCTGATAATGAGTTTGCTTAGCCTAGAGTTAATAGTAGTAGTACATTTAATGTACATTTAATCATAATGGTAAAAATGTTTGTCGAGGTTAGCCTGCAATTTGCTTCATTGAACTTACCCATGGCAGACTGGCTTTTACAAATTTTAGAGGCTTCCCATCTGGTCGACTTTTGCTTTCTGAGCTAAACTCATACTGTTAGCAGCATATTACTTTTTTTTATTTAATAGACATTTGGCTGATACCTATAACAAATACATGTCAAATATATAATATTATTAATAAAATAATTTCTCAATTAGAGCACTGAATTTAGGAATATATTATGCATAAACTTATAGTGCAATCTTATATACTTTTCAGATGAATTTGGTCATTTATGATGCAAAACCACTACATGAGTTGGTAGAAATGGTCAATCAACATTTCTCTGATATTCCAAATTTAAATATTAAGCCAGTAACTTATGAAAATCCACCATATGACAATTTCTTAGGCAGGATTGTAATATACAAGTTTGAACATTCATTATACACATTGTCACTAGTATGGCAGACTCCTAGCCTTTTATATCCCCCAAATAATGGAATAGCTGAATTTATTCAACATTTTTTTGTAAAAAAAGGAAATGGTAGCTTGCAAAAGTATTTAGAATCAAAGAATCTAATTATAGAGGAAGTAATGGCAAGAGATCTGGAACATTCAGAATCTTTTTCATTATTTGTGCTTCAAATCGTCTTATCAGATAAAGGTTTTAAACAAATTAATGAAGTCATAAAAGTAGTCTTTGATTTTATGTGGACTGTAATATCCCTGTCACAGGAACAATTTAATTGCCAGTGGAACATACATAATCGCATTCGCCAGATAAACTTTAACTACAATGATAAAAGCACAACATTAAATCATTTTAAGTAAGGGTAGAAAGTGGTAATATTTTGTTTAATTTTTACATTTAGTGTCAAATTGAAGAAGTTAGAATATATTATGCTCATCAAACACTGCAAGGGTGTAAATAAATGTTTACACTGTTACACAGTGACGTCTATTAAGTGGCAATTTCCCCTCAAACCATTAGCATCATCATTAATCTTTTTCAAACCAGTTTCACTGTAAAAGAATCTTCTGGAGCCAACCTTCAAATGTAATTGTTAATTTACAATTGTAGGGATTTATCCTCTTCAATGAGAATTTCTGTCTGGCCAGCAGATTTTCTTCACAACCCCCGGCGCATGAGAAGGAGCTTCCAGCTATTTCATAAAATAATACAACATTTCATACCATCAAACTGTATTATTACTCTAGGACTTAAAGATGCCCCAGTGTCAGAACCATATTACTATCAGAGTGATTTCAGTACTGTCAGAGATGACATGCAAATCTCTTCATTAATTGAGTTTCCCATTCCAAAACTGGACATAATGGAACCAGTATATTCGACTCTGTTTACAATCTACACAATACCATTACTTTCACTCGATTATTGGAAATCAACAAAAATGAATAAGGATCTCTACTTACCTTGTTTTCACCAGTTCATACCTGATGAAAAAAAATATATACAAAAATCTTATCTCTGCGATTCTTTTCCTAATCAATTATCTCATTGGAATTCATCCGTTCAAATGTGGATGGTCAGGCGTGATGTGTCTCGTTCTCCTATGGTACAAGTGAGATGCGAGTTTAGAAGTGGCAGAGCAGATGGATCTTTGCAGTGGTCTGGTAAGGCATAGCCAAGTAAGCGTTATGCTGAAAGTATAAATATATTTTAAGTTTTCATGTAATTGCATTCAGTAGACCAATTAGTTTAGCTAATAGAGGTTATCCATACAGACAGACAGAAATAAAACTAAGCCAAAAAAGAAGGCAAAAAAGTTTGAAAGAATGCTCAAGGCAGAAACAGTAGGATCTAAAGGCATGTCTTGAAGCCTTGTTGAGTGTGACATGCAATGACCGTTTCAGGCAAGGTATCCACTTCTGCCTTGCCTGAAAAGGTTATTCTAATTATGATATAGAATTAGCTATAGTCATATGGGTGTATGGGGATTTGGAAAACATTAACATTTCTAATACGGCATCTATTTTTGCTGACAATAAATAAACTTGCATTTTTTTTTTGCCCCATACGCTTTCTCTTCATATTTTTTTTGCCTCTAACTAAATGCCTCTTTGACCATGTCCACTGACAGTGGTGAAATTGGCATGATTATAATGTGAAGACTAGTATATTCCTTCTTCTTTAGCTGAGAAAAGGGCAGGTGGTCTATAAGCTGACCTTCTCAAGGTAATGTTATATCGGTCAAGGTATTCTAGTTATGTTATATTACTTACAGCATGGATTTCATTTCATGCTCTCTTTAGTTGCCAGGGGAGATGGAAGTGGGGGGGGGGGGGGGGGGGGGGGGGCACTGGCCCCCCAGATTTATTGCTTGGGGGGAACAGAATGGCACACAACTTGCAGATTTAAGCATTGAATTGCATTGGGTCATGAATTCAATTCATATAGCAGAACCAATAAAATACTATGTTTCCAGTGCTGCCGGTTACATAACCCAGCTAGTATTTTTACAGCTGTCATTTGGCAAATCAGATGTCTTAGCTTCTTGGGAGAGAAGATAGGAAGTAATGTTGTTGTTGCTTCATTTTTTTGTTATTTTTGTTATTTTGTGTAAGCTTAGTTAATATGAAGTTATTTTTTCATGAAATATAAAGTGATTTTCATGAGAATAAATTGACGCATGGTACATGGTGCATCCCACCCCTCCCTCCCCCTCCCCCCTCCCTCCAATTCAAAACAACTTCCATCACTTCTGGTTCCTATCTTATATCAGTGGCAAATGGAGTCAATACCGTAAACATTTCTAGACTGAGAGAGTTAAATACACTGTTAAGAGACACATACACACACACACACACGCACCAAATACAACAAAACTTTTACTAGTTTTCTCTCCTGTCATTCTTCATTAAAACCCTTGTTATTATCCCTATCAAAGCTATTCTCCATTTTACTAATTTTAATTAAAGTTTAGTTTGTAAAGTTTATATTGAGAGCATTTGTCTGTGGGCATAAGCCGAATAGAACAAGAAAAAAGAAAACTTTGTGAGGGCAGAACTACTGCTAATAAACTGATAAATTACCAAGTTTTGACCCTTCATAAAAACTAGATTGACACTTTCTCCCCGACGACAACTAAGATTTTTTTCACATTTTTCCTTTGCTTTTTCCAGACCCCTTTAGGTGAGAAAGTGTCAATTTAGCTATAAATTAAAAACGAAAACAAAAACAAAATCAAAACAATACCAGAGGAAAAAAAAATAAGCGATGTCGTGATTCAAGATTATACTGATTCAGTTGGCAGAAATAATAACAGTTTTCTATTTTTATATTTCAGGTACATCTATAATCATATTTAATAAGCATTTTAATTATAAGAATTGTTTCATAGTTATTTTTCATATTTAGCCCTACTCAATTTGTACATAAATATTGTTGTCCAAGCTATTTCTTCCACAACACATAATGCAGAAGAAGCTGGATACAAAATACTATTTTATGAAAACTCCCTAGGAATGGAGTTCAAATTGAGTGGACTACCAGATCGAAAAGTCATAGAAGATTTGGTTAGAGTAATAATGTCGTGTAAGTATTTATGTCATTGAATGTGACCTCTGGGGGCCCTAATCCAAAGTTATAATTGTCTTGTGTTCTCATTGTGGATATTGATCCAAATTAAACCATTGTTTTGTATTAAACATAAAATGTTAAATGAGAAAGTTGTATTAAAATTTTGCACGGCAATGTGTATTAGTATGTAGTTTATTATACGAACTCTGAACTACTCTCGTGTATCTACATTTTATAGTTAAAGCCTGGTTCAGCTGATATTATAGGGTTTACCAATTGAGTTTAAGCTATATCAGCAGGGCAATGGCTACTTCTTCTTGTAAATACAGCTCTACTGACAACTTTTACTATGGATTATGTGAGTATATTGGTTGATTATTTCCAGACGGTGGTTACAAAAGTAACTGTGAAGAAAAACCCATTAAGATTTAAAAAACAATAACATTGACCTGGAATTAGTTCAAGCCAAAGATACGATCGTATCTACATATTGGGCTGCTAAAACATTTGGATTGTGGGAACCAGAGTTTGCTTGTCTGAACAAAATTCTGTACCAAAAATCCTCTGAGAATCATGAATTAAATTTGGAATATTTATCTTTTTTTGTTCATAGTGGAGAAAAGAAAATAATTATCCAGTGCTGCCTGCCATTTGGTGTGGACAACCTATCTTCTCTTCAAACTGCAGTTTTTTTCATAGCAGGAAAGTTTTTTTTTCTTTTCTTTTTTGGCTTTAAGAGCAAGTCAAAAGCACGAAAATTAATTTCAAAATTAATTCAGTTACAAAAGCCATACCATGTAAGTTTATCACCAGAATTCTTCAAGGAATGAGAGTGGAACATTCAAATGCACTGAGGTAAGACCACATTTGCACCATTATTTGCAAACATCTGGTGAAAAATGTCCTGACACTACTAATACATTAAAAAGCTTTCAAATGATGCCATTTGAAGGACATTTTATTATCTACGATTAGCTAATGTCTTCTATTCTAACAAATTGTGCTATAATGAAAAGCCAATCTAAAAATATTTGATCAAAAGAGCAATAGATAGAAATAGATGCCATAAATTACAGTACATAGTCCCAGGCTCTATAATGGGCTATGAATATTAATAATTTGAAAGTTAAGTACCAGTAACCTCCTAACCACCACACCTCCCCGCCTTGTGTATGCCCCATAATACAATTAAAGATATGCATATCAAACATTCAATGTCTCATTAATAAATCACTTCTACTTTGACTTTTGTGTTTGCTTGTAATTATAATTCAAGTATGATCATAAGCAAACAAATTAAACTGTGCTGGTCACATGTCATTTTTGCAATTATCTTAGTGGACAATGTGTATAGCAATGTGACTTTATTGTTGGTTTCTGTTGTCATAGGTTTGCGAAATGAGAACAATATACTGATAAATGAAGTCAATTTTGAGATGATCAAAGCCACAAAAATGAGTTATTATCAGGACTATAAATTACTATCTCCACTCCATGCATATCTACAGCAATACTTATATCGGTATGTATGGTTCCTGAGTTAATTAATTGACCAATCAATCAATCTAATAATATTAACCAACCATCCAATTAACAAACAATAAACAAAAGAAATAAATACTAAATAAATAAGTGTATATTAAAGTAAAATAATGAGTTTACATATATACATATTTATAAACATACATATACAAAGTCACATAGAGTGCGTAAAAATCAAAGAATGGCACCTCTCTCTTTGCTTGATTTTTCAGTTATTTTTTAATCACCTCAGTAGTAACTATATTATATATAGTTACAGAGTAGATAATTTAAAAATTTTTCTTCTAGCATTCTATTTAGAAGACCAACATGGTCACATGAAGATTTATGGCAAGCAACTAATAATGCCAACTTGCAAGCTACCATAGACTTTGGAACAAATTATCTCATGAATGACCTCAATGTAGCCTGTTTGACCTACGGATATACTGATAATGACTTGGTGAGCTTAATTGGTAAATCAATAAACTCTCAAGTGGCAACACCATAACATATATTATATGGTCTATTATTTAGAAGTGTGGGTCATTACTATATTCATCATTGCGTCTTTAGTAATTAAATAGAATGATTTTTAGAGCTTGAATACGCAATAAATATAATTGAAAATAATCAAAAGTTCAGTTTGTGGACTTTCTTCAGTGATATGAGATACAAATTGAAACAGTGGCTAATGGCCTCAGGTGATAAATGATACCATTGTTAGCAAGCACAATTTTCCCAGGAGGGGTGAACTTTGAGTCCTAACTGCTCACTCAGATAAAGATCTTCACCTCCTTGTACTGATCCTTTCTGCTATGTGTAGCTACTAACGGTCTGTAAACAGACCTAGTCATTTGGAATTATAATCACCCCCTTTTCATTAAATGTGTAGTAAGTTATAATCATGTACAAGTTTAATAGCGAGACTTTTAATAGTTTGGGGACTAATGGGAACGTCTCTAAACATTACGTGAGACAGTATGTTGAAAGGTAGTTGTAAATATGTTTTCTCTATTCTTCGTTTTGTGCTGTAGCTACATAACAAACTAGCAAGTGAGTGCAGCAAAGTGAGACTCCAGTATGAATTTGAGTCACTTGTTTGTATACAGAAATGGAAGTTAGGTAGCACTACATGTTCTGAAATAGGTGGTCTTTCAATATCGACTTATTGACCTTACAAAGCAGGCTGACCTTGAGCCAGACTTAATTGCTAACATGTTTACTTGGTCAAGTATCTGACACAATGAATAACTGGCAATGAGAGCCACTGAATGATGATAATACTATACTCTTCAATGAATGCATCATTTTGATTTCAGTGTGCCTTTAAAGAATTCATTGAGCTTTAAGAAAACTATAGGCTAGATATTACAACATGTACTTCTCATTAAGAGCATGCCTCAACTTCAGCATGTCATTAAAAAGGGAATACACTTCAATTTCAGTAATAAAGACTACACTTAAAGTTTCAAGAGAACTAGAAGCAAAAGGCTACTATTTTTTAGCTCTCACCACCCATATAAAACGAATGTTGAAAATGTGAATGAAGCTGTTCAAATCCTCCTTACTGAGCCAGGCTGGCTCGCTAACCATTTGTAATGAAGCATCCCCTAGTGATTATAAGCATATTGCTTGTTATTAATATTGTTGTTGTAGTAACTATTGTTCTTATGGCTGTGAGGAAATTGTTACTTTTGCATATGTGAGAGGGCTATCCTGTCTGTTTGTTTGTTGTCATGCTCTGATTTGGAGACTACTGACAATTAACTATTGCTCAAGGTATGAACTTACTCAGAAAAATGATTTAAGACTTTTTATTGTGCTTTTATTGCGCTACTTTTTAAATTTTTGGACTAATTTTTGAGAGATGTGAAGTTATCAGCTCAGCGTAGGTACTATTAGTAGTACTGAGGGTTTGTATCTTTGGTGCTTCATTATAGTTGCTGCTATTGTTGTTGGTGCTGCTACTACAGTTGTTGCAGTTGGTGGTGTGCTTTTGTTTTTGTTCATTAAAAAAATTCAGTTACCCTTGTCCATTATTAAAGCATCAGATTTTTCTTATTCTCCCACCAAACATAATGCCTCCACATTGATTGTAAATAGCATTGTCAATAGAATATAACATGTATTAGGCAATAACCATCAGATCTACTATCTTGGAAGCATTGCAGGAAAAACTATCTCCTAATTTTGTCCCAAGGGTTAAGCTAAGTGGCAAAGTTCATTTACAGAAAGGAAAAACATATGGTTTGCTAATGCCAAACCCACAATCAAATAGTAGCAATCTAGTTCACGTTATATTTCAAGTAAGTAAGTATTAGCTTTGGCTGATCTTTTAAAATTAATTCTAGCTTATATTAAAAAGAATTTAGCTAACTAACTATAATAATAATAATAATAATAGTAATAATAATAATAATAATATTAATAATAATAATAATAATAAAGTCCAAGCAAACTTGATTATTAGATTGTCGGCTAACTTTTCACCAAAGATAGATGCAGGCAGGCGCTTTTCATTATGATCTTATTCTGCTACAATCTTTGCAAAGAGATTGCTGAAGGTAAATCCAGTTCCACCTGGATAATGGTCTAAGGAATTAAACTAATGGAAATCAGCACACTGAGATGAATCAAAGACATATTTGCATGCTATAGCATATTGTGGTCATGGGGAGTTAAATGAAAGTTTTGAAGAGTAATAATTGACTAATGAAAATAAATTCCAAGAAGTAGGAAGTGGGAGATGTCGAGAATTTAATATCAGAGTTTGCTTGACCTACACTAATAATAGCCTAACTGACTGGACTGAAATATATTGAGCTCGTTGAAGAACTAATATATGTAGCTATAAATACAGTGTTTGATGTGCATAACTAAGTGTCAAACCTACACAAACAGCTGTCTATAGCTACAATAGTAACACACAAGTAATAAACTTGTACAGCCTTAGGAATGATTGAAAACAGATATTTTGTGACTAGTGTAATAAAAGAGTTGGATCCCATGAGAAAATTGGCACAATTATCAATAAAATAGTGAATGTATTATTAAGGTTTTGTTTAATATATAATTCAACCGTAACATCGTATGCATCATCAAGTTCTATGTGTATACAGTTCCGCAAAGATAACAGAGATAACAACTCAGTAATTTTCCTATTTCTTTTCGACCAATTTATACAGGTAAAGCTACTTGTAAATAAACAAGTTGTTATTATGTCATTTTCTTATGTATACCAAAATTTACATACTATAATCAGAAATACAGCTTCATAAAATCAATATTATTTTTAATGATTTCACTACCATTATGTATGATTATGAAACATTGATATAAGAGAACAATAATATACATTTTTATTTATTATCTTGTGTAGCTTGGATTTTATAATAAAATCACAATTATGTTCTGGCTTCTGGGCTTTCATCTGTGGTGAGGTTAATTATTAATAAGTGACCATTTAAAATAAAAACAAACAAGAGAATACACTTAGCCGACAGGTACACTGACGCTAAAGATTTTACACCAATAGAATCCAGGTCGAGTTTAATCCAGGTTAAGTTTAGCTAGAGCCATTTGTCTAAATCTGATGTCAGATTTGTACTCTGTATTCAGTAAGCTTTACTGGGGGAAAATATTTGGAAGGATCTTCACTACTTTGGATTCACTCAAACTTACTCTGTGAGAATTTTTCCGAATGTACAGAAATACTATTTTTCTGGCTGCATACTGGTGTTACTTCACTTTTATTCCTAGATTCCTGCCAGTTTACTTGCATAGACAGAGTTGCAGCCCATACAAGGAGCATTGTAAACCACTCCTTATTGCCTGCATATGTGCTGGTTGTTTCACATGCACGAGTGATTCTTCAGAGTTGTTGAAGATTGGAAGCTTACTATAATTTTCAGATTTTATTTAATTATTCACTGATGCCTCTAATGTAGGGCATAACCAAATGCTGCTTTACTGTGTTGGAACTAGAATTTTTATGTTGACTAATAGTAGTTCTGTTGATAATTGATAAAGGGTAGTGACAGAAGTATTAATCAACATGAATAATCTAGTTCCAATACTGGGAGGACTCAAGGTATTTGGTTCCTGCATCAGAAACATCAGTGAAAAAATCTATATAGCTAACCTACACTGGAAATTAAAGTAAGCTTCCAATTTTCAACAACTCTACATTGGAAATTAAAGTAAGCTTCCAATCTTCAACAATTCTGAGGGATGCATGTGTAACAATCAACACATATGCAGAAAATGAAGGGAGTGGTTTACAATATGCTCTGTACAAACTGCAATTCTGTCTATGTAGGTGAAACTGGAGGCATCTAGAAAAAAGAGGAACACCTGAGTGTATGATAGTAAAAAATAATGGATGACAAAAACGGTATTTCTGTACATGGTTGGAAAAATTCTTATAAAGTAAATTGGAGTGAATCCAAAGCAATGAAGGCTGTTCCAAATCCCCCCCCCCCCCAAAGCATACTGAAATCATAATCATACAGAATACAAATCCAACATCAAATTTAGAAGAAGCCCCAAACTAGCAACCTGAATTAAACTCTACCTGGATTCCATTCCTGCTAAAATTTTAACATCAGTGTGCCCATTGGCTAGGTGCATTTTCTTGTTTCTTTTAAGAGTTATCTTAAATGAGCTCCTCACAACTGATGAAGGCTCACAAGCTGAAACACCAAGGTGATTTTAATATTAGGACGCTAGATAACAATATTGATGGTTAAAGAAGTTACTAAAAGTAGCCAAATTCTACGACATTAGAAATACAGCTATCATAGGCCTGGGCTATTAGGTTTTAGAGCCTACGGCCCTTGGGCTTCAGTGCACTAAATCCACCAGTACCTAAGCGCTTATGCTCTAACTATTACAAAACTACTAACTTCTGACTAAACTATATAACTTCACCAGAAAATGGTCTAGGATTGATACAATCTAGATAATTGAAATATCAGTAGAGTGAAATGAGGTTGTGAACAAGTAGTTAGCTAGAACAGCAGGAATTATTTCATTTATTTAAAATAAGATTTCGTGCATTACAGGGAAGTCAGAATAATACAATAAGCTCTTACTTTACAATGCTTGAATCTTAGCAACATCAAAAGTAATAGCTAGCTTCTATTACATTTAATTTAATGATTAGTAATTGAAACAAAATTCATTATTATTCATTCGATTAATGTATTTGTTATTCTAGGCTCAGTGTTATAATCAATTGCGCACCAAAGAATGTTTAGGATATTTTGTTATATGCTTTTTCAATTATCACACTGAAGGCGGTTCTTTTGACATTATTGTTCAGAGCCAAAAATGTCATCCCAACCAAATTATTGCTTCAATTCATGACTTCTTGAGAAATGTTTATGAAGAAACTATAGCAACCAAACAATTTGAACAGGTTTTCTCAGAAATCAAAGTGTCTGTGGAGAAAAAAATTAAATCTTCCATGGTAACTGTATCAGAAACTTTCAAGAAATTTTGGAAAGGCGTACAAAAGGGAGACTTGCATTATAATGAACCAAAGCAGCAACTTCAAGCTTTAAGTGAAATCAATTATTTGCATTTTAGAAGTCTTTACTATTCAGGAGTACTAGATGCCACAACTAGGAAGATATTAACTATAGTACTATACAGGGAAAACCACAAAGTAAAATTAAATGTGGACTGCCTGATTCAGTATCATCTCATAAATCAATCAATTAAAACTTTAGAATCATCTTGTTTATAGAAATTAATGTTTTTTTGTATTATGTTGGAAGTAGTTCGCCAAGTACATAAAACTTAATTCATGCAGCTACATAGTGTGCCTTGTAGTATGCAGAGAACCCAAGCTACACTTTGCAGTTTTGATTAGCTCCTCACAGAAGCATGCTTTATCATAGAAAATAGTCTTCACTGACAAAAGGTACAACTGCAATTAAACGTGCATGTTTAAAATTTTTTTGCTTTCAGTAAGGTTTACCTAAGTATAAATGTTGGAGCATTTTTATAAAATCATTGTAGCTATTGTTGACTATGATCCAATCCTGTAACTATAGCCTAGATTTTTGTCATTATTTTTATTAACATTGCAAATGTTTTTTTAATGTGTTCTGCATAAAATCGTGATGGAATATCAACCTCACAAGATCATTGGCAGTTGTGACAGTAGACAATAGTCAGCTAGGGTAGATAGAAGCAAGCGATACTGGAACTACATACCATACTGGTATCCAATCTACAGAGCCAGATATACTGAACTTATAATAATAGAATCATAGTTATCTAAGAACAAATTTTCTCAGTTCCAACAGCCAATATCTTAAGCTAATTCAAACTTAATCTGATGTTTCAAATTGTCATCGAAGTCCTCCTCAGCCAAGAATGACTGAATCATAGTTATGTAATTCAGAGAGAGAGATAAAGTGCAAATAGGAACTATCAATACAATTGTGATCAGTAAGTCAGCAGTACAATGAAAATTGTGAAATGATATACCTATTGTTGTATTTATAATTTCATTGTTTCTTGGAGATGTTTCTTGCAATTGAAGCGTTGACTACAAGTTGAGAAATTTTTCTTAATGAAGTTGAATTATCCTTCACTGTTACAGTGTATACAGGTGCTTTTGCTGACTTGGGGTCCCTCTGTAACAATATAATTAATTAACTGAATTTTAACTCTTTCTCTGTCAGTCTGTGTGGTGTGTGCTTGCGGTGTCTGCATGCGGTGTGTATGTTTGTATTGGAGGAAGGGGGGAAGGACAAGGCCTAAAATTTATGAAGTAGCAATAACATGTGACATAAAAACATACACATGCACAAACAATTATGATAAGATGAAACCATTAGTCACTTGACTATTTAAAAATAACAAGGACAATTTGTAGTTTGATTAAATGGTGGAGATGTATGCCACTTAATAATGGTTACAAGAGAAGCAAGAACATAAAATCCAGGTAAATTTAAATAAATGTAGCCCTTTTTAGTATAGTATAATGTAGTATCAGGTATTAAATTTAGTAATGTCACTGGTTAGTCTTCCATTTGTGCTCAAGCACACCACTTATAAATAAATTTGACGACTTGAAGGTATCTTTACCTTTCTCTCTCTGTGCATGTGTGCATGGGAGGGGGGGGGGGGGTAATGAGGACCTTAAATGGTACAACGTGTGTTTGATACACATGCACATAAAAATTATGGCACAATGAAAGTCAATTATATTTGACATGCAATGCATGCATGCTTAAGTAATTTACCAGCTGTGTCTTGTTAAAGAATTCTTCAGTGCTGTCTTCATCGTATCTTTCTTCAAGATTTTCCAAGGCACTTACTTCCTGTTGAATCTTCACAGGTAATAATACTGAGATACTTAAAGTAGCTATTACTGGATACTTAAGGGCTACCTTTGTGAGTTTCTTCTTTAACTTCCTGAATTCTTTAAACTTTTTATCTAATTCTGCAACCAGTCTGAAATACTTGGCTAAATTATCTTGATTTAAATTCTGCATTGTTATAAACATTGTAATTGCACAGCATCATATCTGCAAGTAGTTTTGCCACAGTTACTTTAATTCATAGTTAAACTGCATAATACAATATAAGTTAATTTTTAAAAGTTTATTTGTGCTATTCTTTAGCAACACACAACACTTTTAAACATATATACACTTGTGCATTGAACATACAGCCTTAAGCTGTATAGCTATAACAAACATCACATTAACCAAGGTAACCTACAACTGCCACTATTAAGATAGAAATGAACTCTGCTAAGTTTGTAAGACCTACTGAGAGTGTTTCTTCTTTTCTGTCCCTGTAGCTCTTTGCTACAGAGTCCACACACATATAGTTATAAGCCCTACACAACAATATTTACTTAAAAATTCATTGGTCACAAAGGTAAGTCTTCTGTAGGTATGTCCTGTTGTGTGAAAGTATTGTGCGTTAGAGCTACTTACTTAACTAAAGAATATAACAAAGAAAATGTTTGAATAACGTGACTTGTTTTGTTATTTTGTTGCTGTTGTTGTTTTTAATTCGAACAGTTGCGGCCATGGTTACTATGGCGGCATTGCATACCTTTTACCATATATATACGTCATATAATTGTATATATATAATAAAAAAACTCGACCTTTTATGAGTAGTTTGAGTGTTAGAAGTTAAAAAATCTTAACAATATAGTGAAATTTTTAGAGTTGCTCTCCATTTGTGCTCAAGCACATCGCTAGTTATCCCTAAAATCCTAAGTACTGTAATACAAATTAGAGAGTATACACATTATTGTATATATTTGCTATAAAAGTATGACAGCTTTCTTCATTCACTCAGCACAACTGTTGCGTGGATTAAAAGAAAACAAGTCAACAACAACCGTTTTCACAGCATTGGTACTCACTTGAGGAGATTGGGCAATGTCTAGAAGGACGTTACAAGCATTGATCCGTCCAACGGGCTTCTCTTTTGATTGAGATTCTATGGAAAATTTTTTGTTGTCACATTGTTCTTGTTCAACGACCCATTCCTGTAAAGTACATATTTCACTATTTACCACTCATGCAGTGGAGGATGTAGGTAATGCATACCAATTTTGTTGCCACTATGGCCACTACCAGGTTGGCTAATATGAAGGCTCCTATGGTGATAAACACAATCAGGTACACCTCTCCCACCACTGAATGGCCACAATTCTTTAGTTCGTTCCTGATGTCCACCCAGCCATCTTGTGTGATGCACACAAACAAAGAGAACCACGCTATATAAATGCACATACACACATAACTAGTGATGTGCTTGAGCACAAATGGCGAGCGAGCCTAAAGACTATACTACTTTAATATGAATGATTTTGTACAAAAATGCCTTGCGTACGTCCATACATACTGATAAACAAACATCCCCGATTTTCAATTGTGTTACCCCTGTAAGTGTCTCGCTCGCTACGCTCGCTCGCCAATTATTTATGACTACATACATATATAACCCCTCCCCTCCATGGTGTTTTTCATACTGGTAGTAGTTACAAAATATAGACAAAATACCATTGACTTTCAAAAGTTTGATCTCTGAAGGGGTTGCCTGTCAGTTATTTTGTTGAGGTGCTTTTTTACATAGTAAGTATTGTTGTGACATATATTTATAGTGAACACAGTAATACATTGTACCTTTTTCAAAAGACCCAAAATGTACTTGGCAGGTATTCCCAAACCAAGCAATGCCCAGGATAGCAAAACTGGACATCCAGATGAGAAGCAGAGACACTACATTCACCATCCCTAAAAAAATACAAGAGAGATTTCTTGTACTTCCACTGAAATTTTCATTCGACCCAGTCATACCGTTTTGGTTTGTGTAGGGGGGGAGGGAGGGGGGGGGTGCTATTGTTTTTAAAAAGCACATGCCAGAAACCACCTCTTTAAATTGTGCTACACAGGAGGGGCCCAGTCCCCTCATGATACCTACCTATTCTATACCACTGCATGTAACAACAGCAATTAGGGTTCATTCATGATTAAATTATACGTTTTAAAGTCCCTTCAATTGGTAAGAGCCTATGCTAATACAAATCAAATCATCAGAACAAATGTAATTTCTGATACGGAATAGCTACATACACTTTTTTGTCCTTTTTAATGGGTACCAATACCAATGCCCCACATACTAGCTGCTACCTGGAATGGAGTAGACCACAGTCTTAATGACAGGCTGTAATCCAGACAATACATTGAGGAAACGCAAACTTCTGGTGGCGTGTAAGATCTTCATACTGTGAATCAATGGAGAGCTGTTCAGGTAGCCTAAACACATATTTATCAAAATATATATAGCATCTATATAAAAAAAATGACAATAAAATATATTATATAAAATATATATAATAATATTATTCATTTGATACAAGAGAATATGACGAGTTTGATGGCTTAGTATTTACATGAGTGCCACAGGCATGCACGAGCGTAAATACGGCCAATCAGATGAGTGGTATTCTGCAGTATCCAATGAATAATAATTTATTATGTACTGCTCACGTGTGAATACCATAGTAATGAGTTTCTTGTTCAATAACCACCAGTATAACATGGGGGGACTTAATAGCCCAACGTTGTAACTATGAACACATGATATGGAAAAATATTGCCTTAAATGCATTTCCTATGCGTTAACAGGTATTTGGCCCCGTTCAGTACATAATAAAAAATAATTATAGGGCTGTATGACCTATGATGCAATAATTCAGTGCTTGTGATATAAGCTTCACCCCTCTAGATTTTGTATTACACTATTTACTTGGAATTATGAAGGAGATAAATATGACTGTGAAGTCAAAAATATTCCATGCCACTCTCCAATATCCGAGGAAGTCATGGTGCCATTTTATAAGGATTTCCATTACAAATAGTGTCAAAAAAAATTTGCTAACACCAGTTAACAAAGCTCCGTATTCTTCCTCCTGCGCAATAAGACTAGTAAAAGTCATGTATTTAACAAATACACTATTAAATATAATCATAATAAGAATTAACAACTTCAGTGTTGTCAAGTTATTAACCCTCAACGCGCATGCGCGAGAGGGTTACAGTAGTCGTCCTGTCTGTTTGTCTGTCTGTCTGTCTGTCACGCTCTAATTTTGGAGAATACTAACAATTAACAGTTGATTTAGGTATGAAAGGACAACGATTAAGACCTTTTATTGTGCTACTTTTTTTAATTTCGGGCTAATCGTTGAGAAAACGCGAAGCTTTCAGCTCCACGGTAGGTACCAGCTTATATATGGGCAATGCCCCCTAGCATCACGTCATAATCACATGAGTAAATAATTTCTTGCAGCCAGCGGTATAGTTTGATTTATGCTCAGGGAAGTTAACGGAGTTGAAAGAAGTGAAGTTTCATGTTGAAAATGCATATCGGTGAGTTTCTGGCTAGATTAGCCTCTTCTCTTATGAAGACAGCGTTTCAATGTACCATTTTCATTGGTCAAGCTATTTTCATGCCTCATTAAAATAGCTAACAGATTGCTTTTTCTAGTGCTTAATAGCGCTGAGGGTTCGCACCTTTGGTGCTTCATATTTTAATCATGAATTATCTGATACTGTAATTTCTGAATATGCACACTGAAATGGAATATTCATATTAACACAGCTATGATATTTAAAATATATGAAGGGATTATGGATGTGGGTTTGTTTTCAACATTTCACTGTCACTCAATTATTTCACTTGTCTTCAGTTGTAAAAAATACTTGTATGCTCATCCTTATTGTACCCTGACACATGCAATAAGTATTATATATATATTTTTTTTTTTTATGCCACCCTAGATATCTTCACAATGATATCTTTAGGTACATGACCCATGAAATAACTCACGATATTTCACCATGCTGTACTGAACAAGCTCATTACCTTTGTAGTTATAGTAACTGGGCCAAACTTTTCACAATTTTCTCAGTTTTTATAGCTACCTTCCCCTGGTGTACCCTGCTCAACAGAGTTAGAGCAGCTGCTAAAATGTAGGGTGGCTGGGGGTGTGAGTGCCCCTACAACCAACTTTACCTGTGAATTACCCTACCACTGGTAAGAACTACAGTAGTGAAGATATCTAGTGTGAAATAAACCACTTATTACACTTATCAGAGTGATATGGAATGATATTTCACTCTCAGGCTTTATTTTCACTTGCCTCTGGCTAAATAAATTAGCCTGCTCATGAAATATTTCACCAGCAGGCTAATTTATTTTCACGAGCCAAAGAGAGTGAAAATAAAACCTGAGAGTGAAATATCTTGCCATATCACTCTGACAAGTGTAATAAGTGGTTTATTCCACACTAGATATCTTCACCAAGTAGTTTGTTGGTAACTCTTGGTGTAAAATTGGCTGAAACTCACTAGGGGCTCCCCACATCCCCAGCCAGATATTTAGCTGCTGCTCTAACCTGGCTGGGTAGACTCCACTAGAGTAAAGGTAGCTATAAAAACCCTGAAAACTACTCTAGTAATGAGCTTGCATACAGCCATGAGATAACACTATGCGATAACGGGTCACATACCTAAAGATAACATTGTGAAGATATCTAGGGTGGAATATTATACATACATACATATAATAAAAATTATATATATATATTTATTGCAGCTTTGATATTTTTACTTGAATATTTCCGCATCACGCGAGCGTTCTGTATTCTCCCATATTGTACGGTTTATATTGTACGCTCCTTGTAGCGCGCGCGTAGCGAGTGAAATCAATGAAAATTGTATTGTAACCGGTTGAGAAAAATTTCAAAGAAGCAATAAATCACTTATCACACTCGTCGTACAATATGGGAATGA
>WLWI01000599.1_pt1 | contig 32573 bp, 29 predicted proteins | sample 6701501 | NCBI WGS metagenome assembly WLWI01 (sample SAMN12718690, study PRJNA515312) | sponge metagenome | isolation source: marine sponge | host: Mycale hentscheli | place: New Zealand: South Island, Marlborough, Capsize Point | collected 2014-11-01 | reverse complement strand
TATAAGACTAGCTAAGTGAAAGTCATAAATGTACTACAAACTATTAATCCAAATTGAAATGGTCAGGTGAAGGTTTTAAGAGATTATTGTGTCAAAACAATTGAGTTTAGTATCCGAAAAAAGTTATAACTATTTTTTTGGAAGAGCTAGAGTAAAGAAAGGTAATCAACAACAACAAAATAGCAAAATGAATCTTATCATTATTAGACATTTTAGCTAGTCAATGTAGTGTTACAAATTAAAAATGTAATATTTAAGCAGTAGGGGGATATCTTAAGCATACAATTTCATTTTCTGTACCAACTTTAGCAGCTTGTTGAAATACTTCAGTGCTGAGAAAGCTTCATAATGTACACTAGTTTGTTGGAGGGAAGGTAAAACCAGTTTCAATCTATTGTATACATGGAGTACTGTTTGCCATCCTCCACAGATATGAGGGAGTTTGTTGGAATAATGGTTTAGATAGATTGACCCATTTAGTTATTTAAACTGTAGAAGAGTCCTTGTCTATATCACAATGCTACACATTCAAGTGATATCAATGAAGTTCACCCACTCAACAATCAATTTCAGCAGATATATCTTATTTTGATCAAGAGTAGTTTTGTGTATTAACACTAAAAAATTAAATAATCATGTTGCATCAACAAACAAGTCCTGATCTGGATACTTTATTTACATTTTGATCCCAAATCATATTTTTGACCTTTTTCAGTTAGTTCAATTGATACATTAATGAAATGTTATTTATATACTGCAGATGTTTAATAATAGACACATGGGGGATAGATTGTTCAAGAATACGTTTAAGTTAATTCATAGGATGAACAGGAAATGAATGTTATGGTGACAAGGAATATTAATTTGGTCTCTACCCAGGAAATTGAAGTTCTAAGTTTGAAATTATACATCTGTATATTCAGAACTTTTTGCCTGGTGTATCATTTTCAATCATGAGCACATAACGAGTAGCTAATCTTTGGGAAATAATTATAATACAGTGACAATTTGATGTAGACTTTCAGAAAATGGCTTTGGGACTTTCAGATGAATCACTGAGTTTACAAAATACCCTCTGTGTTTAGCTAATTCTATTTGAAGTTTCCATCATCACTTTCTGTGAGAAATAAAATACTTTAAGATCCAGCACGGTTTCCCATCAAGATGCAGATCAACAACTCACATTTTAACAGTGGCCATAATCAGGAATCAGATTAGTCTTTATAGTTGTGAATGTGGTTGAGTTTCTCCGAACTCTGTCCACGAGCATGTTTCAAGTAGCATAACAAAGATGAGCATTGCTAGCATAGCAGAATAACAAAAAAGATGTGCATAATTTGCCCACTACTACTGTTCACTCTTTTTCTTTATTGTAAATTGGTTTTGTTCTTAGTTATAAGTTTTTTCTTCCTGATTTTAGCATTTCATTCATATCATTCTGGACAGTCACATTATAATGCTAATTATTGTGTGATTGAATATTAGAATATTGACTTATAGGAAATACAATATACCCAACATTTTTCCATAAGCAGCAATATAATACTTATTTCACCCTTTCTTGAATATTACTCCCTTCCCACCCCCCCTCCCCCCACCTCATAACAAATCCTAGATTGGCCCCTGTAGTACAGTATAATATTTTTGTCAAAGGTATAAGTGGTATGAATCAAGAAAATCTCTAATTTTTATATCTACTTATTCTTCAACAGGCTGAGTGATTTCTGTAATATATATGACATGATCAATGCTGTTCACACAAATTTGTAGTAGAATGTTGGGACTCAAAGGGATCTTTAGATGTCAAAAATGGGAAAGAAATCTTTAGATGTCAAAATGGGAAAGGACTATATCGGGGGGAAAAACGCAAATTTTTTTTCCTTATTATTTGTGTCGTCTGTTGTTCAATTGGAATAAAACATTATTTTGTAACTACTTCCCCAGCTGGTAAAGGAACGCTTCGTAGGAATTCGCTACTTAAAGGCGAGCTTAACGTTAGATTGTGAAAGATGGAAATAAAGGCAATAAGTGTAGTACTTATTGAGATCATCGTGATTATTAGTGGATTAGCTCCTAAAACTTTGCCAGTCACCCGGTGGATTGGAGGATGCTTTATCGGCAATGAAGTCAATAGGCTGAAGGAACAAATAAGGCATGAACTATTTGAATCTGTTCGTGTCCCAGATTGCGGCGAAGGTATTTGGAAACAATTAATAGCTCTTAACATGAGCAATGCTCAGGAAACTTGTCCTCTAGGAGGATGGTCTGAAGAATTGCATCCTAGGAGATCATGCTCGCAAAATATTACTCCTGGCTGTAGTCTTACCGAACTACCCGTGGGTACAACCTTCCAGAGAGTTTGTGGACGTGCCTTGGGCTACGCAAGTGGAACTAATGATGCTTTTGAGGGCTTTACACCTGATAGAAGAGATGTAAACTACGTTGATGGAATCAATATCTTCATAGCTACAAGTCCTCCTCTACATCTTTGGACATTTGCAGTGGACCAAACATTTGAGGGGCTACCACGCTGTCCCTGTAGCAACGTCGACGAACAATCCTACAGTGTCCCTGACTACGTCGGTTCGAATTACTTCTGTGACACTCACAGCGATACTAATACACTAGTATGGGACGGAATAGGATGTGAAGCTGCAACTTGCTGTAATTACAACAACCCACCCTGGTTCAAAAGATCTTTTAGCTCCTTACTTAGTAGTGACCTGTTGATACGTGTTTGCACTGATGAAGATGCTAGTAATGAATTCGTTGGTATAATAGAACTTGAACTCTATGTCCAATAAACATGTGATATTGTGTAAATGATGGTAATCATTGCTTTTCAATTATTAGATTGTACTTACTTATTTTTCATATTGTTTTGTTTAGTTTTGTCCTAAATAGTTCTATAAGCCCTATTAAAATCATGTAAATGGTATCTCCAAATAAACATTTTATAAATTCAAGTAACACCATATTCGTACTAAATTTTCAAAGTGAATCATTATCAAAAAGACTAATTGTTTGGTTATAATTAAAGTATTAATATACAATTAAAATAACAACAAAACAGTAACACTGTTTTTATCAAATTATCCTCATGTAGCAATATTATCTATGGACTGGTACACCCACCAGACCCAGTCCTGTTAATATTTCCATCTTCTTTATCAGATTCTTCCTTCCTTTTAAAATATATTTTTGCAACGCTTAGTCCCAATATAGTGGTAGGAATAGCCATTGAGATTAAAATGCTTCCAATATGAGTCGCAGACAAGCCATATTGAGTGAGATCTACAAAGGTTAAATAAAAAAAATAAAAATGTTGCAATCACACAAAAAATCATTAACAAATTTTTAGAATATTGCATATTTTGAGACACTTTATTGCAGTAGCAGTTTGTGCATTGTCAGAATCAGTGAGTGAAGTACTATTATTGTGATAGATAACAAGTGTAAGACCAACTATAACTATTGTTATGACACTTACTAACAAAGAGATAACAGCAATAGTTTGAGATGGAGCAATAGCTACAAAATAAATTGATACGAAAAAGCAATTAGCCACACAATGAGCAAACCATAACATATTACATAAGGAATAACAATGAACTGCTCTGACAATGAATGGATGTAAAAAACAACAAAAGTTATGACTTTAATATTTTGGCTCAAAATACCGATAGCACACAGTTTAATCAGAGTGAATAAGCAAATCATAGGTAAATTCATTGCAAAATATATATCAAAGGTTCCAGTATACGTTTTTTATTATTAATTCAATCATAAAAACAGTAATGTTAATACAAAAAAGTATTTAAAAAACTGACCAAAACGCAATTTTTTTAAAGTCTTGTCGATGATTCCAATATTTTAATAGAACTACTACATGCTAGCTTAATTACAAACAAGCCACACAACATAACAGTAAAATGTGAAAAACAAATATAGGAGAATATTGAAATCAATCTAGAGGTTTCAAAGAAACTGTAAGTTGATATTTGCTCAATGTTATAATCACCTTGGAGCGTAATAATTTCTGCATTTGAAAAATCACTGTCTAACTTAGGAGCTGATGCTGACAAATTGGCAGTCCTTGCATAATATTTAGCCTAAACCACAACAAACAAATAATTAATACTAATTTTTTTTAATGGCAATGATACCAGATTATTATGTTGTTGTTCTTTTTGCAAAAAGCATATTTTTATACGATTTTTGGCTTAAAACTTTCACAGCAATTACCATAATATTGTAATTAGTTATAGTCAATTATAATAGCTACTTGAAAAAATTCATCACATTATTAGTTATTTATTGCTTTTCAAACTCATTCTGTGATGAGAATAAATTAATATAACATGTTACATACACAAATATATACATATTATATGTACATATATAGTATATAATTTATTATACATATGGTAAATTCAGGGTGTACAGCTTTCTTGTATAAACTTTGTGTACCTGTTATGTTCATGTTAAAACAAGGAAGATATAGTATTAAACACCTACTTCTGTTATCAATTTATTAACATTAATATTAAATAAATTATGTAATAATATGCATGAGCTAAATAGATATAATATATTATATTGAAGCTAAATAAATTTTAATAAAGTGTATTATTTTCTTGTCAAACAAGTTACAAGCAAATTTCCATACATACCATTAATTTTGAATGTAAGAAGTAAAATTTTATTCCTTACCCAGCTGAATAGTTTATCCACCGCATCGTGCAAATGTTTGCAACTTGGATTTGTTGACAGATAATCTATTTCTAAAGTAATTTTAGGACCAATGCAAAAACGTAAGGTTTATTATTTAGTATAGAATTATATTATTTAATCATAAATTATCTCTTGTATATAACTAATCTTATACACAACTGAGTGAAGGTAATAAGTAAATTATAACTTTAGAGGAAAATGATAACTATAGAAAGACATATTCACTATATTCTTCAATAGTGAATGAATTTTTTTTTTTCATTTTGTAGTAATTAGCTATTATAATTCACTACAAAAAAGTAAAATATGAATATATTAGAAGCATACATATTTATGAGAAAAAACATTGAAGTATATGTATTCTATTTTTTTCACAGGCTTTTTTTTAATAGAACAAAAAGAGCACTTGGCAAAAGAACCCAGGGACCGCTAGTTCCTCGGTACTGTACTACGTTATAGCCCCCGCCCACCAACAAAGAAGGTAAAGGGTCGCCTCCGGACGAGTAGTACACTGAGGAGGCACTACCCATCACCACATAATTCCCCGTAAACTTCGACTAGCCCCACGTACCTACTACGTTCAAGACAACATGCACTACACACAACTTTTGCGCGCACAAGAACTGCCCACCTACCTCAAGTTTCACTGAATAAATTGTCCACTTGATTATGTATGTGAAATTTGTATGGACACTAGATATACTTATAAAACAAAGGGGTTCCAACTGCGTCAGCTTGATTTCTTTGCTTATAATTAATCTTTTGATAATTTAAGTATTTACTTTAATTCACCATAAAAGTGAAGTTATAATTGTTAAGCTTGTAAGCATGGGTTGTAATTATCTCAGAGGCCAGAGTATTGGTTAAATGAGGAGTTTCTGGGCTAAAATTTTGGTGATAAGCTTTTCACAGCTTCACATTTTCATCTTTTCTGTTATATAAACATAGTATTTTGTGTGTGTGTAGCCTGGAGGAGCTAAGATAACCCTTATTCGGGAAGATAAAAGGTGACAAAATTAGCATGTAAAGAATAATTCAAATGTCTGTATTAATTTATAGGTGTCTCCCTCAATGGTGCGCTCTGCCTCGGAGTATTTATTCTTGCCCCTTCAGGATTTTTTTTTTGAAGTAATAGTTCCAGGAATGTTGTGCAATGAAGCATGAGGAGGACCTATGTGTTCAGGATGAAATGAAAGTCTCAAGGTCAGAGAAAACTGACAGACTCGATATGAGTGAAAGTACATCATTTCTTGGAGACAACATATATCAGTGTACTGTGTACACACTTGGACAAGATGTGAGAAAAATGGAAGGCACACGGGAAGAGAAGAACTTAAGAGAAGTGAAGTATGGAGTAGAGTCGAGTAGATGGACATGTAATAGCAGAAAATAGTGTGAGGAAGACTAGGATGAGAGTGAAGAGAAGGATGAGAGTGAAGACAAGGATGATAAAGAAGGGAAGGATGTGAGGGAAGAGAAGGATGAGAGGGAAGAGAAGGATGAGAGGGAAGAAAATGACATGCAGGAAATGAAGGCTGTGAAGAAAGATGATTTCAATACAGAGAAAAGCATTAGGAAAAAAGATGACATAAAGGAAGAGAGGAACATAAAGGAAACTGAACAAAGGGGAGAAAACATTGACAACAGAAGTATGGTGGGAGATGCCATATGGACAAGAACCTATGGGACAGGAGTCACAAGGAAGACATGGAAAGTGCCAGTTACCAGTACAACAAGGACTGGAGATGCTACTAAGAATTAGCAAGCAAATTATGCATTGCTGATATATGCAGTGGAAAGAAGGACAACAGGTCTAAAAAGGTTAAAAGTGAAAGTAGCATGACATAAACAAGGAAGGAAAAGAAGACGTCAAAAGATGAGAAGAAAATGAATTGACACGTACATTAATACAAATAATTAAGGCAAAAGTGAAAAAATCGACAGAAACTGTAGTTTCAACCAAAGGGGAAAACTTACTCATGCCAAGGAAGCATATTTTTATAAAACCAAAGACAGAGAAAACAAATGAAATGGAGGAATCACCCAAGATTGAAGCCGCTAGATCAGAAAACTACATAGAGCACACAATATTATATAGATCAGAAAATGAGGGCAACAAAACATTGTAGATGAGAAACTATGGAATGCAATATCATGTGGATTAAGATAGAAGACAATAAACGTAAAGCTACTGCTGGATAAACTATGGCGTGTGATCTCCACTGTCAGACCAGACACTGAAACTGTTCTAAATTATATTAACTGTCACAATGTCGGCTTTGGAATACAAAACAGATTTAATTATATTGAAATTCATTCAGGTAAATAAAATATAATTGCTGTCAGCTTGCAGGCTTTACTGTTCGGACTTAAGTGTAACCAGTACATAAGCTAAAAGGTTTCTGTTCTTGAACAACTCAACTGTTGATTTGGATCACAATTGACAAAAAATGTAAATTATAACATATTATGAATTGGGAGAGGAGAGAGAAGGTGCATCCACTGCTGAGAATTCCCTAATTCACGTTTTGCTCCAAATGTCTGGAAAGGTTTCCCGTAATTAAACTTTGTTTTCAAGCAGTAGAGCATATTTTCTCCAGTCCGGTCAGGGATATTCATGATTTCACTGAAAAAAAATAACGATATTAAATCATCTGTATTGAGTAATTCAGAATAACAGTAAAAGAGACTGATACTTCTACTCATTCATTTCATAACATACCAACTTTATAGCTACTGCAATCACCACTGTTTCACTTGTTTCTACATAATTGTAATAATCAAAGAATAATAAGAAAATTTATGGAGTAGTATATTATTATTTTGGAATAATGGCACATTTTTTTGAATAAAGAAAAAAGAAAAATCCAAAAAAATTTGACATTATCCAGCTGGCCTTATGTTGACAAAGAAAATAATTTTGTGTGTTGAGAATATTGCATTCAAGTTAAACTAAGGTGCTAATAAATTCAGACTCCTAGGCTACACTAGTGTGAAATTTAGCAGTACATAACTTGGACACAACTTCTTTTATACCTTGTACCATTCATGAATCATAAGTCTGGATGTCCCAGGACTTTATATGGGAGCGTGTAGACCTCGAATATGGCTATATGTTATTCATTGGTAGTACTATGAGTAAATATAAAGCTAATATATAAGATTGTTGCATGTTTTCCAATTTTGGGCATGATTAAATCGTATTTTTTAAATTGCCCTGTGAGAATACTTTAATTTTACTCTATCTACTGTTCTCTGCACTAATGGTAAATTAACACACCTACATGGATAAAGTTATAATAATTATGGTGCTTCTAATGAAAATCTTTGTATAATATTCACACTATATCAACTTTTATAAACTCAACACAAGTTTTAAGCTAGCATATGTCCATTGCAAAAAATTATATACCCAGTTGAATAATATTATTTTTTTAATATCACAAATAATCAATAAATATCATAATATACAGTGCTTCATGATAATTTTGTTATGTACTGAACAGGGCCTAGGCAATGCATTAAAGTAAACTGGATGTGGCTTAAGGCAATATTTTGCTGTAGTGGTAGTTGTATTTAATCAGCTATCACTTGACAGCCATATGTGACTAAAACTGAATGTAGCAAATATTTTTATGGGCATAGTTTAGCTTCAACAGACATTGGTCCCCCTATTCCAAATCATATTCCTATGCCCCTGGTTTGCATTACTCTATAAATTTGCTACTTTGTTATTATCACCTTTGTATTATTAATTTTGCTTGACTTCCTATGATTTAGGTGAAATATTATGCAAGAACAAACCAGTCAAATTGTAGTCCCAGACTATACCGTGACAAGTTATTTGGCCAAATAATTCACTTCAAACATGCTAAGTTACTTGAGACCTCGTTACTTTTTGTTAGTCTGCTCATGTTTTCACAATATATTATAAAGAATAAGAATTCTATAAAATTACATTATGGTGGTGGCATCAAGCAGCTCTTAGTTAGCTCTTACACATAATGAAGTTGTTACATTAACAATAAGCAAATCATGTGAATAGTCTGGTAAGCAATGGAAATTATATTGGGAAATCCCTGAATTATTACAATATAGATTTGGTAGCGTACATCTCATACAAAAAGTTTAGCAGTTTCAAACAAAATAGAATTGCATTAAAAAAAAAAAGTACCACTAAATGTTACAATTTGCAAAACTAAAAGATTACAACATGGTTTATTCAACCGTTTGATTTGCTGAACCCAGGTTTTGCCAGGGTTGATTATTGCTCTTCATTTTTTCCACGTTTTGTATGAACTCAGATAACTGGTCTAACTTTATGTCACTTTTGCGAATCAACTGTTCAATATCTCTTGAGGAAGGCAGCGGCATAACATACTCTGAAGTTTCTCGCAATCCCTCAGAGAATAGACTTCTTGCAAGCTGCTTCATGTCTGTCATCTCTTTAGGGTAACTTTCTTCGGACACTGACCTTCGCTTCCTGTTGGAGTGCTGAACAGGAAGTGTAGTACAATTAAGTGGAGCTAAGATGGGTTCTTCTTGTTTATCTGGAAATTTAGGCACAGTTTTGAGGATGTATCCTATGACTTGACCTCCTGGAATTGTCAACAAAAGCCCACCATTCTGTCGCTTGAGCTGAAACTTGTGGACAAGATTTTGTTTAGTTTCAATGTTAAATGGTCCTACTCCTCCAGTTAATACTTGAGCATAGGCATACTTCATCAATACATGGATGATGTTGTTGAAATTTTCAGTATTTTCACTGGAATTCCAAGATCCAAGGCCAGGATAAAATATTTTTATATTGGTGGCAACGATGAAGCCAGAGACATAGTGAGGAAGTAGGTACTGTCCACTGTGAGCCACACGCTGAAAGAATTGCTTTGGAGTCAGTGGGCCTGGGGATACAGTGCCACTCCCTTTTTTCTGTTAAATAGAATGAGTGAAGTTATTGCCATGCATAATAATTATAATTTTTTTAATTTATGATTAAATTGTATTATGATTACGTGATCCTAACGTAAATCATATTTATAATTATTGTGATATTTATTCAAATTTTATTGATATATTTTTTCCATCTGATACAATAAATGCTGATTGAATGTGTTATAATTAATCACAGGTTTACAATAGAAATTTACTTACCATTGTATAATGATTTGTTTCTTTGAAAATGCTTGAATCCAGCCAGGAACGTTTCACCTCAACTTTTTGCAATGATGCCGACACTTTGACAGGTACAGAGTTCATTAGAGCTGTAAAGTTTTGATACTGATTGAATGACTTCAATTCACTATCAACAGCACAAGAATGCACATCCCACAATGATCGCATTGAAGCATTGACGGGAACTCGGAAATCGGCACACTCCATCACATGACTACTGCATTTGCTTTTAATCTCAGCTTCCTTTAAGTGTGCATCAAAAGTGAACTTTACCTGTCCAAGAGCAGGACAGCTAGTTATTTCATAGTTGCTGCTTGTACTAGCTTCTATATCATCTGCTATCTCTTTCTTATCTGCATTGTTAATTTTTGTGGTTAATGTCTCCAATTCCTGATTGACACTACTTATTTTTTGTTTCAAAACGGGCAACGTGTTGACTCTACCCTTCAGTATAGATTCTAGGTATTCAGCATGCTCAAAATGCTCCGAAATTTCTTGCAAAATTTCTCGAAAGGCAGCATGACCTTCGAGAATTTCACCACACATGGAAAGATTGACTCTCGTAAAGCATTCGACCTCCATCTGTAGCAGTCTGTCCACACCATTCTGCACCAATTGCATTAACTGTGCCTTTTTTTCTGCGAGAACTTCTAATCTCCTGTTTATTTCCTGGCTGGTAATATTGTTTAGCTCAGCTGCAGTTGCGTTTAATAAAGCTTGCTTTGTCAATAATAATGATTTCTTGTAACGAAGCTCATCAGCACTTTCAGGTAATCTGCATTAGGTAAAATCAATACCACGAGTATTATACAAGAGATTTAGATTATTGATTATAGGAAAGAAATCCTGTTTACATTAATTAGCTGCACGATTTAATAAATTCTCAATATGGGTAGCTATGCACACTTCATAGTTTTAGTGGTGAGTGCTCTGCTGACTATGCTTACTAAATAGTCCGTAATTCACTGAATCATCACACCTACGGGCATAACATTGTAATTCTGCTACTGTAAAATTAACTTACTCTTCATGTAGTTGCTTGTACCATGAGGAAGGTTCAAATTTGTATGGATAGACAGTGACATGAGCATCTCTCTCAGATGGCCTCCCAAGAGACATAAACAAAGCTCTGGTGGACATGAGCTTAACTTCATGAGTGTCAATATCAAAGTATTCCAGCTGCTTCTCTACTTCCGACTTGTACCCAAACTCCTGCCATTTGTTGTACGCTGCTTCAGTGTCACTTTCATAAGTGGAAAGTTTCTCTCTTCCCCATTCTTCATATTTCTGCTGAGTAAATCTTAATCTATTCGATTCCATGGTGTCGTCCATTTTCTCCTTTACAGTAATGTAATTGCTTCGGTAGTAGTCATAGAGAAGAAATCTGGGAAGGTTTTCTTCTTTTCTAAGGACTTGCTCGTAGTTCGGAACTAACTCTTGTAGATAGTACTTGGCTCTAAGAACGTCGGCATCACTGAAATTTTGAGGAGTAAGAACCATATGAGTCAAGATGTAATCATACGTGGATGACAACGATTCAAAATGGTAGTCTTTCATACTATCAGTAATGTTATTGCTGAGCCTGAACCTTGCTGAACCAGTTGGGTAAACCTTGTCCACCAAGGGCAGGCCATTTTCCAAGACTGATGTAGGGAGTTCTCCAGGAGTAGAAAATCTGCTTGGCTTTCCAGGATCAAATTCTGAGTACAGCAGAGGTGTTCCTAAGTCAAGTAGTTCGATGTTTTCTTGTCCATTTTCCTGTGAACAAATGGCGTTTTCATTGAGAACTTGGTACAAACTGCGGTATAATTCTTTTAATAGTTCCCTTTGGGCACAAGGAGTAGCGAAAGCTGCCCAGCTCGGCGCGGCAGAGAGCACCAAGAAGACCCCCAGCCACAAGAAATTCCACATATCAATCAAATAAGCAAATAAGTGGATTAGGACGATACGAGAAACTCTCCTACACTGTAGTTTTTTGCTTCTTTTTTTTTTGTGCTTGATCGTTGTTTTTTTTGCTGACCATGCAAAACAATACGTAGTTTGCGACTGCAACAAAAAAAAAGTCTCGTCTTCTGGGGTTCAATTGGATTGGGAGCAAGACTGACGATGAAGATCTCTTGCTTTTTTTTCGTCTGCGTCTTTGGCTGGGCAGTATGCCAAACTCCCTCCAATTCTAATGACCAAGAGGACAACGCTCAACAAGCTGCCAAGAGAACTACTCAATATCTGTATATCGCTCTCAGAAACATAGCTTTCCCACAGTCACCTTTGTCTGACGATCATGCCATAGAAAATCGATTTCTTCTCCTTATGCCTGGTAAAACTCTTAACTACTTCGACTACTATCCTGGATCTGAATACACCAAATTTATCCAGGTAAGAACAGCAGATAGTTAGTACTTAGAACTCAAAAGATAATCAAATGTGAATGATAATGCAGTAAATAGTTGCTTCTGTTTTTTTTCCATGTATTTTTAGAATCCAGATGCTACTACCAAGGAAGCTGTAGTTCCCCCTCATACCATGGAAAAATGGTTTGACTTGGTGGATACTATTCCCAGCTCAAACCCAATGAATGGACAGGACACTGGGAAAAGTCTTTCCACTGTGTACAGCTCAATTCTTCATGAAATTAAAGTTAAAGGGTTGGAGACCAAAACTCAAAACGAGTATGCCATCTACAATCAAAGCGTAACATACTTGAATGAGCTAATTTCTGACCCTACTGATCCATCCAAGAAAGTAGCTCGTCTAACTCTTTATGAGCGTTTCCGAGATTTGTACAATGACCGCAAGCTTGCGATGGAAGATGAGATTGAGATCAAGCGTCAAACTCTACCTGCACTTGACTATGAGCTCTGGTTTCAGCGCCATTACCCGTCTCTTCAGGCAAAAGTCGAAAGCGCATACACTCAATGGTTGATATTTGGAGAGAAAGAGAATGTGGAGATCAGAATAGCCTACATGGACACCGGCTCTTCTACTCAGATGTTAGAGGATGCTAGAATGGCCCTCCGAGCCGCAGGTGTCAGTTCTCTTGATCGTACGAGGACTATCTATCCTGTATCATTCGAGCCATCAGATTGGTACAAATATCTCCTTCCTGAGTAAGTTTAATAATTATAAGAGTATTATAATAATTTCATTGTATAAATTTCTCACAATGATTCAGTCAATCCTGGCTACAATAGTAATGGCTTTCTTTGTACATAATATACGCCATGTGTGAAAATATAATAGTGACCGATGCTCATGAATAGGTTATGATTTTTTAGGGTTCAAAAGCCAAGTCGGGATCAACTACTTGCTATGTCTGGTAAATTGAGGGCGAAGATCAGTACCATTGAGGTCATGATGAATACAACTCACTCAGATGATAGTAATGTTGATAGTCTTAAGAAGAATCTTGCCAATATTCAAGTGGAAAACAAGCACAATATAACAGATTATTTGAATCAAGAGTTGCAATGCTTAAATGATCAATCCGGTAAGGGAAAAGTTTGCACGGACTACGACAAATCACGAGAGGATGTCATTAATGGGTTAATTAAAGAAGCGGAGAGTTTTGCCACATATCAGCACGCCAACTTGGACTCAAGCAGCTATCTCAATTCTTTGCAGAAGCAAAAAGAAAAGCTACAGAGCCAATTGCAATCCATTGAGGCTCTGCTAGGTGAAGTAACACCTTACCTTGGTGGTCTGCTTGATGCCACTCCCCTCGAGGTTGCATCTCTTCAGGATACCTATAGAGATCGCGAGTGGATGCAGTTCGAGTTTGACTCAAAACAATTTGAAGAGCAGAAAGATTCTCACACTACTGCTGAGTCTGTCACAGCACAGATGAGTTTCCATATCCTGTTCTTTCATGGAGGAGGTAGTTACACACATAGCAAGCAAACTGCATACAACAGTGATCAATTGGCACAGTCAAATATGCGGGTCAAAGGTGAAATGCTTAGGGTCAACATCAAGAGACCCTGGTTTAAGCCTGAGCTTTTTGATAATCCTGAAATTGATTATGTAAGTTGTGGAACAACAAGATGAACATATTTTGTTTTTGTTTTTTGCCTTGATAACATTAATTTATTTGTAAAATAACTATAAGAGTGCAAAATACACGATTATGTTTACTCCTGTTTGTTTTGGTACAGAGAGAGACAGATGAATCTACTGGAGGTGTATCATTTGTTTCACCTGGACGTGACCTTACTGAAACAGATTTCTATCGTAAATTGACAGAAGATAAAGTGAAATACAAGTTGCCTGAATATCCCACCTCTTTCCTCCTTGGACGCAACATTGAGTTAGAGTTTCAAGGTGTTGACTCCAGTGTGGTGAGCTCCACCATGAATGAGATGTCTCACAGCAGTGGCAGTGGAGGGTTCCTTTTTTTCCATGCCAGTGCTTCAGTTACTAAGTCCCAGACAACGTCATCACTCAACATACAGAAGACAGCTGATGGCATGAAGATAAAGATTCCTGGTGCGCAACTCATGGGATATTATACTGAAGTAGTACCTGAATTCCCATTGCCAAAGAAATAATCCAAACAGCTATTAATTATATTTAGATGTGTTTTTTTTTCATTCTAGCAGTAATAGTTTGTGGTACATACAATAACTATATGCAGTGTGTTATATGTTATTTTGCAATGAAAGTTAGATATAAGCTAACCTATGCCATAAAAATGACTGGTAACTTCAGTTTAGTAATAATTTGATTACTCTTCACTGATAATTAAAAAAAAACACCATAATTATAACCAAATATTCAACAAATAAATTTCTAAAAAGCACACAAAATAATATAATTCAAAGTGGATGGATAATCAGCTCTTTATAATCTGAATTATGGGTCTCATATTTTCACAAGTTATCTGGTCTTATGGTGCTTGGCTGTGTGAGGCTCTCCTCTTCTTTCAATTTAAGTCCCTTGTTTCTGCCAGATATATTTATATTCTCTGCTAAAGCAGTGTAACCTAAACAAACACAATACAATGAACTGAGAGTCTAATACCACTGGTATTACAGCATTATAAAGTTTATGCATGCCTCATATTTGCTAGCATTCTCCCTGTATTAAATAAAAAAATATACACTACCCAGTCTACTCACTGTCTCGAGTAGTCTTCCTCCTTCTCATATACATGATAATTCCAACAACTATTACAACTATGATTATGGCGGTGACTATAAAAGGTACCAACACTTCTTCCACAAGGATTCCCTTGCCACTGTTATCTGTAAAAGCAAATGAATTAGTAAAACACAAAATATTATCTAAGTCTGCATATTATTTCTTACCTTTTTTCAGAGCATCCGTACTAGCTTCAGTGGGAGGTGCTGCGGAGGATTAAAAAATTAATTTTTTTTACTACAATAACATACTAGCTAAACCATAAACATCTGGTTGTATTGTTCAAATAATGGAGATCACATATCTATGGTAATGCTCGACAATACACAGAGCACTCTCAACTAGTCTAGGAGTATATAAGGCAAATACTCCAGCAGTTGTCTAGTTGTACTATATCTTTGACAAATAAAGAATTTGTGCATCTATAAAATTCCCACTACTACAATATATAACATTCAAAGCAAAGAGAGATCACACAACTTATAGCATGTCATTTTTTGCATGTCCTATTCACTGCGTATAAAACACACATTATCAGTAAATTGGAAATGTGACATCTGATTTGACAAAAACAGCAAGTCTAAGTTATACACTATTTTTTATACATACGAGCAATTATCTCCTCAACGACCATGCCCTTTGATTGAAACAGTACTAAAGAAATATTTGATTTTGCTTGAAACCAAGAGGCAACACATAAAATCTGCATATTGTTGAACATTTTGCTTGTCAAAATAATTTAGTTGCATTTTATGTAAAAAAAATGTGCACGGTTTGTTATCCCACTGCATGGATTACAGAATAGTTACTAAACTTATTCCTTTTGCTTCCTATCTGTGTGCTATTTTAATTTTAGATTTTCAACATCATCTGGGAGGATGTGCGGAACTGGATCTACCATTTTGTCTGTGATGCTTGTAAAATACGAAGCAAATGCACTGAAGGAAGTTGTGCTAGAAACTGTTGTACTACACTCATTTTTGTGCATAGTAAGCATCATTACTAAAAAGTCGTTCTAGCAACTCATGAGTAGCCAAATATGAATGGTTGATACACTATTTGTCCCCTATTTCTTTAATAGGTATGCTGATGATGTCATCGCAGATATAAGTTTAAACTTAATTATAGATATTTGCTTAAAATAAGATACATGCTATATTTAGGTTTCAATATTAAAGCTGACTGTGCAGGGCCTAATCAAGTGGTTGTGGTTAGCTATGATATTAATATCAACGTGTAGCTTATATATTGTTTATTATAAATGTTTAAATGTAATAAACAATTTTCTTGTTCTAACGGCCAATAGTGTGTTAATTAAAACTTTAACATAATATTGGATGTTAGAATGAGAATATTTGCTATTATTATAGTTATTTTAGCCAAGAATGACTGAATATATCGAAATGTATCACCTGCCTTTTGTGTGTTCGAGCACATCACAGTGTTACACTACTACATGAATAAATTACAATTACAGGATGCATTAGTGTAGACTACACTCACGGTGGGATAATTAGTTAACTTTATATATTAACAGGGGCGTAGGAACCGGTCAGGCCGGTTAGGCCATGGCCTGACCAATTTTACTGATTCCAAAGTTGGAATTTTTGTCAATGAGGGATCTTCATCAGCCAAATATTGTCCAATCAAGTGGGAGTCAAGTAAAACGCTGTGGTCAGGAATTCATTCAAACAAACAGACGTATTTGTTTGCCTTTTTGTTGGCCTTTAAATCAGGCAAAAGCAGAAGTCTTGGTATAAGTGCCATAGAATTGATCAAGATGCGAAAACATTAAAATAGTAGAATTCACACACATGAGTACTTATAACATTTCTAGAATGTTGGCATATCACATTTCAGCATGCTAGAGATTTTATCCATTGAGAGTTTCTATATAGTCGGACAGGGATTAGCTCTGATGACATTAAACCTAGCAGTAGCCAGCTGAAGCAGTGAAGCAACACACTTTACTCTTTTGTTGTGTTTTTCTTCTGAGTAGGTGGCTATTAAATTTTTTGTCGTAATTACCGATTTAGCTATACAGTATTATGGTGTTCAAACATAATAGTTATCAAGACCAAAAACTAAGCTGATGCGTGAACAAATGCATTGTATGGCCCGACCAATCAAAATTAGCTTCCTACGCCCCTGTGTATAAGTCTCGCTGTTAATACTTGCTCCATGGATTATTCAAATAATAAGCTATAAGAAAGCCAACTGAATGAGTGTTAGGGTTTGAATTGCTTGGTGGGAATATTCAAACAAGTAGCAATTTCACTAATGATGTGAATATGTGCACATAATTGCACAGATGTAGTTACTAACAATTTCATAATGTAGTCCTATTAAGCCTAGTTTGAAATAACCAACCAATGCAGACAGGTTCTGCTCCACTCCAGGTACCATTCCTTAGGCAGATCCTGAGATGGTCTCCCTGCAGTTTGTAGAGTGTGTCACACGAATACTCTGCCACGTCTCCCGGCCTTACCACAGTGGTGTCTACCACTTGGTAATGTATATGTCCTGAGGGGATAATCACTAAAGCCTCGCATTTCACAACTGAATCTAACAATATTCCAACCATAAAATATTGTTAATTTACAAGATAACACTCAATGGAGCACAATACAATTAATAAATCCCATACCAGGAAGTAATGATAACTGGATGTAAAATTCTATAGTTAGTGTCCACGTAATAAAGGAAATGAATATACAACATAATTTGATGAATTTTACATGTGCACAGGCAGTGGCTGAGATTTTCTGAGATGTAACACTGAAATATATTTATAATATATATATTTATATTTGTGTGCTGTATGTAGTTGACATTTAGGCTTCTATAATTGGCAAAATCGGTTTAAATTTATATCTGTAATATAATTAGCGAATCTAAGTCTAGAGAATTAACTTAAAATGTTAAATAAAGTCTATCACAATTACAATCAAATTTTCATATATTTCACATTTCCAACGGATTAATACTGATTGCTCAAGTACCATATTGACTGATATAGCTTCATGATCAAGTCACTCACATTCACAAGTAGGAGTGGTGGTATCTTTCAAGGCAGTGTTGTCGTCACCAGTTCTGACCCATTCACTGTCACTGGAGCATTCATAGGTGCCATGACCATGGAGACTATAGCCATCATAGCACACATACTGAGCTTGGACTCCAATGGATAGTATGAGATCACTGTAGATTATGCCACCATGAGCAATATCACTCAAAGAAGGGCACGAAGAGCCAGCTGGAACTAATTATATTAAATAGTATACATACTTATATTTAAAAAGGTTGTACACTTAAATGATGAATTAAAATTATATATAATATTAGTATCAGTACCTATATCTTAAATATTGATACTGAATGAGGCACAGTTCAAGTATATTAGTTATATATATATTATATATATATATAAATTCATTCTTCTAATGTGAAAGAATTACAGTATCTGTTAACCTCTTTCAATCATGAAAGGAGTATACTTAAAAAAGAAGCTAAAATGTGGATCACGCACAACCTTTAAAAATAGGGTTAATAACGTTTTTAGCTAGCATGATGAATAGAAGAGCACAAACTAATATTATGGTACAGCTATATAATTGTTTAATGCATGATATCGAACTCACTGATATTCTTTTGGATTAGTTTCTCTTGTAATCTCACGAGAGATTCATTAAGATACGAGAGTTGCAAGTCGAGATCACTGGCGCCTCCCCCTTCGCTACAAGGATCGTGCGGAGTGTAATGGCAGTCGTCGTCAGGAGGTTTGAGGTAGCAAGGTATCCCGCAACCTTGGTCCGAACATCCAGCAGACTCATACCCAGCACTTACTACACATAATATAGCCAGAAATGCTAAGAGGGAGTAAAAAGATGACATTGTATATTTCTTGACAGTCTCAATATGAACTTTGACCTCTATATTCGACTAGCTAAATATTTTAGTCCAATTTTTTTTTATAGTCGAACGTTGCAATTTCTTGTCGTCTCTCGTCAAGTAATCTCTACTGAATATGGGAGTGTTAAAGCCAGCTTTACTTGTAGCTTTCGTGCTAGTATGTGTCCAGGCTGAATCTTCTGATGAAATGAGGAAACACGCTAAGGATAACTCCGTCAAAATTCTGGGTGACCTGTACATCACGTTGAGGAACCTGGTCTTTCATAAAGACCCGCTCTCACTGACAGAACCAGCCCAGAATCGCTACGTGATGATGTCTCCAGGCAAAGTGCTGAACTACTGGGATTACTATCCTGGAGGAGCCTATGAAGAGAGTTTACTCAGGCAGAATATGTCTGCCCCTGAGGCAGACATCCCACCTGCTGTAATGGAGAAATGGTTTGACATAGCCGATGTCATGGTTGGGGCAGATCCTTTTACTGGTGGTGTGTCAGGAAGGAGTATGGCCAGAGCTTATGAGACCATATTAAGCCAAATGCAGTTACTAGGTCTTGAATCTAAAACAAATGAAGCGAGAACAAAATATAATAAAGCCCAATCCTATCTCTCACATATTTTGCCAGACCCTGATAATTTGACGGTGAACATCACAAAGTTAGCTCTTTACGAACGTTATCAAGAACAATATGCAGACCGCAAGCTGGATATGGAGGAGCAGATTTTGAACAAAAGGCTTAGCAGCTCTGCAACGGAGTATGAATTATGGTTTCAGCGAAATTTTCCGTCTCTAAACGCCAAAGTGGAAAGTGCTTACATGAAGTGGTTGTCGTTTGGAGAAAAGGATATGGTAGAACTTTACAAAGCATACCTTGACTCTACTTCATCAGGTGCTGAAGTCGAGGAAGCACGTATTGCCCTAAGGGCATCTGGGGTGACATCATTGGATCGCACCAGAAAAATATATCCAGTCAGCTTCGAGCCAGGAAACTGGTACCAGTATTTACTTCCAAAGTAAGTTTAAATAATTAAGTATTAAATTTTTTCCATGGTATTTTATTATTATTTTTTTCTTACTTTTATATCAGTTTTGTTGCAATAGTATTTATCAATGAGAAATTTTTGAGGGTTACTAACAGGTAGATGAGAAAAAAAGGGAAAATGCTTAATAAAATGTAATTAGAGTGTTAATCTAGTCATTATTAAGGTGCTACAAGAATAAATGACATACCATTCGTTTGTATAATCAAATTTGTTTAAATATTAACCCAATAATTTATTTGTTTAATGATTGATGGACATGCACATAATACATTTATTGTATCAGAAGACTTCTATTGTAACTGCTAATTTGGATTACATTGTTTGTTGTTTCCATGTAACTACTTCTTGTGTATTAGACAACGTGGACCAAGCAGGGACATGGTGATAGCCAAGATGAGCATGGTCGAGAGTGAACTTGATGCTCTCAAGAGTATGATTGGTTTTAACGAGCAGAACAAACAGCAAGAATCAAAAACTACCAGTGCAATAGAGAAAAAATTAAATGATTCCAAAAAAAACACTGACAACAAAACTCAGGAAGCTGGTGAAGCATTAAACTCTTGTTTACAATCTCAGAGCAGTAACAATACTGGTAGCTCCCAATCAGGATGCCAACATTATCGCCAAGCAAAGAATGATGCTGTAACCGCATCTTTTCAACAGGCTCAGATAAAAAGCGAGTATGAGAGTGCCCAGTTCCTTCTCAATGGAAAAGGCCAATTCAATAGCTTTCTACAAGCCAGAATAGATACTTTAGAAAGGGAACTAAATGATTTGAATGCAACACTTAGTTCCAGTGAGGTTCATCTTGGAGGACTGGCTGATTCCCGCGAGTTTCAAAATCTGAACAGCCTGTTAAATGAAACTGAGCAGAACTTGGATGACAATTGGATGCAGTTTGAATATGACTCCGATTCTTCTCACATAAACTCTGAACAGGAAACTAGCTCTTTGAATGTGGGCGTGGGTATTGGAGTAGGCGTTCCTGGCATTGAGTCTTTAGATGTCGGGGGCAATTATGGCAAAGGTACAGCTGACTTGAAACAGGCCCTCAACAGTGCAAGTATGAAAGTTTCCGGCTCTATTCTTAGAGTGGTAATCAAAAGACCTTGGTTCAAGCCTAGTTTGTTCTCTGATCCCTCATTGTCTTTTGTAAGTTTTCTGTTATTAGAATACAAATGTCAGATTAAGTTTGTCAAAACGAATGTTACAAAGCAGCTAGGTACATTAAGCCAAGAGTGAACTTAAATAATATAATATTAATTGTGCCTCGTTAAGTACATTGTTTCAATGAATTGCATGAAAGCTTGTATGTCTATGACTACATTAGTTGCTCCTATGCACCAACAAATGAATTGTATTGGATTTGGCAGCAAGAGTAAATTAAGACATTTATAACTTTTGATATTTAAAATAACATAGTTGCATTTAAGTGTATTTCCTCCGTCTGTCATCACTTCTGTAGGTTCAAAGGGATGAAGTCAAACAGAAGAACACCTATGTTTCTCCTGGCCCTCTTCGTGAAAAAGATCTGAAATCCGCCATAGCAGGAGAAAAAGACAAACTGTTTCTAATGCCAGAATATGTGACAAGCTTCCTACTTGCTCGTGACGTGAAACTGGAGTTTTCAGGATTGGATGCTAGCAGCGTCAGTCACGCCATGCAGAGCATGGTGGGCTTGTCTCTCAGTGCCAGCTACGATATGTTCTCCATGTCTGCTTCCGTGGGCATTGGAAAGACAAAGCAAAGTGTAAATGCTGATCGGACTGCTAATGGCATGATCATCAATATCCCTGGAGCTCAAATTATTGGGTACTACACTGAAGTATTGCCTACTTTCCCAAGAGCACAGTAATTGAAAAAAAACAAAAAAACAATTGTGATTTGTATAGCTATCCTGTAGACTAACAGTATATATTTTATTGTACAAAGTTTATACATTCTAATTACATGTATGTAATGTGTGAAATAATTTATCAGAATAATTTTTGTTTTAGTGGCCAATTGTGATTCAATCAATCATAGCTATAAACATGTGAACAGTGCTAACTGACTACTAATATAAATATGTGTTGGATATCGGAATGGATTTTTATTGGAATTAGCTACATGTATTATATAGTTTTTACAAATGCATTAATAATTGCAATAAAGACACAAGCAAAACTGATTATGGAAAAAAATTGATTAAAATAATAATTATAGTGACCAGCATACAACAATTACAAAGAAGCTTCATCGTCGTCCTTCACTACCACAATACGACTAGAACGCTTGGAACGATTACCAGACACTGCTAGTCTTTCCTTTCCTCTTGCTGCAGCTGCGGTCGCCGTCTCCTTAATGAGTTGAAGAGATGGTCTCCATGCAGAACTTGAGCGAGGTTTATCTTGATTGGTGGGCATGTCACTGGTTCCATCTTTCAAGGGGTCAATAGTGTTCTCAAAGCTGTCATCGAATGCATTCTGTGCTGTATCTTCATCATTGTTTTCTTTTCTGTCACCAAACGATTCATAGCGATCACCATTTGTATCTTCGTTCCTTCTTGATTCAAATCTCTGATATAATTCTAAAATGTTTATTATTAAAAAATATATATTCTCACAAATTTAACCTTTTGACCCCGACTTCCTTCAACACTTTAGGGATCCTTTAGAAATTGAAATTTGACTTTGAATTTCTACTATAAATAATCGTCAAATGTGCCAGGAATCAAAAGTAGGTAGCTATAGCCTTATAACAAGCCAAAAATAGCTCTACTGCTCGTGATGTCCAGTAAGACAATTTTTATCCATATTATGCTTCTAAAAAGCCATCTGAATCTCTAAAGGGTTCATTAATTTTGTCATGATTTATATAGTATCCCATATGAAGGAGCTAATAAGAGTACTATTAGTGCACATAATACACATATCTTTAACACACACATACAAATAATAAAATACTATACAACTTCCTAATATGACAAAAAAACATAGAGGACTAGTTGTACTCATACATAACCCACTCACTAGATTTAGATTTCCTTCTGCGACACACCAGTACAACAGCCACAATGACCAGTGTTGCCAGAATAGCCAATGCCACAGCTGATCCTATGGTTGAACCCAGTATGAGCCCCAACCTCTTGCGAATACCTGAAAACAATTATTGGCATTGAAAATTGTCAGATTTAGTTCTGTAAGATAGTATACCTGAAACATGCAGTCCTTCATTAGATGGGGTCTGACCTATAAGGAGATACAAGCATGATTGCACAACATTCGGAACATTATTTGTACTGATAGAATGAACATTCGTACAATTTCATTAAATCATATTTCACTGTAACTGATGGTGCTATATTTGCTTCATTACATATGTTGAAACAGATAGTGGAAGTTTAAAGTTATGACCGATTTTAAATAATTCATTAAAATTAGAATGATGATATCTATCTATAAGGCAACTTAAGTGCAAAAAATAACCATTATTATGATAGTGGTAATAGTAATATTTAATATTGCATCCACTATATGTCACCAAAGTGGAACGATCCTAACTGCAATCATCCTAAGCACCAATTAACCAAACGAGAAAAAGATTGCACGCATTTAATGAAGGTGATTTCGGTCATGTTCTTTGTAGAATTTTTGCGCAGAGGCAATAGATGAAAGGTTAAAAAAATTGCTAAATGAAAAAGAAATTCCATATGTCAAAATTAAGCTTATTAGTTAGCGGTTGAAGAAAGAGGAGTTTCTGATACTGTAACTTCAAAAGAAAACGAAGTTGGTACCACCATTACTGGCATCAAAGAAAAGCAAGGAAATGCTGACAAATGTGCTTCCAAAATGGAGAGTACGTTTAGGTCTTCAATGTATTGTGTAGACAGAAATAATTTTCTTGTCATTATTTTGCATTTAATATGATTATACAAATGATTTGATTCTACAAACATCCGAATCCACAATTAGTTCAAATTTTGTGTAGAATCAAACAATTTCATTAACGCTTATATTTATGTTTTGTTTTTACCATTGCTCTGCCAATTACTGACTACATAAGGTACTGCTTTTTCGTATAAGATGAGCTAAATTCAATTCAATATAAATTAGTATCATTATATTATCAGTAAGTTTATTAGTTTAATCAATTAGCTACATTGTAAGTCAAATGTAATTCTTAAGGACACTAACTAATCCTAAGACATTTGGCATCCATCCCTTTTAATAAATAAGCACTACTATAATAAGCTGTCTACACTACATGATTCATACCTAACCATGAACAATCATACCAGGATGTATTCCAGTAGTGATTACAGACTCAAAATACATTTCCACCACTTTATAAGGTACATAATACATAAAACCTTGTTTATTGTATGTGAACAAAAATAATACAAATATGACGTGAACCTGAGTAAATAGTAAACTTGGTACTACAGGTCAAAAGGTTGTATTTCAGCAAATACGGACACAAGTTACTCTAGATATAGTAATATCTTTCCTTACTTAAGATAATAAAGAGATAGAATTAAACAGAGCACATCTATCATTTATTTATCTTAACTACTAAACAAAGTCACCAAGTGTTAAATGCTAATGAATTGAAGTTTTTTTCTTTAAAAATTTACTATTTTATCAAACAGTGAACAATTCTTCATCTCTGCTGCCCCACTAAGTCAACTGCATAAACTTGCTGATGACTTTATCCCTACCCTTAAGTTAACTTTATTGGGAACAGATTTGGCTATTCTATATGGACAATGGAATGGACACTGAGTGTCCTTTCACTTGTGGAGATGCCATGAAAATAAGTCTTATGTATTATATATAATGATTATTATAATTTTAATTAAGTTTCTAACTGTACTTAATGTTAGATCTTAATTGTTATTACCTAGAGGGTGTCTCAAGACTCAACACAAGGCTTTCTCTGCTCATTTTGCTAGCTTACCATCACCTAAGAAGCTGTCCTACATTAAATGCATAAGCTGTTCAATATGTTTTTCATTATTAAAGGCTACAGGATTTAAACAACCAGTGCCTTAATCCGTCACCATTCAAACCGTAAAAGCATTAACTCGCTTTAATTGGGAATAATAATTGTATTCTTTAAAAAGTATGTCTACGGGATCGGGTTACTCCATGGAGTACACATCATACTCCTTCTCCCCATGTTTGGAGCGAGTGCTACACATGTTATGCAAACACCTGGTGGGTCATTGAACAAGACACATAATCTGACAGACAGAGCTCACTGTGTACAAGTATGGAAACTATTATTGCAACAATGATGGTCATGCGATAGAGAAAAATGTACATATAAACACAATGCCACTCTGTACCAGTTCCTGATTAGGACTATTCTAGTTTGGGAGAGTTGTCACAGTGGTGTGATGCAATCAATACATAACTGCAGAAAGTTAGTGCCAACAGAGATAACATTAATTGCAAAACAATAACTACCTAATGTCCCAAAGAACATCAGTAATGATTTCTTTCAACCGCAATACTCTATTGCATTATAATTCCATTTCTATGCTGCTGTACATGCCATAAAATATGATAATGTGGTGAGTGTGCTATAATTTGGCTTTTTAAATCACATTTTCTTACTTTGAACGCATTGTGGCTCTTTTCCACTCCAGTTGCCAGTTCGCTGGCAGAACCTCTCCGGTGCCCCTTTCATTTCATAACCATCAAGACAAGAGTAAGCTACCATGTCTCCGATGAGTGTATTGGAAGAATCGTTGTTGACGTACACAACTGTCCCATTTTCTATTTCTGCCACCTTATCACATCTCCCACTAGACACTGTAGCAAGTTTATTTAGTAATTAACAATATATATAAAAAATGAATTCTACTTCAGGAATACACAAATACAGCATTTCAGGTCAAAATTTGAATAAATTGAATTATTGATCACAATTAACATCTTGTTAATATTCTAGGCCTTTTTCAATCATTTTTATGACCCTCTTCTATATAAATTGTCTAGTATGAAATGTATATATTACCTTCATAATAAACTTTTAGTCAAAATAATATATAATTTAAATATATTGTTTATTGCTTACATTGGCACTTCACTGGTACTTTAATAACATCGCCATCCCAAATACCATCTTCAGTGCACTTGTACTCATATCTGTCACTCCCATCCATTGAAATAAGTGTATATCCATCGTAGCATGTGTATCTGCCTACAGCACCCGGGGCTAAGTTCAAGTCATCGTATATTATGCCTCCATTCTCAACCGCAGGAAGCTTTGAGCAGGAGTTATCTGGAGGAACTGAGATATACTGTTAATAATGAATAGTGCAGGGCATGGAATTCAATAGCAATATAATTGATATAATGGTCAATGAATGCTATCCGCGAGATTTTACATTCTCTACCAGTTATTTATACAAAGATCTTATTCTTAGCAACTTATATACATTATATTAGAGTGGATCATACACCATCTCAAATCATGTTTGTGGGTATGTTAATTCATCTTTAGTTAGGTAGTACTTCACTTAACTAGCAAAAAAATAAACATCAACCATATCAGTTTCTTAAAGTACATTATCATATTATTAAAAAGACTAATCAGTCATTAGCTAACTATATTCTTAACTATTGCTCAATCAATCAAAAAAAATTTTAAACTGGGCTAATACCATAACAATTAACTACAGTAAATAGCTATTTGATGCCATACTCCAGTTTTAAAATACTCACTGACTCCTAGACGGATCAACTGGTGCTCTAGTGCCGCCAGAGTCCGGTTCACTACCGCAATTCTCTTGGACAAGTGTTCGCGTTGGGCTGCAGTGGAGCAGTTGGCGGAGTCAGGCCGTAGGCGGTAGTGGCAACCATCCGCTGAAGGATGCAAATAGCAGGGAACGCCAGTAGAGGAGAAAGAGGCTTCCGATAGAGAGCAAATTAGAACAAAAAGAAGAGCAGCCACGACCGCCTTCACCTCCGCCATGATAGCTCCTTAGCTAACTAAATCGGTACGGTAAATACATTACTATATACTATGTTATTCATAAATGAAATGTCACACGTACAATTCGCGATACTTACCTAATAGAACTCCCTCTCCCTATGTCTATTTTTGTTAATTATTGTATGATGTGAACAAAAATTCTACTAGGACAACGATCAACAATACAACACAAGGAAGCTAAAATTATAGAACATGTTCAGAACACTAGTTATTGTAAGTAATTATTGATCCAAGGGACATCAAAAGCCAATAACCAACAAAAATTCTACTAGGACAACGATCAACAATACAACACAAGTTAGCTAAAATTATAGAACATGTTCAGAACACTAGTTATTGTAAGCAATTATTGATCAAAGGGACATCAAAAGCCAGTAACCAACAAAAATTCTACTAGGACAACGATCAACAATACAATACAAGGAAGCTAAAATTATAGAACATGTTCAGAACACTAGTTATTGTAAGCAATTATCGATCAAAGGGACATCAAAAGCAAGTAACCAAATTAAACCATTAATGTAATTAGCTAAGTAAGTTTAGGCTGCTATTTTGTACTGCAATTAACTATATTCCAGTATAAGTTTACAAGAGAGAAAGAGAGAGGGAAAAAATCATTCTACCATCCTTGCATGTTCAATCTTTTTTATTGCTAACATAATTTTATTTGTGGCTTTTGTACAAAATCTTTAATTAGCTCCTAAGTATTTAATATGAGCTATACTGTGCTAATTAAGAGAAATTGGTATAAAACTATCTTACATATTTCCATTCGTTTGTCAAAACTTATCAAAAGGAACTAAAATTCCTAAAGTCATCCATCCATTATAGCACCATGGTGCCAGGACTAGCTAGGGTGTGGCAAATAGAATTAAGATTGTTTCATCACCTAGCATACCATCATACCACACACACACACACACACACACACACACACACACATACACACACACATTATATATGTATGTAAATAACCATCATTTTATATTAAACATAGATATAGCTAGTGCATATGGAGAAGTGTGAGAGTTGTGCTTACTAGTTGCACTCTATAGGTATAATTTTAGCAACAACATTAGTAATGCTGTACTTTCTCATGAATATGTATATTATAACCTATAGTTTACTATTTTTCCTATCATACGCTAATGTTATGGCTGAATGATAGGAGTAGTTAATAACGATCACTAAAATTCACTAGAATAAATAAAATGTTAATAATGCATGAGTATTGAACGTAGATATTTTTAATACCTCTTATTTGGATATGTTTTATTTACAAAGTAAATGAACCACATTCCACATTATAACAGCATTTACTGTAATACTATAATGTATACTATTGTAATATAATAATGTGCATGCTTAGAATGCTTTTGATGTTTAATTAAATCAATCAGGGCTCACATAGTGCTTGCAACTAAGCTTTGCTCTGACAAATTGCTGGTACAAAAGCAATCCATTGTTGCAATAGAATTATGTAATAAGGAATCACTGTCCTGTGCAAAGCAGGAAGCTTGGGAATTATAAACACTCATGGGAATAATGTACTATGGCCACACCCTAATATTTCAGACTCAACAGGTCACTTACTACAAAAACCAAATACAATCCATTTCACTGCAGTGGATATTGAACTAGAAGACTCGATAAGCTCTTCATTGAAAAGGATTGTAAGTTTAAAAGCTAGCTACTATATTATATACAGTATAATGTTGTTGTACATGTGTATAGAATATGTATATAACTTATTCATACAATGAAATTCCTGATACTACTTTTAGTTCTTGTATCAAACATTTAATACTAAGGTAACTAAAATATGCCAAATTAATTAATAAATCCAGCAGATGAGAGAATATTAAGATTTTGTTACTGCCATTTTTTGCTTTGTGAATATTTGAATATCACAAGAAGGCATACATGTTATTTCTGATTCCTTACCTCTGTGCATTGTTTAGCTTATAAACTTTCAATTTCACCAGTCTTATCATGAAACCCTTTCGTTGAAAGAAATGCCATTGAAGTTTCTTTATTTTCACCATTTATTTTAAGTATAACTTATAGTCCATCTACTCTGAGCATGCAGGGTATAATATCAATAAAGACAAAATATTGCCTTTTAAATGTACTCTCAAGCATTCTTCACCAGACTCAACAAATACATCTCTGCACAGGAAATGACTTACATTTTTTCTCATAGTTTGTTTAGGAATGGCTTGTCTTTGAAGTATCAAATTGTTTATTCTTCATTTAATGACGTTATATACTGGGATGGAATAACTTCATGGCCCATTACTACTGACCTTATATCGGATGTAGTAATTAACCTAACATAAACAAGCACTACTCACAGTGCTTGTAAGTGATTTTGCTATAGATCTACTTTTGCTTCTCTATCCTGTTTTTAAGCAAAAAAATTGTGAAGTCAACATTGCCAGTAGCTAATATCTATTAAGATCACATTGGCAAACACTTATATATGCTTTAAAATTGAGAAAAAACTAATGGTGTATTTGTCATGTTTACCGGTGTAACAATTAGTATGAATAATTTGTCTCTTTTACCACAAAATTTGCTGTAATTACAGATAATTTCAAAATAATCAGCAAGCATGACTTCATGCCAGCACTGATATTATGCTTTCATTGTAACAACAACTCCTTATTTTTATGTTTGTGAACTGTGATTATTAATCATACTAATAAAGTGCCTTCAATGTGATAGCTTTACTATTTAATTTTTGCCAGCTATAATCACTATAATAATATAGTAACAGTAGTGTACAGTCACAAAGATGGCAGGAATCCTTTATTGAAATATATTATACATTAACTACAAAACAAATTATGTTAGGGCCGAACTTCACCAGAGTGTACTGTGAAATACTATCATTTGCTTTAGAATATTATGTAACTGTATTGCAGCTTATTAATGTCTGATAAATAATATTACATGCAGTGTGTAAGATATGACAAATATGAAGATCTGCCTGTTAATAATCTTGATGAAGACAGGAGTCCAAATAATATTAGCAGAACTAGCCCCTGCTTCCCCAGACCCACCAATGGGATGTGCTATGCTTCAAAGGGCAGAGTGCAGTCAGCTCGGCTACAACATGACGTACATACCCAATTTCAGAGGCCACGAGAACCAAGAGCAAGCATCTAAGGAATTTAATGACTTCTTTCCATTGGTCACTCAAAGGTGCTCAAATGCTATTCTTCATTTCCTTTGCAGTTTTTACTTCCCAGTGTGCTTTGTAAGTCTGTCTTCTCCGCAGGCAATGAGATTTAAACCATGCCGACGCCTTTGTGAGTACGTGCAACCAAGTTGCAGTGGATTGTTTGAAGATTCAAACTTCTCATGGCCATCCTTCTTCAATTGTTCTATAGAAAATTCATTCAGTGATGACAACACTTTCTGCTTTGGTCAAGATAATTTGAGTGACATCACCCTTCCTATTTCAGATGAAACACCTACAAGCAGCCGCACTATTGCCACCAGTGCTTCATTTGTTACTTTATTTGGAGCGATTCTTATGTATACTTATATATAGAATGACTTAATCCACCAAATATTTCAAATTGTATTGCTTTTAAATTTTTTTAATTACAGAATGTATAGCTAATTTTGACTAAAATGTTGTATAGCATTGATCACTTTCTGCGTTGATGTTTACTTATATCATCAGAAGGGAATATCGTTTTATTCTTTTTGCTTGTAGCTATTACTTTCTAATGCATTTATCACTGAGCATCAACAATGTATTTTATAGAAATCATGTTGATATAACTCGGTTTTTTGAAAATTGTTTAGCAATGATAATCAATGTACATAACTAGCTTTTGTCACACTGAATTAAAGTACAAAATAACAACCTTAATTTGAGTTAAATCTGAGTCACAACATTGTTAACAACTAACGAATAAGTCCTTGATGTCATGATCAAACTTGTCTGTGTCAGTTATTTGTACTTCTAGGGCACCGTTCTTAACAATATCCTCATAATTTCTTTTCAGCCATCTTTGACTCATTAGATGTATTCTTCCTCTTTCACTTGCTTAACGCACAAATAGTTTTTAATCTGCATTGTTTAAAAAAGTCTGTGAAAGAGAGAGAATACATTTAATAATGGCCTCATATGAAATGTCATATTTACTATGATTTCTGTTTTTTGTATTTCTCATATATATCAGTTTCTCCAGAATACAATATGGATGCATTTTGTATACACAGAAGTCAAAACTGAGGTTAATGTTCGAATTCATGCACTACATTTAATATTTTGTTTTAAAAACATTCTGTATCAGCAACTTCAGATCCTTACAGAAGACTGGTTTCCTGATATCATTGTATCTAAAGAAATATGAAAAACTAGCAAGTACTCCGCCACATAGTGGCGCTTGACATATTATTGCAAGGTAAGAATGCAGTAGCACAAGTTATCTTGCTCAGTTATCATTCTTTACCATTGGTTAAGGTTACATAACTCTCTTTTTTCTGAGCTATCTGAGCTTTTCTTCTACCCCACCTCTCCTATTTTCAGCTCTTTGGGTCATGGAACCCCCTTTTTCTGTCTATTTCTCCTGCTACTGATTTCTGTCCTACTTTGAGAAACTTTTGTCTTCTATTTCTTACTTTAGCCTTTCTTTTGAACACTAACCCCCGCCCGCTTTTAGTTGTAATTAATCGCTCACCTTTTTGCCTTCTCTTCCCTTCCATTTTAAACCTACACCTCTTACCTCGCCGATTCCATCCGCTTTTCAGTTACGATTAATCTCCTTTTACCTTATCTTCCCTACTTTCGCCTTCCTTTTCAGGGGGGGTCTCCACAGGGGGGGGGGAGGGGCAATCGCCCCCTGAACTTCCAAAAGGGGGGGCATTGCCCCCCCCAACTTTCATTATCATGTCATGTACACCATTACATACTCACACATCATTGGATTATTTATTAAAAACTATTCTTAGATATTGTTCACCATTATTGTGTTTTGAAAATTTTTCAGTCATTAATAATATATATAGACAGTGAGGTCAAATGGAGGGTGTGGCTAAATATAACTTCCCCCCCCCCCCCCAACGTCAGGTACCTTCCTCCCCCCCTGCTTTTTGAAACCTACGCCGCCTTCCATCGTCTATTGCACCCGCTTCATAGAAGTAACCAGCACGTTCCACTGAATGTGACGATACATTACCTACCATAAGATGACGATGCTTTACCGAACCATACGCTCATGATTTATTCATGATTACACACACCTTCGTCGGTCGTCGCCGTCGTTACTGACACACAAGCGTACTAGTGATGTGCTTGAGCACAAATGGCGAGCGAGCCTAAAGACTCTACTATTTTTATATGAATGGTTTTGACTTCTAACACTGAAGTTACTGAAAATAAGGTCCAGTTTTTAAATTTAGCATACAGGGTAAAGGTATTTCAGTGCCATAGTAACAACTCTCTGCAACTGCTTGGAAGGAAAAACAACAACAAAACAATACACGTTATTTAAAAGTTTTCTTTGTGATATTCTTTAGCTAAGTAGTGGTTGTAACACACAATGCTTTGACACAACTGGACATGCACCTACACA